>Ga0075154_10000055_pt1 | contig 83862 bp, 64 predicted proteins | sample JI71714BDNA_FD_70965 | JGI IMG/M metagenome (GOLD analysis project Ga0075154, IMG submission 70965) | Wastewater effluent complex algal communities from Wisconsin, to seasonally profile nutrient transformation and Carbon sequestration -... | ecosystem: Engineered > WWTP > Effluent > Algae... | reverse complement strand
TCGTGACCGGGGCCATGCGGGCGTCCTCGTCGGGGGCGGAGAGCCACCTAGCTTGCGGGCCGCGCCCGTGGAATCAAGCCCTGCCCCGGCGTCCGCTCAGGCGGCGCTGGGCGGATCCTCCAGAAACCTCGAAAATCACAGATTCGGCCCCCATTTTATTGAAAGAATTCGGGGAACCTCGAAATACCCACTTTTCCCGATTGTGGTGCCTGAATAGAAGAGCACATGGACCGACGCCGGTTCAGCTTCTGCTTCACGTCCGCGCCCGCCGCACCCAGCTGGCGCTGCACCTCCGCCGCGATCACCGACTCCGCGCCTTAACGGCTCACCCAGTCGATCCAGCTTCCGCACCCGCTCCTGTCCAGCAACTTTATCTGTATACCAACTCATTGAATCTGATAGAGTTTACCATGCCCTCCACGATCGGGTAGTTTCTAGAGATTCCTCTTACAGTCGGCCGATCACCATCGACGAGTATATCGAACTGTCGCCTCTCCTCGTTCCAGATAGAACGAGTGCAGCAGGAGATGCCTGCACTCGTTCCACTGCGCCGCTACGCGCCCTTGACGAACCGGGCCTTGAGGCCAGTCAGACCACACCAAATCACATTGGACGAGAAGAAGCCACGCAAGAATCCGTAATGGCTTTTTGGTTAAAATGATTTACAGCATCATAACTCGACACCTTCAGATCTTGCTGCATTCCGGTCCCCTGAACATCAATTTTAAACGTCGACTCTTGACGGGGATTGCCGACCCCGCACCCAGTGATGAATTCGAGCTTTCCAGTATTCCGATCCTCAGGGCTAATCCCTTTAGAAGAACACTTTGACTTCCTACCGCCATAAGCTTCGGCGGTAGAGCCACTGACATCTGTCGTTGCAGTCGCGTAACAGGCAGGAGGGAAACCCGCGTCGCTGCTGCAGGAGAATACACCTTGACCCTTTCCAACCCTAATTCTCCATAGAAGAATGCCCAGACTCTTACCCTCCCTCGTATAGGCGTTCTTCGTAACCGTATAACGCTCAATGTTCATACTATGGCTCTTGCAGACGATGGACCCGGGTCCCCGGGTTTGTCCCACTGATGCATCAGATGCATCAGGGTAGACTCTTACTGGGGCCCCTTCAGCAAGAATCTTCCGAGAATCACGAACATCACTATCCAAAGTCAGTAACGCCCCATCAACCACTTCGCAATGATCCAGCGCCGACCAGCAGAATTCTACCGCTTCATGCGAACGAGATTCTTTGCCAATTCGGGTAGTTACTTCAAGCTTACGAAAGACTCCAAGCCCCAATGGAAGCCCGTCGCCGGCAAACTTACTGACCTCGAAGCTTCGCACATCAGTATATTCTTTGCTTTCCAAGCGATTGACGAAGCGAGGATTTTCGAAATCGGCACCGTTGTAATCGAGCAATAAACTGTGCGCAGAATTAGCAAAAAAATCACCAGCCATGCGACTCGATACGTCCGACAACTTTCCTGTAGCAATCGTGCGCAACTGAAATTCGACCGCCCCGTCGGAAAATCTACCAGCATCACGATAGAGCTCTTCCGCGTACCCCGCTGGAGTATCGGCAGGAATTTTTGGCGCCTGAGCTTGAGCAACCGAGACCAAAGCGATTCCGAATGCAATCGCAATCTGGCGAGCCAAAGCAGTCTTGCTGTTCATTTCATGCTCCTTTGGTTTGGTGACTTGTGCTTGTCCATTGACCGTCGGTCAATGCGCCGGTTTTCGTTTCGGCCCCTGGCTGATTATTTGCTGACCGGGCGTTTCGATTCCGACGGCGCTCAGTTTCAACCGAATTCCAATGGCTGGCGAAAAATTCGAGGGTCCTAGAGCTTTTTTGAGATGTTCGAGATCATCACCACCACCTCCCACACGTCACACACTGTGACGGCACCATCGAATCCGCCCCGCTGCCGTGCCCCGGCGGTGTCGTCTACCCTTGTGCGATCCGCTGCCGGGACCTGCCGATGTCGACTGCGCGCTACCTGGACCACCCGTACCTGATCGCCGGGCGCCGGATCGACCCGCTCACCGGCACCTTGAGTTACCACGGGGAGCAGAAGCACCTGCGGCGCAAGGAGCTGGAAGCGCTGGCGCTGCTGGCCCGGGCCGGCGACAGCGTGGTGCCGCGCGGCGTGTTCATCGAGCAGATCTGGCAGAGCAATGTGCTGGTCGGCGAGGCGGCGCTGACCGACGCGATTTCCTCGCTGCGGCGCTCGCTGGGCGACACAGACCGCGCGAATCCGCTGATCCTGACCATTCCGCGCCGCGGCTATCAGCTACGCGCGAGCGTCCGGCTGATTCCGCGGGACGGCGGACTGGCCTTCGTGGCCGGCTCGGTGGTCGATGGCCGGCCGGACTGGCGGCTGAAGCAGCTGCTGGAACAGACCAAAGCCCAGGAAAGCTGGCTGGCCGAGGATGGCCGCAGCCGGCGGATCTTCCGCTTCTGCCGGAACGAGCAGGAATTGCGGAAGCTGCGCCGCGAAGTGGTGCTGATGCGCTACCTGCGCGAGGCGCTGGCCGACCACTCGGACGTGTCGATCATCCTCGACTGGCAGCTGGAGGACCCGCCGTACTTTCTGGAACTGGCGGCACCGGCCTGCGGCAACTTGCGCGGGGTGATGCTGGGCAAGGTCGTGCCGGAGCCGGCCGAGCGCTGGCGCCTGATGCTGCAAGTGGCCGAGGCCTTGGCCGCCGTCCACGCGGTGGGCGTGGTGCACCGGAACCTGACGCCGGATGCCGTGCTGGTGGACCGCCGAAGCGGCGCGCGTGTGGCGCTGCTGGGCGAATTCGGTCAGGCGGCGCTGCAGGATCGCGATCGACTGGCGGCGCTCGGGATCGACGCCGAGGGCTTGAGCCTGAAATCGGCCTTGCAAGGACCCGCCTGTGCGTACACCGCACCGGAATGCATAGCCGGCGCTCCGGCAACCGCCGCCAGCGATGTCTATGCGCTGGGCGTGTTGATCACGCAGACGCTGCGCGGGGATTTCGAGGACCTCGAATGTGCTCGATTCGAGGATTTCCCGGCAGAGGTGGCCGAGCTGCTGCGGCGGTGCCACGCCGACGCGCCCGAGGAGCGCCCGGCAGCCGCCGAGGTCGCCGCGACGTTGCGGCAGGTGGTCAAGCCGAAGATCACGGTAACGCCGGCGGCTGCGCCGGAATCTGCAACGCCCGTTGCCACCCCTGCCATTGCACCCGTGGATCCGATCACGCCGGTGGCCGTGTCGGCGACGCCTCCGCACCGTGTCGCAGACACCCCGGCGGAATCAGTCCCGCGCGACGCCCCCACCGCGCCGGAGCCCACCGACGTCGGGGCGGCTCGGGCCGCCCCGTTGTTCCAGCTCATCGGCCGCTACCAGATCCTCAGCGAACTCGCGCAGGGCGGCATGGGCGTGGTCTACCTCGCCGAGCAGAGCGAGCCGGTCCAGCGCCGCGTGGCGCTGAAGCTGATCCGCACCGGGCTGGATTCCGCGCAAGTCCTCGCCCGTTTCGAGGCCGAGCGGCAGGCGCTGGCCATGATGAACCACCCCAACGTCTCCGCCATTTTCGATGCCGGCGCCACATCAGGTGGTTACCCCTACTTCGTCATGGAATATGTCCCCGGCAAGGACATCAAGACCCACTGCGACGACGCCAAGCTCGATCTCCGCGCCCGCATCCGCCTGTTCCTGCAGGTCTGCGACGGCGTCCTGCACGCCCATCAGAAGGGTCTGATCCATCGCGATCTCAAACCCAGCAACATTCTGGTCAAGCACGCCGCGAACCTGCCGGCGCTGGTCAAGCTGATCGACTTCGGCATTGCCAAATCCCTCACCGGCGGGCTCGGCAGCGGGCTCCATACGCGCGTTGGCAGTTTCGTCGGCACGCCGGTCTACAGCAGCCCCGAACAGGTCGTCGACCCGACCCGCGAGATCGACACCCGCGCCGATCTGTATTCGCTGGGCGTGGTGTTGTATGAACTGCTCGCCGGCGTGCCGCCGCGCTCGGCCGAAGACCTCGACGCGGATACGCCCTCGGAACTGGCCCGCAAGATCCGCAATGCCCGGACCCCACCCATGGGCACGCGCTACACCGGCCTGAACCCGGACGAGCGCCAACGCCTCGCCGAACTCCGTGCGCTGTCCACCGAAGGGCTCTCGATGCAGCTCGGCAGCGACCTCGACTGGATCGTCGGCAAGTGCATTGCCCTGGATCCGGACGACCGCTACGCCACCGTCCAGGACCTCCGGCTCGACCTGCAGCGCTGGCTCGATGACCGCCCCGTTGAGGCCCGGCCCAGCTCCGCCTGGTACCGTTTCCGCAAGTTGATCCGGCGCAATCGACTCAACACGGCCATCGTCACGATCACCGCCGCGGCCCTGGTCGCGACGACCTCGGCAGCGGTCATCGCAGAACGACGTGCAGAAGCGGCGCGGGCCGACGCGGTGCTGGCTGCCGAGTTTCAGGAATCGAGATATTCAAAGATTGATCCTGCGGCGCTGGGGCTGAATCTCCGGGATTTTCTGACGGGGATGATCGTGGATCAGGCCAAACAGGATCCTGCACGCGCCGCGGATCCGAACGAAACCCGGCGGCAGATCGAGCGACTGTTGGGCGGGGTCGATTTCACGGAATTGAGCTTGAAGGTGCTGGATCAGGCGGTGCTCGACCCTTCCCTGACCGAGATCGTTTCCCACTTTGCCGGAAATCCCGAGCTTCAGGTGCAACTGCTGCATTCAGTGGCGAGAAGCTGGTATAATCTGGGTCGATTGGATAAGTCGCTTCAGGCCCACGCCGTGGCGCTCAGAATCTCGCAAGCCAGTTTCGGGCCAGTCGATCGCCGAACGCTGCTGTCCATGGAAATGTCAGAATTTTTGAAACTGCAGATCATCTCCAATAAAGGCTCCGGGATCGGCGGCGTATTGATGGCGCCGTTCGAAATCCCGCCGAGTTACCCTACGATTATTGATCTTCTACAGAAAAATCTCGATACGAGCGATGAGCTGTTGCCTGCTGCGCTGAATCGCTACAGCGTGTTGCTTTGCAGAACTGGAAAATTCGATGAATGTGTTTCGGTCGCACACCGCAGCCTGGCTGTGTTGAACGCCGGTTTTCCGCCTGAACATGAATTGACCTTGCAGGCGCTGTCATATCTTGGATCCGGACTGGCGAAAGTGGGAGATCGCGAGGCAGCAAATCAGACCTACATTGATGCGCTTTCGCGGCTGCGTCGCGTACATGGCGAAGACCATCTCCAGACGATCCAGACCGCCAGCAGCTACAGCATATTTCTCCGTGATGGGGGCGATTTGAAAAGCGCCGCACAGTATTCCAGCGTGGCCTACGAAAGCTGCCTGCGCGCCAAGGGGAAGCTGCATCCCAACACCGTGCAATATGCAGCCAACTATTCCAGTCTTCTACATTCGATGGGGAGGTTGAAAGATGCAAGTGCGTTAACAGAACAAGTCATAGAATCCCGAACTTCGATTTTTGGGGCGAATCACCCAAAAACCCAATCCACCAAACTCGGGCTCGCCTTGGTGCATATCGAGGCAGGTGATGCGGGCAAGGCCGTCGACCTGCTCGGCGAGTTCCTGGCCGCCAATCAGTCCACGCCGGTCAATTCTCTCATCGAGATTTACTATGCCAAGCTCCGGCTGGCCGAGGCCTTTCGAGCGCTGGGTAAACTCGAAGCCGCCGAAGCCCTGCTCACCGAACTGCGCGCCGCGAAGGAATTCGAAACTCCAGCCTATTCCCGACCCCGATGTCTGGTGCTGGACAGCGCTGCACAACTGCTCGACCAGCAGGGCAAGCCAGCCGAAGCCTTGGCCACGCAACGGGAAGCCCATGATTGCCTCGCCAAGACCGTCGGGCCCTCGAACTATATGACCTTGCATGCGCTGTCACGGCTGGCCGATTCTCTGCGCCGCCGTGGTGAATTGGCCGAGGCCGCGCAGCTGAGCGGTCAACTGCTGGACCAAGCTCGGCGCGGACTGGCGCCGGAGCATTATCTGCTGGGCGTCTTCTATCGGGTCGACGGGCAGATTCTGGCCGCCCAGATGCGTTTCAAGGAGGCCCAATCCCGTTATCGGGAAGCCTGGGAGGGCTTGCGCCGGGAGCTTGCGGCAGATCCGAAATACCGGATTGAATTGCAGGCCGCCATCGGTGAACTGGAGCAGCAGGCTCGGCGGAATGGGTTTGAATTGACGCAGTCTGCCGAGGACCAGCAATGGCGGGCTGCGCTGGCGGATTCGCTGGAGGGCGCCTGATCACGCTCGGGCCGCAAAGGCCGCCATCGCCGCTTCTTTCTCCTTCGGCTTCAGCCGACCGTGCACCAGCCCGACACGGACTTCCGGCAGCGCGGCGGCCAGCAGTTCGGCGGTGGCGAGCAGCGCCTGTATCCCGGACTCGATCGCGGCCAGCGCCGCCACCACGGTCCTGCCGGCGCCGACATCGCCCTGCACCAGCCGCAGCATCGGCGCGTCCTCGGCCAGATCGGCGGAGGAGCTGCGGGGGCTGAGTCAACATGCAGGCGAAGTCATCCCTTGACGCACTGCCTCCAGTTATGTTCTTCCTGCATCCGGGAGGACTTCGGCGTGCATTTCCGTCGGAAACAATCTGTACCGCGCTTCCAAGGAGGATTCCGCCAATGCTGACTATCGACCAGGTCAAGGCCTTGGCCGCCGACCTCGAGAGCTTCAATGTGGAGCGCAAGAGTGCTTTCAAACCCGTCAAAAGCGACATCGAAGAGGCCATCTGTGCTTTCGCCAACGACCTGCCGGGCACAGGCAGGCGCGGAGTCTTGCTCATCGGCGTTGACGATAAACGAGGCAATCCAACCGCACTTCCCATCACCGATGAGCTGCTGCGCGAGATCACCGATATCCGAAGCGCGGGCAACATCCTCCCTCTACCGATGCTCACGGTGTACAAGTCGCAACTCGACGGAATCGACATCGCCGTCGTTGAGGTTGAACCGAGCCACGACACACCAGTTCGTTTGCGCGGCCGAGTCTGCGTGCGTGTGGGACCTCGTCGAGGAACCGCAAGTCGCGAAGAAGAACGGGTACTTACCGAGCGTCGAAGGGCCGCCGATTTGCCATTTGATAGCCGACCGGTCGGCGGCACCACACTGACCGAGGTCGACGAGCTTCGGCTCCGCCAGGAGTATCTTCCGCTCGCAATCGACACCGACACACTCGCCGAGAATCATCGACCGCTGGCCTACCAGCTCGAATCCCTGCACCTCGCGAATGCCGCGGGAACTCCAACCGTGGCACTGTTGCTCCTCTATGGCCGTGATGCCCGCGCAAGGCTGCCTGGGGCGTATGTGCAGTTTGTTCGTTTCGATGGTCTGCTCGATACCGACCCTATTGTTGCTCATCAGGAGCTCAACGGATCATTACCCGAGGTCCTTCGCGATGCCTATCGCCTCATGGAGCTCAATATTCGCGCTGCCCTTGATCCGAGCAATGCTCCGCATATCGAACGACCGGATTATCCCATCGTCGCACTCAAGCAGATCCTCGCCAATGCGCTGATGCACCGCACCTACGAAGTCCACGCGCCAGTTCGGATCTATTGGTACTCTGACCGAGTGGAAATCGAAAGCCCCGGTGGACTCTACGGCCGCGTGAACGAAGCGAACTTTGGCCAAAGGGGAGCCACAGACTACCGGAACCCAGTTCTGGCAGCCGGCCTGAAAATATTGGGGTTTGTTCAAACATTCGGGATGGGTATTGCACTCGCGCGACGCAGGTGCGCCGAGAACGGCAATCCACCACCAGAATTTGCATTCGGACCGTCGCATGTACTTGTGACTGTCAGGCGCGCAGCATGACGACGACCATCGCTTTTTTCAACAACAAAGGCGGCGTTGGCAAGACCACGCTAGTCTACCACTTCGCCCATATATTGGCTGATTTGGGACATCGGGTCCTCCTGCTTGACCTCGATCCGCAGTCAAACCTCACCGCAATGTGTTTGGGTGAAGAACAACTCGAAGAGATCTGGCCCGACTCCGCAGAACACCCGATGTCGATCCTCGGCTGTCTGCGTCCGATCATTCGGGGAATTGGTGACATCGCAGACCCTCGCACCACTGCACTCAATGACCGAATCGCGCTAGTACCGGGTGACCTGGGGCTCTCGACCTTCGAGGACAAGCTTTCAGACGCCTGGCCTCGCGCCATGGATGGCGATGAGTCCGCTTTTCGGACCCTGTCAGCATTTCACCGAGCAGCTCGACGCGCGGCAGCGATTGAAGGCCCTTTCGATCTCGTGGTGATCGATGTGGGACCCAACCTCGGCGCCATTAATCGGGCCGTATTGCTCGCCACCGATTTTGTGGTCACACCGCTGGCTCCCGACTTGTTTTCCATTCAAGGGCTCAGAAATCTGGGTCCTACGCTAGCCGGCTGGCGGCGCAATTGGGCGGACCGACTCGAACGCAACCCTGACCCGACCCTGGACTTGCCACAAGGCCGCGCGCGGCCGCTCGGTTATGTCGTCATGCAGGCGGGCATGCGACTGTCCCGCCCTGTCCGCGCCTACGAAAAATGGGTCGAACGCCTCCCTGGCGAGTATTCACGTTCGATGCTCGCTCAGTCTGCAGTACCGCCCGATTTCAGTGCAGATCCCGCGTGCTTGGGCGTCATGCGCCATTACCAGAGTCTTATGCCTCTGGCTCAAGACGCACAACGGCCAATGTTCCACTTGCGTCCAGCCGACGGGGCGATCGGCGCCCATATGGATGCAGTTCGACGGTGCGGAGACGACTTTCGTCTGCTCGCAAAAACAATTCTCTCCAGAATTCAATCACTCGAAACAGACAACAAAAAGGCACACACGGGTTTGCGCGTGAGTGGAAATCCATCATCGTACTGATATCGCAAGCCTGCCGATCAAGGCAGGCCCAGTCGCTGATTACCCACCCAGCCACCGGAATACCCCCAATGCTACGCCACCAAGATCATCAAATTGACACCTCGTCTAAACATTGGTCATCGCCGAAAAAACTGCGACCCAAGCACCGCAGCACCAATCCGCTCGACGGACACCCCGCTTCACCCGCTCAGGCGGCGCTGTAGCGCAGCGACGCGCCGACCCAGCGTTGCACCAGCGCGTCGGCGCGCTTGGGGTCTTCGCGCAGCAGCTGGTCGGCGGCGGCGCGGGCGGGGGTGAGCAGGTCCTGGTGGCGGGAGAGGTCAGCGACGCGGAAGCCGAGGTGGCCGGTCTGGCGGGTGCCGAGCAGTTCGCCGGGGCCGCGCAGGCGCAGGTCTTCTTCGGCAATCCGGAAGCCGTCGTTGCTCTCGCGCAGCACGCCGAGCCGCGAGCGGGCCAGTTCGCCGAGTGGTGGCTGGTACAGCAGCACGCAGCTGCTCTGCGCCGAGCCGCGACCGACCCGGCCGCGCAACTGGTGCAGCTGGGCGAGCCCCAGGCGCTCGGGGTTCTCGATGATCATCAGGCTGGCGTTCGGCACGTCGACGCCGACCTCGATCACGGTGGTGGCGACCAGCAGTTGCGTCTCGCCGGCGGCAAACGCCGCCATCGCCGCTTCTTTCTCCTTCGGCTTCAGCCGACCGTGCACCAGCCCGACGCGGACGTCCGGCAGCGCGGCGGCCAGCAGTTCGGCGGTGGCTTCGGCGTCCTCGGCGCGGATTTCCTCGCTGGCCTCGATCAGCGTGCAGACCCAATAGGCCTGCCGACCGGCGGCGCAGGCGGCGCGGATCCGGGCGACCACCTCGTCGCGGCGGTCCGACGACACCACCACGGTCTGGATCGGCTTCCTGCCCGGCGGCAGCTCGTCCAGTACCGAGACGTCGAGGTCGGCGTAGTCGACCATCGCCAGCGTCCGCGGGATCGGCGTGGCGGTCAGTGTCAGCTGGTGCGGCACCTGCCCGCCGTCCGGCGACAGGCCCTTGTCGCGCAGGGCAAGGCGCTGGCCGACGCCGAAGCGGTGCTGTTCGTCGATGATGACGAGCCCCAGCCGCGGGAAGGCGACCGCCTCGGTGATCAGCGCGTGGGTGCCGACCGCGAGCGGCGCGCCGGCGGCGATGTCGGCCAGCGCCTTCGCCTTCGCGCGGCCGGTCAGCTTGCCGGCCAGCCACACCGGCGGCAGGCCCAGCGGCGTCAGCCAGCGGGTAAAGTTGCGGTAATGCTGCTCGGCCAGCAGTTCGGTGGGGGCGAGCAGCGCCGCCTGCATCCCGGACTCGATCGCGGCCAGCGCGGCCAGCGCCGCCACCACGGTCTTGCCGGCGCCGACATCGCCCTGCACCAGCCGCAGCATCGGCGCGTCCTCGGCGAGGTCGGCGGCGATCTCTGCGCTGACCCGGGTCTGCGCGCCGGTCAGCGGGAAGGGCAGCTGTTCGAGGTAACGCTGGCGCAGGCCGCCGTCCCCGCCGAGTCGCGGCGCCTGCTGCCGCCGCTGCGCCGCCCGCTTCAGCCGCATCGACAGCTGATGCGCCAGCAGCTCCTCGAAGGCCAGCCGACGCTGCGCCGCGGTCGCGCCCTCCAGCAGCGCCTTGCGGTCGATCTCCGGCGGCGGCCGATGCACGGTCAACAGCGCCTCGCGCAGTGACGGCAGCTCCAGCTCGCGGCGCAGGCGGGTCGGCAGCAGGTCCAGCTCGGCGTCCGGCGGCAGCAGCGCCAACGCCAGCCCGATCAGCTTGCGCAGATGCTCGGGCGACAGGCCGTCGGTGGTCGGATAGACCGGGGTCAGCGTCTCCTCGACCGGCGCCGGCGCGTCCGCGTCGACCCGCTGGATCTTCGGATGGGTGAACTCGGCGCCGTACATGCCCACCCGCGGCGTGCCGTAGAGGCGCAGCCGCGTGCCGGGCGTGTAGGCCTCCACCTGCGAGGCGCTGAAATGCAGCAGCCGCAGGCGCAGCGTGCCGGTGCCATCGGACAGCTCCGCCACGTACTGCCGCCGACCGCCGATCCGGACCCCGCCGCTCTGCACCTCCGCCTCCACCTGCGCGTCGACGCCGTGGCGCAGGTCGCGGATCGCGGTCAGCCGGGTGCGGTCCTCCCAGCGCAGCGGCAGGTGGAACCACAAGTCGCCAACCGTGTGCAGATCCAGCTTCGCAAGCATCGGCTCGAAGCGCGGTCCGACCCCTTTCAGGAAGCGGACCGGCTGCGCCGCCTGCGTGGCGTAGTCGGCCGGCTTGCGGCCCGGCGTCCGCGCGGGTCCGGCGGCTGCCGGTTTCTCCGTCACCGACGCAACCGCAGTCGATGGCGGCGAACTGGACGGTGGCCGGGTCGACGGCATCGCAAGGACTGCGGCTCAGTCCAGCACCAGCACCGCGTCGATCTCGACGTCGGTGCCGCGCGGCAGCGCCGACACCTGCACCGTCGCCCGCGCCGGGTACGGCGTCGGCAGCAGCTCCTGCATCACCGCATTGACCGTCGGGAACTGGCCCAGATCGGTCAGGAAGATCGTGTACCGCACCACCTTCGACAGATCCCCGCCGGCGGCCTCGGCAATCGCCGCCAGATTGCGGAACACCTGCCGCGTCCGCTCGGCGAAATCGCCGTCGATCAGCTGGCCGGTCGCCGGATCCAGCGGGATCTGACCGGAGACATACACCGTGCTGCCGACCGCCACGGCCTGCGAGTAAGTACCGATCGCCGCCGGCGCGGCGGCGGTGCTGATGATGCGACGCGACATGCGGGCGCTCCGGAGGACTGGGGCGGCCAGTGTAGCTGCGGGCGGTGCGCGCTTGGTTCTCTGGGTGGAGCGAATGTGATGTCTGCTGAACGCATGCATTGCCACGAAGTAATGAACGGTGCGGACTTGCTGGCTGGTCCGATGGGGCGTAGGCTCGCCAGCGTTGTAGGTGCGTCAAGACATAACGGCGATATGCGTCGTGGTCCGGGATGATGTAGACGACAAAATGACAGACACGGCAAATGCCTCCTTGGAGGACAGACTCAATCCCGGGTGTTGTTTGTCGGCACGGCGCAGTACACACCAAGACTGACATGCGGTAGATTGGCGTCGAGTAACCGTTGGCCATATGAATCGACAACTTCTCACCAGATTGTCTGCAACCGGGATCTCCGCGCTTGCATTCTCAGATACAGCAAATGCAAATGCCGGCGTTCCGATGCTATTCGTAACGCTGCCCGCAATGATTCTCGCGCTGGCTCCAGTAATTGTCATTGAGGCCATTATAATTGGCCGAATTCTTCGCTCGCCAGCGATTTCGCATGCAAAATCCGTAACCATCTCGAACGCTGTGTCCACGATCGTGGGCATACCAATAACATGGTTTTTATTGGTTGCGTTGCAGATTTTTAGTGGGGGCAGCTCTGCGCATGGTCTGGCCACGCCAACACAGAAATTTCTTGCGGTCACATGGCAGGCTCCGTGGCTAATACCATATGAAAGCGACTTGTACTGGATGCTCCCGGCAGCATCACTGTCGCTTCTAATTCCATTTTTCTTCACGTCCTTTTTAATCGAAACTCCGCTCGTCGCCACTTTCGAGCGCTCGCACTCTCGATCCGAAATAAGGGCGGCAGTTTTTCGAGCAAACGCTTCCAGTTATTCTCTATTGGCTCTGTTCAACGTTGCTTGGTTGTTTTGGTCAATCCAGCGCGGGCCATGAATGACCAATATCTTCGTTGCAGGTGACCAACGAGGCGCCCGATCGGACACTGGGGTCGTCTCGACAAAAGACCAAACACCATAAAATCAAGAGCATTTGTGAGCGCAAAATCATGTCCAATCACGCTGGCAGCTATTTGATAAATGATATCCTGAAAATACTTGAAAAAGAATCGATATTCGATATTTTGGGAAAAGAAAAAACACAAAATTTGATTTTAGAAATTCTGGGGGCTGCGCATCAATACGACTGCAATCCAGGAGAACTATTGCAAGATATCGGAGAGAAAATTGGGATATGTTATTACTGTCAAAGCATCGCGGAAGAATTTCATGATGAAATTTGCAATGTCTGTCATGAAAGATATTTTGGCTGAAGCATCTTTCGATTGGCTTTTGCTATTGGATGCCGGAGGCAGGCGGGATTCGTGAAGTGCTCGGGTTTCGGCACGGTCGCGAACGCTGCATCGATAGCCAATGCCAGGGCCTCGCAAGCCGGCGTGAGCTGCCACCAGCGCGGGCAGCTTTCAATATGCGAGAGCCATTGCAACGCGATCGCATGGTCGCATCGCAGGAATCCGGCCGCCTCAAAGATGGCGGTCTCTCGACGGCCACTGTCCATCACCGCATAGATTCGATCCATCCCGCGATGATCGGGCTTGGGTAGCATCGGTGAATCGGTGCCGCAGTGCGGGCATTTCTGATATTCCATGAAAGCATTATTCCGAAATTGGTCGGAACCTTGGCAGTAGAGATTGCGCCGGTCCATTTTGACCGATCATGCAAACCGCTCAGCCCTTGCCCAACGGCAGATACAGTGACAGGGCGCCGCTCCGGATGCGGCGGAAGCCGTAGGCTTCGTAGAACTCGACGATGCGGTCGTTCAGGGTATCCACCAGCAACACCCGCACGCCCAGATCGGCACGCAGGCGCAGGCAGCGCGCGACCGCATCCCCGATCAGGCGTTCACCGTAGCCGCGTCCTCGTTGACGCGCATCCACGGCCAGTCGACCCATTCGCACGGCCGGGATCGGATACCTCGGCAGGCGCTGCCGGTCGGATTCCTGCAAGTCATCGAGCAGCACCTGTGCGGCAGACAGGCTGTAGTAGCCGAGGATGGCGGTGGGCGCCGCGATATCGATCAGCACATGGGTGGTGCTGATGCCGTCGCGTTGATGTTGCGTGGCTTGCCGCTGCAGGTAGGCATCCAGCGTGGGCTCGCCGCAACGGAAGGCGGCACGGTCATGGATCCGCGGATCCAGCGGCAAGACCTGCAGCATGGGGTCAGGATGCAGCCGCCAGTGCGCGAGCGAGCTTCGCGTTCGGCGTCCAGGGCTCGTCCAGCGCCTCGAGGAGTCGTCGGGATTCTTCGGTCGAGAGGGACACGGCGAGCTCGGCCGTCGCGATCTGCGCGGCTTCGCGCAGGGCGACTTCACGGATGAAGGTCGAGAGCGGAACGCCGCGCAGTCGGGCGGCTCTCTCGATACGGGCCTTGTCCTCGGGGGCAATGCGCAGGTCGAGACGCGCGAGCGTGGACATGGTGGCGGGCCTCTGCAGCGACAAACGTACGGAAGCTTACCGTACGCTCATGCGACTCCAGCCCAGCAGCGCCCCGACTACCGGAACGCCTTCCACAGCGTGCTGGCGGTGGCGACGCTGCGTTCGGCGGTGAACAGTTCGACGGTGACGTGGTACAGGCCCTGCGATTGCTTGAGCAGCAGGCCTTCGCCGTACAGCCATTGGCCGCTCTTGGCGACGCCGAGGTATTGCAGGCTGGTCTGGATCGGGGCGACGCGGGGCGGGGTGCCGTTGGTGGTGTCGGCGATCGCGCGCCAGGCGACGAAGTCGGCGAAGGCGGAGATGGCGCCGCCGTGGACGGTGCCGTCGGCGCCGAGGTGGCGGCGGTCCAGCGGGAGGACGCGGCGCCAGCCGCCGGCAAGCTGGGTCTCGTAGACCGGTCCGATGTGGCTGATGTAGCCCTCCTGCTGCTCGGCGAGCTTCAGGCGAGGGCGCTCGGCGGCGATGGGGGCTGCGGACACGGGCGTGGACACCTGACAGGCGGGAGGCGCCGCAGTGTGCGTCAGCCGGCGCGAGGGAACCAGCCGTGGCGGTGAATGAGTGGCGGCGTGGAGCGGCGTCTGCGGCTGGGGCTGGTCGATGCCGTCGTGTTGCGGCGCATCGGCCTTCGACCGCGGTCGACGGCGACTACCATCGGCGGCCAACCCCGTCCGAGCCCTGCCGTGCCCGCTCGCCGCGATCAACCCTGCCGCAGTCGCCGATCCGCCCCGGGTGTCCTGACGCCGCGCGGGACGCAGGTCCGCCATGTCGGCTGAGGCCCGCCACGAGGCGCTGGCGCTGGTGCTGACGCTGTCCACGCAGCTGGACGCGCTGGTGGTCCGCGGCCTGCGCGCAACGGGTGCGGAGGATCGCGCGCGGCTGGCCGGGCATTGCGAAGCGCTGAAGCAGATGGGCGCCACGCAGCTGGCGGCGGCGCTGGGCGAGCTGCTGGCGGCGATGGGCGACGGCCGTCGCGAGGCGGCGCAGGCGCTGCTGGCGCTGCGCGCGCGGCTCAGGGTGTTCGAGCGGCTGCTGACCCAGCGCGCGGTGGTCGCCGAATGGGCGGCGGCTGAGGCTGCCGGAGCCCTGCCGTGAGCGCGGAGGCCCAGCGGCTGCTGGAGGAGCTGGGCCAGGCGCTGGAAGCGCTGCTGCTGGCCGGCACGACGACCGCGTCGAGTGCGACGCAGCGGACACTGACGGCGGCCTTCGAGGCGGCGTCGAAGGCGCGTTTCCTGCGGCTGGGCGCGACGCTGCGGCTGGTGCTGGAGGAGCTGAAGCGCTTCGACAGCGCGCCGGAGCGCTTCTCCGGGGCGCGGCTGGCCTTCTTCGTCGACCGCGCCTGGCTGCTGGCGCAGGCGACCCGCCGCGCGCTGGCCGCGGGCGACACCGCCGCGCTGGAGCGGCTCAACGCCAGCCCGACGCAAGTGCGCGCCGAGTCGCTGACGGTGGCGACCCTCGGCGTGCAGCGGCGCTACGTGCCGGGGGCCTTCAGCGCCTTCGAATTCCGGCTGCGGTTGCTCGACGCCGCGCCGCTGGCCGACGGTCGCGTGCTCGACCGCGGCACGCCGCTGGTCTACGGCATGGTGTTCCCGGCGACCGCCGGCGGCCAGCTGCCGCCCGAGGCGATGCTGGCGCTGCCGCAGAAGCAGGGCTACCGGCCGGCCGAGCTGCTGGAGGGCAAGGCGTTGACGATCACGCCGGCGCTGCTCGGCGGCAGCCCGCTGCGGCTGGCGCTGCTGCCGGACAGCCGGGTCACGACCGGCGTCGCGGTCACCGACTGGCGGACGCTGGCGCCGCGCGACCCGGCCCACTGGCGCGCGCGGGTCGCGGCGTATCGGCCGGATCCGCTGGAGCTGCCGATCGAGTTCGCCGACGAGCTGCTGCTGGAGGACTGGACGCTGCTCGGCGACTTCGCACCCTCGACGGTGCCTGGCCGCGAGGCCGAACGCGAGGCGCCGCTCGCCGCGCTCGGCTGCCGCTTCACGCTGCGCATCGACGCCGAGCCGGCGACGCTGGCCCAGCGTCTGCAGGCGGTCAACGGCGCGCAGGCGCTGTATGCCGCGGTGCATCTGGAATACGGCCGGCAGGTGCTGACGCCGCTGGCCCTGCTGGGCGAGTCGCCGGAGTACCCCGGCCTCGACCCGACGAAGTTCAACCGCACCACGCTGGTTCGCGCGCTGCACGCCAGTGTGGTGTCCCAAAAGTAATTCGACTTGTTTCCGATGGATGTGGTTCCGAGGCAAGGCGCGAGAAGGAAGCTGTAGCAGCGCTACAGCGACGCGCCATCGGGGCCACAGACGCGGAAACAAGCGAAGGAATTGCTGGGACACCACACTTGCAGCCGTTGAAGCCCCGAGGACACCCGCCATGAGCCGTCGCAAGAGTCCCGCCGTCCCAGCCGAGCCCGCCGCTGCCGCGGGGGTCGACGCCGTCGAGTCCGTGCTGCGCCGGCCGGCCGAGGAGGCGCACGCCGACGAGCTGGCGGCGCTGGCGCAGGTCGACCGCGACCCGAAGCCGCCGCAGTGGCGGCTGTCGCCGCGGGCGGTGCTGGCCTATGTGCTGGGCCGCGAGCCGGTCGAGGCCGAGATCGACGGCACCCGCCGCGCGGTGGCGATTCCGCGCAAGTTTTTCGGCGACACCGCACTGGTCGAGCGGGCCATCGTCACGCTGGCCAGCGAGCGGGCGCTGCTGTTGGTCGGCGAGCCCGGCACCGGCAAGAGCTGGCTGTCCGAGCACCTGGCGGCGGCGATCTCCGGCTGCTCGACGCTGACCCTGCAGGGCACCGCCGGCACCACCGAGGACCAGATCAAGTACGCCTGGAACATCGCCCGGGTGATCGCCGAGGGGCCGACGCCGGACAACCTGATTCCCTCGCCGACCATGCTGGCGATGCGCCGCGGCGCGCTGCTGCGCTTCGAGGAGCTGACCCGCTGCGTGCCGGACGTGCAGGACGCGCTGGTCTCGATCCTCTCCGACAAGCGCATCGCCATCCCCGAGCTGCCGGGCGATGCCGGAGTGGCGGCGCGGCCGGGCTTCAACGTGATCGCCACCGCCAACACCCGCGATCAGGGCGTCAATCAGCTGAGCGCCGCACTGAAACGCCGCTTCAACTACCTGCACATCCCGCTGGTGGCCGACAAGGCCACCGAACTCGCGATCGTCCGCGAGCGCAGCGCCCAGCTGATCGCCCACTACCGGCTGCCGATCACGCTGGACGAGCCGGTGCTGGAGCTGCTGACCACCGTGTTCCGCGAGATCCGCGCCGGCCGCAGCGAGGAGGGCGTCAGCCTGAAGCAGCCCACCACCACGCTGTCCACCGCCGAGGCCATCGCGGTGGCGCTGGACGCCGCGCTGCACGCGCGCTTCTTTGGCAGCGGCCGGGTCGGCGCCGACACCGTCGCCCGCCAGCTGGTCGGCTCGGTGGTCAAGGAGGACCTCGCCGACCTCGCGGTGCTGCGCGAGTACGTGCAGCTGGTCGCGCGCAAGCGCGCCGGCCAGCCCGGCCCCTGGCGCGACTTCCACGACGCCGCCGAGACCGTGCTGCGCGGATGAACGCGGCAACCGCGCCCTTGCCGGCACCGGAGGCGCTGGACCGCCAGGTCGAGGCGGTGCTGGCCGAGGCGCTGTACTGGTTTCCGCTGCGTCACCACTCGCCGACCTGCGCCGCGGTGCTGGAGCGGGCGCTGCGCGCGCGGCGGCCGCGGCTGGTGTTCCTCGAAGCGCCGGCCGGGCTGGAGCCGCTGGTGCCGGCGCTGCTGGCGAAGGACACCCGGCCGCCGGTGGCCTTCTACGCCAGCTGGCGCGACGACGCGCCGCGCGACCCGCCGGAGGCGCCGCCGCGGCAGCTGGCCTCGTGGTATCCGCTGCTCGGCTACTCGCCCGAGTACGTCGCGCTGCGGGTGGCCGACGAGCTGGGTGCCGAGGTGGTGTTCATCGACCTGCCGCAGGCGGCGCTGCTGAATCTGGCCGAGGCGCCGACCGCCGCGACGCCGGACGGTCCGCCGGCCTTTGCCGCCTACTGCCAGCGCGTCGCCGAGCGCGCCGGCTGGCGGCACTGGAACGAGGCCTGGGATCGGCTGTTCGAGCACGGCGCGATCGGCGTCGACGCGGAGGACTGGCGCCGCCAGCTCGCCACCTTCTGCGCGGTCGCCCGTGCCTGCGGCGGTCCGCTGGACGCGGTGACGCAGGCCCGCGAACGCCACATGGCCCGGGCGATCCGCGACGGCCTGGCCGCGCGCGACCTGCCGCCCGCCGCGGCGATGGTGGTCTGCGGCGGCTTCCACCTGTACCTCGACCGCGACGACCCGACGGAGCCGCCCGCCGTGCCGCTCGGCACCGAGCACCGCGCGCTGGTGCCCTACAGCTATCCGCGCCTGTCCGAGCAGCGCGGCTACGCCGCCGGCAACCGTGCGCCGCGCTGGTACGAGCGGCTGCACGCCGCGATCCGCGCCGGCGACCCGGCCAGCGCGCTGACCGAGCAGGCCATTGAGGTGCTGCACCGCGCGCGCCGCCTCGGTGAGACCGTCGCCACCGCCGATGCGATCAGCGTGCAGCACCACGCCGCGCTGCTCGCCCAGCTGCGCGGCTCGGCGCTGCCGGTGCTCGACGATCTGGACGACGCGCTGCTGTCCTGCTGCGTCAAGGGCGCGCCGGAGGACGCCGGCACTCGGCTGGCGCGCGCCGCGCAGGAGGTCCACGTTGGCACCCGCGTCGGTCAGGTGTCGGCCAGCGCCGGCCAGCTGCCGCTGGTGCGCGACTACCACGCCCAGCTGGCGGCGCTGGAGCTGGCCGGCCGGCTGGCGCACGAGCAGGTCGAGTGGCTGCAGCTGGACCGCCGCCAGCCGCTGGACGCCGCGCGCTCGGCCTTCCTGCACCGGCTATGCCAGCTCGAGGTGCCGCTCGGCACGCTGGAGCGCGAGCGCCACGGCCTCGGCCACCAGCTGTTCGGCGAACGCTGGAAGCTGCTCTGGTCCACCCGCATCGAGGCCCAGCTGATCGAGCGCAGTCTCGACGGCGACCGCGTCGAGACCGCGGCGCTGACCGCCTTCGCCCGCGCGCTGGCCGCCGCCGGCCACGATGCCGCCGCCACCGGCCGGCTGCTGCAGTCGGCGCTGGCGATGGCGCTGCCCGGCCTGTTCGAGCGCGCCGGCGCCGCCTGCGCCGCGGCGCTCGACGCCGACTTCCGCTTCGTCGCGCTGGTCGACGCGCTGACCACGCTGCGGGTGATCGAGACCAGCGCGCTAGCCCCGGCCCCGCGGGCGACGGTCACCGGCCTGATCGACCGCGCCTTCGACCGCGCCTGCTTCGCGCTGAGCGAGATCGTCGCCGCCCCGGACGAGGAACATCCGGCGATCCTCGACGCGCTGAAGGCGCTGGCCGAGGCGGCCATCAGCCGCGAGGACCTCGACGCCGACCACTACGCCAGCAGCGTGCAGCAGGCCGCGGCGCTGACCGCACTGCCGGGACTGCGCGGCGCGCTGCTCGGCCTGCTGGTCGAGCTGCAGCGGCTGCCGCTCACGCCGGTGGCCGAGGAACTGGCGGCCTACGCGCAGGCCAGCCCCGAGCGGCAGCTCGCCGCCGGCGACTTCCTGCACGGCCTGCTGGCGGTGTCCGGCACCCGAATGCTGCAGGGCGCCGGCGCGCTGGTCGCCGCCCTCGATGCGCTGCTCGCCCGCGCCGACCGCGAGGTGTTTCTGGCCATGCTGCCGCGCCTGCGCGCCGCGATCACCCAGCTGCACCCGCGCCAGCGCGACGCCCTCGCCGCCGAAGTCGCCCGCCTGCTCGGCCTCGCCGCCGACGAGATCGACGCGCCGCTGGCCACCAGCGCCGCCGCCCACGCGCTGATCGCCGAAATCGACCGCGAAGCCGCCGCGATCCTTGCCGGCTGGGGGTTGGCATGAGTACCGCCAGCCGCTGGCGCGCCCTGCTCGGACGCGAGGCCGCCGACGCCCACGGCATCGGCGCAGGCTCCGGCGCCGACGCAGAGGCCGCCGACCTCGCCCGCGCCGGCGCGCTGCTCGACTTCCTGGAAGACGACGGCACCCGTCAGGGCGGCAAGAAGCCCTCCCAGGGACTCACCGTCGCGCACTGGGTGGATCAGGTCCGCGAGCTGTTCCCACGCAGCGCCCGCGAGGTGCTGGAACGCGAACTGGTGCGTCGCCGCGGCCTGCGCGAGCTGCTGCAGAAACCGGAACTGCTGGAGGCCATCGAGCCCGACGTCGCGCTGGTCAAGACCCTGATCAGCCACCGCGAGCTGCTCAACGAACAGACCCGCGGCCTCGCCCGCCGGATCATCGAGCAGGTGGTCGCCGAACTGCGCCAGCGCATGCGCCTCGCCGTCGAGACCACCGTCACCGGCGCCCTGCGCCGCGACCGCCACTCGCCGCGCCCGGTCGCCCGCAACCTCGACCTGAAAACCACCGTCCGCCGCAACCTGCGCCACTGGGACGCCGAGCGCGGCCAGCTCCTGGTCGAGCGGCTGTACTTCCACGCCGCCGAACGCAAACAGCGGCCCTGGCACGTGATCATCGCCGTCGACCAATCCGGCTCGATGCTGGATTCGGCGATCTTCAGCGCCATCATGGCGTCGATCTTCGCCGAACTCCCGTCATTGCGGACCTCGCTGTTCCTGTTCGACACCCGCATCGCCGACCTCAGCGACCAAGTCGGCCAGCCGGTCGACGTACTGATGAAGGTGCAACTGGGCGGCGGCACCAACATCGCCGGCGCCGTCGCCTACGCCGCCACCCTGGTCCGCGAACCGGCGCGCAGCATCCTCGTGCTGATCACCGACTTCTGCGAAGGCGGCACCCCCGGCGAACTGGAACGACAGATCGAGGACCTCGCCGACGCCGGCGTCCGCTGCATCGGCTTGGGCGCGCTCGGCAGCGACGCCCGCCCCGCCTACGACAAAGTCGCCGCCGCCCGCTGCCGCAAAGCCGGCATGGACATCCTGGTCTGCACCCCCGAACGCCTCGCCGAGGCAATGGCGGAGATCATCCGGGGGTGACGTCGGAGGCGTTTGGCCAGAACACGCTGGCTCGCTCCTCGCGGATGGCGTCGACGATGTGGGCGCTATCCGGGCCAGTCCAACGCCCTTCGTGGATCCACAGGCCGTAGACCTGGCGCATCGCCTGGCCTCCGCAGATGGACTCTGCCAGCAGCAGACGTCCGGGCTCGTTGATTCGAACGTTCATGGCGTGAGCGTCAATGGCCGGATTCCTGCCTCAGAAGGCGTAGAAATCCTCCGGCACCGTCTCCAGCGGCCGCCAGTCGAGTTCGCCGGCGGTGGCGGCCTGGTAGCGCAGGATGGTTTCAGACAGCAGGTCCTTGATCGGCGCGCCGCCGGCGCTCTTTCTGGATTTGGGCTGCTGCGCGGCGGCGAGCCAGGCGCGGGCGGTGGTGGCGGGCAGCTGCTGGCTCTGGACGGCGCCCATCAGCAGCACCAGCAGATGCTTGCAGACGCCGCCGCCCATGCCCATGCACCAGCTCAGCGACGGCTCGCAGCAGCTGTAGCGGCCGTCGGCGTGCAATCGCGTCGAGTAGTACTCGGAGTAGCCGGTCTGGCTGCGGACGATGCCGGCGATGTGCTCGTCGGCGACCTCGGTGAACAGCTGCATGCGTTCGCGTTTCAGCATGTCGAGGGCGCGCTTGATCCGGCCGGCGTCGGTGACGCTGGGCAGCGCCGCCACCAGTTCCGCCAGCGGGCTTGCCGCCTGCACCGGCTGCGTCGCCGCCCCGGCGTGGGCGCGCAGCAGGTCGATGAACATGTCTTCGCTCAAGAGCTGCAGGCGGGCGCCGCCGGCCATCAGTTTCTCGGCCGCCGCCAGCGCCGCGGCCTTGCCCGGCCCGCGCCGCTGCCCGACCACGAGGTAATCCAGCTGCGCGTCGACCCGGTCGGCATACACCCCGCCCAGCGTCAGCACCAGCGCCGCCGGGGCCGTCGCCGCCGCGCCGCGGCCGAAATCCAGCTCCCCGGCCACATGAAAGCGCGCGCCATCCAGCTTCGGCCGCAGCAGGTGGATGAACCCGGCCTCGTCCAGCACCGCCGGCTTGCCGCTGGCCGCCAGCTTCTCCGCCTGGCGCTGCGCCTCGGCCTTGCCCTTCCCGCGACCGTTGCCGAACACGGCGTAATCCAGCCCGGCCGTCACCGCGTCCTCGACCACGCCGCCGCGCCCCAGGACCGCCTCCGCCGGCGTGCGGCCCAGATAGCGCGGAAAGCGCTCGAAGGCCCCGAGGATCGCAAAGCGCCGCCCGCTCAGGTTTTCCGCCCAGTCCAGCCTCGGGAACAGTTCCGTGCGCAGGCGCTCGGCGGCGTCGACGCGATGGTTCATGGCGAGGTCTCCGGTCGGAACGGCTGGCAAGTATGGCCGCACCTTCACGCCGAAGACGCGATTCCGCGACAGTGGGCTAACCTGTCAGGCCATTCGACATCCATCCGCGAGGGCCGGTCGTCATGAGCTACCGCTTCCCGATCGGGGCCGTGCTGGCCTTGCTGCTATGTGGCTGCGCGTCCGAGGCGACGCTGCGCGAGCGGAGCCGCATCCATTTCGACCCGCCGCAGGCGGCCCCGTTGACCTCGACATCCCTCGAAACCTTCGCGGATCAGAAGGAGGTCAGCGCCTACCTCCGAAAGGTCCGGCGACTCCGCGAGGCACAGATGGCCGTTCGGGTGATCGAGTCGAAGGCCACCATGACCGTGCAAGCAGAAGAGGATTGCACGCTGCTGGAGGATTGCGAATCGGAAAAGCTGGACTCGGTGATGGTCACCGGCTCGCGGATTTCCACGCCGTCGATTACCAACAATCAGACGGCGGGTGTCGATGAAGGCGATCTGATCAAGCAGATCGGGGATTATTTCCTGATTCTGCAGGACGGCCAGATTTTCGCCGTTCATGCGCCCACCCTGAAATTGACCGATCGGGTCGACGTCTATCGGCCACGGGATCCCCTGCGGCCCAAGAAATACCGCTGGGAGAATGATTTCGATGGCGCCGACTGGTACGACGAGATGCTGGTCCATGGTCAGCAGGTCATCGTGTCGGCCTACAGCTACGACGACCATGCCACCGAAATCAGCATCTTCGAACTGGACCCACTGAGCGGTCGCCTGCAGCTCCAGACCCGGCACCTGCTGTCCTCGAATGACTATTACTCCTCCTCGAACTATGCCTTGCGCATCGTTGGCGACACCCTCATCCTGCGGACCAGCCAACCGCTGGATGAACTGGAGGACTGGCCATCGTGGACACAGCAGATGCCCGTGTCGCGGAATCTCGGCACGTTGTTGCCGCCGCAGGCGGTTTTCAAGCCTTTGCTGCCGACACTATTCCCGTGGCTCCATCAGATCACCTATTGCCGGTTGAATCGGGTCGAGACGAATCAGGGGCTGGACTGCGATGCCGTGGGCGTTGTCGGTCCGCAATCGACCGAGTTTTACGTTTCCCCGAATTTCATCTATCTCTGGAACACGGCGGGAGACGATCCGGAACTCGATTGCGAAGAGATCGGCATCCGCCCCGGCGCGCGGGTGCCGGCTCGTGAGGTTCCTCTGGCGGCGGTGTACCGGGTTTCGCTGCGCGACCAGTCGGTGACGGTCGCCAGTGCGCGCGGCTGGATGGCGGATCAATTCCATCTCGATGAATATCAGGGACATCTGCGAGCCGTGGTGCATTGGGCACATGGTGGCTGTTATTCCTGGGACGATCAGCGGCAGACGAGCTTCATCAGCCTGTACCGCAGCGATTTCGGCGTCCGCTTCGGGATTCCGGCCACGGCGCGATTCACGCCGCTCCCCGCGATCACTGGAGATGACTACCACGCCCGTTTCATCAATGATTGGGTGGTACTCGGCACGGTCCGCGATCCGGACGACGAGGGCTCCGCTGAAATCGACGAGCCGCCGTTGGTGGTGCTGCAAGCCAGTCAGCCAGCGCAGGCCGCTCGATTCGACCCGGGGCATGACGTTTCCAGAATCGAACGACTCGATACGCAGGGACTGATTGTCGGTCCGGACCGCGCGGGCAATCTCGGTGTAACCGTGCTGGCGTTCGGCGAACGCGCCGAATCATTGGCATCGATCACGCTGGAGCAACGACGGGAAGGCGAGAGCCGGAGTCACGCCTTCAATTTCACGGTGGATGGAGATGAAACCATCCTGGGACTTCCGACCCAGCGCTACGATCGAGCGGCGTCTTGGCGCTGGGACGACAGCTCGGACCTGACCTATCTGCGCCTGCGCGCCGGCCGACTGACAGCGCTGGGTGAAATCACGCTCTCGGAGGCCGCGCGACAGGAGGCTCCCGGTTACCGCTGCGAGGTGTCCTGTATCGACTGGTATGGCAATGCCAGGCCGGTTTTCTCGGAGGTGGGCTGGTTCGGGTTGATGGGGACGGAACTGGTGCGAGTGCGGCGCGAACAGGATCAGGTACTGGCTGGCGCGAGGCTCGATCTGACCCGTCCGCCGAGGCAGGCTACCACTGCAGCGCCGCGCTGAGACCACGTCCCGCATCCGCCCCGCCGCTACACTCGACCCCCTCACCCGGGGAGTCGGCGCATGATCGTCAAGGAAGAGGTTTCCGCCTTCGTCAGCGGCAAGTGGGACGACGAGATCGTTCCGGAGCTGTGCGAGTACATCAAGATTCCGAACAAGTCGCCGATGTTCGACCGCGATTGGCAGGAACGCGGCTACATGACCGAGGCGATGGATCTGATCGAGCGCTGGGTGCGGGATCAGCCGATCCGCGGGATGAGCGTGGAGCGGCTGACGCTGCCGGGCCGCACGCCGCTGCTCTACATCGAGATCCCGGGCAAGGGCGACGAGACGGTGCTGATGTACGGGCACATGGACAAGCAGCCGGAGATGATCGGCTGGTCGCCCGATCTGGCGCCGTGGAAGCCGGTGCTGGCCGGCGACAAGCTCTACGGTCGCGGCGGGGCGGACGACGGCTACGCCACCTACGCCTCGCTGACCGCGGTGATGGCGCTGCACGATCGCGGCATCGACCACGCCCGCATCGTGGTGCTGATCGAGGGCTGCGAGGAGTCGGGCAGTTACGATCTGCCTTTCTACATCAACTTCCTGGCCGAGCGGATCGGCAGCCCGAGCCTGGTGGTGTGCCTGGATTCCGGCTGCGGCAATTACGACCAGATGTGGCTGACCACCAGCCTGCGCGGGCTCGCCGGCGGCACGCTGAAGGTGCAGGTGCTGGAGGAAGGCGTGCACTCGGGCGATGCCAGCGGCATCGTGCCGTCCAGCTTCCGGGTGCTGCGGCAGCTGTTGTCGCGGCTGGAGGACGAGCACACCGGCCAGATCCGCCCCGAGCTGTTCTACGTCGACATCCCGAGCGAGCGGATCGAGCAGGCGAAGCAGGCCGCCGGTGTGCTGGGGCCGGAGGTCTACAGCAAGTTCCCGTGGCTGCCCGGCATGCGGCCGATGGCCGATGACCTCGCCGAGCTGGTGTTGAATCGCACCTGGCGACCGGCGCTGTCGGTGACCGGGGCCGATGGTTTCCCCTCGCTGGACAACGCCGGCAACGTGCTGCGCCCGCAGACCGCGGTGAAGCTGTCGCTGCGGCTGCCGCCGACGCTGGACCCGATGCGGGCGTCCAACGCGCTGAAGGAGATCCTCGAACGCGAGCCGCCATATGGCGCGCGGGTGCAGTTCGAGGTCGAGAAGAGCTCGACCGGCTGGGCCGCCCCGGCGACCAAATCCTGGCTGCGGCACACGGTCAACGAGGCCTCGCAGACCTACTTCGGCCCGCCGGCCGCGGCGATGGGCGAGGGCGGCACGATTCCCTTCATGGGCATGCTGTCGGAGCGTTTCCCGGAGGCGCAGTTCGTGGTGACCGGGCTGCTCGGCCCGAAGAGCAACGCTCACGGCCCGAACGAGTTCCTGCACATCCCGACCGGCAAGCGGCTGACCGCCGCGGTGGCGCAGATCCTCGCGAATCACCTTCAGCGCGTCGGCGACGACGCCCCGTCGGCGGTCGCAGCCTGACCGGCGCCGACATGCGCGCGGGCCTTGCGCGGATCGGCTTCGATCCGGCGCGCTTCGCAGCCGAGGAAGTCGCGCCGGATCGCTGGCTGGGTCGGGTGATCGAGCAGCATCGCGCGCATCTGCTGGTCGATGACGGCGAGACGGTCCACACCGCGATCGTCGCGCCCTGGCTGAAGCGGCCGCGCGAGGGCGCGCACGCGCGGCCGGCGGTCGGCGACTGGGTGCTGCTGGAACCAGCCGAGGGCGATGTCCGGCCGATGGTGGCGCAGCTGCTGCCGCGGCACTCGGCGCTGACCCGCGGCGCCGCCGGCGATCGCTACGCGCGGCAGACGCTGGCGGCCAACGTCGATGTGGTGATGGTGGTGGTCGGGCTGGACCGCGACTTCAACGTGCGCCGGATCGAACGCTACTTCGCGCTGATCTCGGCGTCGGGCGCGGCGCCGTGGCTGGTGCTGACCAAGGCCGACCGCAACGAGGATGCCGACGAGGTCCGCGAACGGCTGACCGGCCTGTTCCCGGCCGCCGAGGTGCATGCGGTCAATGCGAAGGACCCGGCCAGCGTCGCCGCGCTGTCGACCGATCTGCACGAGGGGCTGACCGTGGTGCTGGTCGGCTCCTCCGGCGCCGGCAAGTCGACGCTGACCAACACACTGCTCGGCGAGCTGCGGCAGGCCACCGGCGCCGTGCGCGCCAGCGACGAGCGCGGCCGTCACACGACGGTGCATCGCTCGCTGCTGCGGCTGGCCTCGGGCGCCTGCCTGATCGACACCCCGGGCCTGCGCGAGATCAAGCTGACCGGCGACGAGCCCGAAGACCTCGCCGCCTTCGACGACGTCGAGTCGCTGGCACGCGACTGCCGCTTCCGCGATTGCCGCCACGAACGCGAGCCGGGTTGCGCGGTGCAGGCGGCGGTCGAGGCGGGTGAGGTGTCGGCGGCGCGGCTCGCCAGCTTCCGCAAGCTCAAGGACGAACGCGAAGCCGCCGAAGCCCGCGCCCTCGCCGCCGAGCGGATGAAGGCGCAACGCCAGCGGCGGACGCCATCGCGCGATCGCGGAGGCAGCCTGTGACCTCATCGCACTCCGTGAAGTGGGCAGCGACCAGAGATCGCTTCACTACGTTCGCGATGACGAATCGTGGAGTGCGTCTCGAATGCCGATCCTGTCTGGCACATTCGAATCAATGGCTTGCCAATGACCTCATCGCGAACGCAGTGAAGCGATCTCGTGCTGCCGTGAAGCTTCGAGGCGACCCGAGATGGCCACGCTGCGCTCGCCATGACGAGGCCGGAGTCTTCGAGGCAAGCCCCGACCGCCCGAGGACTCCAGCCGCGCCGCGGACACCTGTGCCGCACTCGCCGCCTGTGCCGCACACCCCACGACGCGTCATCGCGACCGCGAGCACGCGTGGCGGGAAGCGATCTCGGGGTGCCGCGAAGCTCCGAGGCGACCGCCGATGAGCACCCTCGACCCGGAACTGAAGCACTACGCCGAGCTGGACGCGCGGATGGTGCAGGCGGTCCGCGAGATCAAGGTGCTGACCACGATGAGCTGGCCGGTCGAGACGCAGGAGGCCTTCCTCGGCGCCTGGGCGGTCGGACGCATCCAGCTGCCGGAGATCAGCTATCCCGCGCTGGACTTTTCGGCCTGCAAGCGGGTGCTGGAGGAGGTCGAGGCGCTGGCCGACGAGAGCCATCCGGTCGGCGATTACCTTGCCCGCACCGCGCGCAGCTGGCGCTACGCCGCGGCGATGCTGGAGCACCTCGGCAAGCCGGAGATGGGCGCCTTCTCGATCAAGCTGTACGGCCGGCCGGGCGACCGCATCGCCGGCTCGGAGGTGCGCAGCAACGAAGCCGCCGCGCACTTCATGACCGCCGCGCGCGAGGTGATGGCCGACACCCAGCTCGCCGATCCGGCCGAGCAGATCGACGCGGCGACGATGAAGGCGCAGCTGGAAGCCGACATGGCGGGGCTGTTCACCCGCCACCGCATCGAGGTGGTGATCGACCCGCATCTGGTGGCGAAGGCCGCCGCCGGCCCGACCCGGATCCGGCTGCGCGCCAACACGCTGTTCTCCGAGTACGACCGCCTGCAGCTGTTGAACCACGAGGCCTACGTGCATTCGCTGACCGCGATCAACGGTCGCGAGCAGCCGCACCTGAAGAGCCTCGGCCGCAACTCGCCGCGGATCACCGCGACGCAGGAGGGCCTCGCGGTGTTCGCCGAGCTGGTGACCGGCTCGATGGACATTGCCCGGCTGAACCGGATCAGCCTGCGCATCCAGGCCATCGAAATGGCGCTGAAGGGCGCCGATTTCATCCAGGTGTTCCGCTACTTCCTTGATCAGGGCCAGGTCGAGGGCGAGGCCTTTGCCTCGACGATGCGGGTGTTCCGCGGCGCGCCGCTGTCCGGCGGCAGCGCCTTCACCAAGGACGCCGTCTACCTGCACGGCCTGCTGTCGGTGCACACCTTCTTCCGCTACGTGTTCCGCACCGGCCGACTGGCGCTGGCGCAGCAGCTGTTCGCCGGCAAGATGACGCTGCACGACGTGTTCACGCTGTCGCCGCTGTTCGACAGCGGCTATCTGGTCGCGCCGCTGTACCTGCCGCCGTGGGCGCAGCGCGTGCATGCGCTGGCCGGCTACCTGTCCTTCTCGCTGTTCGCCAATCGCATTCGGCTGGATGCCATCGAGGAGCAGGATCTGAGGCTCGGGATATGAGCGGTGTGCACGTGGACACTTTCCCGGGACCGCTGGCGTCCTCGCCGGCATCCAGCCTGACCCTGTACGGCCGACCCGCCTGCCACCTGTGTCTGGAGGCCATCGACCTGCTGCGCGAGGCCGGCCTGATCGCCGCCTTCGTCGACATCGACGATTCGCTGGACCTCGGCGTGCGTTACGGTCTGCGGATTCCGGTGATGGCGCATGCCGATGGCCGCGAACTCGACTGGCCCTTCGACCTGCGCGAGCTGGTCGACTTCGCCGCCGGGCCGGGTCGCTGTACCCGTACGCCCAGCGAGTGAGGCCCGTGACGGTGCGGCTCGCTGCGTTCACCGGCACCCTACGCAGGCCCGTCTCTGTCGTGCGGGTGTGGTTCGCGGCACCCTGCGAGGGCGTTGTGGCCCCGCCTAGTCCCTGTCATTGATTGCCCGGAACCTCAGTCTCGTGACCGCCGATACCCCCTACCTGACCCTGCTGCGCCACCTGCTCGACGGCGACGCCACTGCTGTGCCTGCCGTCCACGTCAAGTCCGACCGCACCGGCACCGGCACGAAGAGCCTGTTCGGCTGGCAGAGCCGCTACGACTTGGCTGACGGCTTTCCGCTGTTGACCACCAAGCGCGTGCACTGGAAGAGCGTGGTGCACGAGCTGCTGTGGTTTTTGCGCGGCAGCACCAACGCCCGCGACTTGAACGCCCACGGCGTGACCATCTGGGATGAGTGGGCCGGCCCCGATGGCGACCTCGGGCCGATCTACGGCCGGCAATGGCGCAGCTGGCCGACGCCCGACGGCGGCGCCATCGACCAGCTGGCCCAGGTCGTCGCCGAACTGCGCGCCCGGCCGGATTCGCGGCGGATGATCGTGTCGGCGTGGAACGTGGCGCAGCTGCCGCAGATGGCGCTGCCGCCCTGCCACACGCTGTTCCAGTTCTACGTCGCCGACGGCCGGCTCAGCTGCCAGCTCTACCAGCGCAGCGCCGACGTGTTCCTCGGCGTGCCCTTCAACATCGCCAGCTACGCGCTGTTGACGCTGATGGTCGCGCAGGTGACGGGGCTGAAGCCTGGCGAGTTCATCCACACGCTGGGCGACGCGCATCTGTATCTCAATCATCTCGATCAGGCCCGCGAGCAGCTGGGCCGCCCGCCGCGGCCAGCCCCGCGCATCCGGCTGGATCCGGCGGTCACCGAGCTGGACGACTTCCGCTACGAGCACATCGAGCTGATCGGCTACGACCCGCATCCGCCGATCAGGGCGGCCGTGGCCGTCTAGGGCCGCGCCCGATGCCCGAGCCTTGGTCACCCGATCATGTGCGCGCGCTGCACACGCTGCTCGACGCGCTGGAGCCGACCGGCGTCTGGTATCGCGCCACGGGCGGGCTCGCCGGCAACCTGCAGGGCAGTCGCTGGCCGCTGCACGACATCGACATCGACTACCGCCGGGCCGATTGGCCGCGGATCGAGTCCGCGATGCGCGCGCATGTGTGGCAGGCACCGCAGGAATACCGCGATGCCGAGTTCCGGCTGACGCTGGCACGGGCGCGAGTCGGCCCGGTGGAGATCGAGTTCTGCCAGATCGAGGATTGCGCGGTGGCCAGCGGCGATGGCTGGTGCCTGCTCGACCCCACCCCGATCCGTGAACGCCGGTTCTGGCAAGGCCGCGGCATCTGGACGCTGCCGCTGGCGGAGCTGATCGCCTACAAGTCGCTGATGAGCGGCCGCGATGCGGACCTGCGCGAGCTACGCAGCCTGCAATAGCAGAGGGCGGGCGATCGGGGCCACGGCCGTCGCGCATCCGTGACCAAGGTCAGGGCGTGACCTCTGGGCTGTGGTGGGATCACGGCGCACGGCTACCTTGGCCGGACCCGACGCAGGATTTTTCTCATGCTCACCATCGATCGTGTCTCGAAAACCTATGGCAACGGCGTCCGCGCGCTCCGCGAGGTGTCGCTCTCGATTCCGAAGGGCCTGTTCGGTCTGCTCGGGCCCAACGGTGCCGGCAAGTCCTCGCTGATGCGCACCATCGCCACGCTGCAGGAGCCCGACAGCGGCAGCATCCGCTTCGGATCGATCGATGTGCTGAAGGACAAGGACGCGATTCGCCGGCAGCTGGGTTATCTGCCGCAGGACTTCGGCGTGTATCCGAAGACCAGCGCCGAGGACCTGCTCGACCACTTCGCGGTGCTGAAGGGCCTGACCGTGCGCGCCGAGCGTCGCGCCGCGGTGGAAGCGCTGCTGCAGCAGACCAACCTGTGGGCCGCGCGCAAGCGCCATCTGGGCACCTACTCCGGCGGGATGCGGCAGCGCTTCGGCATTGCCCAGGCGCTGCTCGGCCAGCCGAAGCTGGTGATCGTCGACGAGCCCACCGCCGGGCTGGATCCGGAAGAGCGCAATCGCTTCCTCAACCTGCTGGCCGAGATCGGCGAGCAGGTGGTGGTGATCCTGTCCACGCACATCGTCGAGGATGTGACCGACCTCTGCCCGCAGATGGCGATGATCAACCAGGGCCAGGTGCTGCTGTCGGGGACGCCGGCCGACTGCATTGCCGCGCTGCGCGATCGCGTCTGGGCCGCGCGGGTCGACAAGGCGGAGCTGAGTGCGATCCAGAGCCAGCATCAGCTGCTGTCGACCCGCTTGGTCGGCGGTCGGCCGGTGGCCAAGGTCTACAGCACGCAGGCGCCGGATCCGCGCTTCGCCGCGGTCGAGCCGGACCTCGAGGACGTCTACTTCCTGAAGCTGCGGCAGCATCAGGCCGCCTCGCGTCCCAGCGCCTGAGGCCGCCGCCATGTGGGAATTCTTCCGCTTCGATCTGCGCTACCAGCTGCGCGCACCGTTCTTCTGGATCGGCGTGCTGGTCTTCGGGCTGATCGCCTACGGCGCGATGGCCAGCGACGACATCATCCTCGGTCAGGCGATCGGCAACGTCCATCGCAACGCGCCGAACGTGATCATCACCATGCTGACCACGTTGACGATCATGGGCATGTTCCTGGCCGCGGCCTTCATCGGCAATCCGGTGCTGCGCGACCATGAATTCAAGATCGCCGATCTGTTCCACACCTCGCCGATGCGGCCGCACCAGTACCTCTACGGCCGCTTCCTCGCCGGGCTGGTGATCGCGCTGCTGATCTACACCGTGGTCGCGCTGGCGATGCGGATCGGCCTCGCGATGCCGTGGCTGGATCCGGAGCGCCTCGGGCCGCACCGGCTGTCCAGCTACGTCTACGCGATGCTGGTCTTCGTGCTGCCGAACACCTTCTTCGTCGGCGCGCTGCTGCTGGTGCTGGCCACCCGCTTGCGCAGCATGCTCGGTGTGTATCTGGGCGTGATCGGCTTCTTCGTGCTGTGGGCGGTCGGGCAGACGCTGACCGCCGAGCTGGAGAACCGCCAGATCGCCGCGCTGCTCGATCCCTTCGGCTTGAGCGCGCTGAATCTGACGACGCGCTACTGGTCGGCCGCCGAGATCAACACCGTGCTGCCGCCGCTGGACGGCCTGCTGCTGGTCAACCGGCTGGTGTGGATCGGCCTCGGTCTGGCGCTGCTGCCGCTGGCCTACCGGGCCTTCCGCCGCGGCATCGACGACGCGCCGGTGCGCGGCGCCCGCCCGGCCGCGAGGGTCGAAGCCGCACTACCGGCGCCGGCCGCGCTGCCGGTCGCCACGCTGCAGTTCGACCTGGGCTGGCGTCTGCTCTGCCTGTGGCGCAGCTTGCGGAGCGACGTGGTCGCGGTGGTCATCAGTGTGCCCTTTCTGGCGATGCTGGCCCTCGGGCTGCTCAATTTCGTCAGCGCGGCCTGGAACCTGGAGAGCCTGTACGGCACCGCCTCGTATCCGCTGACCTACCTGATGGTCGAGCGGATGGAGCAGAGCTATACCTTCCTGCTGCTGCTGATCGTCACCTTCTACGCGGGCGAGCTGGTCTTCCGTGACCGCCAGACCGGGATCAGCGACGTGGTCGACGCCACCCCGCTGCCGACCTCCGTGCAGCTGCTGTCGCGCTTCCTCGCGGTCGGCGCGGTGATCCTGATCTATCTGCTGGCCGCGGTGGCCTGCGGCATCGGGATCCAGCTCCTGCACGGCTATTACGACATCGAGCTGTCGACCTACGCCAAGGGCGTGGTGCTGAACGCCATTCCCTTCGTGCTGCTCGGCGTGCTGGCGCTGTTCCTGCACATCGTCAGCAACCACAAGTTCACCGGCTACCTGCTGATCGTGGTGTACCTGCTGTCGCGCATCGTGATGAGTGCGATGGAGTGGACTCACCCGATGCTGATCTATGGGCGCGCGCCGGAGGCCACCTATTCGGCGATGAACGGCTACGGCCACTTCCTGATCGGCCATCTGTGGCTGCGCAGCTATTGGGCCAGCGTCGCGCTGCTGCTGGTGCTGGTGGCTGCAGCCTTCTACGTCCGCGGCACACCGGGCAGCTGGCGCGAGCGCAGCCGGCAGGCGCTGCAGCGGCTGCGCGGCCGACTCGGCATCGCCCTGGCGGCGGCGACCGGCCTGTATCTGGCGGTCGGCAGTTACGTCTACTACAACATCGAGATCCGCAACGACTACATCGCCGCCGACACCGAGCGCGACCTCGCCGCCGATTACGAGCGCCAGTACGGGATCTACCGGGATGACCCGATCCCGCGGATCACCGCACTGCACACCGAGGTGGACATTTTCCCGACCGAGCAGCGCGCACAGGTCCGCGGCCGCTACACGATCATCAATCCGCACGACACGCCGATCGAGCAGGTGCTGGTCGGTGTCAGCCCCGAGCTGACCCGTTTCGATCCGGGCGCGCACGTGGTGGAGATCGACGATCCGCGGCTGGAGGTCCGGCGGCTGCGGCTGACGCCGGCGATGCAGCCCGGCGAGACCCGCGAGGTGCCCTTCGAGCTGGACCTCGGCCGCAAGGGCTTCACCGCCACCCGCGGCCCGACCCAGTTCGTCGACAACGGCACCTTCTTCAACATCGGTCTGTTCCCGGGCTTCGGCTATTCCACGGATCGCCAGCTGCAGGATCGCAACGAGCGTCGCAAGCGCGGCCTCGGCGAGCCGGAGCGGATGCCGAAGCTGGAAGATGTGGCGGCGCGTTCGGCGCACTACCTGACCGACAACGCGACCTGGATCGACTTCCGGACGGTGGTCAGCACCGATGCCGACCAGATCGCGCTGGCCCCGGGCGCGCTGCAGCGCGAGTGGCAGCAGGACGGCCGCCGCTATTTCGAGTACCGCAGCGAGGGCCGGATCCTGCCCTTCGTGGCCTGGCTATCGGCACGCTGGGCGGTCAAGCGCGTCGACCATCACGGCGTCTCGGTGGAGGTCTACTACGACCCCTCGACGCCCTACAACGTCGACCGGATGCTGCAGGCGGCGCGCGATTCGCTGGACTACTTCCAGTCGCAGTTCACGCCCTACCAGTTCCCGTACCTGCGGATCCTGCAGTTCCCGCGCTATGAGCGCTTCGCCCAGGCCTTCGCCGGCACCGTGCCGTTCTCCGAGTCGATCGGCTTCGTCGCCGACCTGCGCGATCCGGAGGCCGTCGACTTCGTCTACTACGTCACCGCCCACGAAGTCGCGCACCAGTGGTGGGCGCATCAGGTGATGGGCGCGGATGCCCAAGGCGCGACGATGCTCTCGGAATCGCTGGCGCAGTACTCCGCGCTGATGGTGATGGAGCGGGCCTACGGCCGCGCGCAGATGCGCCAGTTCCTGAAATACGAGCTGGACCGCTACCTGTCGGAGCGCAGCGGCGAGATCAACGAGGAACTGCCGCTGATGCGGGTCGAGAACCAGCAGTACCTGCACTACCGGAAGGGCTCGCTGGTGTTCTACCGGCTGCGCGAGGAGATCGGCGAGGCGGCGCTCAATGCGGCACTGAAGCGCTACCTCGAGGACAAGGGCTTCCAGGAGCCGCCCTTCACCGTCAGCACCGAGCTGCTGGACTACATCGAGGCGGTCACACCGGCCGACCAGCGCGGCCTGCTCGACGACCTGTTCCGCACCATCACCTTCTACGACAACCGCGTGCTGGAGGCCTCGGCGGTGCGCCGTGCCGACGGCAAGTACGAGGTCACGGTCAAGGTTTCGGCCGACAAGCGGGTCGCCGACGGCGAGGGCAACGAGACGGCAAAACCGATCTACGACTGGATCGAGCTCGGCGTCTTCGCCCGCGACGCCGGCGCCAGCGAGCGCGAGGAGCGCGTGCTGTCGCTGGAGCGCAAGCTGGTCACCGGTCAGGACGCCACCTACACGGTGGTGGTCGACGAACGGCCGCACGAGGTCGGCTTCGACCCGTACAACAAGCTCATCGACCGGGTCAGCGACGACAACCGCAAGCGCGTCACGCTGAGCGAGGCGGCCGCCACCCGCGGCTGAGGCTGAGGCCCCGTCGCGCCGGAGCTCCCGGTGCGACGGGGCCCGTGCCGTGCCAGCGGCGTCCGATGCCCCGGCAGTGGCAGGATCGGGCGCTCGACCTCGCGGCTGCCACGGAGACGCCCGGATGCGCGCACCCTCCTCGAATCGGACCCTGCTCGCCGGCCTGCTGCTGGCGATCGGCGGGCTGGCCGCGCTGTATGGCCTGCGGACCTGGCTGGATGGCCTTTCGACGGCCGACCCGGCGGCGGCGTTGCCGGTGCTGACGCTGGTGCTGTGGGGCATGGTCGCGCTGGTCGCCCTGTCGCTGGCCGGCACCGCCGCCCTGCTCTGGCGGGTGGCCGCCCGAGCCACCGCCGCCCAGCGCTTCCCGCCGCCGGGCGTGACGGTGGTCGGACGCGTGCCGATCCTGACCGGCGCTGCCGCCCTGCGCCGCGCGCGCCTGCTGCGGCTCATCGCCGGCTTCCTCGGGCTGATGGCGCTGGTCGTGCCAGCGACGATGACGGTCGTGCTGGACGCCCTGCTGCGCTAGTGCGGTGTCCCCAAAGTCATTGGAAGTATTTCCGATGGATCTGGTCCCGAGGCGAGGCGCGAGGAGGACGCTGTAGCAGCGCTACAGCGACGACGAGCAACGAAGCATTCGGGACCAGAGACGCGGAAATGGTTCAAGGAATTTCTGGGACACCACACTAGATCCCGCCCTGACGCCCGCCTTGCGGCGCCTGTCCGCCGCTTCTACGCTCGCTTCACTTACGCCGCCCCGGCCGGGGCGCGATCACGGACAGGGGACCTCATGAGCGGCAATCCGGTGGGCTGGTTCGAGATCTACGTGCAGGACATGGCGCGCGCCCGCGATTTCTACGAGGCGGTGTTCGTGGTTCGGCTGAGCCCGCTCAACAACCCGGATCCGGCCGCCTTTCCGGGCATGGAGATGTGGTCCTTTCCGGCCGCGATGGATCGCTACGGTGCGTCCGGCGCGCTGGTGCAGATGCCGGGCATGGCTTCCGGCGGCGGCGGCACGCTGATCTATTTCTCCTGCATGGACTGCGAGACCTTCGCGAAGCGCGCGGTCAAGGTCGGCGGCACGCTGCTGAGCCCGAAGACCTCGCTGGGCGAACACGGCTACTGCGCGCTGGTCAAGGATCCGGACGGCAACGTGATCGGCCTGCACTCGATGCAGTGAGCGGGCGCCGATGACCATCGAGATCCGCCACAGCGAGGCCGCCGACATCGAGGCGATCCGCGCGATCTATGCGCAGCCCAGCAACATGGCCGCCACCCTGCAGCTGCCCTGGCCCTCGGCCGAGCGCTGGCAGGCGCGGCTCGGCAAGCTTGGCGAGCATTTCCACAGCCTCGTCGCCTGCGAGGATGGCGCGGTGCTCGGCCAGATCGGCATCGAGGTGATGACTTCACCGCGCCGCAAGCACGTCGCCAACCTCGGCATGGGCGTGTCCGAACACGCCCGCCGACGCGGGGTCGGCTCCGCGCTGCTCAGCGCCGCGCTGACGCTCTGCCATCAGTGGCTCGCCGTGCGCCGCGTCGAGCTGGAGACCTACACCGACAACGAGGCCGCCATCGCGTTGTACCTGCGCCACGGCTTCGTCCACGAAGGCATCGCCCGCGGCTACGCCTTCCGCGACGGCCGTTACGTCGATGTGCACCGGATGGCGCATCTGCAGCACGACTGAGCGCACGCTGCGCAGTTGCGCCACCCCGCCGGCAAGCCTGTATCCCTCATGCGCAACTCGGGAGTCCGACCATGATTCTGGTGACCGGCAGCAGCGGACACCTCGGCACGGCGCTGGTGATGACCTTGCGTGATCAGGGCCATCGCGTGCGCGGCATCGACCGTCTGGCCTCGCCCTGCACCGATGCGGTGGGCGATATCGCCGACCCGCGCTTCGTCGATGACGCCATCCACGGCGTGACGCAGGTGCTGCACACCGCGACGCTGCACAAGCCGCACGTGGTTACCCACACGAAGCAGCAGTTCATCGACACCAACGTGACCGGCACGCTGAATCTGCTCGACAGTGCCGCCCGAGTCGGGGTGTCGGCCTTCGTCTACACCAGCACGACCAGCGCCTTCGGCGACGCGATGTCCGCACCGGCGCCGGACCCGGCGGTCTGGGTGACCGAGGCGCTGGCCGCGCAACCGAAGAACATCTACGGTGTCAGCAAGACCGCCGCCGAAGACCTGTGCGCGCTCTACGCCCGCAACCATCGCCTGCCCTGCGTGGTGCTGCGCACGTCGCGCTTCTTTCCGGAAGCCGACGACAGCGACGCGCAGCGTCAGGCCTTCGACGACGTCAACCTCAAGGTGTGCGAGTTCCTGCACCGGCGCGTGGCGATCGACGACGTCGTGTCGGCACACACCTGCGCGCTGGCACGAGCCGGGGCGCTGGGCTTCGGCAAGTACATCATCAGCGCGACCAGTCCCTTCACCGAGGCCGACCTGACCGGATTGCGCGTCGACCCCTGGCAGGTGCTCGACGCGCGACTGCCCGGCATGCGCCAGACGCTCACGGCATTGGGGTGGCAATTGCCGGACATCGACCGCGTCTACGTCAACGCGCGTGCCCGCCAGGCACTGGACTGGCAGCCGAGCCACGACTTCCCGAGCGTGCTGCAACGCGTGCTGCGCGGCAAACCTTGGCGCAGCCCGCTGGCGCTACGCGTCGGCACGCGCGGTTACCACGCCGAGGACTTTGGCGACCGGCCGTTCCCGGTGTAGTGCGCGGGCACAGAGACAGTTTCGCGCTAGCCCGAGGTGGTTGGCCTTTCGTCGTATGCGAGACTACGTGCATCGTTCGGCCCGTCGCTGCTTAACCTCCCATGATTGATCTCGACCTCGGCGGTGCCCGCCCCTCGAATGCTGGTGACGAGTTCCATGAGTTGTGGGCGCTCCGGCAAGCGTTGTCGCTACTCGACTACCAGAGTTCGTTGTGCGCAGTTAGCGTCGAAGGTCTGCGGCGGGAGGATGAGACGGGCGCAGATTCCAGCATCTGGGACGGTGTGGACTGTGCCCTTTACTTCGGCGGCGACAGACTTGCGACCGCCACTAAAATCGTCATCGAACAGCTGAAGTACTCCACCGCCGAACCCGGTGCACGTTGGACCCTGGCCCGACTTTGCGCGGCTACGAACCAGAAGAAAACGAATGCCGTCATCACCGGGCTTGCCACTGCATTTGAGAAAATCCACGCGAAGCGCCCGGATCTAGTGCCCGGCAGCGGCCTCGTGGTGCGCCTGGTTTCGAATCAACCAATCGATCCGAAGGTCATTGCCGCGCTTTCCAACGACTCCAACGCGCCGGACTACAAGACACTGCGCACCGCCAGCAAGCTGAAGGCGGCCATGTTCAAGGAGTTTGCTGCTGCGCTCGACTGGTCGCAGGCCAGTCAGACCTCCCGATATGCACTAGACGACGCGGTTGTCCGCGCTATCTCGGAACTGACCGAGGAGGATGCACGTACAAGTCGCGATGTACTGATGCGTTGGATTCGCAGAGATCTGATGATGCCAGACCGGCCACGAGATCCGATCAGGCGAGAGGATCTCATGATCGTGATTGCAGGCACGGATAGTCCGTACGCCTTGTTCCCCTGCGAGCAGGATCTGAAGCGCATCGATGATCCAATTCCTCGCGCAGCAGCAAACACCGTTCTTCAGCACTTTCTGGGTGGCACACAGCAATTGGCGCTCCGAGGTGAGGGTGGCTGTGGAAAGACTACGGCGCTATTCGAAATCGAGGCTGGACTACCGGTTGGCTCTGAAATGGTTGTATACGACTGCTATGGCGCTGGCCGATACCTCAACTCGAACGCGCCGCGTCATCGCCCGCAGGACGCTTTCCTGCAACTGGCAAATGAATTCGCCCGTCGCCTGCGCGCACCTCTGCTCATTTCCAAACCTGAGCGCGGCGAGTGGCCGCGCGCCTTCAAGCGCCGGCTGGATCTGGCGTCCAGGCTAATCGCCAATCGCAATCCGCAGGCACTGCTGGTTATTGCAATTGATGCGGCGGACAACGCGGTCACTGCTGCCAAAGAATGCGTCTCCGGTCAGCCCAGTTTCGTACGGGACCTTGTCCGGATTGGCGACTTGCCGTCCAACGTTCGGATTCTCATCACCGCACGGCCGGGGCGTTTTGCAGAGCTTGACTTGCCGGAGGGCTTCAAGCCGCTCGACATCGGGCCATTTCTGCCCGCGGAGACTGCTGCCTATGCACGGCGACGCTGGCCGGACGCACCGGCGGCCTGGATCGAGGATCTGCACGAACTCTCGGGCGGCAACCCGCGCGTCCAGACCTACGCACTCGACCAGGCCGGTGCGGATGTTGCACAAGCGATTGATCTCCTGCGGCCAGGCGGCAAGACCCTCGAAGTTGTTTTCCGCGACAGCTTCAATGCGGCCCTCAGAAAGGTCGGCCGACCCCAGGAAATTGCAACTTTCTGCGCCGCCCTGATCGGCCTCCCACGTCCGGTGCCAATCCGCCACCTTGCGGCTGTCACGGCGCTGGATGAGGCCCATGTCCGCGATCTCATCGCGGATCTGCGCACAGGTGGCTTGCGCATAAGTGGCGATGTCGTCAGCTTCATCGACGAAGACCTCGAAGAATTCGTCCGTCAGAAGGCAGGTAATGCAGTTGCGGCCATGGCGGCGACGATCGCCGAGCATCTTTTTGCGCAGCGCAACAGCGATGCTTATGCGGCAACCCATGTCACGAGCGTGCTACTGAAGGCCAAGCGGCGGACCGACGTCATTGCGCTCGCCAAGGACGAATCGGATCTCCGTGTCATCACCGATCGCGTTCTGCGCCGCGTCGTGCAAATCCAGCGCCTGCGCAGCGCGATGATGGTCTGTCGCGAGGCGGGCAACCTGGTTGACGCGGCAATGACGGTCCTTGCGGGTGCCGAGGCCGTGCGTACGAATGCGGCCGCGATGACACTGTTGCTCGACCACCCCGACCTCGCAGTCCGCTTCGCGCCCGAGAACGTCTCCGAAATCCTGCGTGACCCGGAAAAGCTCAGCGAGCACGGATCCTTCCTGATGCATCGGATGGCCGAAGATGCGCGCAAGGGCAACGGTGCCGCGGTACGGGAAGGTCTGAGGCAACTGCAGGCATGGCAAGCGCGACGCGATGAGGCTGGTCGTGAAGATGAACAGGATCCGTGGCCGACGCCAATCGTAAATGATGCAGCCGTTGCTGAGGCGCTGTGTCGAATCGAGGGGGCGCTCGAATTCCAGAAGCGCCTGCGTCATTGGTCGCACCAGTCGCTATTGAACTTGGCCTTCGTCGTGTGTCGACAGATTGCTGCAGTCGGCGATTACGCCTTGCTGACTGATTGGTTGGTCACGGCACCGCCTCGTCCGTTCCGCTTCATACCACTGACCTATCTCGCGCTTGCCGGCCAACCGATTGATCTCCACGAGCTGGTCAGCTCTCTCCAACGCGTGGCTCGCATTGGTGCAATCGACCCGGAGAGGATCGGCCTCCACTCCGGCCACGAGAACGTCGTCGCCGACCTTCACGAACTGTTTGTCACCGGTTGTGAGATTGCGATCAACTGCGACGCAGAGTTCACCTGCATCTCAACATTGTTGGATCGGCTTCGACCGACATCGCGCCGTCTGCGCACGCAAATGGTGACGACCGACCAGTTCGCACTCGCCATGCGGGCGCATGCACTCTGCGAGACGATGGCCGGCCGTAGCAAGTGTGCCGATACTTTTTTCGTCGATCAGCCGGATATGGAAACTACGCACCCCGGTACGGTCGAACGCTTGGTCAAATCGATGATGCCGGTTTACACCACGCGAGCGCGTCTCTTGATCGGCACTGCGAAGCTTGCAGATCTTCAACTACCCAGTGAAACGGGCAGCTATCCACCAGCGTCGCACGCTCTAATTGCCCAGTACGAAAGCGCTGCTGTGGCCTGCGCACATCTTTGTCATGTTCAAGGCATGGTGGGACCCGATCTGGCCCGGTTCGTAATCGACTGCGCAAATTCGAAGCAGTCCTCACCGATCTTTGGTGCGACGCGACACCTCGTTGTCCTTGCCTTGCGACCAGAGTGGCATGAACACGTACTCGAAGAGGTCGTCCGGCGTAGAGCAGAGATCAGGAGCCTGCGATCCACGGCCAGTGACAAGAGCGGTGCGCTGATTCAACTGGCCCGCATCCTGGCACCGGTGAACGAGGCAGACGCAAGTGCCGTATTCGAGAAGGCAGTCGAAGCGGTTGCTGAGGCCGACCATGACCTTGTCCCCGCACTTGAGACGCTGTCGAAAGTTACGACGGGCATGGTCCGAGGGGAATGCCGAGACATCGCTACGGAACTGGCCGTTGCCGCTTGCGACATTGGTCAGCGCCTCGGCCGCGACATGCCGTGGAATGCGGTGACCGAGGCACTGGTCCGCCTTGATTTCGGCGTAGCCTGCGCTGCAGTAGCCCGTTGGGATGACGAAGACGTGGTGCATCGCCGCACGACCCTCTCGGCGGTTCTGACGACCGGGGTGGCGACTGGCACCATCTCGCCGATGCGTGCCGTGGCCTTGGCAGCATTGATGGAGTACACCCCTCCTGAGCAGACTGCCGCTATCGTGACAGCCTGTCAGCGAAGCAAGACAGCGCAGCGGCATGCGATTGCCGAGGAGTTAGCACGTGACGAGTGTCTTTTCCATTGCCGCGACCGGGACGACGACGACTTCGAGGCACTGCAGCGATTTACCGGATTGATGGAGGCTGGCTGTTGGGTCGACGCGCTGCGGGAGCGCATGCAGCAGCTCCTACGGTCAAGGCCCGACCCATCCCTTGGCGTGCCTGTGCCGCGCGAACTACCAGAGCGACCAGACATCCTCGCGAGCGTGGACTGGCGATCGACACGCTGGGTCACGGCGGATGTTATTGACGAAGCGCTTGATCGCTTGTTGGCACAGCGACAAGAAACTGGCGCACGCTTTTCCGCGGGTGATGTGCTGGATCGCATGGCGAATGCGGTTGCACTGGGCGATCGTGGGGCCTATCTCGATGCAATCACCTTATCGCGTGCCGAGCATCTGGGAGATTGGGAGCGAGCCAGAATCCTGAATCGTCGGCTCGATCAGTGGGGAAATTCGCCGGCAATTTCCCGATGGTGCCGAGAGCGCTTGCCCGACGTGATCGCCATAGATCTACCAGCGTACTGCCACGGATTGGCGAAAGGCGAACCGACCCTGACCAACCTCCTGACGTTCGCGGAGGCCGATGACCGGATCGGTGAGGTCATACTCGACGGCATTGAAAGGAACGTAGATCGGCTCGATGCCCCGACCCTCTACGCACTGGTCGGTGTAATTGCCGAGCACGCGCCGCAGGCGACAGCCACTGCCATTACACGCGGATTCGCGGCACGCATGGCATCGTCAATCCCCGCAGCGTACCGCAGCACTTTTCCGACCGCGGACATTCCAAAGGACCCCACAGAGGTCATTGCACGCTTCCTCTACGCACTGATGAGCGATATCGAGGTTCCGGTGCGCTGGCGTGCTGCACATGCCGTACGCCGCTTAGCGCGTTTTGGCGACAGGGCCGTGATTGATTCGCTGGTAGCGCTTCTCGATCGGCGCGACGAGAGCGGTTTCCGCGCGCCAGCGACACCTTTCTACTGGCTCTCTGCTCGACTCTGGTTGCTGATCGCTCTGGACCGCGTTGCCAGCGAAGCGCCGCAGACACTGGCGCCACATGCACAGCGGCTGCTCGCGCTGGCGACGGATGAAACGCTGCCGCATGTGCTGATGTGCGCCTTCGCTGCCGCTGCGGTGCGGAAGCTGGTCGCGGCAGGCGCGTTCTCGCCGAACCAGGCACAGTCAGATGCCCTCGCCGCCGTGAACATGCCGAGATTGCCGACCACCTCGGCACTGCCGGCCTACAGAGGTGGCTTGGAACACGTCAGCTTCGACATGATCAAGCATCGTCGATATTCTTTCGACACTACGGATACCGTTCTCTATTGGTACAAGCCTGCTTCGCAAATCTTCGCTGACGTTTCATCCGAGAATTTTCTCGATATCGCCGAGCGCTTCATCGTTGACGAATGGGCCAACGGCAGCGTGGAGCGCGCATGGGATCGCCAGCCGCGTCACAACCGACTCAATCGAGATGGTTTCTCCACCAGTCACCGCCACGGCTCGCTTCCGTCCCAAGAACGCTGGGACACCCATCTGGAATGGCACGCCATGTACTGCACCGTTGGTACGTTGCTACAAACTCATGCACTGGCGGAAGCTGGCGAGTTTGATGATCCCGATTTGCTTGCGGGGTGGCTGCGCCGTAAAGGCTTGACCAACCCACCCGAGTGGCTGTCCGACCAGTTGGCTCCGATACCAGCGGAGCCAGCCCTCTGGCGCGAGATCGCGAACAGGGAGGCATGGCTGAAAGAAGTCACGGACGTCGAATTAGATGAGCTAATTGGGCTCAACGCAGGGGACTCGATTGCGGTGGCCGGGAAGTGGCATCTACAAGATCAACAGGTGAATTGGACAGCCGAGGTCATGAGTGCTCTCGTACTGCCAATGGACATCCAAGCTCTCACCACTTTATCGCAATCGAATCGCGATGGCTACTCGCCGGAAGCGAATGACCGGGATGGCCCGACTAGCCCACGGAGCGGCTGGCTCCGTAATCGAACTGACGACCTCGGTCTCGACGAGCACGATCCACTGCGTAACGGCATCCGAGGCGACGCTTATGCGCCTGGACTCGCTGTCCAGCAAACGCTCGAATTGACGCGCACGACAGAGGTCGGCCGGCTGATCTGGCGACGTCCAGACGGGGATGAGGCCTTCATCTCGGAATCCTGGGGCGACCTCGCTGGCGATCAGGACCAGCGTAGTATGTCCTATAGCAACGTGCATACGGATGGCCATCGACTGCGCGTCATGCGCCCTGCGCTGTGTGCGTTTCTTGAAGCCGCAGGTCGGGATCTCATCGTGCAGGTTACCCTCATCAAGCGCAGAAACTACCGAAAATCGCCCAACAACAAGGTCAGGCTGGAGCGTGTCTGCCACTATTTGTTACAACGCGGCGGCTCTTTCCACACTGTTGATGGTCCACAGGGCATCTGGGCATTACCTCAAGACCCTTAAGGGAACCTCGAAAGCCCCGATTGACTCTGGGTCAGATGTCGAAGAATCAGTCGGTTGAGGGATTTCTTGACGCCGGAACCGGGGTTTTTCGAGAAACCCTTAAGACTGATCGCGGCGCATCCCGCTCAGGCCCCCGACCACGCTGCCACGATCCGGCCGACCTCGGCCAGCACCGCTTCGTCCTCGGCGCGGATTTTCGGGTGGTGGCGGCCGGTGGCGTAGTAGGCGGCGATGACGATCGGGGCACGGCCGGGTGGCCAGGCGACGGCGACGTCGTTGTACTGATCGCCCAGGTCCTCGATCAGCGCGGTGCCGGTCTTGTCGCCGACGCGCCAGTGGGCGGGCAGGCCGGCGCGCAGTCGGCGCAGGCCGGTGGTGGTGTCGACCAGCCACAGCGCCAGCCGGTCGCGACTGGCGGCGTCGAGCAGATGGCCGGTCAGGAGCTGCGCGGTGGTGTCGGCGATGGCCCGCGGCGTGGTGGTATCGCGCAGATCGCCCGGCTCGACGCGATTCAGGTCCGGCTCCAGCCGGTCCAGCCGGGTGATCGTGTCGCCCATCGCGCGGAAGGCCGCGGTCACGGTCTCCGGGCCACCGAGCTGACGGATCAGCAGGTTGGCGGCGACGTTGTCGCTGGTCTGCTGGGTGGCGCGGGCCAGGTCCAGCGCCGACAGCGCAGTGACGCCGGCTTTCAGCCGCTCGCCGACCACCGGGGCGTGCGGGACCAGATCGGCTTCGGAGTAGCTGATCGGCGCTTCGCCATCGAGACGGCCGGCGCCGTGTTCGCGCAGCACCAGCCCGGCCAGCAGCAGCTTGAAGGTCGAGCACATCGCGAAGCGCTCGTCGGCGCGCCAGCCGAGCCGCCGACCGGTCTCGGTATCGAGCGCGTGGACGCCGAGTCGGCCGCCGTGGCGGCGCTCCAGGGCGGCGAGGGCTTCGGCGGTGGTGGGGTCGCTGGCTCGCGCTGGCAGCGTCAGGGCGGCCGCGCCGGCGCCGCTGAGACCGAGGAGCAGCTGGCGACGGGTCGGTGCGAGGCGGTGCATGGGTATTTCCGCAGTGGTGAGCAGGTCGACGATGCTGGAGCATTCCGCAGTCCGGCTGCGGGCAGCGCAGTGGCCGAGCAGTGGCAATCCCGAGGAGCCCCGGAACTCATGAACCTGATCGACTGGAACGATTTTCTGAAGGTGGAGCTGCGGGTCGGGCGGATCGTCGCCGTCGAGCCCTTTCCGGAGGCGCGCAAGCCGGCCTACCGGCTGCAGGTGGACTTCGGCCCCGAGATCGGCGTCCGCAAGTCCAGCGCGCAGATCACCGCGCTGTACACGCCCGAGGCGCTGATCGGCCGGCTGGTGGTGGCGGTGGTCAACTTCCCGCCCAAGCAGATCGGGCCGGTGCGCTCGGAATGTCTGGTGACCGGCTTCCACGACGCCGAAGGCCGGGTGACGTTGTGCATGCCCGAGCATGAGGTGCCGCTCGGCACCCGACTGCTGTGAGCGGCGTGATCACGCCGGTCCTGCTGGTGCCCTCCGCGCCGCACTGGCCGGAGGCCTACGCGACACTGTGCGCCGAGCTGCTCGCGGTTTTCGGGCCCGGCGAGATCGCCATCGAGCACATCGGCAGCACCGCTGTGCCGGGCTTGCTGGCGAAGCCGGTGCTGGACCTGATGCTCGGCGCTCCGACGCTGACCGCAATCGAGGCGCGAATCCCGACGCTGACCGCACTTGGCTACCAGTACGTCGACCGCCACGAGCACGAGCTGCCGCAGCGTCGCTACTTCGTCCGCCAGCCGGCCGGCGCCGAGCGCATCCACCTGCACGGCCTGGTCCGCGGCGATCGGCTCTGGCGCGAGCACCTGATCTTCCGCGACGCGCTGCGCGCCGACGCCGACCTCCGCGCACGCTACGCCGCGCTGAAGACCGAGCTGGTCGCTCGCGGCCTCGACAAGGCGGCGTACACCGCCGCGAAAGCGCCCTTCATCCGCGCCGTGCTGGACGGCTGAGTCTCCGGACAGTCGTCACGAAGACACGAGGCAGCGTCCTTCGCGGGATCGAAGTCATTCGTGATCCCGCAAGCGACAGATCGCCGAGATGCCGGCGCCGGCGGCACTGCTCACCAAAGACGGCGAATCCGGTGTCCGAGCGGGAATGCCCGGCAAGCCGTTGGCCGGGTCGATGATGTCGGAATGGCGGGCCCGGGCATTACCCGTCATTCTGCCGCTGTCTCAAATCGGCAATGGTTCCATAGATATCCGCGTTGTCACTGGTGACCAGCGCTTCGTGATCCAGCGGGATCGGCAGTTGGGCCAACCCCGAGAGCAATTGGCCGAGCGCGGGGCCGGCCTCTGCCAGCGCCTGGGCTCTGCAGTAGACCACGACCAGTTGAAATCCATCGATCGATCGAACGACACGACCACGCAGGAACCCGCCATAGTCCGGCTCATCGGACAGGATATGTTCGTAGCCGCGTGGCACATGCTTGCGATGTGCATCCCGGGCGTCAAACAGCTTTCCGTCGGGGAAAATCCAGAAGACGAATTCCGGCGAGGCGTGCGTGAAGTCCTTGATGGCGGAACGCCGACCTCGGAATCGGTCAGCCAGAAATTCGAATCGTCCTGCTGCTTCCTGGCGAGTCACTGAGCCGACCGTGATCATCTGCGTATGCACCGGGTCGTCGCTGTCTGGAAACTGTGGCGCGGTCGGCGCGGTGCGCCTTACCAGCGATACACCACCGCCCGCATCAGGTCGGCGGCGCGCTGCATCAGGGTCGGAACCGGAAACGGCAGCAGCACGCCGCCCCGGGCCATCGCGTGCTGGCCGTGGCGGACTTCGTCGTCGCGCATCTGCTTCAGGATCGCCCGCGAGCGCTGGTCGGCTGCCGGCAGGCGCTGGTCGTGGTCGGCGAGGTGGGCTTCGACCTGGCGTTCGGTTTCGCCGACGAAGCCGAGCGCGACGGCGTCGGACACCAGCGCGCTGCCGGCGCCCATCGCCCAGGCGCCGGTGTACCAGAGCGGGTTGAAGACGCTGGGTCGGCTGCCGAGTTCGCCGAGGCGTTCGCTGCACCAGACCAGGTGATCACCTTCTTCGTCGGCGGCGTGCATCAGGTCGGCGCGGACGTCGGGCTTGCGGGCGAAGGCGGCGTGGCCGAAGTACAGGGCCTGCGCGCAGACCTCGCCGCTGTGGTTGATCCGCATCAGGCCGGCGGCGTGGCGGCGCTCGGCCGCGTCCAGCACGGTGTCGGGCACGGCGGCGCCGGGGTTGGCCCGGCCGGTGCCGGTGGGCGGGGCGGCCAGCGTGCGCAGGGCGCGGTCGCCCTCGATCAGCAGTCGATCCCAGAAGCCGTAGTCACGCATCGTCCTTCTCCTGCGAGCCGGGGCCGGCGTCGGCCAGCTGCCCGGCGAGGGCCACGAGGATGCTCCGCGCCCCCGCATCGGCCTGTGTAGCCAGCTGCCGCGTACAGCCGAGGTTGCAGCTGAGGATCGGGCCGTCCGCCGACGTCGACGCCAGCAGGGCCGCCGTGATGCGACCGGCGCGCGCCGGGTCGACATGAGCCTGGCGGCCGCCAGCACCGCAGCAGCCGGGCGGCAGCGCGCTCGGCGGCGACCCTGGCACCTGCGCGACCAGCACCTGCACCGTTCGGGCCAGAGCCCCGTCGCCGGCGCGGGCGGTGCAGGGCAGGTGCAGCGTCGGCGGGCGGGCCCACGGCCGGAAGCGCAGCCGATCGACGCGGGCCCGCAGGCGCTGGTGCACGTCGACATGGCGCGCGCCGAAGATCGCGTCCAGCTCGGCGCTGCAGCCGCTGTTGACGGAGGTCAGCGCGACGTCGGCGGGCACGGCGGCCTTGAGCCCCGCGGCCAGCGCGTCGGCCGCGGTCGGCAAGCCGCTGTGTCGATGCAGCGCCCCGCAGCAGCGCGAGGGCCCGAGCCGGACGCGATAGCCCGCGGCGGTGAGCAGCTGCTCGGCGGCGGCCAGCGTGTCGCGGTCCAGCGCGCGGCCGGTGCAGCCGGGCAGCAGCCACAGCTCCGGCGCATCGGTCGGGTTCGGCAGTACCGGCCTTGCGCCCGCCGCAACAGCGTTGCGAGCACCGACCCGCGGCAGCCCGCGTGCTTGCAGCCAGCCACCCAGCCCCAACCGCTCGGCGAGGCGCAGCAGCTCCACCGCCAGCCGCAGCCGCCACGGCCGCGCCAGCAGCCACAGCAGCTGCCGCGTGCGCGGGTCGAGAGGCTGTTCGGTGCGCAGCCGCGCGAGGCCGCCGTCGATCACCGCGGCGTAATCCACCGCCGCCGGACACACCGATTCGCAGCGGCGGCAGTGCAGGCAGCTGTCCAGCGCCTCGGCGACGCTGGCGTCGGCGGCGAGCCGGCCCTGCGCCAGCTGCTGCACCAGCAGGATCCGCCCACGCGGCGAGCGGGCTTCGCTGCGGCTCTCCGCATAGGTCGGGCAATGCGGTAGGCACAGCCCGCAGGCGACGCAGGCGCTGGTCGTGGCGGCAAGCTTCGCGTCCGGGGCGGGTGGTGCGACCGGGCCGCTCATGCGCCGTGGATCCAGCGGAAGGTCAGGTTGATCCGCGGCTCGCGCACGCCGCGGCGCTTCGGCAATTCGTGCTTCCAATGCTGCTGGGTGGCCCCGGCCATGACCAGCAGGTCGCCGTCACCCAGCGCCAGAACCGAGCGGCCGACGCCGGCGCGAGCCTTGAACACGAAGTCCCGCGTGGCGCCCAGGCTCAGCGAGGCAATCACCGGCTCCGCGCCCAGCTCCGGCTCGTCATCCGCATGTAGCCCCATGCTGTCGTTGCCGTCACGATAGAGATTCAGCAGCACCGAGTTGTAGCGCGCGCCGGTGGTCGCCTCGACCGCCGCCTTCAGCGCCGCGACCTGCGGCGTCCAGCCGTGCGGGACGTAGTCCACCGCGGAATAGCGATACACCGCGCCCGGCTCGCCCATCCAGCAGCAGCGCCGCGGCGCCGGCAGCTCGCGGCCGAAAATCCGCACCGTGTGCGTCTCCCACGGCACCTCGGCCTCAATCGCCGCCTGGCTCGCGGCCGCTACGGCGGGTGCCAGCCAGCCGCGCCACAGCCGCAGGCTCGCGCCGGGCAGCGGCAGGACCTCGCCGGCGGTCGGATCCACCGAGGACAGCGCCAGCGGCCGGGGACTCATCGGCGGCCGCTCATCCACCGGCCATCCACCGCTTGTCCACCGACTTATCCACCGCGTTCGACCACCGCGGCGCGAGCCGGATCGGCCACCCAGCCGCTGTAGCTCGGCGGATACAGCTGCGAGCCCGACAAGCCGGCGTACTCCATCGCCAGCAGGTTGTGGCAGGCGGTGACACCGCTGCCGCAGCTGTGCACCAGCGCCGAGGTCGGTCGGCCGTCGAGCAGTTCGTCGAACTCGCGGCGCAGCAGATCGGCGGGCTTGAACTGGCCCTCGCGCAGGTTCTCGGACCACGGTCGGTTGATCGCACCGGGGATGTGGCCGGCGACCGGGTCCAGCGGCTCGAGCTCACCGCGGTAGCGCTCGGCGGAGCGCGCGTCCAGCACCATCAGCTCGCCGTCGGCGAGGCCTCGCTCCAGCGCCGGCGTGTCGACCCAGGGCATCTGCCGCCAGCGCGGCGGCACCGCCTCCTCGCTGTACAGATCCGGCACCTGTGCCGTGGTCTCGCCGCCCTCCAGTACCCAGCGACGGAAGCCACCGTCCAGCACCGCCACGCGATTGAGGCCCATCGCCCGCAGCAGCCACCACGCCCGCGCCGCCCAGATGCCCTCTTCCTGGTCGTAACAGACGATCTGGTGGGCCACGCCGAGGCCGAGCCGCGCACAGAAGCGGGCGAAGGTGTGCGGCTCCGGCAGCGGATGCCGGCCCAGCGACGCGTCGGCGCTCAGGTCGGACAGATCCTGCTCCAGATCGGCGTAATAGGCGCCCGGCAGATGCCGCTGCTGGTACTGCTCGCGCCCCCAGCTCGACCGTCCGAGCTGGAAACGGCAATCGAGGATCCTGAGACCCGGGGCGTCGAGCCGTGCGCGCAGGTCGGCGGCGCGGATGAGGGTGCTGGACATCGCGGGCTCCGGGACAACGGAAAGCCCCGATTCTCGGGCCCGGGGCCCGGACTGTCGACGGCTCGGGCGTTTCGCGGGCAAAACCCCGCTGCGTCCGCCACCTGCACCGCCGTTGCCGCCGACGGCGACACAATCCGGCCCTCCCCAGCGCGTGACCTCCCTGCCGCCATGCCGAAGTTGATCGCCGTCGTCGAGGACGAACCCGCCATCCGCGCCAACCTGACCGATGCGTTGAAGCGCTACGGTTACGACGTGCACGGTTACGCCAGCCGCCGCGAGGCGACGCAAGCCTTCGCGTTGAAGCTGCCGGATCTGGTGCTGATCGACGTGGGCCTCGGGGACGAGCCGGAGGGCGGCTTCGAGCTGTGCCGGCATCTGCGGCAGCGCTCGGAGACGTTGCCGCTGATCTTCCTGACTGCCCGCGACAGCGACTTCGACGTGATCTCGGGCCTCCGGCTCGGCGCCGACGATTACCTCAGCAAGGACATCTCGCTGCAGCAGCTGCTGGCCCGGGTGGTGGCGCTGTTCCGCCGGGTCGAATCGCTGCGCGATCCGCCGGAGAAGGAGGAAGTGATCGAACAGGGCGCGCTGAAGCTGGAGGTCGAGCGGCTGCGCGCGTCCTGGCAGGGCCGCGAACTGGGGCTGACCGTCACCGAGTTCTGGATCGTCTACGCGATGGCGCGCTATCCCGGCCATCTGAAGACCCGCGACCAGCTGATGAGCGCCGCCGAGGTGCTGGTCGACGAGAGCACGATCACCTCGCACATCAAACGGATCCGCAAGAAATTCCTCGGGATCGACGCGGCCTTCGCCGAGATCGAGGCCGTGCACGGCGCCGGCTACCGCTGGAAAGCCTGACCACCGCCGCGTGCGACTCCGGGTCAAGCTGCTGCTGATCGCCCTGCTGACGGCGGTGTTTCCGCTGGCCGGCTGGCGTTTCATCCAGCAGATGGAAGACACCCTGCGCGAGGGCCAGGAGCAGGCGCTCCTGGCTTCGGGCCGGGCTATCTCGCAGGCGGTGCTGGCGCTGGAGCCCGGCTGGGCACTGCAGGCGGGCGCAGCCGGCCGCTGGTATGCGCACGAAGTCGCCGGTGCCTTCCAGATCGACGGCTACGACGACGACTGGAAGGCGCTGAACACGCCGGTGCAGTCGATCGGCGCGGCGGCCGACCCGCTCGGGCTCGGCTTTCGCGCCGCGGTCAGTAACCGCTGGCTGTATCTGTGGCTGCGGGTGCGCGATCCGACCGCGGACCTGCCCGAGCTGCCGCTGGTGCCGGTCGCCCGCGGCGATCATCTGGTGCTGGTCTATGACGGCCACGCGCATCGGCTCGGCTGCGCGCAGGAAGGTCCGCTGATCAGCGCGCCGCTGCCCACCGTGGCGCAGCCGCTGCCGGCCGCGCCGATCCGCGGCTACTGCCGCCGGGACGCCGATGGGCTGGTGCTGGAGCTGGAACTGCCGCGCAGCAATCTGCTGCCGCAGCTGGCGATCCGGCTGCTGGATCAGTCCGGCGAGCAGGTGCGGCGCAGCATCGGTTCGCTGGATGCGGATGGCCGGCTGATCCCGTGGCCGGTAGTGCCGGTCGGCACGCAGTCGGCGCGGCTGGCGGCGCTGGCGCCCAAGGGCGTGCGGCTGCGCCTGCTGAGCCCGGAGGGCTGGGTGCTGGCCCGCGCCGGACGGCTCGGCGAGGAACAGGGCAGCAGCGAGGAGCTGGGCTTCCGTCGCTGGCTCCGCGCCGTGGTGTACCGCGCGTTGCTGGCCCCGCCGCTCGGCGATGGCGACGCCTACCGGCTCGATCACGTCGTGCTGCGCACCCCGGAGACCGACGCCGCCCGCGAGGGGCAGGAGGCCACCGGCTGGCGCAGCGCGGCCACCAGCATCGCGGTGGTGCTGTCGGTGGCGGTGCCGGTCGGCGGCGAGGCCGGCGGCGCGCTGCTGCTGGAGCGCGAGGCCGACGCGCTGTTGATCTGGACCAATCGCGCGCTCGGCACGCTGATGTTCGGCGGGCTGCTGTCGATGCTGCTCGCCGGCGCGCTGCTGTTCGGCTACACCGGCTGGCTGTCGTGGCGGATCCGCCGGCTGAAGGACGCCGCCGAGAGCGCGCTGACGCCGGAAGGCCGGCTGCGCGGCGACTTCCCGCGTTCGCGGGCGCTGGACGAGGTCGGCGACCTGTCGCGCAGCTTCGCCCGCTTGCTGGACCAGCTCGGCCAGTACAACGACTACCTGCGCACGCTGACCGCCAAGCTCTCGCACGAGCTGGCCACGCCGCTGGCGGTCGTGCGCAGCTCGCTGGACAACTTGGAACACGAGCCGTTGCCCGATAGCGCCCGACCCTACGCCGAACGCGCCCGCGCCGGCATCGAGCGGCTGCGTCGCTTGCTGCGGGCGATGAGCGAGGCGCAGCGGATCGAGCAGGCGATCGCCACGCTGGACATCGAGCGCCTCGACCTGGTGCAGCTGGCCGCCGCCGCCGCCGAGGCCTATCGCGGCGTGGTTCGCACCGAAGGCCGCGCGGTGCGGATCGAGCTGGAGCCGGCGCCGCAGCCGGTCTGGCTGTCGGGCTCGCCGGAGCTGATCTTCCAGGCGCTGGACAAGCTGTTCGACAACGCGCTCGGCTTCGTGCCCGAGCAGGGCGGCTGGATCCGGATCACGCTGGCGGCGATCCCCGGCGGCGGCGAGATCCGCGTCGCCAACAACGGTCCACCGCTGCCGAAGCGGATGCAGGGCCAGCTGTTCGAGTCGATGGTGTCGCTGCGCGGCGAGGGCTCGGGCGCGCATCTGGGGCTCGGGCTGTACGTGGTGCGGCTGGTCGCCGAGGCGCATGCCGGCACGGTCAGCGCCGCCGACCTGCCGGATGGCGGCGGCGTGGTCTTCACGCTGCTGCTGAAGAACGTCGATCGCCCCGAGATGCGTGGCGACGCGATGCGCGAGGCCGGCTGATGCGTGCCGTTCCGCCCGATCCCTCGCGCTGGCCGCAGCCGCTGACGCCGGCGCCCTTCGACCAGTTCACGGCGCAGGCCGGGCTGTTCACGCTGCCGGCGTTCCCGTCACCCGCCGCGCTGGATCCGTGGCTGGCGGCGGTCTGGCCGGCCGAGCTGGGCCCGCCGCCGCGCTTCGTCGATCAGGCCGGTCTCGCCGACGGCCTGCACTTCGAGGCCCGGATCGGCGAGCGCGGCCAGATCTCGACCCGCGCGCTGAACTGGCACGATTTCTACTCGGCCGCCGCGTGGATGCGCTTCCCGCGGGTCAAGGCCGCGCTGAACCGGCTGCAGTGCATCGACCTCGCCGCGCCGCGACCGCCGCCCGAACCCGGCCGGCCGCCGCAGCCGCGCACCCGCCGCCAGCAATCGCTGACCCACGTCGACGAGGCTGGCCTGTTCGTTGCCAGCAGCGATCCGGTGCTCCTGGACCGGCTGGAGGCCCACGACTGGCCGGCGCTGTTCGGTGACATCGAGGCCTGGGCCGGCGCCGCGCCGCGCATCGAATGCCGGATCTTCGGCCACGCGCTCTACGAGCTGCTGATGGACCCGCACCTGACGCTGGCCGGCAAGGCGATCCTGGTCGAGGTGCCGGCCGACTGGTTCGCCCGCCCGGTCGTCGAGCGCGAGGCCACGCTGGACCGCGTCATCGCCAGCGCGCTGCGGGACGACGGCCTCGCCGCCGACCCGAAAGACCTGCCGAGCCTGCCGCTGTCCGGCATTCCCGGCTGGCGACCCGGCAACATCGACCCCGAGTTCCTGCGCACCGCGCCGTGCTTCCGGCCGAAGCCGGAAGGTCGCCAGTACCGGGCGCGGCTACGCGCTGGCTGAGCGGGCTCACGGCGCTTTCAACGCCGCGAACTCCAGCCCGAAGCGCGCCAGATACTTGCGGACGCGGTCGGCGTCGTTGCTGCTCTGCTTCTTCAGCCGGCTGGCCTGGAACAGCGCGCGCCCGGCGGCGCTGAGCGACTCGGCGCCGCGGCAGACGCGAACCACCTCGATCAGCTGCACCCGGTCGAAGCGATCCAGCCCGGCGACAGCCTCGGGACCGAGCAGCGCGTCGAGATCGACGTCCGGGGCCTCGGCCGCCGGACCGCGCGACCACAGCCGTTTCAATCGGCCGATCTCCTCCTCGACCACCGCCTGCGTGATGCGACCATCGTCGGCCAGCGTCGCCATCCGCGTCACCGAGGCCGACAGGTCGCGGAAGTTGCCGGGCCAGTGGGCGTCGGCGGCCATCGCGAAGCGCAGGTAGGCGGTCCGCGCCTCGCGGTTGAAGCCGACCCGCTCGTCGTGGGTACGCGCGTAGCGCTCCAGCTCGTAATCCAGGTTCGGCTCGATGTCCTCGCGGCGCTGGGCCAGACCCGGCAAATCGAAGGTCCACAGGTTCAGTCGCGAATACAGGTCCTCGCGGAAGCGGCCGGCGCCGACCGCCGTGCCGAGGTCGATGTTGGTGCCGGCGATCAGCTGGAAATCGCTGGTGATCTCGCGGTCGCCGCCCAGCGGCGGGAAGCGCTTGTCCTCGATGGCGCGCAGCAGCATCGCCTGTTCGTCCATGCCGAGTTCGCCGATCTCGTCCAGAAACAGCAGGCCGCCATCGGCGGACTTCAGCAGCCCGGTGCGGTCCTGCTGCGCGCCGGTGTAGGCGCCGCGGATGTGGCCGAACAGCGCGCTGCCGGCGCCGTCACCGCGCAGCGTCGCGCAGTTGACCTCGACGAACTTCCCGGCCATCCGCTGGCGGCGCTTCTTCAACTCGTACAGGTTGCGGGCCAGCATGCTCTTGCCCGCGCCGGTCGGCCCGATCAGCAGCATCGGCGCGCGGCTCTTGATCGCCACCCGCTCGATCTGCTCGATCATCCGGTTGAAGGCTGGACTCTTCGTCGCGATGCCGCTCTTGAGAAACCGCGCGGTGTCCGCCGCATCGCGCTGGAAGCGCTGGGCGATCCGGTCGTAGCGCGCCAGATCGAGGTCGATCACCGTCCAGCCGGCGCCGCGTTCGCCATCGGCGGTGCGCGGCGAGGTCTGCAGCAGCCGCGCCGGCGCAAAGCGCGCCTCGGCGAGCAGGAACCAGCAGATCTGCGCGACGTGGGTGCCGGTGGTGATGTGCACGAGGTATTCCTCGCGCTCCGGATCGAAGGGATAGGCGCGCAGGAAGTCGTGCAGCGCGGCGTAGACCTCCTCGAAGTCCCACGGATTCTCGATCTGCGTGGCGTGCAGGTTCACCTGCATCGACGGCCGCACCTCGGCGAGGTCGGCGACCACGCGGGCTGCCATCGGGCCGAAGCGACGGTCGTCGTGCAGCAGCTCCAGCCGATCGACCCGCAAGTCCTCCTGCTGGCCGATGCTGACGGTCGGCCGCCACTTCTCCCAGCGGCCGCGGCCGCTGCCGCTGTCCAGCTGGGTGCCGAGAAAACCGAGCACCACGCGGGGCTTGTCGGGGGTCATGTCGGGGGTCCGTCCGGGGCGAGTCGGGGCGAGCATCGCCGATGCCCACGGCGGGCAGCCAGTCGCCGCTGGCGACGCCGGTTGGCGCGGTTTTGATGAAGCCACTACGCTACCCGCGGTCCGGTCCATCGACCGCCGCCAGGCTTCGTCCGGCGGGGGACCGATTCCAGCCGTACGGCCATCAGGACGGGTTTCATGCAACTGGCAGGGTTCCAGCTCGGCGAAGTCATCCATGCCGCGGGTGAGACGGTGGTGGCACGGGCGACGGCGGCCGGCGGTTTCCGCGTGGTGCTGAAGTTTCTGGACAGCGAGCATCCGGCGCCGGAGTTGCTGGCGCGCTGGCGGCACGAGTACGACGTGCTGCGCGGCATCGACTCGCCGCACATCATCAAGGCGCGCGGCCTCGAAGCCGCGGGACGCAGCCTGGTGCTGGTGCTGGAGGACTTCGCCGCCTGCAGCCTGGCGCAGCTGATCGAGCGGCATCCGCTGGACCTCTCCGACCGGCTGGCGCTGGCGATCGGGCTGGCGCGCGCGGTCAGCGACGTGCACCGCCACCAGCTGATCCACGGCGATCTGGCGCCGAAGAACGTGCTGGTCGACCCGGCCACGCTGGCCATCCGGCTCTGCGACTTCGCGCTGGCCACCCGGCTGGACATCCAGCCGCGCCGCTCGGAGGCGGCCATGGTCGGCACGCTGGACTACATGTCCCCCGAGCAGACCGGGCGCACCAACCTCGACATCGACTACCGCAGCGACCTGTATTCGCTCGGGGCGACGCTGTACGAGCTGTTCGGCGGCCGCAGGCCCTTCGTGGCCGGCGATCCGATGGGCCTGCTGCACGCCCAGCTGGCGACCCTGCCGGAGCCCCTCTGCGAGGTCGATCCGTCGATCCCCGAGCCGGTGTCGGATCTGGTCCTGAAGCTGCTCGCCAAACATCCCGATGACCGTTACCAGAGCAGCTACGGGCTGATCCATGACCTCGAGCTCTGCGCCGCCAGCTGGCGGCTGCACCGGCGCGTCGAGCGCTTCCGGCTGGCCGCGGCGGACGTACCCGAGCGTTTCTGCGTGTCGCAGAAGCTCTACGGCCGCGAGGCCGAGTGCGCGCGCCTGCTCGGCGCCTTCAAGCGGGTGGCGAACCACGGCGCGGTCGAGCTGGTGCTGATCAGCGGCTATTCCGGCATCGGCAAGAGCGCCCTGATCCACGAGCTGTATCGGCCGGTGCTGGCCCGGCGCGGCTATCTGCTGCGTGGCAAATGCGACCAGTACAGCCGCCATCAGCCCTACGTGGCGCTGATCCAGGCCTTCGGCCAGCTGCTGCAGGCACTGGCCAGCGAGGGCGCCGAGCGCCGGCATTACTGGCGCGGCCGCCTCGGCGGGGCGCTCGGCAGCAATGCCGGCGTGATCGCCGAGCTGATCCCGGCGCTGCTGGCGCTGATCGGCACGCCCGCACCACCACCGCCGCTGCCGCCGGCCGAGAGCGAACAGCGCCTGCACATCGCCTTTGCCCAGTTGATGCGCGCGCTGGCGACGCAGAGTCACCCGTTGCTGCTGTTCCTCGATGACCTGCAGTGGGCCGACGTCTCGACCCTGCGGCTGCTGGAGTCGCTGACCCGCGCGGAAGACGAGCGCTGCGTACTGATCGTCGGCGCGTTTCGCGACCACGAGGTCCAGTCCGGTGATGCGCTGTGGCAGAGCCTGCAGGCGCTGGAGCGCGGGCAGGCCCGGATCGAGCACCTGCGACTGGTGCCGATCCCGGAGGCCGATGCGGCCCGACTGGTCGCCGACACCCTGCACGCCGAGCCCGCCGAGGTCGCCGACCTGGCGACGCTCTGTTTCGAGAAGACCCGCGGCAACCCGTTCTTCCTCGGCCAGTTCCTGAAAAGCCTGCACGAGCAGGGCGACCTCTGCTACGACCGCGGCTGCGGCCGATGGGTCTGGGACCTGGAGCGGATCCGCGGTCGGGACATGACCGACAACGTGGTGACGCTCCTGCTGTCGAAGCTGACCCTGCTGCCGGCCGCGACGCAGGCGCTGCTGGCCCGCGCCGCGCATCTGGGCGGACGCTTCGACCAGCGCGAGCTGATGGCGGTCGGCCGGCGGGACGCCCGCGAGACCGCCGAGGTGCTGTGGCCGGCGCTGCAGGCCGGCCTGCTGGTGCCGCTCAACGAGGACTACAAATACGTCCTGAGCCCCGAGCGTCTGCGCGGCGCGCGCTACCGCTTCCTGCACGACCGTGTGCAGCAGGCCGCGCACGAACTGATCGCCGACGTCGAGCAGCCGGCGCTGCGCCGCCAGCTCGGGCGGCAACTGCTGGCGGCCAGCAGCGAGGCCGAGGTCGAGGAGCGGCTGTTCGTCATCCTCGACTGCCTCAACGCCGGCGCGGTGACGGTCGACGACCCCGCCGAGCGCGAGGCGCTGTATGCCCTGAACTTGCGCGGCGGCCTGCGTGCGAAATCCGCCTCGGCCTACGAGACCGCGATCGCGCTGCTCTCCGAAGCTGAACGCCTGCAGCCGGCCGACGCCTGGGGTCGCGACCCGGAGCGCACCCTGCTGCTGTACCGCAACCTCGCCGAGGCCGAGTACCTGTCCGGCCGCTTCGAGGCCGCCGAGCAGCGGCTGGACGCGCTGATCGAGAGCGCCCCCGGCGTGGCCGCCAAGGTCACCCTGTGCCTCGCACAGGCCGAGCAGAGGAACCTGCGCGGCCACTTCACCGGCGCCTTCGAGGTGCTCTGCCAGGCCCTCGCCCTGCTCGGCCGCAGCTTCCCGGACACCGAGGAAGCCGCCGGCGCCTGCTTTGTTGCCGAGTTCACCGAGATCGATGCGCGGCTCGAAGGCTGGAGCGAGCATGCGCTGCTGCATCAGGCCGAGCTGCATGACCCCGAGCGTCTGCTGGAGATGCAGATCCACTACGGGCTGGCCTACGCGACCTACCAGATCAACCGCGGCCTCAGCTACGTGCTCAACGCCTGCCGGATGGTGCGCATCACCCTCGACCACGGGCTGTGCGACCTGAGCTGCATCGGCTACGTGACGCTGTGCACCGCGATGGCGGCGATGGGCAAGCCCTACCCCGAGGTGTACGCGATGGGCCGGATGGCCCGCCGGCTGTCCGAACTGCGCGACAACGCCTACTTCCGGCTGTCGGTCTACCAGTACTTCGCCGCCTTCTACCAGCACTGGGGCGACCCGCTCGCCGACACGCTGCCCTATCTGGAGCAGGGCCTGACGCTGGGTCGCGCCGGCATCAATCCGCTCGCCGCCGGCTACTGCGCGCTGCTGAAGCCGGTCAACGCCTTCGTCGCCGGCCTGCCGCTGGAAGACATCGAGCTCGACGCCGAGCAGGGCCTCGCCTTCCTGAAGCGCTCCGGCCAGCCCAACACCATCGCCATGCTGCATTGCGGCGTGCTGCAGCCGATCGCGGCGTTGCGGGGCCAGACCCTCCGCCAGACCAGCTTCGAGAGCGCCGAGGGTGGCGTCGGCGTGTGGTTGGGCGGGGACTTCGAGACCCCGTCGGTGCCGCTGGCTTTCTACTGCTTCGCGATGACCCGCCACGCCTACCTGTTCGACGCGCCTGCGCGATGGCGGCAGACCTCGGTGCGCGCGGCCATGATCGGTACCTTGCTGCCGGACGGCCCGACGCTGGTCGAGACCCTGTGCTTCCGCGCGCTCGGCCTGCTGCAAGCCGGCTTCGTCGACGACGCCGAGCGCCCCGCCGCCCTCGAGGAAGCGCGGACCCTGCAGGCCCGCTTCAACGCCTGGGCCGAGCACAGCCCGCACAACCTGCAGCACAAGGCCCTGCTGATCGGCGCCGAGCTGGCGCGGGTCGACGGTGACACCCGCGTCGCCATGGAGCTGTACGCCCGCGCCATCGACGCCGCTGCGGAATCGGGCTTCATCCATTTCGAGGCGCTGGCCAACGAGCTGTATGCCCGCTTCTGGCTCGCCCAAGGCCAGCAGCAGCTGGCCAGCAACTTCATCCGCGAGGCCTATTTCCACTATCAGCGCTGGGGCGCCACCGCCAAATGCCGCCAGCTCGAAGCCCGCTGGCCGCAGATCCTGTTCCGCGCCATCGAGCTGCGCCGCGCGCTCTCCACCAGCACCGGCAACAGCATCGGCGGTGTTTCCTCCTCGCTCGGCATGCTGGACCTGCAGTCGCTGCTCAAGGCCAGCCGCCTGCTCTCTCAGGAAGTTCACCTCGACGCGCTGCTGCAGAAGCTGCTCGGCGTGGTGCTCGAGAACGCCGGCGCCCATTGCGGCGCGATCGTGCTGTGCGAAGACCAGGGCTGGACCGTCGAAACCGTCGGGCGCTTCGAGGAGAGCCGCAAGGTCGCCTTTGACCGCATCGGGCTGGACGCCACCGGCGCCGTCCCGCACCTGCCGCCCGAGCTGATCGAATACGTGCAGCTGACCCGCGAGCGGCTGGTGCTGAACCAGCCCGCCACCGACGCCCGCTTCGCCCACAGCCGCTACTTCGCCACCCGCCGGCCGAAGTCGGCATTGGTGCTGCCCGTGCTCAGCCAGGGCCGGCTGATCGCGATCATCTACCTCGAGAACGACCTGCTCGAAGGTGCCTTCACCGAACGCCACCTCAAGACGCTGGAGCTGCTCGGCGCGCAGGCCGCGATCTCGCTGGTCAACGCCCGCCACGTCGAGCAACTGGAGCGCAAAGTCGCCGAGCGCACCGAAGAGCTGCGGCAGATGAGCATGAAAGACGGGCTGACCGGCATCGCCAACCGCCGCAGCTTCGACGAACGCCTCGCCGGCGAATGGCGCCGCGCCCGCCGCACCGGCAAGCCGCTCTCGCTGCTGATGATCGACATCGACCACTTCAAGCCCTACAACGACCACCACGGCCACGTCGAAGGCGATCGCTGCATCCGCACCGTCGCGCAGGCCCTCGCGCAGGTCATCCACCGCAGCACCGATCTGGTCGCACGCTACGGCGGCGAGGAATTCGCCGCCATCCTCCCCGACACCGACGCCGACACCGCCCGCTGGCTGGCCGAAGCCTGCCTCAAAGCCCTCGCCGCCCTGGCGCTGCCGCACCACGCCTCGGCCACCGGCCCCTTCGTCAGCATCAGCATCGGCCTCTGCAGCATGACCATCGACGCCGACCTCGATCTCGATCCCGAGACGCTGGTCACCCGCGCCGATCAGGCGCTGTACGAGGCGAAGCGCGGCGGGCGCAATCGGGTGCGGGTTTGGGGGTGAGGTGGGTGGCAGTAGCCGTGGATTGGGTTTGCGCGGCGGGTCTCCGAGGACTTCGATCAGATAGGCCGAGAGGTCATCGCTCACATACTGACGGCGGGGCTTGCTGACAGATCGGGTGAGGCGTAGGATTGACCGGTGTCGGGTGTTGAAGCACGTCGGTGATACGCGTTACCGCTCGCTTGATGGAGGCGATCGATGGCTGGTGAGGTTGGCGTTGCTTCGGTGCGGTGGGCGTTATGCGTCGCTGATATGCGTCAGGGTGACGTGATCATCGGTAGCGTTTTTGGGTGTCGGGGTGGTGCTGTTATGCGTCTGGCTAACGCCGAGTAGTGGTTAGACACCAGGCGACACCATGACGCTGCTTGATGCTCCAGTTCTCAGGATGCTTACCGCGCTCCTTGTGATCTTATTGCTCTCCGCATGCTCCCAATATCAGAAGCGACACGATTCAGTAGGACAATTCACGAGCGCTGTTTCTCTGCAGGTGGATGCGACTGTCGTTGATTTCGTAGAAGCTGCGCTTCATATTGACTTCGCCGATCCCATGAGTGCCACTTTCAGTGGAGTAGTGGTTCGAGTTGATAAGCCTCCTTCGCGAGCAGGTCAGACTATCACTATTCTCTACCAAGGCGAACCTGAAGTACATGGCAAGCATCTTGTTCTCGGTAGTCGGTTGAAATTTGTTGTCCCAGCCGGCATTCGAACGATGATTGACGGCCCGTACCTCGATGATATCCTTGGCACAGTCACACTTGACTAGACTGCCGTTGTCTAACTCGGCGTCTATGGACTCCTCCCCCAAGTCAAGCGGGGGTCGCTGATTTTTCCTCTGAAAGTGGGATCGGTTCATTCGTCTATCCGTCCTGTTGAGTGGCGTGGTTAAACGCCCGGACATCATGGGATCCGATGGTGCTGCGCCTATCGCTCAATCGGCCTCGAAGGCCAGCCTAGTTATCGGCGTTCCAGCACCGCGGCCGAGCCGCTTTCATGAGGTTGATCGTTGACCGCTCCGTTGGACTTGCCGCTGTTAAGTTTCTTTATTCGCTGACGCTTTTCAGTTGACCTTTATGCCGCCTGCAAAGCATGCTCGAGGGAATGATCTCCATTGAAAACGCGATCGTGCTTCCACGTCGCCCAGACAATTCGGGCGAGCTTGTTGGCCAAACCGACTGCCGCCTTGTTGAATCCGCGACGATCAGCCAAATCGAGCGCCCATTGACGCAATGCATCGAGAGGCTTACCGCACTGCTGCTTGCGCCTCGCTGATGCTAATACGGACCGCGCTCCTTGAATCATCAAGGTGCGAACATAAACATCTCCGCGTTTGCTCATGCCTCCGAGTGTGCGGGATGATCCGCTGGAGGTTTCCTTGGGTGTGAATCCGATCCAGCTGGACAAGGTGCCCGTCCTTGAATCGGTGAATATCGCCGACACTGGCGCGAATCGCTGTGGCGGTGACCCAGCCGATGCCCGGGAGGCTTTCGAGCTTCTCCAGCACGGGATCAGACTCACTGAGCGCCGCCAGTGACCGATCCAACTCGAGGACCTGCTGCTCGAAGCCTTCGATCTCCGCAAGGACGGTTTTCAGGAGTACGCGGACATTGGGATTCAGTTGCTCATTGGCCAACTGTGCGTACATCACCTTCAGGCCGCGCTCCGCGCCTTCCGGAACCACCACACCAAACTCCCGCAATATGCCGCGCGCGAGATTGATCCGGGCGGTGCGGTCGTGCCGCCATTGCTGACGCGTCCGGTGCATCAGTTGGATGGCCTGTTGGTATTCCGTCTTGATCGGTACCGGTTTAATGTCGCTGGCCCGCAGCGCTTCGAGCAAGGCGGCGCAGTCGGCCTTGTCGGTTTTGTTGCGGCGGACATATGGGCGGACATACTGCGCCGGCAGCAAGGTCACCCGGTGACCCATCGCGCTCAGCCAGCGACCGAAGTGATGAGCGGAGCCGCAGGCTTCCATCACCACGTGTACGACGGCCTGGTTGGCCCAGAACGCCAGAAACTCGGCCCGCTTCAGACGCAGCGAGCGGACCACGTGCCAGGACGCGTCCGCCATGGCCAGCTGGAACACCTCCTTCGCGAGATCGATGGCAATCGTGGTAACCGCAGCGGTAGACTTCATGGCGGACTCCTCCAGGTGGACAGTGCTTTGAATTTCGACATCTCACAGCGTGGCACGATGATGCCGTCTGCGCCCCGGGAGGAGTCCATCCCATCACCCAACCGGACGCCGGGTGGGCACTGCGGCGTAAACCAAACTCTGCCGGCCCGGCGCCGGTTAGCTTCGTTATTGGGCGTCTTTTGGAGATTACGGTGGCCGAAGAAACTTATCCTGGCGGATCAAAGTCTAGGGTTACTCGCGCGGGAGATGCGGTACGCGACGGCACCGCAACCCCTGAAGATCTTGGTGTCATCGAGATCTGGCGCGCAGCACACCGCGCCGTTCTTAACACCTTTCAAGCGATCCTTCGCAATCGCTTGCGCGGCCGCAACGTAATCGTTGCACAAAGGCACAAGCGGAAGAACACCATCTTCGACAAGCTCCAGCGTCTGCCCGGAATGAAGCTCGCCCGGATGGACGACGTAGCCGGCTGCAGGCTTATCTTCCGAAATCTTAAAGAACTTCAGCGCTTCCGCCGGGAGTTTCATAAGGCACGCTTTAATCACGTGATGCGCAATGACCCAGGCAAATACGATTACATCACGAAGCCGAAAAGCACGGGCTATCGAGGCATTCACGACGTATACGAATACGACGTGAACTCAGAGTCTGGCCGCGGGCTGAAAGGTTTGTACATCGAAGTCCAGTACCGCACATTGGTCCAGCATGCTTGGGCGACCGCGGTAGAGGTTGTCGGATTCATTACCGAAAGCCAGCCCAAGTTTGAAAAGGGAGATGATCGTTACCATCGCGCCATGGCACTTGCGAGTGAAATCTTGGCCCGGGCGCACGAAGACTTGAGCGGCCCGTTCTCCGAGCTTTCAGATCGAGAAGTGCTCGAGCAGTTCCTCACCTTGGATAATGAGTTGGGCCTAATGCAGACACTGCGCGGCCTGCATGAAGCCAAAAGCGACATCTCTGACAAGAAGAACACCATCTTGATATTTACGCCAAGCGGCGAACTAAGGGTGAAAAGCTTCCGTGACGCCACTGACGCTCTACGCGAACTGTTCGAACTAGAGAAGAGAATGCCTGAAAACGACATTGTTCTTGTCCGAGCAGACTCAAGCGAAGAGGTCAGAACAGCTTTCCGCAACTACTTCAACGATGCCCGAGAGTTTGTGCGCCTGATGGATATCGGCTGCGCTAAGCTGAGTGGGCATCAGAAGCTGGCGCCTCGGAAGTCAAAGAAGTGAGGCCAAAGGAACCTCTGAAGCCTCTGACGTCAAATCGGGCGAAAAATCAAGGTCAGGCTGTTTTCCTCACTACAACAAACGACCCGAAGAGCACGCCGCTTGACTTGTTTCGACGACGACGTCAAGGGCAGGCCGAAAATCCAAGCAAAGAACGCAGCCGCCCGCAGTGCGACGCCAGAGCGCAGTCCAAGGCGGCCGATGAACTGCTCGATTGCTCAGCGTCAAAATGTCGCCAGCACGCCCAGGCGCCGCAGCGCCAAAAATGGGCTTTCAGCGGCAGTCAGCCGACCGCCAGCGCCCTCGCAAGGCCGATGCCGCGAAGAAACTGCTGCAGCATCGCTGCGGCTTTCTCTTCGATGGCCTCCAGCGTTCCAACCACCCGCCAAAAACCCGAGCCCACACCCTTGACCTTCCGCGTCGGGGCTGAGGCCGAGCTTCTTCAATGCCCGCGTCTCGGCAACGGTGATCGCGCCGATTCGCAAAGACAAAAGCGGTCGGCCGGTGTCACACTTTCCGAATTGTTGCGTAGCGCGGCGGCAATGAAGCCAAATCCGAAACACGCCCCTCGGAATACGCACAACGTCGCTTGCTGAGCCTTTACGCTAATCGGGAACTCGCTGGGTGCTCATGAACCAAATTGTCCGCCGTCTTGTCTACTTCTTTCTCGGCGTGGTGCCCGCTTTCCTTGTCACAATTTTTATTTTGGTTATTTTACCGATTTCAATTCCTGCTGCCGCCGGCACCATTGGTCTGTCTATCGCAAGCTTCAGGCGATTCCCGCTCTCAGCAAGAGACTATGGGCGTATGGCCCTGTTGCTTATTTGTGGGCTGATTGTCGCCATTCCCTTGGGAGCTCTCGCTTCGCTACCTGTCTTGCTGGACGGCGTCCGCGCTCCCACGGTTACTTCGGTAGCACAGATGGCACTGGCCCTATGGGCATTCTTCGGCCCCGCAGCATGCGCAATCCACGCCTTGCGATGCGGACGAAGTGCAGCCAGCGGTTTAAGCTAACCTGTTCACCATCTCGGCGAAATCAAGGACAGGCTGTTTCTCCACCCCAACGAACGAAATCCGCCACCGTCAAGTAGTCAAGTGAAATCAAGGACCCAACAAGCAAGCCGACGCCGCTTCGCGGCGTGACCGAAGTCAAGCTGGGTCTGCACAACGTTCTACGTCGCAGGTTTAACTCAAAATCGGAGTCTCCGTGTACATCACGACCACCCCCACGATTGAAGGCAAGCCGATCATCAAGTACTGCGGAGTGGTGGCAGGTGAAGCCATTCTTGGCACCAACATCTTCAGGGACTTGATGGCCGACATTCGGGACATCGTCGGGGGGGCGCTCGGCAAATTATGAGCGGGCCCTTCGGGAGGCACGCAAAATTGCTCTTGATGAGTTGCAACAGCAGGCAAGAGCACTCGGTGCAAATGCGGTAGTGGGTATCGATCTCGACTACGAGACGGTGGGTACTGGGATGCTCATGGTTTCTGCATGCGGCACCGCGGTACGGGTGTCTGGCCTGGATCCAACTGCGCCTGCCGGCAGTTTTGCTCGAGCTCAAATCAAGGGGCGGAAGGATGCCGACTAGTTTGTTGCCCAAGCGGACGCCGGATGGGCACTACGCCAATCAACGCTTGCCGGTCGGATTAATTGATAAGCTGCATGGACATTGATCGTGATTCCGCCGCACTGTGCTTCGCAGCTGCGAGCATCGGCATTGGCGCATTTGGCATCCTCAAGGGCAAGATTACTTTCGGCGGAGACGGTGCGAATTCAGAACGTGTGCTCCTGGGCAGGAGGGCCCATATTGTGTCGGCGGTGCTATTCATCGCTGGCTTGACGCTACTGACTGGTTCAACTTGGGGCTACTTTTTATTGCTGATTGCTCTGTTGCTGCCGCGCTCGCTGGGCCGCAGCCAGTCGTAATGCGGACCATGGCAGCATCCACGCCGAAGCGGGTGTTCGACAGTCCGATGGATTGAGCACCTTCGCGGGATCTCGCAGGTCAACATCCGCGCAGTCGAGCAACAAGAGCGCAAAGTCGCCGAACGCACCGAGGAACCGCGGGGCGGAGACGCGAGCGGATGACTGCATCGGAGTAACCTGAGTCGGTCTATTCCGCCGGGTCAAGTCGTGCGCATCGTCAACATCCACGAAGCCAAGACGCACTTGTCGCGTCTGGTCGAAGCAGCCGCGGGCGGTGAGTCCTTCGTGATCGCCAAGGCCGGCAAACCGATGGTCAAGGTCACGGCACTGGACGTGCCCGCGCCCGGTCAAACGCGCCGCCTCGGCTTTCTGATCGGGCAGATCCAGGTCCCCGAGGACTTCGATCAGATGGGCCGGGAGACCATCGAGAACCTGTTCAGCACGGCCTACAACACCGCAGCCACCGCATCGGCCGCCGCGCTCGCCCGAAACTCCCGCGGCGACACGCCGACCACCCGCTTGAAGGCCTTCGAGAACACGAAGGGATCGGTGTAGCCCACCGCCTCGGCGGTGGCGAGGATCGAGGCGCCGGGCCGGGCCAGCAGGCCCATCGCCCGCTGCACCCGCAGCTGACGCAGATAGCCGAGCGGGCTCTCGCCGACCAGCGCCTTGAACTTCGCGGCGAAGGCCGAGCGCGAGAGCCCGGCGACTTCGGCCAGGCCCTCCAGCGACCAGTCCTGTGCTGGCCGCGCGTGCAGCGCGGCGAGCGCCTGGCGGATGGCCGGCGTGCGGATCGCCGCCGCCAGCGACAGCGGCTGCTGACCCTCGCCCTCGACGATCCGCCGCAGCACCTCCACGAAGGCGGCGTCGATCAGCGCGCGGATTGCGGCCTCGCTGCCCAGCGACGCCGTGGCGTGCTCCTCGCCGAGCCAGCCGGCCAGCCGCTGCAGCCGGTCATCGCCGGGCGACGCCGGCACCACCCGCCAGACCGGCAGCTCGCGGAACATCGGATGCACCGGCGCATGCGGCAGCAGATAGGCCGCGCTCAGCACCCGCGAGGGCACTTCGGCGTGCAGCAGGTGATGGCAGCCGCGGCTCATGAAGGCGATCGCCCCCGGCCCGAGCGCCAGCGGACCCGCCGCCGCCGACTCGACGCGAATCGCCCCGTCCAGCACGAGGTGAAAGCCGAAACTGCGGCCGCACGGAAAGCGCCGCTGCTCACCGGCGGCGAAGGGGTCGAGGTGCAGCAGCTGCTGCTGCAGGCCGGCTTGACGCAGCAGATCGGTGAGCAGGTCCATGGCTGTCGTGGGCTCTCAGGACGAAAAGACAGGAAACGGAGACTTCAGACCATTCCAGTCTTGCACGCCGCGCCGGAGGATGCACGCCACGGGTGCACAGCGACGTTGTTCAACGCCGCGCACCCCAAGGTCGTCATCGCGAACGCAGTGCAGCGATCTCGGTCAGCTTCACGCCACACCGCCCTGACGCCGGCAGTTCAACCGCACGTTGCCTTCCAACAGTCACCCCACTCGGAGTCCCCGTCATGCCCACCACCCTCGTCATCGGCGCCACCGGCACCGTCGGTTCCGCGCTCGTCCCCGACCTCCACGCCCGCGGCCACCAGGTGCGCCGCGCCACCCGTCAGGCCCGCGACGCCGGCGACGTCGTCGTCGATCTGGCGACCGGCGCCGGCCTGGACCACGCCCTGCAGGGCGTCGACCGGCTGTTCCTGATGGCCCCGCCGGGCCACACGAACCAGGACCAGCTGCTCGGACCGGTCATCACCGCCGCCGCCCGCCACGCCGTCGGCAAGATCGTGCTGATGACCGCGATGGGCGTCGACGCCGACCCCAGCGCACCGCTGAGCCGCGTCGAAGCGCAGCTGCGCCAGAGCGGCATCCCCGCCGCGATCATCCGGCCCAACTGGTTCATGCAGAACTTCCACACCTTCTGGATGGGCGCCATCGCCGCCACCGGCGAGGTGCAGCTGCCGGTCGGCGACGCCAAAGCCAGCTTCATCGACGCCCGCGACATCGCCGCCGTCGCCGCCGTCCTGCTCGACCGCCCCGACAACGAGCCCGAGGCCTACGACCTCACCGGCCCCGAAGCGCTCGACCACGCCACCGCCGCCCGCCTGATCAGCACCGCCGCCGGCCGCCGCATCGGCTTCCGGGACATCGACCCCGAGACCATGCGCCACGCCCTCCACGCCGCCGGCCTGCCGCCCGACTACAGCGAATTCCTGCTGCTGATCCTCGGCTACCTCAAGCTGGGCTACGCCGAACGCACGACGCCGCACGTGGCCCAGTTGCTCGGGCGGCCGGCGCGGGACTTTGCGGGGTATGCGCGGGATTACGCGGCGGCGTGGCGGGGGTGATCCCTACACCGGATAGGAGGTAGGGCATGACGAACTTCGGGGCGATCAGGCGGACGGTGTGGTCGAACTCGCGCGCTCGTTAATGCGCACCGAGGGTTCCAGGCCGATGGTGCACCGCAGCGCGGCGATCAGTTCCGTGTGCTTCGCTCGCCGGCTTGAGCAGTTCGAGCTTGCCGGCTCCGTTGACGCCATGGAGGGCGAACACGTCCTTGGCGAAGTCAATGCCTAGGGTTACGATGGTCATGGGACCTCCCCTTACGAGCGAGAGATGAGTCGCGCAACCCCATCATGTCACCTGTTGCCGACTGCCGCTCGCCGGCAGACTCCTTTCATTTGTTAGCCTTATGGACCAAACACTGATCACCGCCTCGTACGTATCGATAGTCGGTCTTGTCTGTAACTTTATGACAGGTCGCGACCAGAAAAGGCTGCGGAGGTTGGCGAGTTCCTCGAATGGCTCATACGGCATGGGCATGAGGAAACGCGTCAGTTGATCGAGTCAAATCATGCGACAACGACGAGTCTAAAAGCCATTTTGAATGTAGGGCAGCGTGAAATCCTTGCGCGGCTTTCAGAGATCGAGCGCTCCTTGATTGCGCTGTCGAAGGCGCATCCGGGCTTTAGCGATTTGGCAGATTCACTGCATCCAAACGTTGGTCTTTCTCGTCAAGCTTGCGAGTTGCTCAAGGCCTTTGAGCGTGCAGGTGCTGGTAGAGCTTTGGAGTCGAGTACCTACGATGGCAAATCTCTGTTGTTCTTGGATGGAGTTAGCAATGAAAGATTTATTCCAACAGATGCCCGATTTTACGAGACAGATATTAGATCCTTGGTCTTATCAGGCCTCCTGCATCTTGATTTCAATTCCAAAGGGTCTCGGGTTCTTATTCTCACGCGGCAAGCTGCGGCACTCGCTGCGTCCTTGATTGTGCAGGAGGCCGAAAATTGAGGCAAATTTCATTTTTCAGGGGAACCAGGCGCCGAACCGGACGCAGGATGGGTACTGCGGCCTCAACCATAAGTTGCCGGGATCTACGTGTATCGCCAACTTGATCCAAACGAACAGGCACTTCTGGAATCGCTTCCGGCGCCGAGCAGCTCCTGCGCGCTGCGTTATAACGAAGTTTGCATCGTGGAGTGGCTTGGTGTCAATGAAAGGAAAACAGGAAAGGAACTGCATGACTGGATTTCGCAATTCAGGCCGGGTTGGTCAAGACACTTTCCATGTGCATCCGCTGAAGAGTTTTTTGCAGCGCTAACGCAGATTCTCAAGATTGCCCAGGAAGGTCGTATTCCAATAATCCACATTGAGTCCCATGGATCAGAGCATGGGATTTCATCTGGCGCCAGTGAATTCGGAGGATTTATTTCTTGGGAGCAAATGAATCAACTCCTTCAAGAGATAAACAAAGCAACCGGATTCAACTTAATGATAGTGGCTTCAATGTGCGTGGGGTTCTGGAGCATGAAGATATTCGCTTCCGGTCCTGTTTCTCCATCTGCGTGCTTTGTCGGTCCTGATGAAATTGCTACGCCTCGTGAGTTGCTGGAAGGCAGCAAAGAGCTATACCGGGGTTTGATGAATCCGGAAGCTGGCTTAGCAGAAGTTCTGAACAATGCATCCCGAGAAGTGGAGGGGTTCGAGTATCAGTGCGAGCCCGCGTGCATCTTTGCATTTGAGACCTTCTGCGAAGAACTGATATACAGATCGAGGTCCATAGATGTCTTTGAGCTTGCGGGTGGCATGCAATCGCTCTGGGATCAGATGTTTGGAATTGACTCTCATCCAGAGAACGAATCAAGATTTGGTGCTAATTTTTATGAATTGTCGGGAATTATTTCTGAATTTAGAAGACAGCAGCCAAGTTCGACGTCTTGACGCCGAACCAGACCCCGGGCGGTCAATGCGGCGCTAACCAAATCGTTCCGATTTGCTTCGTTGTTAAAGCGCAATGGCGATGTGCCAGAATGGGCATTGGTCACCAAACCTGAGGAAGACAAAGCGTGAATAAAGGACTTCGAAAAGCCGCCTTCGACATTGAAAATGCACTCAGTATGTATGCGCTCAGCTTCTGCACAATTCCGGCTGAGAGCATCTACGATAAGCAGGCGCTCGCCGGCCGCTGCATCGACTTCTGGGACATCGACCCCGAGACCATGCGCCACGCCTCCACGCCGCAGGATCTTCTTGACTTTTGGAGTCAGGGGACGGGTTGACGTGGCTTCCAGAACATGGCGATAGGCTGTCGATGTTCTTGCTGAGTGTGGTAGGCAGCCTAGTCGCGGGGGTTGTGTTCGTAGCCGCCTAAGGTGTCGTACTGGACGCCGCTCAGCAGGTACTCGAAGGTGGCGCCGCAGAGGGCGATGTCGAGGGCGGGAACCAGTCGAGCAGGTCCCGTCGATCCACGAGCACGGTCACGAGGTCGGTATGCCGCACGGTCGTGCTGTGCTCGAGGATCGAATTCTTCGCTGCGTGTTCGCAGGCCTTGGCAATCTCGGCGTGACTCAGGCCCTCGGCCGCCTTAGTGGCAGAGGGCCAATCGATGTCGCTCGCATCGAGGAGCGAGAGTCGCGCGCGCATGACCTGCGTTGCGATCCCTTCCGAGGGCAGTGCGTACTCGAGGACTGCGTCGAAGCGCCGGAACAGGGCGCCATCCAGCAGGCGGACATGGTTGGTGGCGCCCAGGACGATGCTGTCGGAATCGTCCTGCTCCAGAAACTGCAGAGAGGAGTTCAGAACGCGGCGGATTTCGCCCACGTCGTGCCCGGCGCCGCGCTCGCCGCCCAGCGCGTCGAACTCATCGAAAAAGTAGACGCCACGGGTGGACTGGATCGCATCGAACACCAGCCGGAGCTTGGCCGCGGTCTCGCCCATGTACTTGGTGATGAGTCCATCGAGTTGGATGTTGAAGAGCGGCAGTCCCAATTCGCCGGCAAGCGCCGCAGCGGTCATCGTCTTGCCGGTGCCCGGCGGGCCCACCAACAGCAGCTTCCGCAGCGGCGCGTACCCATGCGCGCGGAGACGGTGACGCTCGCGTTGCTCGGTCAGCACACGACCAAGTCGAGCGGCCAGCAGGTCGGGGAGCGCCATGTCGCTCAGGCGCGTCTTCGGATAGCTCACCGTGAGCAAGCCCGCCAGTTCGCCCCGAGGTTGGGCCAACGGGACCGGCTTGGTACTCCGGATCAACTCCGCAGACTTGGCCTGCGCCTTGACCTGATCGATCAGCTCGCGGAGTTCCTGCGCGAACTTGCCGTGACCGCTGCGCGCCGCTTGTGCCGCCACCTGCATGGCGATCGCGAAAAACCGGGTGTCGTCGCCATCGGCGTGGCAACGCACAAGGGCCTTCACTTGATCTGCGGTGGCCATGGCGTCCTCACTGCTTCCCTGGGTGGTCCGAAACGCAACAGACGGTGGACGTCGACTTGCGCCCGGAGTTTCCGTGCACCCGACTCCCGAAGGAATGGCCGAGCAACCCGATTTGTTGTGTTCTGATTATGTTCCCTCAGGCGCTGCCTGCAACGAGGCTCCTCGCTCAAATACTGATGCTGTTCGGAATCTGCGAGGGCAGCTGGAACACATACGGCATCGGCCGATTCCGATTGCGGCTGCGGATTTCAATTTCTGCGAGCGCCAGCGCGTCCTGGAAGTCGGCGACCAGCGGCTGGACGCGGGGGTCGGTGAAGTAGGGGTCGCGGGGGTTGTGTTCGTAGCGGCCGAAGGTGTCGTACTGGACGCCGCTCAGCAGGTACTCGAAGGTGGCGCCGTAGAGGGCGATGTCGAGTGGCGGGTACCAGGCGAGCAGGTCCTGCTCGGTCTTCAGTTCGGTGCTGCGGGTGGGCGGGGCGCGGTAGAGGCTGCCGGCGACGCTGGGGACGAAGCTCATCAGCGGGTATTGCGCGTAGTTGACCGAGGCGTGGCGGGGGCCGGCGGTGTAGACGATCAGTGCGATCATCTCGATCAGGTAGTCGAGCCGGTCGATGCGCCACGGGCGTTCGGGGTTGCCGGTGGCGACCAGGCCGTCCAGACCCTTGAAGCCGCAGTATTGCGGGGCGGTCAGTTCCCAGATCCAGCCCTGCAGTTCGTGGTCGTCGATGACGTCCTGGTCGTCTTGGTAATAGACCCGCAGGTAGGCGCCGACGTAGTCGTGGATGGCGCGCCACAAGAGCAGGGTGTCGTCGCGGAAGGGGAAATTCGGCAACCGGTCGACGCCGCGCAGGGCGAAGTCGCGGGTCGGCACGTGGTCGTCCCAGCGCCAGGCGCGATGCGCGCGGGAGACCAGCTCGCGGGTGGAGTCGATGGCGATGCCGACGTTGCAGGCGACCACGCCGCCCGGAACGATCAGGCTGTGGATCGCGTCGTCGTTGATGTTGATCGTGAAGCGGAAGTGCGGGATCAGTAGCTTGTAGATCGGGTGGGTCTCGGCCAGCTGCCGGTGCATGGCGACGATCATCGGCTCGACGATCAGGTGGGTGTCGCCCAGATGCGCGACCGCCTCGTGCTGGATGGCGCCGCAGACGTTGACGGTGTACTTGGCCAGGCGCCACTTCAGCAGATTGCGGTCATGGCCGCCGGCGCTGTCGTTCGGGGTGTAGATCGGGGTCTGTTCGGCGTCGAACTGCTGGCCGAGCTGGATCGCGATCGGCTGCATCGCGCCCTGCGGCGGAAAGCCCGGCGGCGGGGTCGGGTTCCAGTAGAACAGCGCGATCGGCGCGGTGATGTAGCGCGGCTCGCCGTGCAGCGGGTCGGTCTTCGCGTCCTTCAGCATCGCGAAGTCCACCGCGTAGAGCCGGCCCTCGCGCGCGGCGCGCGACAGGGTCAGGCCGCGATCGCCGGTGACGCTGGCCAGGATCGCGTCGTTGACCGGGAACCGGTCGAGGAGGTCGGCGAGGCAGATCGCCTGCGTGGCGGTGCCCGGCTCCTCGAGCACGGCTTGCAGCAGCGTGGTGTTGAAGCCGGCGATCTGCAGCTGGCCGAAGAACCAGTCCTGCTCGCAGGGCAGGCCCTCGGCCGGCATCCACGGCTGGCGCTCCAGCGTCAGCGCGGCGGGTTTGCCCATCAGCGGGAACATCAGCTGGTAGTCGTCGACCGACTGGGCGTGCAGGTAGGCGCGGCCGTGCGGGCCGTTGAGCAGGTCGAAGGCGGTCGATTTCAGGATCGCGGTCGGACCCTCGGCCAGCACCTCCTGAAACAGGGTGCGCAGGCCGGAAATCATCGCCTCGACGTCCTTCGGCAGGTTGACCATCGCCTTCAGCGCCGCCGGCAGCTCGGTCAGCGCCTTCAGCAGCGCGTGCAGGTCCTTCATGTCGCGCATCGGGCGCAGCGGGCTGAAGTCCTCGTCGAATTTCTTCCAGGCGCTCTGGATGTCCGCCAGCGCCTGGGTCGGCAGGTCGCCCTGCAGCTCGCGCTCCAGCAGCATCCGGATCACCGCGAGGAAGTTCGCCATCATCGGTGCGATCACCTTCAGCACCTGCGCCTCGTAGTCGACCGAGAACTTCTCGGCCGGCGGCAGATCGGCCGACATCGGCACGGAATCCATGTAGCTCAGCATGTAGTTGTAGTCGGTCCGCGCCATCGACAGCTGGAAGGCACGCGCCTGCTGCGCGTCGGGCGAGTCCTGCTGCGGCAGGGTGGGCAGCGCGGTGCGGGACGAGGACATGCGGCGACTCCATGGACGAGGGCGCGCGCAGTATGCGGGATCGGGCGGCTGTCGTTGGCGGATGGATCGGATCGGGCGTGATCCGGCGGGGTCTTGCGCGGCGTCGAGGCGGCCGCCGGCGGTCGGGCTCGCGGGGCGGACCGGATCTGCAGGGAGCCGACTGGGCGCGGCAATCGCGCTTGTGGCGTGTCTGAGCGCCTGATAGCCTCTTGCGCACGACTCACCCCTTGGCCGCGCGATTTGGTTCGCTCCGTCCTCGGGGCGACAACACCGGCGCAAGCCGGTGTTGTCATTTTGGGACATTGAAAATGCGGACGATTGCATACGTCGACGGATACAATTTGTATTACGGGTGTCTGAAAAAACACGCCCTACAAATGGCTGGACCTGTTCAGACTGATCGAGCAGATCCTGAATATCCAAAACCCCAACGCCCAGCTTGTACAAGTCAAGTATTTCACTGCGCCAGTCAAGGCTAAAATTTCGTCGAGGGGCGAGCAGGCCGCACAGGCACAGAGCGCCTATCATCGCGCACTGGAGTCCCGTGGCGTCGAAATTCATCAAGGCTGGCACTCGCTCGAACGTGGCTATGCACTTGAGTACGTTCCGGACACTCCGCCCAACAAGGCGACTCGGGTGCCGATCTGGCGCCTGGAAGAGAAGGAGACCGATGTCGGCCTCGCGCTGCACCTCTACAGTGACGCCCTGCACGCACGGTGTGATCAGGTCGTGCTGATCAGCAGCGATACGGATCTCCGGCTCGCGTTTGTATTGCTCGAACGCGATGCACCTGGCGTCATGCGCGGCCTGATCTACCCGCGTACAGAAAGCTGCGGACGACCGCCGAATCAGAGTCTGGCTGCGGTCGCCCATTGGGTCCGCGGCGAGATCAAAACCGCTGAGCTCTCTGCAAGTCAACTCCCGGATCGAGTCCCAACCAGAAAGAAGCCGGTGATCAAGCCGGATTATTGGTGATCCTGGTTTAATGTCCCGAAAATTCCTTGAACCATTTCCGAGTTTCTGCTCCCGAATGCTTCGATGCTCGTTGTCGCTGCACTACAGCGTCCTCCTCGCACCTCGCCTCGGAACCAGATCCATCAGAAATACTTCAACTTACTTTTGGGACATCACGCCAGAAACCAGGGTGGCACCACCCTCCGCCGCCAGCACCCGCAGCCACAAGTCGCGATGCAGTGGCGCGGTGCGCGGGCCGAGGCGTGGACGCACCTGCTTCAGCAGATTGCGGACCTGTTCCAGTCGGCGCCGGTGGAAGGCGCCGGCTTCGACCAGCGCGAGGCTGCAGTCGGCGAGGTCGAGCATCGTGTGCGGCGTGGCGGGCGATTCGCGCAGCAGCGATTCGTAGCGGCGGCGCAGGCGGGCGAGGCGTTGTTGCTGCTTGCGGCAGGGCACGCAGCGGACGCAGTCGGCGTCCAGCCCGAAGCCCAGTTCCTCGTACCAGTGCTGCTGCTCGCGGGCGTGGAAGAGGAAGGCTAGCCCGCAATCCCGGCAGTGGCGCAGCCGGTCGAAGTAATGGGTCGCCGGGATGGTCGCCGGTCGCTGCCGCGCCGGATTTGCGGGGATCGCGGTTCTGGGGATCGGTGGTTGATCACGGTCGCGCCAACCAAACCACACACCGACGGCTTCGGCCGGATGCAGACCGGTGTACTGCGGCTGGGCGCCGTAGCGCGGATGCGGCACAAGGTCGGGGAGGTCCTGGGCGCGGCGGGCGCGCTGCTTGCGGGAGGCGGACATGGCGTGGGTGCTTGGGGAGGCGGTGGCGACATGCAGCAAGAAGCGGGCCACGCCACAAGTGTCTGATCTGGCGTGGGCGGTCGCCGGCTTCGGAGATTGATCGGCGCCGCAGGGATCGGACGTTATCGGCCAGGATCAAGCCTTGCGGGAGCGGTGTCGCGGGTCGGCTTCGGCGGCCGACCCGGCCAGCGGGACGCTGGGGGCCGCTCGATGTTGCGTCGACGAGATCGCGCCACCCGGCCAGGCGCCTCGGCGCGGCGAGGCGTGTCGGTGTCGAGCGAAGGCGGTGTGCTGCAGCGAGGTGCTTGCTTCCGCGCCTTATCCAGAGTTGATGAAGAACGATATCCACGGATAAGCCTTGTCCGTACGGCTTGAACGCAGTGCTCGAAAAATCAATGTCTTGCGCGGCCAAGCCGGCTTGGCACGGTCCATGGATAGAGAGATCCGTCCCCGGAATCACCGGGGCCCACCGGGAGTGCTGCCATGGCCAATCGACACCTGTTTGCTTCGACGCGCGGCTTGGCGCCGGCGACGGCGCGCAATGCCGCCGGTGGCTCGGCCTATGCGCTGACGCCGCCGCAGGCGCTGGCGCAGATCGCCCTGACCGGCACGCTGCGGCCGACCTTCTACGCCGGCGCCGAGTTGCAGCTGGCCCAGTTGCTGGAGGCCGCCGCGGCCTGCTCGCCGACCTATGTCGCGCAGACCGCGATTTACGCCCGCAAGCACGGCCACATGAAGGATGTGCCGGCGGTGTTGCTGGGCTGGCTGGCGACCGCCGACGGCGCGCTGTTCGAGCGGGCGTTCGCGCAGGTGGTCGACAACGGCCGGATGCTGCGCAACCTCGTGCAGGTGCTGCGTTCCGGCGCGCTGGGTCGGCGCTCGCTCGGCACCCGGCCGAAGCGCTGCGTGCAGCAGTGGTTGAACGCGGCCACCGATGCGCAGCTGGTGCAGGCGATGGTCGGCCAGTCGCCGTCGCTGGCGGACGTGATCAAGATGGTGCATCCGAAGGCGCCGACGGCCGCGCGGGCGGCGCTGTATGGCTGGTTGATCGGCAAGCCGGCGGACGTGGCGCAGCTGCCGGCGGCGGTGCAGGACTTGCTGCGCTTCCGCGCGGATCCGTCCGCGCCGGTGCCGGACGTGCCCTTCCAGCTGCTCACCGCGCAGCCGTTGTCGGAGGCCCACTGGTCGCGCATCGCCGAACGCGCCTCGTGGCAGACGCTGCGGATGAACCTCAACACCTTCGGTCGCCACGGGGTGTACGCCGACCCGGCGCGAGTGAAGAGGCTCGCGACGCGGCTGGCGGATCCGAAGGCGATTGCCAAGGCGCGGGTGCTGCCGTACCAGTTGCTGGCCGCCCACCACGCCGCAACCGACCTGCCGGAAGCGCTCAAGCAGGCGCTGGCGGCAGCGATGGATCAGGCCTGCGCGAACGTGCCGGTGCTGGCGGGTGACGTCGTGGTGGCGGTCGACGTGTCGGGTTCGATGTCCTCGCCGGTCACCGGCTGGCAGAAGGGCGCGACCTCGGCGGTGCGCTGCATCGACGTCGCGGCGCTGATCGCGGCCTGCTTGCTGAAGGTCAATCCGGCCACCCGGGTGATCGCTTTCAACGACTCGGCGTGGGAGTGGACGCCGGGTCGAGGGGCTTTGGACAAAGCGCTTTCGGGGATCTGGCGGCGACGCAAGCCGGTGGCGAAAGTCGCGGGCGTGCTGGAGACCGCCTCAGCGCTGGCCGGACTGCTCGGCGGCGGAACCTCGGTGTCGGCGCCCTTCTCGTTGCTGGATCGGCAATCGCAGGCGCCGGATGTGCTGGTGCTGGTGTCGGACAACATGTCCTGGGTCGACAGCGGCCCGGCGCATGCGCCGACCGAGACCTGGCGGCTGTGGCAGCGGCTGAAGCAGCGGAACCGGAATGCGCGACTGGTGTGCATCGACCTGCAGCCGAACACCACGGCGCAGGTGCCGGAGCGCGCCGACGTGCTGACCATCGGTGGCTTCACCGACGAGGTCTACGCGCGGATCGCCGATTTCGTCGCCGGCGGTGACGGTGTGGCGGCCCGCGTGCGGCAGATCGAGGCGGTGCCGATATAAGGCAAAAACCGCGGCGGCGCGGGCGTATTCGCGCCGCCGCACTCGGAGGACGCGATGGCCAGTCTGTCGGCCATCCAGTCACCGACCCTTTCCATGTCTCGCGGGAATGCCGGAAGGACTACATCGCCTGCTAAGCGGGAGGTCGCGGGTTCGAATCCCGCCGGTGGCGATATCCATGCCACCGTAGCTCAGGGGTAGAGCGCCAACGTCCACCAATTCTTGTCCCACGAGGCACCCTTTTCGCCGGCACGGCCGGCACTTCAATCACGGAGTCAGAAAACAGCTTCAATCCCGTCGAATGCCGGAAGGACTACATGCGTCGCGGGTTCGAATCCCGTCGGTGGCGCCATCCATGCCACCGTAGCTCAGCCCGGTAGAGCAATGAAAAGTCCTGCCAAACCCTTGTCGACGGGGCCTTCTGGCCCACGATCATCCACCCCAGCGCAGTTTCAATCCCATCGAATGCCGGAAGGACTACATAGGGACGCGCGTGTCGCAGGTTCGAATCCTGCCGGTGGCAGCATCGATGCCACTGTAGCTCAGCCTGGTAGAGCAGCGAGTTGGTCTTTCCACACCCTCGTCGACGGGGCCTACTGACCCACCTTCATCCAATCCAGCACAGTTCCAATCCCATCGAATGCCGGTCAGGACTCCATGGTCTCATCAGTCGCGGGTTCGAATCCCGCCGGTGGCTTGCCACCGTCGCTCAGCGGATAGAAGCAATGAGAAAAAAGTCCTGCCAACTCCTTGTCGATGGGGCCTTCGGGTTCCTCAAGATCCAGAACCAGCGTTTCTCTCCTGTCGAATGCCCGGAAGGACTACATGGCCAAAGCGGGTTCGAATCCCGCCGGTGACGCGAGTCGAGTCACTCGTTCTGTCCTTCCAAATGCTCGTCGACGGGTCCACTTTCGGGCCGGCTGCGAATGCCAGCGTGACTACATGCCACCAAAAACGATCAGGCCGGGGGTTCGCATCCTCCATGGCCAGTGCGCGGAAGCACAGCCTGACACGTCACGCCTCCCTGGTCGCCGTCGGCCCGAATCTCTCTCACCAACATCGAACACCATCATTCGGATTCACGATTTCACGGAGCAGTCGCCATGTCGGATTTCAAACAGTTCAGCCGAGCGGTCAACGCACGGTTCAAGCAATTGGCCAAGGCCGGCGAGTTGTACGTCGTCGACGTCGATGCCGATGCACTGTGGCAGCAGTATCTGGCTGCCTTTCCGGAGGGCAGCAATCCGCTGTATCGGGCGAAGACCGAGCATGATTGCTCCTGCTGCCGCAATTTCATCAAGCACGTCGGCGCGGTCGTCGCGATTCGCGGCGTGGTGCGGGAAACCCTCTGGGATTTGCGCGAGCTGCCGAGTCCGTATCGGGAAGTCGCCGCGGCCTTGCATGATTTTGTCCAGTCGAAGCCGCTGAAGACGATCTTCCGGAAGTCCGAACAGCAGTATGGCGATGAAAGGACGCACCAGATCACGGATACCGGGGTGATTCAGTGGAATCACTTCTGGGTCGACCTGGCGGCGCCCTTTCATGTCAGCCGGGCGACCACCAGCGCCGAGGAGCAGCGGGGCGATTTCAACACCGCGCTTCAGGTGTTGCAGCGCGGCTTGCGGGAAATCACGCCCTCCGCGATCAAGCAGGTGCTGGAGTTGATCTCCGGCAATGCCCTCTATCGCGGATCGGAACACCAGGCGGCGGTCAAGGCCTTCCAGAAGCTCAAGCAGGCGTGGGAGGCGCTGGCGCCCGAACACCGGCCGGCCTTCGAGTTCACCCGCGCCTTGACCACCGGTGCGCGCATTCGCAATACGGTGATCGGAACGCTGCTGGTCGATTTGTCGGAAGGCGTCGAGATGGATCGGGCGGTGCGCAGCTTCGAAGAAAGGGTGGCGCCCGCCAATTATCAGCGGCCCACCGCGCTGATCACCTCGCGAATGATCGAGTCGGCCTTGCAGACGCTGCGCGAACAGGGCCTGGATGCGTCGATCCACCGGCGGTTGGCCACGCTGGCGGATGTCAGCGTCAACAACGTGCTGTGGGTGTCCGGCGACGCCCGCGCGCAGATGAAGGACGGTCTGGCGGCTCTGCTCGAAACCGCTATTCGGGTCGATACCCGGACGGCTACCGAGCAGGCCCGCGAGATTTCCATCGAAGAGTTCATGGCGCACGTGCTTCCGCAGGCCAAGCGGCTGGAAGCGTTGGTCACGAACGAGCATCTGTCTGCCTTTGTGACCCTCACCACCGCCGAGAATCCGCAGTCGCCGCCGCTGTTCAAGTGGGATAACCGCTTTGCCTGGAGTTATGACGGTGACGTCGCCGACAGCATTCGCGAGCGGGTGAAGCGCGCCGGCGGCAACGTCAACGCCGCGCTGCGCTTCTCGCTGTCCTGGGGCAGCTACAACGACCTCGACATTCACGTGAAGGATCCGCAGGGCAACCACATCTACTACATGAACAAGAGCGGCGTGCTGGATGTCGATATGAACGCCGGCGTCGGTTCGACCCGCGAACCCGTCGAAAACCTGGCCTTCGTGGCGCCCCGCGATGGGGTCTACGAGGTCTGGGTCCACCAGTACATGCGGCGCGAATCGATCAACCCTGGATTCAGCATCGAAGTGGCGGATACGGCCAGCACCCGGCAATACCGCTACGAGCAGGATCTGACCCAGGGCCTGAACGTTGTGGTCGGGAAGTTCATGGTCAAGAACCAGCTGATCGTGAAAACCGAACTGGGCGCCGGCATGGTTGATCGGGCGGCGTCAGTCACCAAGTGGGGCATCACGACCGAGCGTTTCGCGGCCGTATCGACGCTGATGCTTTCCCCGAATCACTGGGACGACCAACAGGTCGGCAACCAGCACTGGTTCTTCATCCTCGAAGGATGCCGGACCGACGAACCGGTACGGGGCATCTACAACGAGTTTCTCGACCACCGCCTGAGCGAGCATCGCAAAGTTCTGGAGGTGCTCGGTGCCAGAACCAAATGCCCACCCACTGAAAGCCAGCTCAGCGGAATCGGATTTTCCTCGACCCGCCGCGCAAAACTGACGGTTGCGGTCATCAACGAACGATCCCGAAGACTGTTCAACATCCAGTTCTGAACCCGGAGAGAACCATGAGCACCCTGTTTGAAAAAGCCTCCCGCGAAAAACTGCGCTTCGCCTCGCCGCGCGGCGAATTGACCGTGGAGCAGCTGTGGGACTTGCCCCTGCAGGGCAAGGGCGGCTTCGACTTGGATAGCGTAGCCCGCAGCGTCCATGCCGACTGGAGCAAGGCCAGTGAAAAGAGCTTCGTCAGCACCGCGCCGAACACGACCGCGGCCCGGCTGGAACTGGCGCTGGAGATCGTCAAGCACGTGATCGCCACGAAGCTGGCCGAAGCCGAAGCGGCCCGGGTCGCGCTGGCCCGCAAGGCCGAACGCGAACGCATCGCCGAGATCCTGGCGCGCAAGCAGAATGCGCAGCTGGAGGCGCTGGACGAGGCGACGCTGCGAGCCCGCTTGGCGGAGCTGGCCGAGAAGACCAGCTGAGCCGCTTCTCGAAAGCCCCGGGTCAACCGGGGCTTTTCCGGGGAGCCCTCAGGTTTGGACGCCCGGCCGTCTGCATCCCGCAGGCGGCCGGGCCAACTTGCCAGGAAGAAACCAAGGCTCGCCGTGCCTCCTCGCATCGGCGTTCCCAGGGATCCTGCGCCGTCCAGACAGAGGATCAGGCGAGTTTCATCCTTCGCGGGTGGCGCATCGCGCCATCCGGAACTCAGCTCTGCAACACCCCCAACTCGCGGCCGACCTTGACGAAGGCCGCCACCGCCTGTTCCAGATGCGCGCGGCTGTGCGCGGCGGAGATCTGCAGGCGGATCCGCGCCTGACCCTTCGGGACCACCGGGAAGAAGAAGCCGATCACGTAAATGCCTTCCTCCAGCAGCGCGGCGGCGAAGCGCTGCGCGAGTGGGGCGTCGTAGAGCATGACCGGCACGATCGGGTGGGTGCCGGGCTTGATGTCGAAGCCGGCGGCGCTCATCTGCGCGCGGAACCACGCGGTGTTCTCGTGCAGGTGCTGACGCAGCGCGTCGCCCTGATCGATCAGCTCGAAGGCCTTGAGGCTCGCGGCGACCACCGGTGGCGGCAGCGAGTTGGAGAACAGGTAGGGCCGCGAGCGCTGGCGCAGCAGCTCGATCACCTCGCGGCGGCCGGTGGTGAAGCCGCCGAGCCCGCCGCCCATGGCTTTGCCCAGCGTCGAGGTGTAGAGGTCGATCTCGCCGAACACGCCCTTCGCCTCGGCGGTGCCGCGGCCGCGCTCGCCGATGAAGCCGGTGGCGTGGCATTCGTCGACGTGCACCATCGCCCGGTGTTTGCGCGCCAGCGCGACGATCTGGTCCAGCGGGGCGATCACGCCGTCCATCGAGAACACGCCGTCGGTGGTGATCAGCCGGCTGCGGGCGCCGGCGGATTCGACCAGGCAGCGCTCCAGCTCGGTCATGTCGGCGTTCGCGTAGCGGTAGCGCTGCGCCTTGCACAGCCGCACGCCGTCGATGATCGAGGCATGGTTCAACGCATCCGAGATCACCGCGTCCTGGGCCTCCAGCAGCGGCTCGTACAGGCCGCCATTGGCGTCGAAGCAGGCGGCGTAGAGGATGGTGTCCTCGGTGCCGAAGAACTCGGCGATCTTGCGCTCCAGTTCCTTGTGCAGGTCCTGCGTGCCGCAGATGAAGCGCACCGAGGCCATGCCGAAACCGTGGCTGTCGAGCGCGGCCTTGGCGGCCTCGATCACCTCCGGGTGATTGGCCAGGCCCAGGTAGTTGTTGGCGCAGAAGTTCAGCACCTCGCGACCGGAGTCCAGCGTGATCTTCGCGGTCTGTGCGGAGGTGATGATCCGCTCGCGCTTGGTCAGCCCCTGCGCGTCGATCTGGGCGAGTTCATCGGCGTAGCGGGCGGTCAGGGCGGCATCGGTGCTCATCGGCGGCGGGTCGGCAAAAAGCGGGCCGCGAGTTTCGCACGCCGGCCGAACGACGCCCTGATCGGTCGCAGGCACTGCGCCCGCTTCGGTGTGTCGGCCTTTCCGGTCGGGCGCCGGGACCCGGGCGTTCCATCCGCGTATCGGCTTCGGCGCCGTCCGATCGCTTCATCGCAGCAGATTGGTCGCGATCCGCGCGGCGACCGGCGGCGGCAGGGCGAGTACGGCGTCGAGCTGTTCGATGCGGGCGCTGCAGACCTTGGCGGCGTCGGCATCGGCGGCGGCGCTGCCGGACTGGAATGGGGCCGGAGCCGACAGCTGTTGGGCCAGCGCCTCGCCATGGCGCTGCTTCAGCGTGTCGGAAACGCCGCGATAGGCCTGTTGCATCTCGTCCATGCTGACGCCGCCCGGATGCGGCGTGGCGAGCCCGCGGTGCGAGCTTTCCAGCACGGCGATGAGGGCGGCCTCGAAGCGGGCGGCCAGCGCCGGCTCCAGCCCGCCGGACAGCGCGTTGATGCCCTCGGGCTGCAGCAGCGCCAGTGCCTTGCAGGCCTCGGTCTGCCGGGATTGCAGCCGGGCCAGCTGGTCCCGATGCGCACGGGCCCAGTCCAGCGCGCTCTGGGCATCGGCCCAGGCGATCCGGTCGCGGCCGGCCCGGAACAGGCCCGGGTGCACGCTGCGCACCGCGTCGGTCAGGCTCTTGCCG
>Ga0075154_10000053_pt1 | contig 84596 bp, 72 predicted proteins | sample JI71714BDNA_FD_70965 | JGI IMG/M metagenome (GOLD analysis project Ga0075154, IMG submission 70965) | Wastewater effluent complex algal communities from Wisconsin, to seasonally profile nutrient transformation and Carbon sequestration -... | ecosystem: Engineered > WWTP > Effluent > Algae... | reverse complement strand
GATACAATGCCGTGCTGCGGATCGCATCCACACCGGTTCCATCGTGAAGGACTGATCCGTGGAAAGCACGCTGTCGGTCGGACCATCCATGCATCCGCGCGATCTCTCGATCCACGATTTCACTTACGAACTGCCGGACGAGCGCATCGCCCGCCATCCCTTGGCCGAGCGTGACGCGAGTCGGACCTTGCTCTACCACGATGGCACGATCGACGATCGAAATTTCCGGGAATTACCGGAATTGCTGCCGGACAACGCCCTCTTGGTGCTGAATGACACCCGGGTGGTGCGAGCCCGGTTGCTGTTCCGTCGCGCCACTGGTGCGTTGCTGGAGTTCATGGTGCTCGATCCGGCCGAAGGCCGCACGATGGAAGTGGCGCTTCTGGACAAAGGGCGATCGCGTTGGTGGTGCATGGTCGGCAACGCCAAGCGCTGGAAAGGAGAGGAACTCACCTTCGAGCATGAAGGGAAGGTCCTCACCGCACGGCGCATTGACCACCGCGACGGGGAGCACCTCATCGAGTTCACCTGGCCCGGTGACGAGGTGTTCGTGGATGTGCTGGAACGGATGGGCACCGTGCCGTTGCCGCCCTACATGCGGCGCGAGGCCATGCCCGCCGATACCACACGCTACAACACGGTCTTCGCAGCGCACGACGGATCCATCGCCGCTCCAACGGCGAGTTTGCATTTCAGCGAAGCTGTTCTGAACGGATTGGAACGTCGCGGCATCCGGACCACACGGATCACCTTGCACGTGGGTGCGGGCACCTTCTTGCCGGTGAAGAGCGATCGCATGGAGGACCACGCCATGCACAGCGAGCAGGTCCGTGTTCCGTTGGAGGCCTTGAAGCAGCTGCGCGTTCAGGTGGAGAATGGGCCTATCATTCCGGTGGGCACCACTGCCATGCGCACCTTGGAGAGTATCTATTGGCACGGTGTCATGCTGCTCCAAGGTCGTGCAACGTCCACCATGTGTATGGATCAATGGGAGCCTTACGCGCATGCCGCTACGGAGCTGCCTTCGACAGCCGCCGCACTGGATGCGGTGATCGCGTCCGTGGAGCGCACCGGTTCACCGCTGAGCGGCACCACCGCGATCATGATCGCACCGGGTTACACCTTTCGGCTGGCCGATGCACTGGTCACCAACTTCCACCAACCCCAAAGCACCTTGTTGTTGTTGGTCGCCGCCTTTGTGGGGCCCGATTGGCGCAGGATCTACGATCACGCCCTGGCCAATGGATACAGGTTCCTGAGCTACGGTGATGGTTCGCTGCTGTTCCGCCGCCGGTGATCCTCACCACACCGAATTGAGCGCCGCGATCACCAAGGCGATGATCACTACGGGCCAAGCCATCGCCGCGATCGCGATGCCCTTGCCACGTTCCTTGTGCTTGATCGCTAGGACCAGTCCGATGAGACCAGTGAGGAAGGAGAAGGTGAGCAGGTAGGGGAAGATGCCACCACCACCCGTGAGCAGGGCCACAGCGATGGAGAGTACAAGGAAGACCCCCGAGATCAAGGCCATCCTATTCCAACGTCGCGGCTGATCCTCCGCAGGTGCATCATCCGTTGCTGATCGCGGTTCGTAGGGAATGATCCGTGGTTCTAACACGGTCGGCTGCATTCGTATCAACGTTCGCTCGGTCTTCGAAGCAGAAGGCTCGCTTCCTTCAGAGACCGTGGAAGCCAGAAGAAGATCAGCGGTTGGCAATTCTCGTTCGTAGGGCACAGGAGCCACCGGAACTACCCCTGAACGGGTTGCCGACGAGCGCGCGGGCATCGGAGTGTCCTTCACCGAAGCCCGGTCCACGTGCCACCCTGGTCGGTATTTCCGCTTCTGGAAAGGACCATGGCCCACCACATCCAGAGAAGGGGAACAGCCTGCGACCAAGACCATCGCGGCGAGAAAGAGTAGGATGTACCGGACCATCGCGGCGAAAGGTACCGGGCCTGATGCAAAGGACCAGTGCGCGTGGGATACTATGCACTGTTATCTTGCGTTCCCTTCCCGCAAACGATCCCGATGCCCGCACCGTTACGTCCACTCTCGCTCCTCGTCGGCACCTGCCTCGTTGGCTCCCTAGCAGCCCAGCTGGGCGGTCAGAACGCGTTCCGGTTGTTGGATATTCCCAGTTCGGCGCGTGCCGCTGCCCTCGGTGGCAACTACATCGCCGTGCGCGATGGCGACCTCAACCTGGGCATCTTCAACCCGGCACTATTGGACAAGGAGAGCGGCCGCCAGGTGGCCCTGAGCTATTTGCCCTATTTCGATGGGATCAAAGTGGGTTACGCCGCCTACGCGCACCACTTGGATAGCTCGAGGATCACGGTGGCGGCTTCGGTCCAGTACTTGGATTATGGCACCTTCCAGCGAACGGATGAAGTGGGGGAGGTGCTGGGAGAGTTCAGGGCCGGCGAGCAGGTCTTCCAGGTCGGTGCGGGATATCCCATCGACAGCCTGTTCTCCGTGGGTGCCAATGTGAAGTTCATCAACAGTGCCCTGGATACCTATCGCTCCACCGCCTGGGGCGTGGACCTGGGTGGCACCTTCCACAAGAAGAAGCTCGGGCTCACTATTTCGGGTATGGTCCGCAACCTCGGTGCACAGTTATCCACGTTCACCGATGAGCGCGAGAAGCTGCCTTTGCAGGTGCAGCTGGGTGTCACCTACAAGTTCAAACATGCCCCGTTCCGCCTCGGCTTGATGATGGAACAACTGCAACGGTGGGACCTCACCTATGTGGATCCGAATGCCACCGTGGTCATCGACCCCACCACGGGCGAAGTGGTGGAGGACAAGGTGACCACCTTGGACAAAGCCATCCTGCATCTCGTCCCCAGTGCGGAGATCCTGCTCACCAAGAGTTTCATGTTGCGCGTAGCATACAACGCACGCCGCAGGCAGGAACTCGTGATCCCGGACAAGCCCGGAGCAGCTGGGTTGAGCTTCGGCGTAGGGCTGCGCGTGAGCAAGTTCCACATCGCTTACGGGTACTCGCAGATCCACCTCGCGGGTATCAGCAACACCATTTCGCTGGCAGTGCGCTTCGCCGACTTCAAGAAGAGCGAGGGTTAGCGTTCCGCCGTTCTCACGTGCGCTCGCGCACACGCCCATCCTGCCTACCTTGGCCGCACCAAGCAGGGTCCGTGAAGCGCATCACCATCGCCATAGACGGCTACAGCAGCTGCGGCAAGAGCACCTTGGCCAAACAGCTGGCGCATCACTTCCACTACACCTACATCGACAGCGGTGCCATGTACCGGGCCGTGGCCTTGTACGCCATGGAGAACGGCCTCATCCACCACGATGTGCTCGACACACCGAACCTCCTGCGTGTATTGCCGAACATCCACATCGCCTTCAAGCACGACGACGTCAACCAGCGCAGTGCCACCATGCTCGATGGTCGCAACGTGGAGCACCGCATCCGCGAGATGGATGTGAGCAACAACGTCACCTTGGTGAGCCCTGTGCCCGAAGTGCGCGCCAAGCTCGTTCAACTCCAGCAGCAGATGGGCGATGGCGGCGGCGTGGTGATGGATGGCCGCGACATCGGAACCGTGGTGTTCCCGGATGCCGAAGTGAAGTTCTTCATGACCGCCAGCGCTGAAGTGCGCGCCCAACGCCGTTACCTCGAGTTGAAAGGCCGTGGGGCGGATGTCACGCTACAACAAGTTCTGGACAACCTCGAGCGCCGCGATCTGGACGACACCACCCGCGCCGCCGACCCGTTGATCCAAGCCCCCGATGCCTTCGTGATCGACAACAGCGACCTCACCTCCACGGAACAGTTCGACCTGGCCGTGGGGCATGTGGTGAAAGTGATCGGGGTGGTGGCGGAGGCGTGAGGGATTCGCCCTGTCATTTCGAACGCCTCGTGCACCTTGGTCGTGGGCAGGTTCCGCCGCGTTCGATGATCGATCAGTCTGCTACGATGAATCGCTGATGAGCGTTGTACCCCTCGAACGTAGCTCGTAGGATGTACGTCCCGTTCGGCAATTCAGCCACATCGAATTCGCCGCCCGTTGTTGATGGTCGCTCCGAATGAAGGATCCGGCCTTGAAGGTCGAGGAGCGCCAGTGCGGTAGGTCGTTCATTCCCGGTTCTCCACGTGATGTGGTCGTTGGTCGGAACAGGCCAGATGGACAGTTCAGTGGTCGTGGCGGCCCACAGGTCGATCCCATTCGCTAGTGGCAGCGACACTTTCCAGATCGCACGTTCGTTGCCGCCGGAATTTTCCACGACATAGAGGACATTACCGACCAGTTCCGCGTCCACAGGAAGGTAGAATCCTTCTACGATACGGGTCACCTCAGTGCTGAAGTTATCCTCGACCTCGTCGTACGATAGGGTCAGGTGTAGCAGGTCTCCGCTCGGGTCAGCGGGTACCACAGGGATGCCCCAAGGCGCGATCGGGCTGAAGCCAAGCGTATCACCACCCGGTGTGAAGCTCAACACCAGGCCATCGCCGCGCAGGTCCGAAGCCAAGAGGCTATCGGTGTCGAACACCAGACCGAGTGGTGAGCGGTGACAGGTGAAGGTGCGCATGGCCAAGCCCTCTTCCGATGCATCAAGGATCCCTTCCGTGAGCGGGTCGCGTAACCGATCGGCATCCGGACCGGTGTTGCGCATAGGTTCGTGGAACAAGAAGGAGGATGTGGGGAATGTCGGATCATAATAGAAATCCGCGGCGGCTGAAGGATAGCCGGGATTCAGCAAGGGATCGTCGGTCGGGTCGTAGCCGGGCATCGGCGTTGGGTTCATGTTCCCGCCGGCGGTCCAAGGAAAGCCGTAGTGCCTGCCTTCGCGCAACCAGTTCATCTCTTCGGGATCATCGTGGTCGCCGGAATTCTCAACACCGAACAAACGTCCTTCTGGATCGAACGCCATGTCGAAGGTGTTGCGCACACCATGAGCGAAAACATGGGCAGAGGCAGTAAGTGCGAGTTCATTATTGGGCAGTACAAGTTCGTTCGCATCGATCGGAATGCGGAGGATCTTGGCAGTGATCGGCTCTTCGCGCAGGTCGGGAAATGCGCCATCCACATCCTGCACTTCGCCATGATCGGTGCGCGAGCCACAGTTCAAAAAGAGTTGCGTACCGTCGGGGGATACCACCACATTGTTGAAGGCATGTGCTTTGCCGCCCCACGCGTACTGGCTCGTTCGCGCTGCGACCGTCCACTCTCGAGAACCATCGGGTCGCAAATGGGCGCGGTGAAGGATGCCCTCGGTCACATTCCCGGTTACCCGGTTCCCGATCACGTACAGGTCACTGTCGTGGAAGGTCATGCCGTACGCATCGGTGAGCAGGTGATCCTCCCCGGAGAACAACACGGAATCATAGGGTGCGGTGGAACCATTGTCGATCACCACCATCACCTCGCCGGTCGTTCGCAGGTAGTGGAGGCGCTCGCTGATCGGATCCATGGCCAGCCGAACGGCGCTGGGGCGTACGTCCATAAAGTGCTCTACCGTGATGTCCGATCGCAGGGAGCTCGGTGTGGTCTGTGACTGCGCCGCTGCACAGACAAACAGCGCTACGAGTGTTGCGGACGTTCTCATGGGCAGGTATTCAAAAGTAGACCGTACAGCGCTATGGCTGCCTGGCTTGCACCGACGGCCGGTCAACGAAGCAACCCGCGACTTAACACCGCTTCGAACTTCTCACGCAGTAGAACGATCAGCTCCGGTTGCATGTAGTCGTAGATATCCTCGATGTATAGGCATACGATCGGCTTCTTCTCGTACCAGTGCGGAAATCGCTCACGGATCTTGTTCCGGTGCTGCTTTTCCATCACCACGACGGCATCGGCCCATTCCAAGTGCCATTCCTCCAGCACCACGTTGGCCGTTCGGTCCGTGCCGGCGGAGTCCACCTCGAAGCGCTCGTCGTTCTCGTAGATCTTGTGCGCCGTGGCCGAGCGCATCCGGTTGACGGTGCATACGAAGAGGATGCGGGGTTTCCCCGCACTATTGGTCATGTCGGTATCGCTTGGTGCCACAGGCAGCGCAAAGCATGGCACTCGGTGTTCGGTATGGCTTCCCGCAGGAACCACAAGGTGGACCATAGAGCGATGACGGGTGATGCATGATCGCGTTGGGTTCCGTTTCGTCGAACCCGGTAAGTTCCTTGTACCAATCAAGCAGAGGAGCTGCGCATACGTTTCTTGTGTGACCGGACTTCAAGAGTCCGAACATCCGGCGATAGAGTCGCTCTGCTGCAGCGAACTCCTGCTCATTGAGCATTGGAACCTCTATCCGGCAACGCCAACAGAAGAGGAGCTTCATCAATATGAGCCTATGCTGTCATCCCCTCCACCACCTCCACCGGATCCTTCACCCCCTCCACAAAGCCGAGCACCTTCAGCATCACCCGGTCCAATAACGTATCCGGGCAGCTTGCGCCACTGGTGAGAATGATGGTCAACGGTCGTTTTGCAGGAAGCCAGTTGGAAGTACGCTCCAGCTTGTGCGCCGGATAATTGAAGTGCTCGATCTCGTCGGCGCTCAGGATCTCCTTCTCGCCGTTGATGAAATACGTCGGGAACTTGTGCTCCAACAACTCGACGAGGTGGCTGGTGTTGCTGCTGTTGTATCCGCCAACAACGAGTGCTAGATCGGCTTCAGCCTTCAGCAGTTCATTGGTGGCGTCCTGGTTGTCGTTGGTGGCGTAACACAGGGTGTCACGCGTGTCGGCGAAGTGGTTCTTCAGGTCGGCATCGCCGTACTTCTGGATCATCACCTGCTTCAAGTGATCGGCGATGGCCTGCGTTTCCGTGGCCAGCATCGTGGTCTGGTTCACCACCCCGATGCGTTGCAGATCCTTCGACGGATCGAAGTCCGGCGTGGCCCGCTGGCCGAAGACTTCTGCGAACCGTGCGATCGGCTCTTCACCCAGGATGATGCGGCCCAACAACTGCGCTTCATCCATATCCTTGATGATCACTGCGGGCGCACCGGCGGCGGTATGGCTGAAGGTGGCGCGCGTTTCCTCGTGTGCGGCTTTGCCATGGATCACCACGGTGTAGTCCTGTGTACCGAGTTGCGCGCTGCGTTTCCACACCTTCTCCACGAAAGGGCACGTCGTGTTGTGCTTCAGCGGATCGATGCCGATGGCCTTCAATCGAGCCTCCGTCTCCAACGTGGTGCCGAAGGCGGGGATGATCACGATGTCGTCGGCCGTCAGCTCGCTCCAATCCATCAGCATGGTGCCGTGGGTGTCTTGGATGAAGCGGAGGCCATGGCTCTCCAGGTCGGCGTTCACCTCCGGGTTGTGGATCATCTGGCTCAGCAGGAAGATCCGCTTGCCGGGGTTCTGCTCGATGGCCTGGTAGCTGATCTCGATGGCGTTCTCCACGCCGTAGCAGAAGCCGAAGTGCCGGGCGAACACGAACCGCACCGCACCCAGGTCCAGCAGGGTGGGGGCGAGGTCCTTCTTCTTGGGGTCCTGCGCCTTGCGGAAGGCCTTCAAGCGGCCGATGAGCTCGCTGCGGTAGTGGGTGGGGATGGTGAATGAGCGCATTGCGGGAGTTCAAAGTTAGCGGCAACCGGTGGCTGGCAGTTCCGCGCGTGCAGGCAACCGATGGGAGCACTGCTGTATCATTGTGCTATAACACGCTGCATGACCCGTTCGTTCCTGGCCATTTCGTTCTTCACGCTGGCCTTGGTGCCACTGCGAGCGCAGGATTGTGAATTCGACCTAGGTCCGGACCGCGTCCTGTGCAACGGTGAGAATGTGCTGCTGGCTGGCCCCTCGGGTAGTGTTTCTCTCCGCTGGCAGAATGGCAGTGGTGCGCAGTACATCACGGCCGATGCCTCAGGCACCTATACCTGTACCGCCACGTTCCCGGTACCCGGGCAAGACCTGGCGGTGAATGGCGACTTTTCCGACGGAGATGTGGGCTTCACCACCGACCTATCCATCGGCATCGGTGGCACTTGGGGGCCGCTGAGCTTCGAAGGCACCTATGGCCTCACCACCGATCAGTCGCTCTTGCATTCCAACTTTCCGTCCTGCGGCGACCACACGGGCGGCGGTCAAATGTTGCTCGTGAACGGATCGGCCGTGCCCGATGCCAACATCTGGTGTCAGACCATCACGGTGCAACCCAACACCACCTATGCCTTCAGCGCCTGGCTCATGTCGGCCAGTCCCGAGAGCCCGGCCATCCTGGACTTCACCGTGAACGGGACGCCCTTCGGAGCTCCCTTGTTGGCCAGTAGCACCACCTGCGAGTGGGCCGAGTTCTATGCGCTTTGGGAGTCGGGCTCCACCACGTCGGCCACCATTTGCATCACCAACCAGAACCTGGCCACCAGTGGCAATGATTTTGCCTTGGACGACATCGCCTTCCGCCCACTCTGTACCTACACCGATTCCGTGCTGATCACCATCCTGCCGCCCGAGCCCGCAGTCGCGGTGACCGGTGCCTCCACCTTGTGCCCGGGTGACCTCGTCGTATTGCAGGCCTCGCTGGATCCGCCCGGTGGTCCTTTCGGTGAAGTCTCCATCGTATGGAATACCGGGGCTGGCGGCCCCACCTACACAGCGTCCACGGCGGGCTATTTCGAGGCCACCGCCACCGGCACATGCCTGGACGCCACCGGCAGCATCACCATCGCACTGGACACTTGCGTCTCGGCGCTTACCATGCCCAACGTGTTCTCGCCCAACGGCGACGGCTTCAACGATGTCTTCCTGCCCATGGCGGTGGGCCAGCCCGAGGGGTACAACCTAGAGGTGCGGAACCGCTGGGGCCAAGTGGTGTTCAATTCCACCAACGTCAATACCGGTTGGGATGGCCGCATCCAAGGCCAGCGTGCCGCCGATGGCACCTATTTCTGGACGGTCCGGTACAGCGACCGCCTCAACGATGGCCGCCTGAAGGAACAGGACAAGGCCGGGCACGTGACCTTGGTGGGCACACCCTAGTCCCGGGATCGACCGGTCGCGGCATCGCAATAGGCGGTGGATCAGCTTTTTCCGTACATTTGCGGCCCCTTTGGGGAAGCCTGCACAGGGGTGCGGCAGGCCAACAACAACAACCCTCTCGGATAGCACCCCCATTGGTCCGGGATACAAGTAGGAAGCAGTAATGGCAGTAGTAGAGAACAACAAGGTCACCTTCGCCGAACCCCCAGCCGATTTCGATTGGGGCGCGATCGAGGACGACCGCAAGGCCGGTACCAGCGAGCAACGCGCGAGCATGGAGCAGGCCTACGAGCACACCCTCAGCAGCATCTCCGAGAAGGAAGTGCTCATGGGTACCGTGGTCGGCATGAACAAGAAGGAGGTGGTCATCAACATCGGCTACAAGTCCGAAGGTGTTGTTCCCATCAGCGAATTCCGCTACAAGCCCGATCTCGCGATCGGCGACCAGGTGGAAGTCTACATCGAGAAGCAGGAAGACCGCGGCGGCCAGATGGTCGTGAGCCACAAGACCGCACGCGTGCACAACGCTTGGGGCAAGGTGAACCACGCCATGGAGACCAGTGAGATCATCACCGGTTACGTGAAGTGCCGCACCAAGGGCGGTCTCATCGTGGACGTGTTCGGTATCGAAGCATTCCTCCCCGGCAGCCAGATCGACGTGAAGCCCATCCGTGACTACGACCAGTTCGTGGGCAAGAACATGGAGTTCAAGGTCGTGAAGATCAACCAGGAGTTCAAGAACGTGGTGGTGTCCCACAAGGCCCTCATCGAAGCTGAACTCGAAGCGCAGAAGAAGCAGATCATCGGTGGCCTGGAGAAAGGTCAGGTGCTCGAGGGTACCGTCAAGAACATCACCAGCTACGGTGTGTTCGTGGACCTCGGTGGCGTCGACGGCCTCATCCACATCACCGACCTCAGCTATGGCCGCGTAAGCCATCCGGAGGAAGTGGTGAAGCTGGACGAGAAGATCAACGTCGTGATCCTCGACTTCGACGACGAGAAGAAGCGCATCGCCCTCGGTCTGAAGCAGCTGAGCGCCCACCCATGGGATGCTTTGAGCGCCGACCTCAACGCGGGCGACAAGGTGAAAGGCAAAGTGATGGTGATCACCGACTACGGCGCGTTCGTGGAGGTGGCCGCCGGCGTGGAAGGCCTCTTGCACGTGAGCGAGATGAGCTGGAGCCAGCACCTGCGCAGCCCGAAGGACTTCCTGAAGGAAGGGCAGGAGATCGAGTGCGTGGTGCTGAACATCGACCGCGAAGAGCGCAAGATGAGCCTCGGCATGAAGCAGCTGAGCACCGATCCTTGGGCCGAGATCGAGTTCAAGTACCCCGTGCGCAGCAAGCACACCGCCAAGGTGCGCAACTTCACCCACTTCGGCATCTTCGCCGAGCTGGAGGAAGGCGTGGATGGCCTCATCCACATCAGCGACCTCAGCTGGACCAAGCGCATCAAGCACCCGAGCGAATTCTGCAACGTGGGTGACGAGATCGAAGTGATGGTGTTGGAAGTGGACAAGGAGAACCGTCGCCTCAGCCTCGGCCACAAGCAGGTGGAAGAGAACCCCTGGGATGTGTTCGCCGGTGTGTTCACGCCAGGCAGCACCCACGAGGGAACCCTCACGGGCCGCGCTGGTCAGAACTTCGTGGTGAGCCTGCCCTACGGTGTGGAAGGCACGGTGACCGCCAAGAACCTGAAGAAGGCCGATGGCAGCAAAGCCGAGCTCGAAGAGAAACTTCCGTTCGTGGTGATGGAGTTCAACGCCGAAGCCCGGCGCATCGTGCTGAGCCACACCCGCACCTTCGAAGAAGGTGACGAGGTGATCGAAGCCGCACCTGCAGCCAAGCGCGCTGGTGGCGCCCGCAAAGAGGGAGCCGCTGGTGGCAGCAACGCCTCGGTGAAGAGCGTGAACGAGAAAGTGGAGAAGAGCACCTTGGGCGACCTCAGCGTGCTGAGCAATCTCAAGAGCCAGATGGAGAACAAGGAGCGCGGTGGCAAAGACACCGACAGCGCCGAGTAAACCCTCCGCAACACAACGATCGAAGCCCGGTCCCGCAAGGTGACCGGGCTTCGGCGTTCTGGTGGATATATTGCCACGGATGCGCACGAATTTGCTCTTCACGATCTGCTGGCTATTCTTGCTGTTCGGTGTGCTTTACTTGCAGCACCTACTCACTTCGTCGCCTCCTATTGACCAATTTTCCGATGGGCAGGCAGGAATTGGCAATGCCTCCGTATTCTTGATGCAGGCCGCACTCTCCCTTGTGGCTTGTGCACTCTTCATTGCACAAGGACTGCATATCGCATTCACCCCGAATGCCAGGAACTTCCTTGGATACCTGAACTTGTTCCTTTTGCTCGCAGTGCCGTTGGTCTTCTGGCTTGGACTGCGTGATTAACGTGTGTGTACTTGGATCGTTCGATCCTTACCTCTTCCTCCTATTTCCTTCATCCTTTGCTCGACTGTTGCCGGTGCGTTTCCATTGGCCTGGGTATCTTCGCCACCGATGTCCTCCGTTCCTCTGCTTACGAGCAAGGCCTTCGGGCTTACGGTAGAGCGGCTATGCTACCAGCTGATCGAGGACCACGGCAAGTTGGAAGGGCTCGCGATCATCGGTTTGCAGCCCCGGGGCATCCTGTTGGCGCGTCGGCTGCGAGGTGAGTTGCACCGCATCCTGGGCAAGGAGCAGCTGCAGTACGGTGAGTTGGACATCACCTTCCACCGCGACGACTTCCGGCACCGGACTTCCTTGCCGCAGCCCAGCGCCACCCAGTTGGACTTCTCGCTGGACGACCGCAAGGTGGTGTTGGTGGACGACGTTCTCTACACGGGCCGCACCATCCGTGCCGGACTCGATGCCATGCTCGCCTTCGGCCGACCGGCCAGCGTGCAGCTGTTGGTGTTGATCGATCGGCGCTTCAGCCGGGAGTTGCCCATCCAACCCGACTATGTGGGGCGCTGGGTGGACAGCATCGGCGATCAGCGCGTAACGGTGCAGTGGAAGGAGACCGATGGCGCGGATCAGGTGTTGTTGCACGGTCCGGGCACCGAAGGACGCGAACCATCAAGCATGGCCCAGGGCACATCAGCGGACCGATGAACACCACGGCACAGAGCGAACAGTTGAGTGTGGAGCACCTGCTCGGCATCAAGGAACTCTCCGCTGCGGACATCGAGCTCATCTTCCGCACGGCCGATGGGTTCAAGGAAGTGCTGAACCGGCCGATCAAGAAAGTGCCTTCGTTGCGCGACCTCACCATCGCCAACCTCTTCTTTGAGAGCAGCACGCGCACACGCGTGAGTTTCGAACTGGCCGAGAAGCGCCTGAGCGCCGACGTGGTCAACTTCAGTTCCTCCGGCAGCAGCGTGAGCAAGGGTGAAACCCTCGTGGACACGGTGAACAACATCCTGGCCATGAAGGTGGACATGGTGGTGATGCGCCATCCGGATCCCGGCGCGGCGGTCTTCCTCAGCCGCCATGTGAACGCACGCATCGTGAACGCGGGCGATGGCACCCATGAACACCCGACCCAGGCCCTGCTCGATGCCTACAGCATCCGCGAGAAGCTCGGCAAGGTGAAAGGGGTGAAGGTGCTCATCGTAGGCGATATCCTTCATTCCCGTGTGGCGCTCAGCAACATCTTCTGCCTGCAGAAACTGGGTGCCGAGGTGATGTTGTGTGGCCCGCAGACGCTAATGCCGCGCTACATTGACACCCTGGGTGTACGGGTGGAACCCGACTTGGACAAAGCGTTGAAGTGGTGCGACGTCGCCAACATGCTGCGGATCCAGCTGGAACGGCAGGGCGGCGATGGTGTGGCCAACTTCCCGAGCTTGCGCGAATACGCCATGCGCTTCGGCTTGGATCTGGAACGGTACAAGCGTATCGGCAAAGAGATCGTGATCATGCATCCCGGTCCGATCAACCGTGGGGTGGAGGTGACCAGTCAGGTGGCCGACCATGCCAACAGCATCATCCTGGACCAGGTGGAGAACGGCGTGGCCATCCGGATGGCCGTGCTTTACCTCCTCGCCGCCCGTATCCCACGCACGGCTGTTTGAAACTCTGACCGATGTGAATAACGCGCCCCATTCAAGGGTGTGCCTATATTTGGCGGGAAGCCACTCCAAGGACCATGAACTTCACCATAGAAGATAAAGGCCGGTACACGCTCGTCACGAGCAACGTGGACAAGCTGGATACCACCTGTGCGCCCGAACTGAAGAGCGAACTGGTGTATCTCAACAAAACCAACGTCCGCAACGTCATCATCGACCTGAGCGCCACCCGGTATTGCGATTCCAGCGGTCTCAGTGCGTTGCTGGTCGCCAACCGCTTGTGCAAGAGCGTTAACGGCACCCTCGTGGTGTGCGGTCTGCAAGAACCGGTACAGAAATTGGTACAGATCTCGCAGCTCGAAAGTGTGCTTTCGATCACCCCCACACCCGCCGAGGCGGTGGACCTGCTTTACATGGAGGAGATCGAGAAGGACGTCAACAAGGAATGAACACATGAAGAAACTCCTACTCCTCACCACGTTCGCGATCTCCGGGGCTGTGGCCTCGGCGCAGTGTACGCCCGATCCACTCTATGCGGATAGCGTCTTCGGCGTTTGGCCCGACACTACCGAGAACTTCATGCCCGGTGTGGTCGGTCTGCTCTACAGCGACACCTTGAACCTGATCGTACCGGCCAATGCGAGTGAGATCCCGGCGGATCCACCCTATCCACCTTTGGCCTTGGATAGCATCCAACTCCTCAGTGTGGATGGCTTGCCGCCAGGGATCACCGTGAGTTGCAATTCGCAGACTGCGGCTTCCTGCACCTACCTACCCACCCAACTCGGCTGTGGCTTGATCCAAGGAACGCCAACGACCACGGGTACCTTCCCGATCGAGTTGAGCGTTCGGGCGTGGTCCACCATCAATATCGTGGTGCCGTTCCCGGTTTCGCAGGATATCACCTTCGGTGGTTACGAGATCGTCATCTCCGACAACACCACGGCCGTGTTGAGTTTGACCAATACGGGTCTCTCCAACGTGCGCAACATCCCGAATCCGTTCGCGTCCCGCACCATGATCGAGTTCAACGCCGGCAAGGCTGGCGAGGCACGCATCCGGGTGTTCAACCTGGTGGGTGAGGAGATGTGGAACGAAGTGGTGGAGACGAAGGTGGGCCAGAACCGAGTGCCGTTCGATGGCGCACAGTTCCCCGCTGGTGTCTACCTCTACAAGATCGAATCCGGTTCCAACACCTTCACGGGTCGCATGGCCCTGCAGCGTTGATCGTGAAGTGACCATTGATCGAAGGCCCCGGGAACGGGGCCTTCGTGTTCCCGGCCATGCACAGAGCACCTTTCACCGTGACCACTTTGGGGACCGGAGCGGCCCTGCCAGCACGTGGAAGGTATCCGACATCGCAACTCGTACAGGTGAACGGGGCGTGGTACATGGTGGATTGCGGCGAAGGCACACAGGAGCGCCTGCGCGCTGTCGGCTTCAACTTCCAACGTATCGGGCACATCTTCATCAGCCACCTGCATGGTGATCACTACCTCGGTCTCATGGGCCTCATCAGCTCCATGCACCTCATGGGCAGGCTCACACCGCTCACGGTGCACGGCCCACCCGACCTGAAGGCCATCATCGATATTCAGCTGCGGGCCTCGGGTACTTACCTCCGCTATCCCTTCCACTTCGAACCGACCGCGCCGATCAGTGGTGAACTGTTTTTGGAGGATGACCGCGTCACGGTTTCAGCGCTAGCTCTACAGCATCGGATCCCATGCACCGGGTTCGTGTTCCGAGAGCGGCAGGGACCGCGACTGCTCAAGCCGGATCGGGTGTCGGAGATCCCCACCTTCAAGCGCAACGCCGTGAAGCAGGGCGAAGACCTGGAATTCCCCGATGGCCGTCGCTTGACCAATGAGGAACTCACCTTGGAACCGCTGCGACCGCGGAGCTACGCCTATTGCTCGGATACCGCGTTCGCCCCGGAACTGATCCCTCATCTGCGTGGTGTCGACCTGCTCTACCACGAGTCCACCTTCACCGCAGCAATGGGGGCACGAGCCAAGGAGACCATGCACAGCACGGCCGCCCAAGCCGCCACCATCGCGCGTGAGGCGGGTGTGGGAAAGTTGCTCCTGGGCCATTTCAGTTCGCGCTACAAGACCGTTGACGCATTGCTGGACGAGGCGCGGGCCGTGTTCCCGAACACCATCCTGTCTTCTGAAGGCGCCGAGTTCCAAGTGGAAGGGTGAACATCTTTTTTCGGCTGGATCCGATCGGTGGATAGCTTTGTCGCTTGTTAAGAATAATTCTAAACAAGAATGATCGTACGAACCCTCATCGCGGACCACAGTGAGTTGGCCTTGATCGGCCTGCGCACCATCCTGTCCGAGGCGGGCCGTGTGGAGTTGGTGGGTGTGGCGCGGGATGCGGTGGCGATGGAGGCCATGATCGTGCGGCACAAGCCCCATGTGGTGCTCTTGGACCATACGGCGGAAGGCTTCGGCCCCAAGGCCATTCGGGAAGGGCTGAAGCGTTCCCGCACCACCAAGTTCGTCAGCATCACCACCGATCCATCCACGGCCACCCTCATGGCGGCCATCCGAGCGGGTGTCACCAGTTACATCCGCAAGGATTGCGACGTGCAGGAGATCATCGATTCCGTTACGCATACGGCCGATGGGCAGAAATTCTTCTGTGGGAAAGTGCTGGACGTGCTCCGCAAAGCATCCTTCGATGTGGAGCGTTTTCTGGAAGAACCCTTGAGTTGCGCACCCCTGGTGCTTAGCGACCGCGAGTGCCAGGTGATCACGTTGATCGCAGAAGGCAAGTCGTACACCCGCATCGCCGAGGAATTGAATCTGAGTTCGCACACGGTCATCGCTCACCGGCGCAACATCATGCAGAAGTTGGGGGTGAACAACACAGCGGCTGTCGTGCTCTACGCAGTGAAGAACGGCTTCATCAGTCCCAACAAGTTCCTGTTCGATCGCACGGTGTGATCGGACGCTGACGCGTGCCTCCCGCTGGTACATTGCGGCATGGTGCAGGTGATCGGTGAGATCGGAGGTTCGTCTTCGCGGTGGGCCGTGCTCTCGGGCGATGGTACTGTGCAGACGTGGCCTTCAAAGGGCGAGCGCTGGCCGGGTTTCAACCCCCTGAGCGGCGATGGGGCCGCATTCTCCGCCGCGCTCCACGACCTGATCACGACCGGGCAGCCGGAGGCGTTGGATGCCGTTGCCATTCATATCTATGGCGCGGGCTGCGGCTCCGAGGAGCGTCGCCTGCGCATGCGAACGGCCATCGCCGGTGTCTGGCCCGATACAGCCATCCAGGTGGAGTCTGACCTCATGGGGGCGGCTCTGGGTTTGTGTGGAAAGAAATCCGGTCTGGTCCTGATACTCGGTACGGGCATGAACGCCGGCCACTTCGATGGGGAGCGGCTGCATTGCCCCATGCCATCGCTGGGTTACCTGCTCGGCGATGAGGCCAGCGGTGCCGATATCGGCAGGCACTTGTTGCAGGACGCCTATTACCGGCGCATCCCAGAGGATGTGTCACTGCGCATCTTCGGCGAAGCCCCACCTGCGTTGTCTTTGGTGCTCGCACGGATCCACCAAGCCCCGCACCCGGCCCGTGAGCTGGCAGCCTTCACGGCCTTGTTGGCCCCACACTTACATGAGCCTTATGTGCGCGACCTGATCCAGGGACGCCTCCACGCGCTGGCCGAACTGCTCACGGGTTTCTTCAGACCCGAGCAGATCACCGAGGTGTATGCCACCGGTTCCGTGGCTTATGGGTTCCGGGAACTGCTCACCGAGACATTGCTCGACCGCGGTATGACGCTCAATGTCGTGGAGCCTGATCCCCTGCTGGGCCTGGTGGCACACCACCGGCAACAAGGGTTGTGATCCGTGCGGTCCCCTGCACCAGTTCCTGAAGGCGCTGGAAAGCTTGGCGGTTCTCCTCCGAATGGATGCTGCGCAGCACACGTGCGCGTTCCACTGCGGTGAGGTGCCAGCTCAACGAGATCTGTTCATCATCGGAATGGCGCAACTGGATGTCGATGATCTCCATCGGGAATTCGGCCCACGCGGAGGCTTGGCGCAACATGAAGTCGTAGTCCTGGTCCTGGACGCGCACCACGTTGTCGTACACGCTACCCAACGGATCGAGCACGCGTCCCACGAGCGATGAATTGCTGGACTTCACATCGAGTTCCTTCTGCGTATCGCGCAGCTGGATCACCACCACGCCGCTGGTGTTCGCCTGGATCCAATCGCGGAAGGTGTGCAGGAAGGCCAATGAGATCCGATACCCATAGTTGTCGCGCAGCCCGGCATCCATCACCCGCATCGGGGGTACGCTGGGTAGCGAAACGAGCGGGGTGATGTAAGGGAAGGTCGCGTTCATCCGCAGCGCGCTCGTGAGCTTGAGCTCCCCGGCATCCTGGTCTTGGAACATGCGCTGGAACTCGATCGACTCCGGTTGACCCGCACTTTGCATCTGGCCAGCAGGTGCGACGCTCGTGAGGAAGGCCATGGGCTGTGCGGCGATGACCAGTCGGCGCCCATCGTTGATAGAGGCTGGAGCCATGGCCAGCAGCGGGATGCGCGCCTCGCGTTCGGGTTCCACCAGGTCGTTCAACCGGATGTCCAGCAAGCCGCGGGTGTTCTCGTTCAATCGGCGTTCGAAGGTGTAGCCGCGGTCCAAGGTGTACGAGAGTCCGCGGTCCTCCACACGGCGGTAGCGCACGAACATGTCGTTGGTCACGAAGCTGAACGCGAGCGGGTTCAACATATCGGTGGAGACCTCATCAAGGATCCCGAGGTCGTTGCGGTCGTGGGCCGATCCCTGTTCTTGGGCCAGGAAGAGTTGTCGGTAGTAAGCCGCACCGATCAGGCCGCCGGAGGACCCCGTCATTAGGGCTGTGCGTTCCATCAGCGCACCGCCGAGCAGACTATCCGCATGCTGCATACAGCGCAAGGTCCAGAGCGTGGCACGCAGCCCACCGCCGCTGGTATTGATCAGGATGAACGGAGGCTTTTCACCTGTACTGGTGAGGCCTTGGTTGTCGTTCCTCCACTGCTCCAACGTCTTCAACAACGCTTGGGCGTCCAGCTTGGCTGCAGTGGTGTCGGTGGCCAGGGCATGGATGGTAGCTCGGTCGTATGTGGCGGGTTCCACTGTGTAATCCAGGCCATACGCGTGGTTATCGTAGAAGAACCGATCGGTGTACTGGCTCAACAGGTTCACGCCGATGATGATGCCGATGATCACCGTGCCCGTCCACCCCTGCAGCCAGCTGAAGAGCGCACTGATGACCATGATCAGCATGGTGAGCAGGAGGAATACACTGGCCCCAGCGGGGATGGCGAAGAAGCGGAACTCGCTGAAGGCGCCGAGGGCGATGAAACTGAGGACGAGCACGACTTCGAAGATGGCCCCGTTGATGTGGTTCTGCCAGAGCACATCGCGCAGCAATTCCTTGTCGTAGTGCGCACTGCTGCGCGCGAGCATGATGCGCAGGCGCGGGGTGAGGTAGGTCTCCACCCTCCATTTCTCGGAGCGTTGCTGGCGTTTCAGCCAGCGCATGGCTTTGCGTTGCTCCACCTTGCGTTGGGGTGGTGCATCGTGCTGCGGGCCGATGATGTCCACCAGCGGTTCCACGGGTCGGTAGTGCTCCGCATCGCTACCGAGCATCTTGATGATGTCGGTGTTGGTGCGGGTGAAATAGAGGAGTGCCAGGGCCAGGAAGAGCAGGATCCCGAAAAGGAATCCGGCGAGGTGGATGATGATGGACGGAGCCGGGATGAGCTCCTTCGTATACTGGAAGCGTGCCGAGCAGAGGAGGAAGGTGGCGATGAAGAGGCCGGGAATGACGGCGTTGTTGATGTTGAATTTCAGGAAGGGCCTGGCGATCGTGGCGATGAACGGGAAGCGGTAGCCATGCATCGCATAGCTGTACAGGTTGAAGGCCGTGATGAAGCCCCCGAGCGCGAAACCCGTGATGGCATAGGAAATGAAGCCGACCTGGCCGAAGTATTCCGGGTAAAGGAAGAGGTAGGGGATGCCATACTTCACCCCCACGCTCTCGGTGATATAACCGAAGAGCAGCAACCAGGTGAACAGCAGCAGATGATTCTTCTTCAGATGCAGCACGAGGAGCTGCACCGGGAAGAAGTAGAAGATCCTTCGGCTGAACTTGCGGTATGTGCTGCGGGCACCCAAGGGGCGGTCTTCGATGGCGTGCACGACGTGCGCACGTCAATTATACGCCGAAGGTGCCCCGAGTGTTGTCCGATCACACCTTGGCCAGGGTCAAGGCCATCACTTCAGCCTCCAACGCATCGGCTTGGGCCTTGAGTGCCTCAGCCTTCGCGAGCACGTCGGTCTTGAAAGCGACATCGTCCAATCCAGCGCAGTTGATCCGCACGTTCAGGTAGCCTCCCAAGGCTCCTGTGCGGGCACAGAGCGCACCCACACCGGCATCGCTCACACTGGCGGGCAGGCCCTTCTCGGCCATGGCCTTCATCAAACCCATGCTTTCCACACACACCTCCATGGTGCGCAGCGGGGTCAGGATGGCACCCTTGGTGGCTTCAGTCATAGCGGCTTTGCGTGCGGCCTTTTCAGCATCGCTTCCTTTGGGCAAGCCCATAGCGGCCATGATGCGGTCGAAGGCCCGGGTATCCTCATCCACCAGATAGAGCAGTTCGTTCCGCAGCTTCTCACCCACCACGGCCCAATCGCTGAACTCCTTCCAGCGGTCGTCCCAGCCGCGTTTGTGCGCGCTCAGGTTGGCCACCATGGCACCGAGTGAGACCCCGAGGGCTCCCACATAAGCGGCCACGGAGCCCCCACCTGGGGCCGGGCTTTCACCCGCTGTTTCCTCGCTGAAGCGTTTGAGGTCCATGCGTACGAGGCGCTCTGCATTGGGCTCTTCCAGCATGTATTCGATCACCTTCTTCTGCGGATCAAAGGGGCCGAGGTCGTCCAATCCGAGCGACTTCACGGCGATCTTGATCTTCTCGCGTTCGCTGATGCCCAGGCTCCGTTCCTGACGCGTCAGGTAGAAGTCGGCCGCATCGAGCAATGACTGCTTCGGGATCAGGCCCACCAATTCGCTTCCCGTTACACGGATGCCACGCGCTTCCGCAGCCTTGCACGCCTCGTCGAAGGCCACATGCACAGGGGTGAGGGTGATGTCCGTCAGGTTCAAGGAGAGTTGTGCGATGCCGTACTCTTCGATGTACCAGCCGATGCCCTTGACCGCCTTCAGCTTGCCTGGTTCCTGCACTTCCGTACCATCGGCCTGCTTCACTTTACGGCCTGCTTCGCGGATGTCGAACGCGATGGCATTAGCGCGGCGGGTGCTCGTGCTGTTCAAGTTCACGTTGTAGGCCACCAAGAAGTTGCGCGCGCCGATGGCGATGGCGCCGCTCCGGGCCACTCCATCGGTGAAGGCCGCCGGACCGAAGTCGGGCTTCCAGGCGGGATCGGTGAGTTTCTTGGGGAGGCCTTCGTACTCGCCACTCCGGTTGTTGGCCAGGTTCCGCCGTTTCTCTTCGCTCGCGGCGTACTCGTACAGGTAGACAGGGATCTTGAGCTCATTCCCCACGCGTTCCCCGAGCTGCTTCGCGAAGGCCGCACACTCCTCCATGCTCACCCCGCTGATGGGCACCAGTGGGCACACATCGGTGGCGCCGAAACGTGGGTGCTCCCCCTTGTGTCCGCGCATGTCGATCAGCTCCTGCGCCTTCTTGATGAGCCGGTAGGCGGCTTCGATCACGTTCTCCGGTTCGCCCACGAAGGTGATCACCGTGCGGTTGGTGGCTTTTCCTGGATCCACATCGAGGAGACGCACACCTTCCACGGTCTCGACGACGGCGGCGATGGCATCGATCTTGGCGCGGTCGCGGCCCTCGCTGATGTTGGGCACGCATTCGATCAAACGGCGGTTCATGGGCGAGGTATTGGGTGCAGCACCGGAGTGCGGGCGGCAAAGCTAGTGGTCAAGGTCGAGCGTTCCGGAGGCTAGGGGAACAGCACGGTCACCAGGTTGTTCATGGTGTGCAGTAGGATAGGCACCCAGATGGAGCCGCTGCGTGCGCGTGCATAGCCGAGCACCACGCCCATGGGCAGGATCAGCAGCATCACGGCCGGATCGTACTGCATATGCATGAGGGCGAAGACACCGGCGGTGATGGCCACGGACATGTTGTCATCGAACATGTGGCGGACGGAACCGAACAATAGGCCGCGCACCAGGAACTCCTCGAAGACCGGTGCCACGATACCCACACCGAGGATGAGCCACAGCATATTGGTGGTGCTGCCGATCACCTGTTGCATGAAATCGGTGCGGAAGGCAGGCGAGAGGTAGGCGAGCAGTTCGATCACCAGACCGAGCACGATGAAGACACCCAGCCAGAGCAGTACCTGTTTCCAATGTGCCGTGCGGAGCCCCAGGAATTGGGCAGTGAGACCGCGTTTCCACAGCCGCACGGCGCCGATGATGAGCAAGGTGCAGATGGCCCCGCTCCAGATGGCCTCTTGGGCCACGAGGTCGCCGTTGAAGACGAGGTCGTTCATCCGCTCCTCCATCCGTGGGTCGGAGAGCAAGTCGAGCGAGAACCCTTCGGTCATCAGGTCGGGCGAGTGGCGCAGGACCCCCCCGATGAAGACACTGGACTGGATCAGGAAGAAGACCATGATGACCACCCCGAAGAGCGAAACACCCATGGCGAACTCCAGGCCTGGCGGCCGTACGAAGGTGGGTTGGGGGCCCTCGGAGGACCGTTGATCAGGGCCGGACGGGAATTCCATCGATGAGGACGGTATCGATATGATCGTTGCCGAAGGCGTAAGGTAGATACGCGAGCGAAGGTACCTCCTTCGTGATGATCAGGCTGGCGCGCTTGCCTATGGTGATGCTTCCAAGTTCATCCGCCAGCTGCATGGCTGCCGCGCTGTTCAGCGTCATCGCGTTGATGGCTTCTTCGGGCAGCATCCGTGCTTGTATGCAGGCGAGCGAGAGCACGAAGTTCATGTTCCCGCTGGGTGTGGTGCCGGGGTTGAAGTCCGTGGCCAAGGCGACGGGGATGTCGCGCTGCATCAGCTCACGGGCCGGTCCATACGGGATGCGGATGAAGAAGGAGCAGGAGGGAAGCAGGGTGGGGATGGGTGCATGCTTGTCGATCGCGGAATGCGCGTCAGCCAGCGCATCGATATCCGCCTCGGTCATCACCTCCAAGTGGTCCACGCTCAGTGCTTCGTGCTTGATGGCGGCTTGGATGCCACCGATGCTCGTGAATTGGTTCACGTGCACCTTACCGGGCATGCCCTTCATGGCACCGGCTTCCAGGATGCGTTCCAACTCGGCAACGGTGAAGTAGTTCGTTTCGCAGAAGACATCGATGAAGTCGGCCAGCCCTTCGGCTTCCACCTGAGGCAGCAGCTCGTTCAAGATCAGGTCCATGTAGGCGGAGCGATCCTCCTTGAACTCAACGGGAAGTGCGTGTGCCGCGAGCAAGGTGGTCTTGATCCGCAAAGGCAGTGCGCTCTTCAAGCGTTTCGCCACCCGCAACATCTTCAACTCGCTTTCCACGGTAAGCCCATAGCCGCTCTTGATCTCCACGGCCACTGTGCCTTGCCGCATCATCGTGCGCAGTCTGCTCTCGGCTTTCGCGAACAGTTCGTCCTCGCTCATCGCGCGTAGCTTGGCCGCACTGTTCAGGATACCACCGCCGCGCGCAGCGATCTCCTGGTAGCTGAGGCCATTGATCTTGTCCACGAACTCCTCTTCGCGGGGCGCGGCATGCACGGTGTGGGTGTGCGGATCGCACCAGCCCGGAAGGACGTAGCGCCCCGAGGCGTCGATCACCTCCAACCCCTTCCGCTCCGTGATGCCTGGGAGGCGATCCATCGGACCGAACGAGGTGATACGCCCATTCTCAGCAAGCAGCCATGCATTGGTGATGGTCGGGAGTTCGGCCATGGCCAGGCCACGCACCGAACGTTGTCCCTCAGGGCGGATCCCCACCAGGGCCTTGGCATTCGTGATCAGCAGGTGGCGCATCCGGGGCAAAGAAAGCCGATCAGCGCAACTCACCGGTTGGTGGCTGTATCGAAAGCGGTGAAGGTGACCAACCCGGCATGCGGGAATTCCGTGCGCACGAGCGGCGTAGCCTGATCTGCCATGCCGCGTTCGAAAGCGCGTAGCTCATCAGAGACACGATGCATGACGAAGAACGGCCTGTGCCCTACGCGCATCAGGTCATCAATGGCCTTGCCTTTGGTGATCAAGGTCGTATCCCATAGGATGCGTTGCGGAATACGCGCAAAAAGTTGGTGCCGCAGGTCGCGGTCCGAGTAGAAGTGCGTGGAGCCATGAACGAAACCCGCGGCATGGATCAGTTCCCAGTCGGCGGCTTCAGAAGGTATGCGGAAGGTGCGCTCGTTGAACGGAAATGGCGGGCGTTGGGTGAATCGGCTCTTATACAGGAATAGGAATGGCATGCAGATCAAGGCGATCCGAAGCACGTGCCAACGCGGTGCTTTCGGTACGCTTCTGAGCAAGCGATCGACACTGCTGAGCGTGGCGATGATCCCCACTGTCAAGGAAGGCAACAGCAGCCGAGCATCCAGTAAACTGAAGTTGGTGACCAGCGATAGGATCCAGATCCCGAAGAAATGGGCGGAGAAACCGCCGACAAGTATGGTATGAGGTGAACAAAGGCGTTGGCGCCACGTGCCGTTCAAGCGCACCAGCGGTAAGCCCAGCAAGAGGATCAGCAATACCGCCAAGCCATACGAAGGCACAACGGACCCAGCGATACGGAGCACCTCGTGAGTCACGAGGTAGAATGGCCGCAGCAAGGTTTGGTCCAAGTGGTGTGTGCCATTCCAATGGAAACGATCCAGGCTTCCGTACACTAGGATGTTCCGAGCATACCACAAAATGATCGGGAGTAGGCAGGCGACGATCGCGAATAGCGCTTTGCGTGGCCTTCGGCCTGTAGCCACCAACACTGGCGCCACGAACCATATCACGTTGAGCGCGCCGATGAACTTGATCGTGCTGGCCAGAAGGAAGCACATTCCCGCAGCCCACCACAGGCGTCGCTTATGACACTTCGTGATCATGATCAAGCATCCAACACCGGACAATGTGCAGGCGAGGAAGAGCGGCTCGGTCCAGAAGTGGACGAAGCTGACCGGGTAAGGCACGAGCAGCGTGATCGTGGTATACCCCGCAATACGCAGTAGGGGGTGCAGTTCAAGCGTATAGAAGAGGAATGCTAGGGCAAGGAAGAATGCCACAATGGCGAAAGCATGCGCGGTGGCTGCGGCTGCGAACGGTTCCTGGATCACCATGAGGAACGGTGCGAGGAAGAACGAGTAGCCTGGTGGATACACGGTGAAGGGCTCGATCTCGGGAACCATGGTGCCTGAAGGCCAGTTGGAGAATACGATGAGGTCGCCGTGCTGCACCAGCTCTTGGGCGGCCACCACGTAGTTGACCGCATCATGGGAAAGTTCTATACCACTTCGAAGTGGCGCTACGGCAGTGACCACAGCGACCAACCATGCCAGAAATGCTGCGGAATGCTGAAGCCGGATGTGCGAGTAGTGCAGCGAGAGCGCGTTATTCATCGGTTCCATTCCTCAGCTAAGTTCCAAGGAAGTGGGCCGGAAGTTCGGGTTTCCTCAGGAAGCGCTTCCTAACGATCCATTGGTGGATCCATGGTGCCTCCATCAACGGCTTCACGCCTACCTCGGACCTACTTTTGTACCCTGCTTCGGCATTTGCCGGGCACCCCTAATGCCCGGCAATTCCTTCGGCCAGATCTTCCGGTTGACCACCTTCGGCGAGAGCCACGGGGTGGGCATCGGCGGTGTATTGGATGGATGCCCCGCCGGGTTGCACTTGGATCTTGAAGCCGTGCAAGTGGAACTCGATCGCCGCAGGCCGGGTAGTACGGCCTTGGGTACCGCGCGGAACGAATCGGACAAGGTCGAGTTCCTGAGCGGGATCTTGGACGGGGTCACCTTGGGCACGCCCATCGCCTTCCTGCTGCGCAACACCGATGCTCGGAGCAATGACTACGAGGCGTTGAAGGACATCTACCGGCCGGGGCACGCCGACATGACGTGGGAGGAGAAGTTCGGCCTCCGTGATCACCGTGGTGGTGGTCGGAGCAGTGCGCGTGAAACGGCTGCGCGGGTAGTGGGGGGCGCCATCGCACGTCAATTGCTCTCCACGCATGGTATCCGCGTGAACGCCTATGTGCAACAAGTTGGATCGACTTCAACGAGCAAGCCCTACACCCAACTGGATCTCGATTCCGTTTGGAACAACGCCGTGCGCACGGCGGATCCTGCGGCAGTGGGTCCCATGACCGCGTTGATCGAGGCGGTGCGCGCAGAGGGTGATTCGATCGGTGGTGTCATTTCCTGCGTGGTGCGCGATGTGCCGCTTGGGCTTGGTGAACCGGTGTTCGATCGGCTGGAGGCCGACCTGGCGAAGGCCATGCTCTCCATCAACGCCACCAAAGGATTCGAGATCGGTGATGGCTTCGCGGCCGCTGCGGCACGCGGATCGGAGCACAACGACACCTACAAGTTCGGAGCGCGCAAGGTGCATACGCCTGAACTGGGTCCGGATGTGTACGTGGACGAGGGAGCGATACGCACCACCACCAACCACGGTGGCGGTACCTTGGGAGGGATCAGCAACGGGGAGGACATCTGGTTCCGGGTGGCCTTCAAACCACCGGCCACCATCGCCAAAGCGCAGCATACTGTTGACCGCTCCGGGAACCCCGTGGTGCTCGAAGCCCAAGGAAGGCATGATCCTTGCGTGGTACCGCGCGCGGTGCCCATCGTGGAAGCCATGACCTGCCTCGTACTAGCCGACCATCTCCTGAGGAACCGAACCGTACGGGCGCACTTCGGAGCGCCCCAATCATCTTGACCATGGCAAAGTGGACAAAACGTATCCTGCTCACACTGGGCATCCTCATCGTACTGATCCTCGGTGCGGCCATCCTCATCCCCATCCTGTTCAAGGACAAGATCGAAGCGGCGGTGAAGAAGGAGGTCAACAATAACCTCAACGCCGTGGTGGATTGGGGCGATTGGGACCTGACCATCCTCAAGAGCTTCCCGGACCTAACCGTCACCATCGAGAACGTGAAGGTGAGCAACGTGGCGCCCTTCGAAGGGATCGATCTGGCCCGCATCGGTTCGCTCACGGCCACGGTGGACATCAAGAGCGTCTTCGGGGATAAGATCGACATCAAGCGCATCGGGCTGGTGAAGCCCTACATCCACGTGAAGGTGCTGGAGGATGGAACCGCCAATTGGGACATCGCCAAAGCGGACAGCACCGCTGTGGAAGAGACTCCGGCTGACACGGCGAGCGCTTTCAATATCGGCCTGCGCGAGTATTGGATCGAGGATGGCACCTTGATCTACGATGATGCGTCGCTCACTTATTACATGGATCTGAAAGGCCTTCAGCACCGCGGCAATGGCGACTTTACTCAAGACCTGTTCACCCTGAACACCACCACCCATGCCGACACGGCCAATGTGGTCTTCGATGGGATCAAGTACCTCAAGAACGTGAAGGCGGACATCAAGGCCGATCTGGACATGGACATGGCCAACATGAAATTCACCTTCAAGGAGAATGAAGCCACCATCAACCAACTCGTGCTCGGCTTCGATGGTTGGCTCGCTATGCCAGGGGATGACATGGACATGGACCTGAAGTGGGATGCGAAGAAAACGGACTTCGGCACCTTGCTCTCCTTGGTGCCTGCCGAGTTCGCTTCCGACCTCACTGGCGTTCAGATGAGCGGAAAGGCCGGATTCAGCGGCTATGTGAAGGGTGTCTACAACGACAACACCATGCCCGCTTTCGGCGTGAAGGTGGATGTGGACAAAGGCCGCTTCAAGTACCCGGATCTCCCCAGCAGCGTGGAAGACATCTACGTGGATCTTAACATCGCCAGTCCTCAAGGGAACGACATGGACAAGATGGTGGTGGACCTGAAACGCTTCGCCATGAAGATGGCGGGCAATCCGGTGGAGGCACGCATGTACCTCACCACGCCGATGAGCGATCCCAACGTGGACGCCGAGTTGAAAGCGAACATGGACCTCGCCAGCGTGAAGACCGTGGTGCCGATGAAGGAGGAACTGAAGGGCAACCTCACCGCCGATGTGCGCATGAAAGGCCGCATGAGCGATGTGGAGAAGGCCAACTACGACAAGTTCCAAGCGGACGGACGGTTGATCCTGCTCGGCATGAACTACGTGAGCGATTCACTGCCACCGGTGGGCATCAACAGCCTTTACTTCGACTTCAGCCCGCGGTTCCTGGCGCTCACAAGTTTTGATGGCAGCGTGGGCAGCAGCAACATCCAGGCGAAAGGCCGCATGGACAACTACATCCAGTGGTGGTTGAAGGATAGCACCCTCGTGGGAAGTTTCGATCTCACCGCGAACAAGTTCGACCTGAACGAGCTCATGGGGCCCTCCACACCCGAAGACACCGCCGCGGCCGCCGCGGATACTAGCGCCATGAGCGTGATCGAAGTACCGGGCAACATCGACTTCCGCATGGGCATGGCCGTGAAGGAAGTGATCTACGATAACATCAACCTTACTAACGTGCGCGGTGGTTTGCACGTGCACGACAAGCGGGTGGACCTGAAGGACGTCTTCTTCAACCTCTTCGATGGCAGCGTGACCATGGCCGGTGGTTACGATACCAAGAACATCGCGAAACCGACCATCGACCTCACCTACGACGTGAAGGAGCTGGACATCGAACAGACGGTGAAGTACATGGAGACGGTTCAGAAGATGGCGCCGATCGCTAAGGCCTGCAAAGGCAAGTTCAGCACCAACCTGAGCATGAAGGCCGATCTGGACCAGACCATGCAGCCGGACATGAACACCTTGACCGGCCGTGGGACCTTGCGCACGAAGAGCGTGCGGATCGAGGGATTCCAGCCGTTGGTGGACATCGCCAAGGCGTTGAAGCTGGACGGCATCAAGAACACCACTTTGAACGACGTGGTCTTCAACTACAAGTTCGAGGACGGCAAGATGATCACCGAACCCTTCAACGTCAAGATCGACCGGATCAAAGCGAACGTGGGCGGAAGCACGGCCTTCGCGGATCAGGCCATCGATTATAACATGAAGGCGAAGGTGCCGAGCGACATGTTCGGCGCCGCGGCATCCACGGCGGTGGCCGGTCTGTTAGGCAAAGCCAACAGCGCACTGGGGGCCAATTTCCAAGTGCCCGCCGAGCTGGACCTCACGGCCAAGATCACCGGTACCATCGACAAGCCCATCGTGAAACCCGTCTTCGCCGGTGGCACCTCCAACGTGAAGGACGTGGTCGTCGCCGAGGTGAAGCAGGAGTTGAACAACCAGATCGACAAGGCGAAGGAGGAGGCCGTGGCCCGTGCTCGCGAAGAAGCGGCGCGTTTGGTGGCCGAGGCGCAGAAGCAGGCCGATGACATCAAAGCAAAGGCCCGCTCGGAAGCCGCGCGCATCAAAGGGGAAGCGTACAAAGCCGCGGACGATGCCGTGGCCAAGGTGACCAACCCGCTGGCCAAAGTGGCCGCCCAAGCCGCGGCCAAGAAGGCCAAGGAAGAAGCGGACAAGAAGGAGAAACAGGCGGTGGCCGAAGCGGACAAGCGTGCCGATGGCCTCGTGGAATCGGCCCGGAAGAAAGGCGACGACCTGATCGCCAAGGCCGAAGCCACCAACACGACGGTGAAGTAGGGTACTTGGTGAACAGATGAGATCGATGCGAAGATCCCGTAGCGTAGGCCTTGAGGGTCGACCAGAACGTACAGTGAATGAAATGCGAGGAATGATCGTACGATGTTCCATGCTGGTGGTGACGCTGGTCGCGTCGGTGATGGCCATTCAGGCACAGGATGAAAACACCGAAGACCCCTGCGGCAAGCCCACCGACAAGAAGATCGTGAAGTTGCTGGACGAGGCTGCCAAGGCGAAAGACCCGGTGGAACGTCACCAGAAGTTGAAAGCCTCCTTGGAGTTGGATGGCGAATGTGCGGAGTGCCTTTTCCAACTCGGTGGCTCGGCCTATCGCATCGGCAAGGAAGGTGGCAAGGGCTTCGGGCCTGCGATCAAGTACTTCGAACAGCTCCAGGCGAAGTGCCCGAACTACCACAGCGATGTGCCTTACCTGTTGGGTACGATGCACTACGGGCAGGACGAGTTCGCCCAAGCGGCGAAGGCCTTCGAGACCTTCCGAAAGTTCCCAAGTGACGATCCAGCGAAGCTGAGCAAGGACTTCGACAAGAAGTACACCGATGTGGAAGCGCTCATGCCGGAGCTCCAGTTCTATGTGGACTTCTACAAGAACACTGCACCATTGAACCCATCCATCGTGCGCAATGTGAGCACGGCGGCGAAGGAGTACCTGCCCATGCTCTCGCCGGACAACGAATTGCTCTTCTTCACGCGGGTGAGCCAAGTGAAAGCCAAAGGTGATATCGTATCACGCGACGTGGAGGAACTCACCGAAGCTCGCCGAACAGACGTGAAGGCCGACTTCAACGCCGGGCGCGCTTTGCCCGATCCGTTCAACGTGGGCGACAACTACGGTGGCTTGACCATCAGCGTGAACAACCAGGAGATGTTCGTTACGGTGTGTGGACCGCCGAATAGTGCAGGATACAAGAACTGCGACATCTTCCGTTCACACTACGAGACCAAGTTCGACCTGGACAAAGGCGGTCAGACCTTCGAGTGGGCCGGTCTTGAGAACCTCGGACCGAACATCAACACGCCCGATGGTTGGGAGAGCCAGCCCTCGTTGAGCGCTGATGGTAATACACTGTACTTCGCCACGATCCGGCCGAACACCGACGGCATCGACATCTTCGAAAGCAAGCGTGATGGCACGGGGCAATGGTCACCTGCGCGACCGGTCAAGGGCATCAACACCACCGGGGATGAGAAGGCGCCTTTCATGCATAGCGACAGCCGCACGCTCTATTTCGCGGCGAAACCACCCGTGGATGAGAGCGGCCGTGTGGACGAGAAGCGCGGTCATCGGGGTATCGGAGGCTACGACATCTTCTTCAGCAAGTTGAACGATGACGGAACCTGGACAAAGCCGAAGAACCTGGGACATCCCTTGAACACGGATCAGGATGAACACGGGTTGATCGTGAGCGCTGATGGACATACGGCCTACTTCGCCAGTGCGCGTTACCAAGGTGCAGGTGACCTGGACATCTTCGGGTTCGAGCTGCCGAAGGAACTGCGTCCGGATGACATCCTCGTGGTGAAAGGCGAGGTGCGCAACGAGAAAGGCGAATTGGTGAAGGATGCGACCGTGGAGATCGAGTACATGGACACCCGCAAGGTGGAAGTGATCAACGTGGACAACACCACCGGTCGTTATGCCACCGTGGTGAAATTGAAGCCGGGTAGCGATGTGATCATGACGGTGAAGAAGAAGGACCACGTCTTCGACAGCCGCAGCTTCTCCGCTGAGGACACCGTACGTGCTGGCGTGGCCAAGGTGGACATGAAGGTGCAGAAGATCGAAGTGGGGAAGAGCTACCGGGTGAACGACATCAAGTTCGCTACGAATTCAGCTGACATCACGAAGTCCTCGGAATACATCCTGGATGAACTGATCGGCTTCCTGAAGGAGAACACCACGGTGAAGATCCGCATCGAAGGCCATACCGATAGTCGCGGTGGTGCGGCCGAGAACAAGGTGCTCAGTGAGAACCGGGCAAGCACGGTAAGTAACTACCTACAAGGGAAAGGTATTGCCGCTGGTCGCCTTACGCACCAAGGCTACGGACCGGAGAAACCGATCGCCACCAACGACACGGAGGAAGGTCGCGCCCAGAACAGGCGTACGGAGTTCGTGATCGTGTCTCGCTAGCCCACTGCCTCACTCGAGGTGGATGTCCTCGTCGCGGTGGCCCATCAAGCGGCTCTCGTTCACCTTCATGCGCAGGTTGAGGAACTCGACGAGTACACTGAAGCCCATGGCGAAGTAGATGAAGGTCTTGTTGATGTGCTCGCCGAAGCCTTCCATGATCAGTGCAGCACCGATCATCACAAGGAAGGTGAGCGCCAGCACCTTCACGGTGCCGTGCTTGTTCACGAAGTCGGCGATGGGGCCACTCGCGAAGAGCATCAGCAATACGGCGAAGATCACGGCAAGCGACATGATGATGAGCTGATTGCTCATCCCCACGGCGGTGATCACGCTGTCCAGGCTGAATACGATGTCGATCACGATGATCTGCAGCACCACGCTGAGCATGCTGCTCGCCTTGCGTTTGGGGCCGTCCTTCTCGCGTTTGTGTTCCACCTTGGCATGGATCTCCACCGTGGCCTTCCAGATCAGGAAGAGTCCGCCGATGATCAACACCAGGTCACGCCCGCTGATCGGATGATCGCCGAGGTGCAGGAAAGGCTCCTGCAGGCTCATGATGAAGCTGATGCTGAAGAGTAGGGCTAGCCGGGTGATCATCGCCAGTCCGAGACCCATCCGCTGCGCTTTGCGTTGGTTCTTCTTCCCCTCCAGCTCGCCGCTGAGGATGCTGATGACGATGATGTTGTCGATGCCCAGCACGATCTCGAGCGCGGTGAGCGTGAGCAAGGCGATGATCCCTTCGCTGGTCAGGAGGACCGAGGGATCCAGGGTTGAAACGTCCATGGTGTGGATTGCGGAACGGGTGCGAAGCTACTGAGCGGCCGTCGACCGGGCAGGAACGAAGGGTACAACAGCCTCCGCGATGGTGATCACTTCGTTGCGGTTCACGGGATTAAGCCAATGCACGAGTCGGTCCAAGGCGCCGGGCTGCACGCGTTCGATCAGGCTCAACCGGCCCATCGCAATTGTCGTTCGACTGATGCGCGCCTGCAAGTCCTCCTCCCCGATGAAGAGCACCATGTTCGGTCGGGTGCTGTCCGGGAAGACGGTCAACCGGGCATGGAGGTCCTGCTTTGGGTCCACCCAGGGCTCCACGCTCATGTCCCATTTGCCGCTGTAGAACAAGGGCGGCATCGGGGCGGTCTGCTTGTAGGTATCCTCGATCAGGATACCCTTCACCGCATCCATGCCTTGCAGAACTACCATGGCCTCGACCCGGCTCCGTTTACTGTAACTGAAACAGAGGAGCACCAGGGCCAAGGTGTTGATGCTCCAGGTGAAGACCAGGACACCGCGCCACAGTCTCTCCCGTTCCGCCCACCATGCACTTGAGGTGCGCCAGAGTTCCCAATACACGTATCCCAGCACGAAGAAGAGCGGGACGATGGGGAGTAGGAAGCGTTCCTGCTTGTTCGGGAAATAGGAGTGGATGGCTAGGAAAAGAGCCGTGGGCACCCAGAGCACCAGCGGGGTGGGGCGGCGGAAGAAGCCAAAGAACACCGCTAAGCTGAAGACCGGGATGAATATGCCTAGGAGCAGCAGCCCGTAGTTGTACCACGGTTGATCGAAGTAGGTGGTGGTGTTGGCCATGTTGTACAGCACGTACTCCGTGAGTTCGGCGAAGGGCCGACCCCAGAGGAACAGGTCGATGGCCGATTGCAGCACCAGCACGGGCAACGCCACGCCGGCACCGTAGGCGAAAGCTTGGCCCCATTTCCGTTGCCACAACAGGGCAAGCCCCGGTCCTGCCGCGAAGAAGAGGGTCTGGAAACGAACGTTGATGGCCAACCCGATCCAAAGACCCGCGAGCAAGGCGTGGTGCGTGGTTGGGCCATCTTTCGCCCGCACGAGTTGCCAGGCACCCAACATCAGGAAGGGGATGCAGGCCACCTCCACCAGGTTGCGTACGCTGAGGAAGGGCATGAAATAGAAGAGCGCGAGGAAGACACCCGTGCGCCACGCGGTCCTTTCATCTGATAGGTGCAAGGCGATCCGATAGCCTGTGCGCACCACTACCAAGCTCCATACCGCATGGAGCAGGCGCACCACCACCATCACGGTCTTCGGGTCGGTGAGTCCAACGGCCTTGAGTGCCGTGAAGAGCAGGTAATGCAGGCCAACGTAGAAGAAGCTATGGCCGCTCGGACGGGGATCGCCGCCCTGGTTCCAAGGCAGCCAGTTGTTGTAGTCGAAACCAGCCGCCCAGCTGCCGGCCGCCTCGATCACCAAGAAATGGTCGTCGTGCGCGAAGTAGCCTTGGCTGAAGAGCGCCGCCACTAGCCGGGGGACCAGGGCGATCATGGTGAGCACCACCAGCAGGTTGGTGGCTGGTCTATCGAAGATGCGGAGAAGGGAACCTGCGCTCACACCGCGAAGATGCACCAGCATCCTCCTACTTTTGCACCACTTCCGTTCCCCATGAACATCGTAGTCCTCTCGCGGGACACCAAACTGTACTCCACCAAACGGCTGGTGGAGGCCATCGAAGCGCGTGGTCACCATGCCCGGGTGGTCAACCACGTCAAGTGCGACATCCTCATCGAAAAGAAGAACCCGCAGATCCTCTACGGCGGGCAGCCGTTGGTGGATGTGGACGCGGTGATCCCCCGCATCGGGGCCAGCGTTACATTCTACGGCACAGCTGTGGTGCGCCAGTTCGAGATGATGAAGGTGTTCACCACCACGGAGAGCCAGGCCTTGGTGCGCAGCCGCGACAAATTGCGCAGCATGCAGATCCTCACCCGCAGTGGTGTGGGCATCCCGAAGACGGTCTTCACGAACTACAGCAAGGATGTAGGCAGCATCGTGGACAACGTGGGCGGTGCACCATGCATCATCAAGCTGCTGGAAGGTACCCAAGGCCTTGGCGTCGTGCTCGCCGAGACCAAGAAGGCGGCCGTAGCGGTGTGCGAATCGTTCAACAGCTTGAAGGCACGTGTCATCGTGCAGGAGTTCATCAAGGAGAGCCGGGGCATCGACATCCGTGCCTTCGTGGTGGATGGCCGCGTGGTGGGCGCCATGAAACGCACCGGCAAGGAAGGCGAGTTCCGCAGCAACCTGCACCGGGGTGGAACTGCTGAGCTCATCCAACTCTCGCACGAGGAGGAGGTCACAGCCATCAAAGCGGCGAAAGCACTGGGCCTGCATGTGGCCGGTGTGGACATGCTTCAAAGCGACCGCGGACCGTTGGTGATCGAGGTGAACAGCTCACCCGGCCTCGAAGGGATCGAAGCCGCCACCGGTCAGGATATTGCCGGCGAGATCGTGAAGTTCATCGAGCGGAACGTGTAATTGCCGAGGCAGCTATCGGATCGGTAGGTTCCGCAGGCGTGCCTTTGTTTCATCCACGGATACCAAGCAGCCAGCGTTAAGCTCAGCCTCCCACTGCACGATGACATGGCTGATCAGTGGCACGACGGTGGAGGGAGCGTGATCGGCGGTCCTTAGTATTAACACGCTCGGTGCTCGCGTTCTCATGAGTGCTAACAGGTGGGCGAAGTCGGTATCTGCCGTTATGAGTACATGACCATGAGAGGCACACCATTCCATGATCACAAGATCCTTTTCATCGACTCGGCCGACCGCTGACCAGTGGACGGCATTGACGCCAAGATCACGCAGTCTCTCAACCACTGCGGGCGAAAGACAAACGTCCACCATGAACTTCATGCGCGATGGATGGGGATCTCCCGCTCACTGGCGCTCCATGCTGCGAACTGAAGGGCCTGCGTGATATCCTCGTCCTCGAGGTAAGGGTATAACGCGATGATCTCTTCACGACTGTGCTTCGCAGCGACAAGACCGACGACCACACCTACGGTGATCCGCATTCCTCGAATACAAGGTCGCCCCCCCATCACTTCTGGGTCAAAGGTCACTCGGTCAAGGGTCTTCATGATCTCACAAAGGTACGAAGACGGAATTGCGAACTTCAAGCCCGCCTCGCACCTCAGCTGTGCGTTCAAGTCACTTCCAGAACTCCGCCATCCGGATCCGTTCCTTGCTGATCTTCGTGACGAAGAAGAACTGGTACAGCTCGTGCAGCCATACCCGGCGACCGATCCGGGTATACCACCACATAGCGCGTCGCAGTTTCCGGTCGCGGTGGAAGAATAGACGCAGCACCGACCGGGGCCTTGTCTGCATGATCACCTCGATCAGCTTCACGTAGAGGATCACCAGCCAGGGCTTCAGGTTCACCGTTCGGATCACCTGGTGCTTGTAATCCCATTTGCGCTGATCGGCCAGGATGATCTCCTTTTCCTTCACCTCTTCGAAGTACGGCGTCCACTTGTGTGGTGTCACGTACAGCAATTGCACTTGGTCGGGATCATATGCCAGGAGCTGCCGTAGGCTATTGATGAAGTCCTGCGTGGTCTCCTCCCCGAAGCCGACGACGTACGTGGCCATGGAGAGGATCCCATGCTTTCGGAGAAGGCGGATGGCCTCCTTGTCCTTGGAGACCGTGCCGGCTTTCTTGATCCGCTCCAGCACCGTGGCATCATAGTTCTCGATCCCGAGCAGGAAGCGTTCGAACCCGGCCTTCTTGTAGAGGTGTAGGAAGTCGGCATCGCGTACGATGTTGTCCGCGCGGATGCTTCCTACAAGCGTCAGTCCGAGGTCTTTCGCCACCAGCGCCTCCAGAAAAGCACGCCAAGCCTTGGGGTTGCTGGATGGGTTCTCGTCGGCGAAGTTGATCACCTCGATCCCACGCGTCCTCGCGAGCATCTCGATCTCATCGGCTAGTTTCTGTGGATCGCGGTGGCGCCATTTCTTCCAGAAAAGGCTCTGGCCGCAATAGGTGCAGGGGTAGGGGCAGCCACGGGAGAATTGGATCACCACCGCTTTGCGTTGTCCCCAGTAGGTGTAGTGGTAGCCCTCCATCAGTTCCCAGCCGATCCGGTATGCATCAAGGTCCTGCAGGGTGAGTGCTGGGGCCGTCCGATAGGGTATGCCGTCCTTCCGCGTGGCGATCCCTTTCACAACGTCGAGGTCTGTACCCGTTCGCAAGGCCTGCATGAGCTGGAGCGCCACTTCCTCACCTTCTCCACAGACCACATGATCGATCGCCGGGTTATCGAGCAGGATACGCTCCCAGTGGTAGGTTGGAAAGACCCCGCCGATGATGACGATCGTTCCCGGCAGTCGTTCTTTGATAAGCGCGGTGATGCTGTTGATGATCGGTTGCGCCGAAGTGGACCCCGAGTGCCCGAGCAGCACGGCATCCGGTCGGCGGTGTGCAGCGTCGTTCACGATCGCCGCGAAGCTCATCGGGGCGAAGTCCGCATCAAGCAATTCCACCTGATGCCCCGCATCGAGCAGTGGTCCGCCGATGCTCAGCAGACCCAGTGGTGGTAGGTGTTCACCGGCCATCCGACTGCCGATGCTCTCATGTGGTGGGTTGATCAACAGGATGCGCATGCACGTGCTGGTCGACACCTATGTGCCGCCATCGGTGCGTGAACGAGCGCCGTTCCCGGTGCGTATGATCTTGTGAAATGTTGGGAATTCGTACCCTATGGGACTACGAATTTCAGGACGCTGAAGCCCTGCGCTGTGGCGAAGTGTACACCGGACAGGAGATCCAAGCGCACCAGGCCGTTCTGCGCGGTCGCGGTCGAGACCAAGCGACCCTGGACATCATGGATGGACACGGACAGCGGACTGGTCGAAGTGGTGGAGGTCAGGATCAAGGCCCGTTGAGCAGGATCGTAAGTCCACGATGAATCAGCCCATTCGGATGCCCGGATGCCGGTGGTGAAGTCCGATTCATAGCAGCCCATGTCCACCGTGCCGGCTTGGATGCGCGGGACCAGGGCAAGGTCCAGTTCGCTTTCCGCAGGAACGTAGGTGTTGTTGCCACTGTTCACGGCAGTAGATGATGCCGACAGCGTATAGTCGAACGCGGTCACATCGAAATTGGCAGGCGCATCGGGGTTCGGCGCGGTGAAAAGGGGATCCGTGTCGATGATGTTCGTCCCGTTCGGGTATCCTCCCTCTACCAATGAATGCCGCACGATCGGCCCATTGCGCATTTGTCGACCGGCGTAGCTCGTGTTCCCGAACAGGATGCAGTTGCTCACGACCATGTGGTTATCCTCCAACTGGATGATCTCCGCCTGGATCGTCGATGTGCTGGTATTGCGGTTGTGTGCGATGGTGCAATTGATCAGGTCGAAGGGCGATGTGCTATTGCCGAACGTGTTCACGCGGAGGACTTCAGATGAAAAGCCGCTCACGCGATTACCGATGATGGCGGAATTCATCAGCTTGCCCGATAGGAAGTCGTCGATCACGATCACCGAATTGGTCGTGCTGTTGTTGGTGAAGAGGCACCGGTCCACCACGATCTCGTTGTATGGCGTGGTGTTGCTCAAGCAGGCACCGCTGTTGGCCGTATTGCCTTTGAACACGCAGTCGCGGAGCAGCAGGCTGGAGTTGCCTCCGCTGTTGTTGCCGGTGTGGATGGCGCCCCCGTTGCTGCTTTCGTTATTGAGGAATTCGCATCCTTCCACCACCAGGTTGGCCGCTGCCAAGTAGATGCCTCCGCCATAGTTGGTGCTCTGATGCCCGATGAAACGGCAATTGCGGATCTGTACCGCACCGCCCAAGGCGTTGGTCACCCGCAGCCCTCCGCCTTGGCTGCCGTTGGTGTTGTTGCCGTTGAGGATCCGGAAACCGTCCAAGATGATCGTCGTGCTGATGTCGTTGGCGGTGACCACGCTGTGCGAGTTATCCGAGGCCAGACCGATCTCGCCGATATCGCCATTCAGGGTGGAGGGGAAGGCCGTCGGATCGCGTTCATCCAGCTCGGTCTCGGTCCCGGCGAAACCACCGAACACGTTCACCCCGTTGCGCAAGGCGAAGGAGACGGTTCGGTTGGTGCTCGCCGTGGGCTTGTATTGTCCCGCCGCTACCCAGATCTCGTCGCCCGGAATGACGATCCCAAGGGCTTCCTGCAGGTTCGTGAAGGAGTCGGCCCAAGTCAGACCGGTAGCACTACCGGTCGCACTGGCGTTCACGAAATAGCGGGTGGCTTGGCACTCCAAGGCGATCGAGGCGAGGGGCAAGCAAAGGAGCAGGGCGCGAAAAGAATGCGTCATCGGTTCACGGGTCTTACGGTCCGGCAAGTTAATTGGTATAGCCCTGAACGTCGTGTAGAAGCTCAACCCAACACGTTCTTCCGGCTCACGTCCACCACGAACCGTCCGCGTAGGAACTTCCGCCCGATCAGCACTTGGTACTTCATGTCGCTGCGGTCGAATAGTGTGGCCTGCGTGCGGACGATATGTCCGTTCAACTTCACTTGGGTGCTGATCAAGTAGCGGCGGCTGGTCTCCCCGTTGCTGCTTTTCACGGTCACCCGTTTGAAGCTGCGGAAGACCTTCGTCTTGCGCACACCCCCCATCTGGAAGGTCACCACGAGTTGTTTGGCACCATCCTTCGTGCGGAGCTTGAGCCGCTGGTAGTGAAGCGCACTGCGGTAGGCTCCTGTGTCGATCTTGGCCTCCACCCGAGGCACGCCCAGACCGGGTAGAGCGATATGCTCCAGTCTGCCGATGGTGATCAAGGCGCTCGCCATGCGGCAAAGGTGCGGTCACTCGGCTGACCAGGTGACCGCTCATCCCCGCGCTTTCCAACAAGCCGGGGTGGAACCACCTGCCGATCCGAAGAAAGGCGCGATCTTTGTATCGCCTTAGAAAAACACCCATGAACAAGATCATGACCCTCTTCGCCACGGCCGCCGTGGTGCTCGCCTGCAACACCGCCACTGTGCCTGCCAATGCGCAGGACAAGACCGCACAAGCCAATGTAAAGACCTATGGCGAAGCCATTTCCGCCGATGGAGCCATCTCCACAAGTGAATTGGCCAAGGTGATGGGCGAGAAGACCGAGTACACCACCAAGGTGGAAGGCGAAGTGATCACCAGCTGCGCCGTGAAAGGCTGCTGGATGGATATGAAGATGGCCGATGGAAGCACCATGAAGGTGCGCTTCAAGGACTATGGTTTCTTCGTACCGAAGACCGGCCTTGAAGGCAAACGCGCCGTGATCCAAGGCACCGCCACGAGTGAAGTGGTGGATGTGGCTACCTTGAAGCACTACGCCGAGGATGCTGGCAAGAGCAAGGAGGAGATCGCCAAGATCACCGAGCCACAGAACAAGTTGATGTTCCTAGCCGATGGCGTGTTGATCACCTTCTAGGTTCACCTCGAACAGCTTGAAAGCCCGGGTCCTGCCCGGGCTTCCCTTTTGCCCGTGTGCCATCACCGATCCGCTGTTGACATAAGAGGGTGCAACGCGAAGCGCTGGGTGACATCCACGGTACTTTCGGGCCGCTAAACCGATCCTCATCCATGTCACGAATCGCATTGGCCGTACACGGCGGCGCCGGAACCATCTCCCGGGAGTTGCTCACGCCCTCGCGTGAGAAGGCCTACAAGGAGGCGCTCGAACTGGCTCTACGCCGCGGTCATGCCGTACTGGAGCAAGGTGGTGCCGCGTTGGACGCGGTGGAAGCCGCCGTGCGTGCCTTGGAGGATACGCCGCTCTTCAACGCTGGTCGCGGTTCGGTGTTCAATGCCGATGGCCAGCACGAGATGGATGCCAGCTTGATGAACGGCAGCGATCTGCGCGCCGGTGCCGTGGCCGGTGTGCAGAACGTGAAGAACCCCATCGGCCTGGCACGTCGGGTGATGGATCACAGCAGCCATGTGCTCATCAGTGGTATGGGTGCCTTCGAGTTCGCGCATCAACAGAAAGTGGAGTTGGAGGACGACCAATACTTCTTCGATGAGTTCCGCTACCAGCAGTGGAGGGAAGTGGTCGGCAGCGACAAGGTGCAGCTCGATCATGCCGACAAGGAGAAGAAGTTCGGTACCGTTGGCGCAGTGGCGTTGGATGCTGCTGGTCACCTCGCCGCAGCGACGAGCACGGGTGGAATGACCAACAAGAAGTGGCAGCGCGTGGGCGACAGTCCCATCATCGGTGCGGGAACCTATGCGAATGATGAGAGTTGCGCTGTGAGTTGTACCGGCCATGGGGAGAGCTTCATCCGCGCCGTAGCAGCCCACGACGTGCATGCCCTTGTGGCTTACAAAGGCCTCTCCTTAGAGGAGGCCGTTCGCGTGGTGGTACATGAGAAGCTACCACCATTGGATGGCGATGGAGGTTTGATCGCCATCGACCGTTCCGGGAACATCGTGCTGGATTTCAACTGCCCGGGCATGTACCGTGGACATGTTGGAAGCGATGCCGTGTTCCATACAGCGGTCTTCCGGTAGGATAGGATGAAGTTTGCTGGAACGAAGAGGAACCCATCACCAAGGGTTCTCTTCAGTTAACAAAGCAATACACGTCGGTTATCGGAATGGTAGCCTGCGTTGTCACCCTTCACGATCAGGAGCGAAGCGTAAGCAGCAAGGCTGCCTCACTTTCCCGTCCCCTCGCTCGGAGGCACGATCAAGGGCACCTTCACCTTTTTCGGGTTGATGAAGGGTAGGTGGATCTGCTGTTCATCCGGGTAGTCGATGTCCTCACCCAGGATATAGCCCCAGGGCTTCAACGAGGGGATCGAGTCGCACACGATCTTGAGCATGCCCGTGATGGGGATCGCTAATACCATGCCCACCACACCCCACATCAGGCCGAAGCCGATGAGCGCGGCGATGCTCGCGAGCGGGTTCACGCTCACGCTGCTGCCCACGATCTTCGGTGTGATGAAGTTGTTCTCCAGGAACTGCGTGATCAGACAGACGCCCAAGGCACCGAACGCATACATCACCGAGTCCTTCGTCACCAGCGCGATGATGATGGGTAACAGGCTCCCGATCATCACCCCCACGTACGGGATCACATTGAGGAAACCGATCGCGAAGCCCAACAGGATCGCGTACTTCAATCCGAGCAGGAGGAAACCGACGCTGCTGAGCGCACCCAGGATCAGGATCACCAGCAGCACACCACGCAGGTATTTCCGCGACAGCTTCGATACGTTGAGCATGATGTCCAGTACCAATCCTTCGCGCGTCTTTCCGAGTTGCTCGAAGAAAGTGCGGAACTTCTCCTTCAACAGGAGCAGCAGGAATACGATGATGGGGATGGGCACCACCGCGGCGAGCACCGCACCCGTACCGGAGAAGAGCTTCATCATGATGTTCCCACCAGAACTCGCCAGTTCGGCCACTCGTTCGTTGAACCATTTCAACTGGTCACGTCGACTGATATGCGCTTGCTCTTCGATGGTATGTTGCAATGCGCGACCTTTTTCCGAGAATGCATCCTGCAAGGCGGGGAGGTCCTCTCCGAAACGGGTCAATTGCCAGCCAGCTAGGAAGAAGGTCCCCAACACGATGAGGATCATCACCAACGTGGCGGTAAGCGCTCCGGCCCAACGCGGCAAGCCAAGGTTCTCCACATTGCGCGCGAGGGGCAATAGGAGGAAGGCGAGCAGGCCACTGGCAATGAACAGGAGGATGAGGTCCTTGCCGAAGTAGAGCACGACAACGGAAAGCACGATGGCGAGCAGGGTGTACGCGTAGCGCTGAAGACCGTCGAGCTGAGGCTCCATGGGTGTGGTTGTGGTGTGTTGGATGTAGGTTGACTAAGCGCCTTGGCGGGCGCGCTCTCGGATGCGGTCCCACGAACGTTTCAGTTCGGTGGCCACATGCTGCATGCGTTCGGGGCTGGCATATTTCTTCATGAGCATCGGTGCGATGGCACTGATCGCCCACGCGAAGAGTCGTCCTTTGAAGGTGCGCGACCTCGAACCCAGCGCGACGCCTAGGATATTGCTCATGGCACTACTCTCTCCTTGGAACCACCGACCGATGGTACGCAACGGTTTCCATGCCCGCAGCATATCGCCGAAGGCATCACCGGCCAGACCTCTGCGGAAGCGGTTGTCGTGCATCAGGCGCCAATACTCCTGCAAGGCTTCCTGATGGGTGTCACGTACGCCTTTCAAGCGTTCCCGTTCGCGACGAACTTCGTCCAAGCTCTGGAATCGGTCAATCTTTTTCATAGGCTGCGTTGATGATGGAAAGCGTGATACGGTCGCGCAGCATGTGACGCCAAATGAGGTAGAAAACGATCGTGAGCAACAGGAAGATGCCGGCCACCGACAAGAAGCCCAAGGCCATGTCGCCCATCATACGGCCTAGCCAAATGGCCAATGCCACACTGCTCATGACGAGCACTGCAGCAATGAAAAGAGAGGACACCACCGCCACCAATAAGGTGCCGCTCAGTTTCCCCAGCTTTTCACTGCCGAGCAGGATACCATAGGCTTTCTGCGCCTCCAGCCACCCCTTGCCATCGTCCACGACTGCGTCCATGAATAGACCCAGATCCGGATTTTCTTCACCAGGACGGGTGAAACGTTCGTATCGGGGGTCTTTATCGGTCAACGGCATGGGGCGTCAGGGATTGTTCAGTTCGCGCTGTGGCGCACGTTCTCCGCTGCTTTCCGGGCTTTGGAAGCCACCTCGCTAGCGGTCTCTTCCACATCGTTGCTCAATCGGTCCTTCAGGTCACGACCTTCCTCCATCAGGAAGCGGATGAAGTCGTTCACCTCGTCCTTGGTCATGGACGCGGCATCCCCGGCCTTGCCTTTGGCTTTCGCCCACTCATCTCGACCCTTGTCGATCAGTTCGTCCAGATCGTCCTTCGCATCATGGGCGCGCCGGGCGAGTCGTTCACGCGTTTCCTTTCCTGAACGGGGGGCGAAGATTACGCCGAGTGTTGCGCCTACTGCGGCACCGGCAAGGAATCCGAGGATCCCGTAGTTGCGGTCGTTGCTCATGGTTTCGGTTGTTTGGTCATCAAGCTTCCAAGTTCCGCTCCGGAATGACCATACCAAGATACGTTAACCGGTAACGGCACGATCAGCGCGCAATACAAGCCTAGGGACAGCGGAACCCTCATTGGGTCACCGGGCAAGGTATGTGGCGTTGATTCCCCGATCCGGGGAAAGGGTCAACGCAGCCACTTCCGCTCCATCACGAACGTGCCGAAGGGGATGATGGAGGCGAGCCCCAGACCGAAGATCCGCTCCACATCCCATTTCAGTTTCGTGAACAAGGGCACCGCAGCCACCCAGTACCACACGAAGAGCACACCGTGCGCCCAGCCCACCACTTTCACGGCCCACGGCCAGTCAGCCAGATACTTCAGCGGCATGGCGATGAAGATCAGGATGAGGAAGCTCCAGCCTTCGGCGATGGCCACACGGCGGAAGCGGGTGATGATGGGGTCGATCATGGTGGGGCGAAGGTCGGAATGGAACGCCAATGACTGTTGAAGCGCGATGGTTCCGAGCGTGGAGGAAGATCAGGTCAACCGCTCGATGATCCCTTCCACGTTCTGCCGCCATACAGGATACAGGTCATCATTCTCCTCCCAGAGCTCGCGCAATTCGGAGTTCTCGCCCAAGATCCGTTGCAGGTGCCGTAGGGCCGTCGCTTTCAATGGTCCCGGGTCCTTCTCCCTCACCACGGAGATGACGGTCGCCAAGGTTTCTTCATCATCGCAGCGGTATACGGTTCCGTTCAGCGCGGCGTCGATGACCGCACCGCTCACGAGGATGCACTGGCCGTCCGTGTACTCCAGGTAATCGCTATCCTCCACGTTGCCGAACCATTCATTGATCTGTTCAATGGGATCGGCCAATGATAGAGATGCAAGCACGTCGATGGCCGTGTCGTCGTCGAAGATGCCGGTATCCCAAGCTCCCATGGCTGCGGTCGTTTCACCCCCGCATCGGCACCCGCACCGCAGCAAAAGCCTTCTGTTGCACGCTGTAGCTGTGGCCTTTGCTGATGATGTGCACTTTCACGCCTTCGATGGAGAAGGGTTCACCCTCTTCCACATCGGCGTAGTCACTGTAAGTGATCTCGTGACCGTCGAAGATCATCACCTGGCCGCTGCCGATGGTCTCCAGCATTTCACCGTTGGTGATCACCACACCGGTATCTTCGCCAAGGCCGATCCCGATCGCTGAGGGGTTGGCGGCCACGGCTTGTGTGAGGCGGCTGAATCGGCCGCGTTCCACGAAGTGGCTATCGATGATCACATCATAGATGAGGGCCGCGCCGGTGGTCATCTTCACCCCGCCCTTGATCAGCCCACTGGCGCTGTGGCCCTGGTAGATCATGGTGCTGCTCATGCACATGGCGCCTGCACTGGTGCCGGCGATCACGAAGCCAGCCTCGGACTCGTAGCGTCGTTTCATCAGTTGCAGGAAGGCGGTGCCTCCGAAGATCGTCGTGAGGCGCAGTTGATTGCCACCGCTCATCATCACGCCATCGCACTTGGCCAGGCGCTTGATCATATCGGGCTTCACATCGCTGCGGTCCCGGATGTCCATGATATCGATGTTCGTGGCCCCGAGCCGACCGAACGCCTCGATGTAGTTCTGGCCCACCTCCTCCGGGATGCTGCTGGCACTGGTGATCACCGCGATCCGTTTCTCCGGACCGCCGATCTCATCCACCACACGGCGCAAGATGCCTTCCTCGATGAATTTGTGGGTGAAGACCTTGGTATTGTGCCCGGCTTCGGGCTCCTTACCCTTGTCCTCGTTACCGCCGATGGCGATGAGCTTTCCTTTGGGTGTCATACAGCGTGATTATCCCCCGCCCCCGGGCCTTGTACGCATCTTGAGGGAGGCAGGATGCGGCAGGCCGACGCCGCTAAAGTAGGGGAAGGGCTTCGGAGGGTGAACTGCAGGTGAAGTTTTGATGAACAACCGGCTGTCCCTATCTTACCCACGCCGAAGGTCCTTACCACGCCCTCGTATCAGCTTCATCCAACAAAACCACCTCGCCGGTCTTCCGGTGTTCCTCATGCGCATCCTCGAGCTCAAGGCCATGCGTGGCCCCAATTACTGGTCCGTCAAACGGCACAACCTCATCGTCATGCGCCTCGATATCGAGGACCTCGAGGAGAAGCCCACCGACAAGATCCCCGGATTCTACGAGCGCATCCAGGAAATGCTCCCCACCATGGTGAGCCACCGCTGCAGCGAAGACCACGAGGGTGGGTTCTGGGAACGCGTGAAGCGCGGGACGTGGATGGGCCATGTGATCGAGCATATCGCGTTGGAGATCCAGACCCTCGCGGGTATGGAGACCGGTTTCGGCCGTACACGGAGCACCCGGGATCGGGGCATCTACAACGTGGTGTTCAGTTATGTGGAAGAGCCGGTGGGCATGTTCGCGGCAAAGGCTGCCGTGCGCATCGCGGAGGCCTTGATCAGCGGCGAGAAGTACGACCTCGCGGACGACATTCAGAAAATGCGTGAGCTGCGCGAGGAATCGCGCCTCGGGCCTTCCACCGGAAGCATCGTGGCGGAAGCGGTATCACGCGGTATCCCTTACCTGCGCCTCAACGGACAAAGCCTGGTGCAGCTCGGTCACGGCATCCACCAGAAGCGCATCCGCGCGACGATCACCAGCAAGACCAGCAACATCGGGGTGGAGATCGCCTGCGACAAGGAAGAAACCAAGCAACTGCTGGAGAGCTATGAGATCCCCGTGCCCAAAGGGCGCGTGGTGCGAACCGAAGAAGGTTTGGAAGCGGCCATCGATTCCGTAGGGTTCCCCTGTGTGATCAAGCCCATCGGCGGCAACCACGGTCGCGGTGCCACCATCGGCATCAAGACCTTGGAAGATGCGAAAGTGGCGCTGGCCAAGGCAAAGGAGATCAGCCGCAGCGTCATCGTGGAGCGCTACATCACCGGATTGGACCATCGTCTGTTGGTGATCAACCACCGCTTCATCTGTGCTGCGAAACGTACACCGGCTTGTGTGGTGGGCGATGGCACCAGCACCATCGAGCAACTGGTGGAAGAGGTGAACAAGGACCCGCGCCGTGGCTACGGGCACGAGAACGTCCTGACCCGCATAGACATCGACGACCATACCTTGAAGTTGCTTGCGCTGAAGGACCTCACACCGGAGAGCGTGCCGAAGAAGGACGAAGTGGTCTACCTGAAGGCCACCGCCAACCTCAGCACGGGCGGCACGGCCGATGACGTCACCGAAGTGGTGCATCCCTTCAACGTCTTCCTCGCCGAGCGCATCAGCCGTATCATCGATCTGGATATCTGCGGCATCGACATCATGACCGACGACATCAGCATCCCGCTCAACGAAAGTGGTGGTGCTGTGTTGGAAGTGAACGCTGCTCCCGGCTTCCGCATGCACCTCGACCCCACCGGAGGCATCGGCAAGAACGTGGCCGAACCCGTGGTGGACATGCTCTTCCCGCCGGGCACTCCGAGCCGCATCCCCATTATCGCGATCACCGGAACGAACGGAAAGACCACCACAACGCGCCTCACCGCGCACCTCATGCGCAGCGTAGGTTACAAGGTGGGCATGACGTGCAGCGACGGCGTCTACATCCAGAACCGGCTGCTGATGAAAGGTGACTGCACCGGTCCGGCCAGCGCGCAATTCGTGTTGAAGGAGCCCGTGGTGGATATGGCCGTGTTGGAAACCGCACGCGGTGGCTTGGTGCGCAGTGGTCTCGGCTTCGAGCATTGCGACGTGGCCATCGTCACCAACGTGGCGGCCGACCACTTGGGCTTGAAGGACATCCACACGTTGGAAGACCTGGCCCATGTGAAGAGCACCGTGCCCCGCAGCGTGCGTCAGGATGGATACGCCATCCTCAACGCCGACGATGAACTCGTGATGGCCATGCGCAAGCAGACCAACTGCAAGATCGCGCTCTTCAGCCTCGACGAGAACAACCGCCTGATCCGCCAACACTGCAAGCTCGGTGGCCTCGCCGCGATCTACGAGAACGGTTTCATCACCATCAGCAAGGGTGAGTGGAAGTTGCGCATCGAGAAGGCCGTGAACGTGCCCATCACCTACGGTGGCAAGGCCGTCTTCAACATCCAGAACGTATTGCCCGCCGTGCTCGCGGCCTTCGTGCAAGGGGTGAAGGTGGAAGACCTGCGACAAGCGCTGTTGACCTTCGTACCCGGTGCTGCCCAAACGCCCGGCCGCCTCAACCTTTTCCAGTTCAAGAATTTCCAAGTGGTGGTGGACTACGCCCACAACCCGCACGGCTTCGAGGCCCTCGGCAAGTTCCTCAGCAAGATCCCCGACAGTCCGAAAGTGGGTGTCATCGCGGGGGTCGGCGACCGTCGCGACGAGGACACCGTGAACCTCGGTCGCCTCAGCGCGCAGATGTTCGATGAGATCATCATCCGCCAGGACCGCAACCTACGCGGCAAGAGCGACGACGAGATCATCGCCTTGATGGTGAAAGGCATTAAGGAGATCGATCCGAACAAGAAGTACACCATCATCAAAAAAGAGGAAGAAGCCATCCGCCACGCCATCAGCAGCGCGAAACCCGGCAGCTTCCTCACCCTCTGCAGCGATGTGGTGCCTGATGCGCTCGCGTTGGTGTTGAAGCTGAAGGAGGAAGATGAGAAGGTGCCCTTCAACACGGATGATATCCCGAATAGGAATAAGGAGTTGGTGGGGTGAGTAGATGGAGGAGTTGCACGTTCCATACCGTAAGCGCCTAGGGCGTGAGCCTGATTTCAAAGTAGTGTACCGCTTCTTCGGTGAACATGAAGGAGGAAGGAGCAGTCCGCCATTTCAAGGTTATCGGTCGGATTTCTGGTATGAAGATGAAGAGGAGAGGCCAGGTAACATCTTCATGATCTGGCCCGAGTTCTTGGATGAGTACGGCGATGTAGTTCTGAAAGTTGATCACGCGGTTGCCGTGAATGGAGAGGCGTACATGTGGGTCGTCAATCCCGATGCGATGCCATACCACAGGAAACACCTGCGTGTCGGGGCGACTGGATTTTTCCATGAGGGAGCACGCCGCGTCGCAGAATGCACCGTTGTTCAGCTCATCGGGCTAACTGCCTAAGAAACGACCACACTGCTCGTAGCCTGTAACTGCGTGCAACATACACCGCAACGCACTAGCCGGTGGCTACCACCCCCTGCTTCGGGAACTGTGCTTGTTGAAAGGACCTCACTACGCGGAGCCTGTGGCTACGTGCCACAAGAACAAGTCTCCAGTAGCCTGCGGCTACTACCTGTTCTTATAGGTCACTGTGCATGTTGAAAGGACCCGGATGGACCGAGATGGACACAACTGCGTCCATCCAAGTCCATCGACGTCCATTCCGGACAAGCAGCACCTTGAAATAGGCCTCACCCAAACCAAAGAGGCTACCTTCGGTTAGGCCAACATGCCACCCTAGCATGAAGAAACTCTACACCCTCGGCTTCTCGGTACTCGCACTCTTCCAAACCGCCACGGCCTGTAGTTGGATACCCACCTCGTTCTGCGAAACGAGCAACGATCGACCAGATGATGTGGTCATCAGCGGGAAGATCATCGGTGTGGATGATGACGGTATCGATGTAGCGGTGATCCATGTACTGAAAGGGACCGAGAGCAGTGAGGTCATCCGGATCTGGGATGGCACCGATTTCGACTGCAACGGCCTCTTTTCCATGGCGGCTTCAGCGCTTGGTGATGTGGACGATACGATCATCGTGGTGATGCCGTTGATCACGGAGATCGAGAACACGTGGGATGTCCTGGGTGATTACCGAAGGCCGAATTATTTCGGCGCCAACACCGAATTGCGCGTGACCAATGGGATGATCGGGGGGTACATCTGGGGACCTCCGATGAACCCGGTCTTTCAAATGCCCTATCTACATCTCATCAGCAACTGGAACGAAGGGCCGGATGCGTGTTCGGTGTTCTTGTCGGTCGATGGCGTGCAAACAAGCGGACCGTTCGCAGTACAGCTGATCGACAACGTGTTGAACGTGAACGTTAACGGCCACGGAGGTTCGGGATATTCGATGCAGATACTCGCATCGAATGGACAAGTGATAGTTGAGCAGTCCATGCTTATGGGTAACAAGCAGGTGGGTCTATCCGGACTTTCGACCGGCGTGTATCATATCGTGCTGCTCCACCAGAGCGGTGCGCGATCCTTCACTCGGGTGGTGAAGACTTAGTGCTCCACTGCGCGCCTATGGATACGCGCAACACGAATAGGTTCATAGTAGCCTGTGGCTACCATCCTGTCTTCATAGACCGAAGGAGCAGAGTGTATGCGAATGGACAACGATGGACACCATCGTGGTCCATCCGCTTCCATCACCGTCCATTCGAACACCGGTAGCGGCCCGCGAACTGTTCGTTCTCAGAACGGAAAATACATCGGTATCACCACCATCGCCACGATCCAGACGAGGATGTTGAGCGGCGTGCCCACCTTCAGGTAATCGTTGAAGCGGTAGTTGCCGGGCACGTAGATCATGCTGTTGGTCTGGTAGCTCATGGGCGTCATGAAAGCGAGTGAAGCGGCGAACATCACACCCACCAGGAAGGGCCGTTCGCTCACACCCATGGCGGTGGAGAGTTGCAAGGCGATGGGCGTCATTAGCGCAGCGGTGGCGTTGTTGCTCATCACGTTGGTGGCTAGGAACGTGATGCCGAAGACGATGGAGAGTGCCAATAGGGGAGAACCATCACCCAGTAGGTTGAACAGTCCGTTCGCGATCATCTGGTCACCGCCGGTCTTTTGCAGGGCAGCACCCATGCTGAGCACGCCGGCCAGGAGGAAGATCACCTTCCATTCCACTGCGGCGTACGCTTCCTCCGGTGTGATCACACGGGTAAGTAACAAGGCGAGCACACCCACGATCGCGGTGAGCACGATGGGCGCGAACCCTGCCGATGCCGCACCGATCACGCCCACCAGTACCAGCGCGGCGGTCACGGCTTTGCGCACATCGACGCCTTTGATCTCGTCCTCGTCGATCACGGTCAAGGCGTCCTCCTGCATCAGCTTGTAGATGGCCTGTTGTCTGGAGGCGAGGAGCAGGATGTCCCCTTCGACCAACGGCAGGTTCGAAGGGTCTTCATCGTGGTTGCGATCATGTCGCCGGATACCGATGATACCGTGGTGTAGGTCGCGCAGGAACTGCCAGGTACCAAGTCTCCTTCCTGCCAGCCGCGAGCCTTTCGGGATGACCACCTCGAAGAGGCGGAGGACCCCTGGATCGGTCAGTTCACCCTCTTCGGTCAGCAGTCGAACGCCCTTCGTCCGGCGCAACTCGCGCAGCCGCTCACGTTCGATCACGATCAAGAGTTCATCACCCTCTTCGATCATCTGATCGTCCGTTGGCACTTCATGGGCGCCACCCTTCGCATGTCGAAGCCAGCGGACCTCCGCGTCGTACTCCTTGCGCAGTTGCGAATCCACCAAGGGTTTCCCCACGTCGGCCGCGCCTGCTTCATACCGCATCATGGCCACGAACGTGCTTGTCCGTTCCACATTGTCCGTTTCCCGTTTCGGCAGGATCCACAGCCCGATGGTGAGCATGTATGCGATACCTGCGAGCGTGAGCCAGATGGCAGCCGGTGCGAACTCGAACATGCCCATGGGGGCGAACCCTTGTTGCTCGGCAATGCCGCTCACGAGGATGTTCGTACTCGTTCCGATCAGTGTGCATACACCACCCAATAGGGCCGCGAAGGAGAGCGGCATCAACAATTTGCCTGGTGCCACGCCCGTTCGCTCGGCCAAGCGAAGTGCGGCGGGCATGAGCAAGGCCACCACGGCTGTATCGTTGATGAAGGCCGACAGCGCCGCAGCGAAGAGCATGAGCGCGACCAATGCGGCGAGGAAGTGCCAACGCCCCAAGCGGATCAACAAACGGATCAGAGGGTCCAGAACACCTGAGCGGAACAGTGCGAAACTGAGCACGAACATGCACGCCACGGTGATGGTGGCTGAGTTCGTGAATCCCTTGAAGCCTTCCTCCGGTGCCAGCACACCCGAGACGATGAACAAGGTCATGATCAGGATGGCCGTGACATCGATCGTGAAGTACTCCTTCACGAAGAGAAAGATGCCGATCACGATGATCAGCAGGGTGAGGTAGAACGCTATGTTGTCCGGGAGGAACGCGCGCAACGAGTTCAACTGGTGCATGGTGGTGGCTTTGTGGGGTTCGCCCGTGCAAGCCGAAGGCCGATCTCTAGTGAAAGGCAACTTGGTGATCGAACGCGGCCCTACACCTCTGCCAAATGCTGGAAGTACGGGGCGAGAGATCCATATCACTGTTGCAGTGCGACCGTGCCGCGTGGACCAGAGAGGGTCGATCCCTCCACGATCACGGCTACTGATCGTGGCACCACCTCCCCGGAACGAGTAGGGTAGGCACCAAGAGCAAGGCTTCGTTCCAGGCTCAGGCCGTGGTCAATACGCCTACTTTCCCAGCTGGGAACGCCTTTTGCGCACCAGCGTGCATGAGTTCAGATGAGCACTACAACGAACCCGGCAAACTGCCCGAGCCCTTGGAAGACGAACAGCCGAACGACTTGCCCGCTACACATGGCATGTTCATCGCCGTTATCGCTGTGGCTTTCATCGTACTCGTCGTTCTTGCCGTGCTCCAGGTGAAGCGGTAGTGCTCACTTCCGCACCGCTCGCGCCAGCACGATGATCAGCACCGCACCCACGGTTGCGCAGATGATGCGTCCGATGAGGTTGGTGGCATCGAGTCCGAGCAGGCCGAAGACGAGATCGCCAACGAAGCCGCCCAGCAGGCCGAGGAGGATATTGACGAGCAATCCATAGCCGCTGCCCTTCATGAATTGGCCGGCGAGCCAACCGGCCACGCCACCCACGATCAAGCTCCAGATGATACCCATGCCGGAAAGGTAGCCGGTGGTGCTGGAAAAGAAAAAGCCCCGCTTTCGCAGGGCTTTTCGATGTTCTTCGCGCGCTTATTTCGCCACGGCCACTTCGCTGACCGCCTGACGCTTCTCGGTGATACGAGCGCTTTTACCGCGCAAGCCGCGCAGGTAGAAGATGCGTGCACGACGCACGGCACCACGCTTGTTCACGTCGATCTTGTCGATGAAGGGGCTGGCTACGGGGAAGATCCGCTCCACGCCGATGTTGTTGCTGATCTTCCGCACGGTGAAGGTAGCGGTGCTGCCGCTGCCTTTGCGCTGGATCACCACGCCTTGGTACTGTTGGATACGCTCCTTGTTACCTTCCACGATCTTGTAGTGGACAGTGATGGTGTCGCCGGCCTTGAAATCGGGCAGTTGTTTCAGCGGGGCGATCTCTTTCTCGAGCTGCTTGATGCGGTCCATGACCTTCTGGTTTAGAGGGAGTTCCCAGCGCCTACGACACGTCGGAGGATTCGGATCCCGTGGATTTGGGGCCGCAATATTACGGATAATTCACTGATCCTGAACCCCCGGTTCACCCAGAAGTCCGGGTCGGCGCTGCCGGGTGCGTTCCAGGGCCTGCTGGTGGCGCCAGGCATCGATGTTCGCTTGGTGGCCGCTAAGGAGCACGTCGGGCACCTTCCAGCCTTGATATTCGGCCGGGCGCGTGTAATCCGGTGGCGAAACGAGGCCATCCTGGAAGCTGTCGCTCAAAGCCGAGGTCTCATCGCCCAGCACGCCGGGTAGCAGACGGATCACAGCATCGCTCACGACCGCAGCAGCCAGTTCGCCCCCGCTCAGCACATAGTCGCCGATGCTCACTTCACGGGTGATCAGGTGTTCGCGTACCCGTTCATCCACCCCTTTGTAATGGCCGCACAGAAGGATCAGGTTCCCTTTCAGGCTCAGCTCGTTAGCCAGCGGTTGGTCCAGTAATTGGCCGTCCGGACAGAGGTAGATCACCTCGCCGTAGGAGCGTTGGGCCTTCAACTCGGCTATGGCCCGGTGGATCGGCTCGACCGTCATCACCATGCCTGCGCCGCCCCCGAAGGGGTAATCGTCCAGCCGGCGATGCTTGTCCGTGCTCCAGGCCCGCAGGTCGTGCACGTGCACTTCCGCCAAGCCCTTCTTCTGGGCCCGCTCCAGGATGCTCTCGTTGAACCAACTGTCCAACAGGCGGGGAACTGCGCTAAGGATATCGATGCGTACCACGGTGCGAAGGTGCGCAAATGCCTGTCCACAGCCATGGTTGCACATCTTCACGGGGGATCCTTTCCGAGGATCCTGCGTTAGAAGATTACCTTCGGCATGTTCCTTGCCATTGACGTCACCACACGACCATGAAGAACCTCCTAGCCGCCACCGCTTTACTGGCCGCCGTATCCGTTCAGGCTCAGAAACATGTGTACGAGGACCTGCTGGTGCTCTACGTGGATGAGAAGTACGAGAAGTGCATGGAAAAGGCCTTGACCTACACCGAAGGGGATGCCACCAAGAAGGATCCCTTGCCCTTCCTGTACGTGAGCATGTGCAACTACGAGATGTCGAAGTTGGAGAAGTACGCCACCGACTACCCCAAGGCCGGTCGTGATGCGTTGAAGTGGGCGGAGAAGTACCGCAAGAAGGACAAGGACAAGGAGTTCTTCAACAACTACGAGGATTATTGGGCTAGCTTGAACACCATGGCTGGTGAGACGGGTGAGAACCTGATCGACGACCCCAAGGGATTGAGCAAGTCCAAGGCCAACTTCGATGCCATGACCGGTTATTACCCGGAGAATCCCGGTCCGTGGTTGATGCTCGCCATCGTGCAGTACAAGAGCAACCTGGCCAAGGAAGGGGACCTGAGCGTGGCCGCGTTCGACAAGGCCGTCGCAGCTGCCGGTGATATCAAGACCCTACCCAAGGACCAGCAGAAACTCCTGAAGAACGCCCTGATCCGTTACGCCGATCACCTCGTGGCCAAAGGCGACCGCACCAAGGCCCGCAAGTACGCCGAGATCGGCAAGGATGTCTTCATGGAAGAGCCCGACTTCAAGGGCATGTGGGAGTCGCTGTAGGGAAGTCGGGCATCAGCAGTGTGCCGTTGGCCCTGAATACATAGCGCCTTGGCAGGCGGACAAGTGGACATTGCCTATGGCCGACTTGAGTGCGCTCTTCTCCGCATCATCAACATCACCAGAGCGGGCAGCAGCATCAGTTCCGCCACGAAGGCGAAGGCCAGCGTTAGCGTGATGAGGACGCCCATGTAGTGTACACTGGCGAAGTCGGAGAAGATCAGGGTGATGAAGCCCGAGAGCAGCATCAAGCTCGTGACCGTGACCGCCTTGCCGGTGCGCAAATAGGTGCGTTTGAGCGCATAAGCGGGGGAAAGACCGCGGCGCAGGTGATGGCGCAAGGCAGCCAACATGTGAATGGTGTCATCCTCGGCGATCCCGAAGGAGATGCTGAAGATGATGGCGGTGCTCACCTTCAGGTCCACGCCGAAGAAACCCATGACGCCGGCGATGAACACAAGGGGCACGAGGTTCGGGATCAAGGCCACGAAGACCATACGCCAGTCGCGGAAGAACCAGAACATGATGAGGGCGGTGAGGAATACCGCGAGGCCCATGCCGCGCACCAACTGCGTGCTCAACGTTTCGTTGTTCTTATCGATCAGGTAGGCCATGCCCGTCTGGCTCATTGTAAGCCCGTCGAGCGCGTTCGCCTCGATGTAGGCTTGTAAGGTGCTGTTCTTGCCCTTGTGTACGTAACCGCCTTCGTCCACCATGCGCCCCGTCATCCGCGCGCTGCGTCCATCGGCGCTCACGATCCCGCCGATCACGTCCTTGCTCAGCAGCCGCATCCGTTTCGCCAGCCGCGCGCATTCAGCACTGTCCTCCGGTAGGCGGTAGTACGATCGATCGCCTCCGTTGAACGCCTTGTTCATGGAGTACATCAAGGTGACGGGCGATATCAGGCCATCCACGCCATAGGCTGAATCCACGTGGTGTTGCACCCGTTCGATCCGCCGCAGCACCTCGAGGTCCCACACGGAGGAAGCATCGCTGCTCTCAGATAGCGCGATCTCCATCTCGAAGGGGCGCACACCGCCGAAGGTCTCCTCGAACCAGATGAAACCTTGTTTCACCGGATCGTTGGTAGGCAGATCCTCAAGCAGGTAGTTGTTCACCTTGATCCGCGAGGTACCCACCAAACTCACCACGACCACACCTGTGAAACCGATGAGGATGCGGCGCCGGTTGCGGATGGTCCACTTGAAGAAATTCGGCAGGCGGGCTGTCCACGGCGACTCTCGGATGGACATGGGCAACAGTTTCTGCGGATCGGTGAGCACCAACAGCGCCGGCAGCATGGTGAAGGCCAGCAGGAAAGTGAGCAGCACGCCCAGCGCGGTGTAAAGTCCGAACTCCTGCAAGGGTTGGATGTTCGCGGTGCCCAGCGTGGCGAAGCCGATGCCGCTGGTGACGGCGGTGAGGAAGGTGGCCAGACCCACTTCCGCATAGGTATTAGCAATGGCGCGGATCCGTGGCACACCGGCGCGGATCTCGTCCAGGTAACATTCCAGGATGTGTACCACGTCGCTCATGCCCACCACGAAGAGGATCGTGGGCAATAGCATGGTGAGGATGCCGATGGGTTTGCCCAACGCCGTCATCAACCCGATCTGCCAGAGGATCGCGAGGCCCACCACCACGATGGGCACGATCACGCCCATCCGGCTGCGGAAACCGATCCAGAGGAACACCGCGAGCAGGAGGATGGAGGCCGTGAGGAAGAAGACCATCTCCTTCACCATGGTGATGATGTAGTGGTCCTGGCCCACGATGCGACCGACGATGCGCGTATCGGCCATGCCAGTTGCAGCCAGGGTGGCGCGTACATCGCTGAGCAGCGTGTCGCACCGCTCTTTAGAGAGGTTGGCTTCGGCGTTCAGGACCACCAGCATGGCCTTGCCGTCGTCGGAGAAGAAGTAATCCTTGATGCGCGGATCGTTCCAGATGCGTGCCGAATCGATGGGGAGAAGGCTGTCGTTCCAGTAACGCAGGTACGGCGTCTCGAACGCACCGATCGGGGTGATGATCGGTTCGGTGAGGCGGGTGGGGGAGAGCACCTTGGTCACCCGAGGTAGGCGTTCCAACCGTACCGCGAGGCTGTCTACACGGGTGAGCAGTTCGCCATCGAACACACCTTGTTCCCGTTCGATGCCGAAGAGGAGGAAGTCATTATCGTGCCCGAACTGTTCGCGGAAGGCCAGGTAGCGATCCAGTTCGGGGTCGTTGTTCGGGAAGAACTTCTCGAAGTCGTAATCCACCCGCATGTTGCGCAAGGCGAACCCGGCACCCAGGCTGATCACGGCCAGGATGATGAGCGCGGCCCAGGCGTTGCACCGGGTGAGGAGGCGTTCGAGACGTTCGGTGCGGTGGTCCATCAACAGGAGGTGGTCGATCGCGCGGCGCAAAGGTGGTCAAGCCCCGAACACCGCGCGGCTACTTTTGTTCCGTGGAATGGAGAATGACGATGCGGGTGGCCTTGCTGCCCTTGTTCCTGCTGGCGGTGACCACCGTGCATGCGGGCAAATTGGAGAAAGCGTTCAAGGCACTGGAGGTACACGACTACTTCAAGGCGCGTGAGCTCTTCCGCAAGGAGGTGAAGAAGCATCCGGCCGCGGCGTGGTACGGATTGAGCGTGATAAGCGGTCGCGCCAACAACCCCTTCTTCGACCTGGATTCGGCCTACCAGTTCATCCTCAAAGCTGATCTGGCCTTCACCGCCGCGCCCGACAAGGAACGTGTGTACATCGGCGCCTTGGGGGTGAGCCACACGAGCATCACCGCGCAACGCGAGCACGTGTTCGGACGGGCCTGGGAGGTGGTGCGCGGCCAGAACACCGTACAGGCCTACCAGTCTTATTTGGACCGCTACCCATCCGGTCCACGCGCGGAGGAAGCGCGTTCCGTGATGCACCACCTGGCTTTCCAGGAGGCACGCCAGGCCAACACGGCTGCGGCCTACAGGGCGTTCGTGGAGAAGTTCCCCGAAGCACGCGAGGTGTACGAAGCGCGCACGCGATTGCAAGGTGCGGTGTTCGAGGAGGCCACCGCGGCCAAAGACCTCGCCTCGTACAAGGCCTTCATCGCGGCCCACCCGGAGAACCCCAACGTGCGCAAGGCCGAGGACGAGATCTACCGGTTGAGCACGCCAGGACGGACGATCGCGGAGTACAAGGCGTTCATCAAGGCCGAACCCGATAACCACCGCGTGCCCGATGCCTGGCGCAGTTTGTACGAGACCTACACCAAGGACCTGAACGTCGGTGCCATCACACGCTTCATCGCCGAGTTCCCGGACTATCCCTTCATGGAGGAACTGGTGGATGACTACCGCACTGCGAGCATCGAGCTCATGCCCTTCCGCCGCGATGGGAAATGGGGCTTCATCGACACCGAAGGCAGCGAGCGCATCAAAGCGGAATACGATTGGGTGGATCCCTTCGTGAACGGACAGGCCCAAGTGGGGTTGGGTGATCGGGTGGGTACCATCAACCGGTCCGGTCGTGTGGTGGTACCGATCGAATACGATGAGGTGGGCGAGTTCACCGAAGGCACCGCGGTGGTGGAACGGTCGGGTCGCTTCGGTGCGGTGGACCGCGGTGGAGAACTGGTGGTGCCCATGGTCTACACCGATCTGGGCGACCTGTCCGAAGGGTTGGCCTACGCGCAGGACCATGGTCGCTATGGCTACGTGAATGCGCGTGGCGAAATGCGCATCTCACCAGGGTATGAGTCCGCCACGAGCTTCCACGCGGAGCGGGCGGTGGTGGGCCGTGAGGGACGCTATGGCGTGATCGACCGGACCGGCCAGCTGGTGGTACCCATGGAGTACGATTGGATCGAAGGCTACGAACATGGCCCTTCGCGGGTGCGCAAGAACGGCCGCACGGGCACCATGAGCGTGAATGGTGAAGTGCTGTTGGAGGCGAAGTACGACCACGTGGGTGCTTATCACGATGGCCTGGCCCTCGTGGTGGAAGCTGGACGCTGCGGTTACGCGGATACGCTTGGTCGCATGATCATCGCTTTGGACTACGAAGCGCCGGCCGATGTCGCCACTTGGGGTGACTTCGCGAATGGTCGTGTCGAGGTGCGTTCCGGTGGCAAGCATGGCATCATCGGTGTCAACAACGAACGCATCGTTCCGTTCCAATATGCGGACGTGGGAGGCACACACGGACCGCTCTTCGCCGTGAAGAAGAAGGCCAAGTGGGGCTTCGTGGATGGTCGTGGTGCCAGCGTGGTGGAAGCGAAGTACGATCAGGTCTGGGACTTCGTGGAGGGTATTGCGCGTGTGCAAGTGGGCGGCCTTTTCGGCGCGGTGGACAGCACCGGCAAGGAGGTGATCGCGCCAACCTTGTCCTCGTTGGTGGATGCACGTGCCGGACATCTTGTTGGCGGCAATGTTCGGTCCGGGGTGTTCGACAAGACCGGAAAACCGGTGCTGCTGATGATCCACCAAGAGGTCTCGCTCATCACGGAGCGGATCGCCAAGGTCACCGACGGTGGTCGTTTCGCGTACCGTGATCTCAGCGATGGGCGCTACCTCTGGAAAGAGGTCGGCTACGTGGAAGGCGGATCAGCGGAGTAGGGTCACGTGCCCGATGCGGGCTTCGCTGCGCACCCCTTCCGGAGCCAGCACCCGGAAGGCGAGCTTCCACACGTACACACCATCCTGGGAAGCCACACCGCTGTAGGCGCCATCCCAACCTTCTTCGCGGTCGTTGGTGCTGTGGATGCGTTCTCCCCAACGGTCGAATATCTCGAGTTGGTAGCTGTCCAGCGGACCGTCGATCACCGGCAGGAACACGTCGTTAAACCCGTCGTTGTTCGGTGTGAAGCTGTTGGGTACATGCACGTAGGTGTTGCAATCCTTGGCTTCCACGTGGATGCTATCAATGGCATCGATGCACGTACCGGTGGCATGTACGGTGTACCACCCCGGCTCGAAGACCGAGATGGTGGTGCCGCGCGCGCCCGTGTTCCATTGGAACGTAGCGCCCGGCAAGGCTTCCACCTGCAGCACGGCCACCGACCCCGGGCAGATGCTGGGATCGCCGCTGAGTTCCACCTCGGTGGTCATCGGAATGAAGTTCACGAAGACCTGATCACTGGCCGAGCAACCCAAGCTGTCCGTGGTCACGGTGTAGAAGCCCGTGGTGGTCACTGCGATCGTATTGCCCACTTCGCCGGTGGACCAGCTCACGTTGGAACCTGGAACGGCCAGGGTAACGACCTCGCCTGCACATGCCTGCCGGTTCGCTCCCAACTCCGGAGCCATCACATCGATCACCTCCACGGTGATCACATCCAGCGCAACACAACCAGCCACGGTCACCGTCGCGGTGTACACGCCACCAGTGGCCACGTTGATGGTGGGAGTCGTAGCGCCAGTACTCCACACGTATGTGGCACCAGTGACAGGTGTGCCGATCTCGGTACTGATGCCCGCGCAGATCGTTCGGTCGTTGCCAAGGTCGAAGCTGGAAGGCGAGAAGACATCCACCACGATGCTGTCACGAAGCGTGCAGGTATTGCGTGATGCATCCACCCAATAGATGCCAGCCGTCGTGATGATCCGCTCGGGCAAGGTGGATCCATCATCCCAGATGAAACTCGTGTTCGGTTGGTCCACGTTGATCGTCAACGTAGCTCCTTCGCACAGGGAGGTGTCGTTCCCGAGGTCGATCAACGGGGCATCGAGGATCTCTACCAGCACATTGTCCGAAGCTGAGCATCCATTCACGGTGATGGTGACCGTTACGGTCCCGGCCGACGTGGTGGTAAGCGTTGGCGCACTGCTGCCATCGCTCCAATCGTATGTGGCACCTAGTGTAGTCGCATCGAAGGTGGTGGCATCACCAGGACAGAGTGCCCGATCCGGACCCAATTCAATGTTCGGTAGCGGAGTGAAGTCCACGTTGACCACATCGCTCACCGAGCATCCTGCCACGAAGGCTTCCACCGAATACGTGCCGGGCGTTGTGATGGTCCGAACAGGGTCCGTGGTCCCGTCATTCCACAGGTGTGTGGCACCAGCGACGGTGGCATTGAGTTCTACACTCTCGCCTTCGCACAACGTGATGTCATCACCCAAGTCCAATCCAGCGGCATTCGCATAGCTCACGGTGATGGTGTCGCGGACGTCGCAACCACTGGGCGTCTCGAAATGCAAAGTGTAGGTCCCTGCTGTTGCGACGGTGTAGGTTGGTGTTGCATCCGTGCCGTTCCAGGTGCTCACGCCTGTGGGTAGATCCGCCCCGAGCTCAAGGGTCTCTCCAGGGCAGAGCGTCACGTCCGGTCCGAGCGAATAACTGAACGAACCGAAGTTGATGGTGATCTCATCGCTCACGCTGCAATCGCCGAGACTGACGACCACTTCGTACGTACCATCGGTGCTCACGTCTATGGTCGGTGAAACCGCACCCGTGATCCAACTGTATGTTGCACCGGGCCAGGTGGCGTCCAAGGTCGTGCTCGTTTCACCACCACAGAAGACGAGGTCGCTTCCCAGATCAACCGAAGGAGCGGGGTTCACCGTGATGGTGGCCTGATCGGTCACGCTGCATAGACCGCTGAAGACCTCCACGCTGTAGATGCCGGTGGTGGTCACGTCGATGGTGGGTGTGGTGGCACCCGTGCTCCAGAGGTAGGTGGCACCGGCGGTGGTTGCATCCAAGGTCACCACTTCGCCGTCGCAGATGGTGGCATCTGCGCCGATGTTCACCGAGGTCGCGGAGAGCACTGTCACGTTGATCGCATCCGAAGCGACACAACCGTTCAAGGTGACATCCACGCTATACGTGCCGGTGGTGCTGGCGGTGATGGTCGGTGTGGTGGCGCCAGTGCTCCACACGTACGATGCTCCGGGCCACGTCGCATCAAGGGTGATGTCCTCGCCCGCACAGAGCGTGACATCATTGCCAAGTTCCACGGATGGCATCGGGTTCACCGTGATGATGGCTTGGTCGGTCACACTGCAAAGCCCGCTGAAGACCTCCACGCTGTAAGTGGCCGTGGTGGTCACGTCGATGGTGGGGGTAGTGGCACCCGTGCTCCAGAGGTAGGTGGCACCGGCGGTGGTTGCATCCAAGGTCACCACTTCGCCGTCGCAGATGGTGGCATCGGCGCCGATGTTCACTGAGGTCGCGGAAAGCACCGTCACGTTGATCACATCCGAAGCCACACAACCGTTCAAGGTGATTTCCACGCTGTACGTGCCCGTGGCGCTGGCGGTGATCGTCGGTGTGGTGGCGCCAGTGCTCCACACGTACGATGCTCCGGGCCAGGTCGCATCAAGGATGATGTCTTCACCCGCACAGAGCGTGACGTCATTACCGAGTTCAACTGACGGCATCGGGTCCACCGTGATGGTGGCCTGATCGGTCACGCTGCACAGTCCGCTGAAGACTTCCACGCTGTAAGTGCCGGTGCTGGTCACGTCGATGGTGGGTGTGGTGGCACCTGTGCTCCAGAGATAGGTGGCACCAGGTGTGGTAGCATCCAAGGTCACCACCTCACCGTCGCAGATCGTCGCATCGGCCCCGATGTTCAAAGAGGTTGCGGAGAGCACCGTCACGTTGATCACATCCGAAGCGACACAATCGTTCAAGGTGACATCCACGCTGTACGTGCCGGTGGTGCTGGCGGTGATGGTCGGTGTGGTGGCGCCAGTGCTCCACACGTACGATGCTCCGGGCCAGGTCGCATCAAGGATGATGTCTTCACCCGCACAGAGCGTGACGTCATTACCCAGTTCAACGGACGGCATCGGGTCCACCGTGATGGTGGCCTGATCTGTCACACTGCAAAGCCCGCTGAAAACCTCCACGCTGTACGTGCCCGTGGTGGTCACGTCGATGGTCGCGGATGTAGCACCCGTGCTCCAGAGGTAAGTGGCACCAGCGGTGGTGGCATCCAAGGTCACCACCTCGCCGTCGCAGATGGTGGCATCGGCGCCGATGTTCACAGAGGTCGCGGAGAGCACTGTCACGTTGATCACATCCGAAGCCACACAACCGTTCAAGGTTACGTCCACGCTGTAGGTCCCGGTGCTGCTGGCGGTGATCGTCGGCGTGGTGGCGCCGGTACTCCACACGTACGTTGCTCCGGGCCAGGTCGCATCAAGGGTGATGTCTTCGCCCGCACAGAGCGTGACATCATTGCCGAGTTCCACGGACGGCATCGGATTCACCACCACGTTCACGGCGTCATTCACGGTGCATGTTCCTTGCGTCACCACCACACTGTATGTGCCACTGGTTGCCACGGAAATGGTCGGTGTGGTGGCACCGGTGCTCCATGCGTAAGCAGCACCAGGCAAGGTCGCGTCAAGCGTTGCGCTTTCACCGGCGCATAGTGCGAAGTCGGCGCCCAGATCGATAGCACCAGGTGTGGCGTACGTGATGGTCACTGCATCCGTGGCCGTGCAATTCGCCGCGTTGGTCACCGTAACGGCGTAGGTGCCGTTGGACGGAACGGTGATCGTGGGTGATGTGGCACCCGTGCTCCACGCATAGCTCAAGCCGAGGCCGCTCGCATTCAGTACAAGAGTTTCACCCGGGCACAAGGTGGCGTCATCCCCGATGTCCACCGTAGGCAGCGCTTCCACGGTGACATCGATGACGTCGTTCACCGAACAGTTCCCTTGGGTCACCACTACCGAGTAAGAGCCCGCACTGTTCACCGAGATGGTGGGCGTAGAGGCTCCAGTGCTCCACGCGTACGTGGCACCGGGTACCGTGGCATCCAACACCAGGTCATCACCCGCGCACAGCGCTACATCCGCACCAAGGTCGATCGGAGTTGGCGCATCGTAGGTCACCGTGATCGCATCGCTGCTGGTGCATCCGTTGGCATCGGTGCGGATCACCGAGTAGGTGCCACCGCTGTTCACGGCGAACGTCGCATTGGTCGATCCATCCTGCCATTGATAGGAGGCGCCTGCGAGCGTGGCATCCAAGGTGATCGGCGTGCCAGGGCAAAGTGTCACATCCGCACCGAGGTCCACGAGGTCAACAGGCCAGGCGTCAATGGTGATGACATCGCTCCGGCTGCAATCGTTCGCGGAAACAGTGACGCTGTACGTGCCAGGACCTACAGTGATGGTCGGCGTGGAAGAGCCTGTGCTCCATGCGTAGGTGGCCCCGGGCACGGTGGCATCGAGCACGGTGGTGGTACCCGGACAGATAGAACGATCAGGGCCGAGCGTGAACGCGGGCAGCGGCGTCACGGAAACTACCACCTCATCGCGCACCACGCATCCGTTCAAGCTCACATCCACCCAGTAGAGACCTGCGGTTGATACGCCGATGGTTTCCGTGGTGGCTCCCGTGCTCCATACGTAGGTGGCACCCGGTACGGCAGTGCCGATGGTTGTGCCTTGTCCTTGGCAGATGGTGAGATCCGGACCGAGGTCCACGGTCTGCAAGGTGAAATTGCTCAGGGTGAAGCTGTCGCTCGAGGTGCAATCATCCACCGTCACGGCCACGGTGTACGTGCCTGGAGTAGTGGCATCGAAGGTGGCTGCCGTTGAACCATCCTGCCACACGTAGGTCGCGTTCGCTGTGGTGGCATCCAACGGCACGGACACTCCTGGGCACACCGTCTGGTCAGGCCCAAGGTCAACTACAGGCAGCGGGTTGAAGTTCACGTTGACGGCATCCGTAGTTGGGCAGCCGTTCACGGTCACCTGCACGGAAGGGTTGGCATCCGAAGTGACATCGAGTGTCGCGTTGCCACTGCCATCGGACCAGAGGTAAGTGGCGCCCGGCGTGGTGGCATCGAGTGTCACCGTTTCGCCCTCGCAGGCATCGATGTCTGCACCAAGTTCTACCACCGGATCCGGGGAGTAGGTCACATCCACCGCATCCGAAGCGGGGCAGTTGTTCACGGTCACCTGCACGGAATAGGTCCCAGGCCCCGATACCGAGTACGTCGGGTTGGTACTGCCATCCTGCCACACATAGGAACCACCCGGCGTTGCTGCGGAAAGTACACGGGTCTCCCCATCGCACAGCGCAAGGTCAAGGCCCAGGTCCACGACAGGCAGCGCGTTGTAGTTCACGATGATGCCATCGGTGGCCGAGCAGCCATTGGCCGTCACCGTCACGCTATACACGCCCGGGCCGCTCACCACGTAACCAGGTAGGGTGGAGCCATCCTGCCACACGTACGAGCCACCGGGTACAGCGGCATCGAGCACTAGGTTCTGTCCGTTGCACAAGGTGGCGCTCGGCCCAAGGTCGAACACGGGCAAGGGCGTCACGAAGACTTCTTTGGAATCGCGCAGGCGGATGGTGCCTTGCATGGTGATGTCGTCCAGGCCGAAGTCATTGCCCACACCTTCGCCGGACATCACCCGCAAGCAGAGGTTCGCGTTGGTGACACCTGCACCGCTGGTCCACGTCTGTGTCACCGTTTGCCAGCCGGCGTTGAAGGCGGGCAGGGTCACCTCAGGGCCTACGGGAGCGCCATCGATCCACCATTGCAAGCGCGCGGGTGTGGCGTTGCTGATGGTGCGCGCGCGGTAGCTCATCGTGTAGGTCTGCCCAGGGCATACCGTCACGTTCTGGCAGTACACATTCCACAGGGCCGAGGGCCAGCCCGAATTCACGATCATGAAATTGCCGCTGCCCGTGCCGAAGAATTGCCCGTGGTAACTGTTCGGATTGGTACCGATCCAGTAGTTGCCATCGCTGGTGAGCGTGGTGCTGGCGGTGAAGCCCGAGCTGAATCCGGTGTTGCCCGCGCTGAAGTCGCTGTTGGGGAAGAGCTGGCCGCTGGGGTAGATGGCCTCGCCCCAATAGGTGCCCGCCGCGCTAACAGTGATGGAAGGGTTCGTGGAACCGGTACTCCAGAGATAGCCGGGGAACCCCGGTGGCGCCGAAAGCGTCACGAACTGGCCCTGGCAGATGGTGGTATCGTTGCCGATGGAGATGGCGCACGGCTGGGCGCGCAGCACCGTTCCCAGCAACAGGCTGAGGCTCAGCAGATATGGGCGTGATCTTCCCAATGGGTTCAGGGCACGACAGAATATAGCCCAAAGTTCGGGCCATTCCCCCTATGGACGTGGGATGAATGGGGAACGTTGCTCACGATAAAATGAACACACGGTTCACCTCCTCCAACCGTAGCTCGTGGACCCGCCTGAATACCGTAAGGCCATGATCGTGAACGGCTTGGCATCGTCGATCGCTCGCTTCATCGTAAGCCACGGTGTTGAAGCAGACCAGGCCACCCTCCGCACAGCGGTCGCGGAGGCCGTGGAGGAAGGCGCGGGAATCCACACCCCGGGCCAGGTCCAGGTCGTCGAAGAGATCCACCAGCACCAGGTCGAAACGCTGACGGATGGCGTGGACTTGGATGGTCGCATCGCCCAGGATGACCTGTAGGTCTTGGTGGCGTTCCAACGCGAAATGGTCGCGTGCCATCTGCACCATCGTCGGATCCAGTTCGATCGCCGTGATACGCGCAGCGATGCCGAGTTCATCGCGCAGGATGGCGGGCACGCTGCCACCCCCCAAGCCGAGCAGCAGCACCTCGCGTGGCGGCGATCCCTGCACCAGCACCTCTGCGAACACGGCCTGCCATACCCGATGCAAGGCGCCGAAACTTTGGTTGCCCTGTACGCTGTTCAACACCTTGGTGCCCGCTTCCCACCGCACGGTGAGTTCACCATGCCGCCCTTCCGCCCGCGTTTCAGCGATGGGCCAGAAGTAACTGATGAAGCGGCGGAGCATGGTGCAAAGGTGGTGCGTTGCACTTGCTCGACGTAAGGTGATGCTGATCGTTACCGTCAAGCCCGGTATTTTCTACCGAAGGAGGAAAGCAACTTGCAGTCCGATCGATGAGTGACAAGAACGGCTGGTAACACAGCGAGGAAAAGATCTTCACATCCTCTTGGTTTCGCCCTACGACCGTATTATCTTCACCACGCTGATACGCTTGAGCCTTATTGCTCCAGGTTCGCGGATGGCACATTAGGTAGTGGACAAGTCAAGCATGGTATTGCCATGAGGAGGAGCAACGCACATATCACCCACGGCCAGCGAGGCAGCCAGAGCGGAGCTCTCTCTCATTGCGAGCAAAGCGAAGCAACTCTCTCTCTCTCTCTCTCTACAATGACGTGGCCCAATGGCCGCGAAAAAGAAGCCCCCAGTGCGCTAACACCGAGGGCTGGTTACTCATGTCCCACCTCACCCAGTTGCATAGGTAAACGAAACAGAGCATTACAAAGATATGGTGTCACCGCTGGGCCATCCAGGCAGCACGAGGCCGCGTATACACGGTCTTCCAGCGAAGCCTTGCCGCATCCCTCGACGGACAAGGACTTGAAAGGAGCGGAATAGACCGGATCGATGCACGAACTATGCATCACGAACAATAACGAACGATGACCCCTCAACCAACGAATAGTGGGTGGTGGCGTGGAGCTGTATGGCTCATGTGTTGCTACTCATTATTCGTTGGGTCCTGCTCGACTTTGGCTCAAAACCTCGTCCCGAACCCCAGCTTCGAGGAGAACACCGCCTGCCCCGTGACCATCAGCTTTCAAGGCTTTTCCAAACCTCTCCAATGGGAGAAGTGGAACGAATCTCCGGACTACTTCCACGCATGTGCCGGCTCATTGGGAGGTGTGGATACCTTGATCAAGGTGCCGTTGAACGGCTTTGGTTTCCAGTTCGCCAAGCATGGCGACGCGTATGTGGGGATGTACGCCTATGGTGCTTTGGCCGGTGGCTTTAGTTACCGGGAGTATGTGGGTTGCCAGCTCATAGAGCCGCTTGTAGTAGGAGAGAGCTATGATCTGAGCTTCTTCACCAATGTGGCGTTCGGTGGCAGCTACTGGTCACCTACCCAAGCGTGCAACAACATAGGCATGCTGTTCACCATGGAGCCGAACATCTGGACCGGATCGAACGGACCGCCTTTGGCCCTTCGGAACTACGCCCACCTGTACAGCACGGCCATCATCGGCGATACGGCCAACTGGACCCTGGTGAGCGGCAGTTTTGTAGCCGATAGCGCATACCAATACCTAGTGCTCGGCAACTTCTTCAGCAATGCGCTCACGGATACGATGGACCTCGCCTTGGACACTTATGTGCCTGCCTACTACTTCGTTGACGGTGTTTGCGTGCGGCTAAGCGGTCAGCCTTGCGAGTTCATCACAGGCATACCAGACTTAGGTGAACAAGGGCCATTCGTGTGGCCTAATCCTGCAGCAGATCTAGTGCAAGTGCGCGCTGGTACAGGTACCCGATGGCAGGCTTACGATGCCGTGGGCAGGCTGATGGATGCCGGAAGGAGCTCGGTAGATGTGCTGTCAGTGCCTGTACACCAATGGGCGCCTGGGGAGTACGTTCTAAGCTTGGAAGGGGCGATAAGGAGACACGTTCGTTTCGTGGTGATGCGGTAGCAGCGATCCGGTCTTCGGTTGAACAACAAAAACGAAGACCATGAAGACGAAGAAGTTCTTGGGCTGCCTGGCAGCCTTGGCCATGACGCTCCACGCGAGCGCGCAAGTGGCATGGGATACGAATGGTAATACCGTCGCCGGTGCGGACTGGTTCGGTGCGGATGCAGGAAGCACCATTCCGCTGCGGATCCGCAACGACGCCAACCAGCCGATCGAGTGGTACACGAATTTTAAGCCTCTGCAGGGTCTCCTGAGGAACGAAGGGACCCTGCAGTCCGGCCCTTTTTCATTTCCTATCAAAAGGATCTACCAGATCAAAAAGATCTTCACATCCTCTTGGTTTTGCCCTACGACCGTATTATCTTCACCACGCTGATACGCTTGAGCCTTATTTATGCTCCAGGTTCGCGCACGGCACGATAGGTATTGGACAAGTGTAGCATGGCCCGGCCATGAGGAGGAGCAACGCACATATCACCCACGGCCATCGAGGCAGCCAGAGCGGAGTTCTCTCTCTCTCTCTCTCTCTCTCTCTACAATGACGTGGCCCAATGGCCGCGAAAAAGAAACCCCCGGTGCGCTAACACCGAGGGCTGGTTACTCATGTCCCACTCAACCCACTGGTATAGGTAAACGAAACAGAGTATTGCAAAGATAAGGTGCCACCGCCGAGCCACCCAGGCAGCACCTGGCCGTGCATACATGGTCTTCTGGCGGAGCCTTGCCGCATCCCGCGACGGACAAGGACTTGAATGGAGCGGAAGAGGACCGGGCCAGCTACCCCGGTCAACACGAACGAACGATGACCTCCAACACGATGAACCTCAGGTGGCCGGGCGCAGGCCTTGGCCTGTTGCTCGGCTGCCTGGGGTTCGTTGCTTTTCTCCGCTGCGAAGCGCAGACCAACCTTGTGCCGAACCACAGTTTCGAGGTGCCGGACTCCTGCCCTGCGACGCATACCTTCCTCACGCCTGGGGAAGGACCGTTGTATTGGTTCTCAGGAGGTGGTACTCCGGACTATTTCCAGAGTTGTGTGCCGCCGCCCAATGAAGCCTCGGTCCCGTTAGGAGCACTGGCCTTTCAATACCCGAAGGATGGCGAGAACTATATTGGGCTTGCGACCTATGAACTGACTTGGGGTGGTTTGCGTGAGTACGCCATGATCCAATTGACAGAGCCGATGGTTCCGGGGCAATTATATGCCGTGAGCTTCTATGCCAACGCTGCTTGGAATGGAACGAACAGCATGTATCCGCAGAACTATGTGGCCTCCAGCCACATAGGGGCATTGTTCACGATGCAGCCTCGGCCTTGGTCCAGTTCGGATCCATGGCCGCTCGCAACCGGTAGTGCGCATGTGTTCCACCCGTGGGTGATCGCTGATACCGTGAGCTGGACATTGGTGAGTGGGACCTTCGTGGCGGACAGTGCCTACCAGTACCTGATGATCGGGAACCACTATAGCAACGCCGTCACGGACACACTGCACTTTCTTCCGCCGCAGATCTGGCTACCCATAGCGTACACGCTGATCGACAACGTGTGCGTGTCGGAAGGCTTGGAAGGTTGCCCCAGCGTCAATGGTCTTAGCGACCTCGAGAACAGTGAAGTGCTGTTGTTCCCCAACCCGGCTGTCGATCACCTTGACGTAGTGGGCTCAAGAGCCAATGCAGAAGGGACCATCCATGATGCCACAGGCCGAATGGTATGGTCCGGTACGGTCGGGCAAGGGCGTTGGACCTTGGATGTAGGGGCTTGGGCACGCGGGTACTACGTGCTCAATATGCGGTCAGCGGAGGGTCATCGTTCGTTCACGTTCGTGTTGATCGAGTAGCGCAAGTCCGGTCTTTCAGTGCACTAAACCTTGAAAGACCATGAAGACCTTGAAGCACTTCAGGCCGCTGATGCTGGCCATGGCACTGTCTGCGGCGAGCATTGGGCAGGCACAAGTATCGAACCCCACAAACAATGCTGGGGTTCTGGATTACGTCGGCTGCGACAACACCTCGCCGTTCCCGTTGCGGATCATGCAGAACGACAACCAGCCGATCGAGTGGTACACGAATTCACTGCGACGTATGCGGCTCACGCAAGCACTGACCAGCCAAACGGTGAACGGGTACACAGGATTAACGCTTACCGGGCATTTGGGTGTAGGTGGTTTCAACTCATTACCTGGGAATCCGCCGCCGTTGACCTTGTTGCACTTGGATAACGGCGGTACCGAAGTTGCGGGCTATAGACCCTGGATGCGTACAGGTACAAGTATGACCGAAGCGAGCGAGTGGATGTACGTGGGCTTCAAGCGCGAAGCCACCGATCGGCTCGATGCTGTGATCAATTGGGCGGACAACCGGGAGGGTTTCGGTGGAGGCCAGATCGGTCCGGATGCGCTGCGCATGGTTTTTACTTCACCTCGCACGACCACCTCGGTCTCGGGCTCGGTGAACGGGTTGGAGATCGCACGACTGATCCCTGCGGTAAGTGGAAATGAGGGCTACTTCGGCATAGGAGATTACTTCACTGCAGGGCTGCAACCCACCGAACGCTTGGATGTGCTGAATGGGAAGGTGCGTATCCGTCAACTTCCAGCGGATACCGTTAGCACCAGCAACGAATACGTGACGGTGAATACGACCACTGGGGTGTTGGAGCATCGGCCGTTGCCACCATCTACGACCACCGGTTGTGATTGGATGATAGGGAGTGGTATGGTGTCAACAGCGACAGCAGCCGTAGGAACCAATGGTGCCTGCCCGGATGCGGGTTGGAAAGTACTTATGGGTCCAGGTTCTGCCGGTAATTACAAGCTTGCGGTCCGTGTGGATCAACCGAATTGTCCGGGATGTGGTGTTACGGGTGGGACGAACGTGGAGATGACAACCAAAGTGGGCAATTCGGTCATCGGGTCGCGCGTAGCGGTGGCTCAAGGCAGTGCAGATTCCACGCTAGAGATACGAGGGTTGAAGATCGAAACATTAAATGCCAGCAAGTATAATTACGGGTTGGATGCAGATGTCCAGAGTTCGGTCGGAACCCCCCATCGCGTTTATGGCGCGTGGTTGAGAGCAAGTACTCTCGCTGGTGGCAATGCTCTCCAAATTGCAGGATTTCGCGCCTCCGGTGCTGCGGGTGCTGGTACGACGGTAGGTACCACCGTAGGGATCTGGGGCAAGGCTGGCGGCGGTTCCACTAATTACAGTGTATTCGGTGAAAACGCTGGTACAACTGCGAGTGATTGGGCTGGCTATTTCTCAGGAAGAACATACAGCCCAGGGGGTGTTTGGACGGCATCGGATAATAACTTAAAGACTGAAGTAGAATCACTAACGAACGCGACCGAGAAGATCCTCACATTGCGTCCAAAAACTTACCTATTCAATACAGAAAGTTACCCGCAGATGGGATTGCCTGAAGGATTGCAGTTCGGATTCTTAGCATCCGATCTCCAAGAACAGTTTCCGGAAATGGTCATCGAAACCACGCAACCGGCAGAAGAGGATCACACTGGTCAAGCCGTCCAGCCAGCCGTACACTTCAGAGCGGTGAATACGAGTGGCATTCTTCCTCTTGTTGTCGGTGCGTTGCAAGAAGAGCACATTGCTCGGGTAGCAGATGCAGCGGAGCAACATCTTCGCCTCGAATCGCTTGAAGCACGGGTGAATGAGCAGAGTGCTCGTTTGGCAGACCTCGAACACCAACTCGCTGCCTGCTGCGCCAACCCCGATGGTGTTCGTTCCTTGCCACAAGGCAGCAATGAGCCTGCGGGCCTAGGCAATGACCTCGCCGGTACCGACAAACTCCACATCCAGCCCAACCCTTTCAATGAGCGCACCACGGTGTACTACACATTGGATCGTGGTGGTCGCACGCAGCTGCTCGCCAACAGCAGCGATGGCCGCGAGCTGCGCGTGTTGCAGGAAGCCAACTTGGAAGCAGGCAGCTACCAGTTCGAATGGGACACGGCCTCCCTGGCCCCTGGCTTGTATTACGTGACCCTGCTGGTCGATGGTGAGCCCGTGGTGAAAAAGGCGGTGAAGGTGGACCGCTAGGCGAGTGAGATCTCTTGGAAGGGGTGCGGGCGTGTTCGGCGTTCGCACCCTTTTCCGTTTAGGTCATGGGGCGGCACACGCCTTACTTTCGCGATCCTTTTGACCGCCCTGACCCGATATAAGTTGCGCAAGGTCGCCAAGTACACCTTGGTCACCGTGGCCGTGGCCATCGCCTTCACCCTGTACAGTGGCGAGCCGCTGGATCTGCAGCTGGGCGCCTGGGCCTTGCTGGGGTTGTGGACGGGCATCTTGGAGGAGTACCTCTTCGGGCGGCGCTTCCGGTCCTTGGCCATTCCGCTACAGTTCCTGGGCAAGGTGCTGCTGGTGAACCTGCTCACCATCGCCCTCATCGCCGTGGCCTTCGCCATGGACAGCGACCGTTTCAACTGGTTCGCGCACCATCAGCCGGACAAGGTGCAGCAGATCTTCCTCATGCGGCAGCTCTACACGCTGATGCTGCGGGTGGTCATCATCACCTCGATCGCCATCTTGGTGGTGCAGGTGGAAGAACTGATGGGGCGTCGCATGTTCGTGGGTTTCCTGCTGGGGCGCTACGAGCGGCCGGTGGCGGAGGAGCGCGTGGTGCTCACCCTGGACCTCGTGGGTTCCACCGGCCTGGCCGAACGCATGGGCGACCTGCGCTACTTCCGCTTCATCAACACCACCTATTCGTTGATGACGGACGCCGTGTTGCGCAACGAAGCGGACATCCACAAGTACGTGGGCGATGAGGTGATCTTCACCTGGCCGATGAAGGTGGGCATCCGCTACGAGAACTGCCTCGACCTCTTCTTCGACATCGAGGAGCGCATCGCCGAGCACGCCGAAGCGTTGCGCGGTGAGTTCGGTGTGGTGCCCAGTTTCCGGGCAGCTTTGCACGGTGGGCGCGTGATCTCCGCGCAGATCGGCCACACCAAACGCTCATTGGAACTGAGCGGCGATGTGATGAACAGCGTCTCGCGCATGCTGGGCGTGGCCAAGGACATGAAGGTGGACCTACTGATCTCCGGCGAGTTGCTCGCCCGCATCCCGACGGCGAAGGAGCGCTTCAGCATCGGCCCCGAGATGGTGGCCCCAGTGAAAGGGCGCAAACGCGAGGTGCGTGTCCACGAGGTCGGTCGTTCAAAGAAGGAATGATGCCAATGGTGCGACAGATGATATTGCTTGCTCCGTTGCTGTGGCCCGCCTGGGTCATGGGCCAGTGCATAGCACCTTTCGTGAACAGCTTGGACCGCAGCATGGTCTTCCACGACGGGCGTTTCGTGGAGGTGGATGCACGTCCGCCGCGCGTGATGCATGCCCTGAGCGATGGGCTCCTCTTTACCGACCACGAGGGGCGCCTGTGCCAATACACGGTGGAAGGTCGCAACGCACAGGTGGTGCAGCGTCACGCACCGGACGAATTGCAAGTGAGCGGCGACCGGGCGGCCTGGCGCCTAGCGGATACCTTGAAGACCATCCGGGGCGGACGCGCCTATGTGCTCGCCACCGGCGTGGAGCGTTACCGCACATCGGACAGCTTGGTGGTCTTCCTCGACAGCATCGCGCACGAACTGGCCGTGTTCTGGCGCGGGCAGCGCATCCCGATCGCTTCGGTGGAGCAGGGTTCCGAGCGCCCGCAATGGACCCAAGGGGCCAACACCGTCACCTTCTACGATCGCTCGCAACGCCGCGTCTCGCTCTTCCACCGCGGTCGGTTGCGCACATTGACGGACAGCACCGACGTGGGCATCGCCGTGAACGGCAACGACATCGTGGGTTATTGGGATGATGTCCGCGACGAGTTCCTGGGCGAGTTGAACGCGCCGGCCGAGCGCCTGAGCGGCATGAAGCCGGTGAACGCGCAAGCCGGTGACAGGATCCTGGGATTCGTGGATGGCACCTTGAAGTTGAAGGCCTGGCAGGGCGGAGCCGTGATCACCCTGACCGACAGCATGCCCGCGCAATACTGGGTGCAGGACCGGGTGCTTCTCTACCTCTGGTCCGGCAAGTTGATGCTGCTGACCACTGATGGTCCCGTAGCGGTGGAAGATCATGTGCCCGAGCAGTGGAAGGTATCGGGGGATCGTGTGGTATACCTCGACATCAACCGCGAGATCCGCAGCATCCGCACCGATGGGAAGCGCGAGCATCTGGGCCGCGAGCCGGGCATCGAACGGTTCGAGGTCTTCGGCGAGGCCGTGCTCTATCACAGCCCCACAGGCGGTATCGTGGTGGAGTGCGAAGGCCGCCGCTACACGTTCTGAGCGGGCGCACCGTCGTGGACGAGCGACCACAGTTTGATGGCCTGGCTCTTGCCCTTCAATTCGGTGCTGCCGATCTCGCGCAACGCATAGTTCTTCGGCAGGCGTAGCACATTGATCAGGTCCTGCGAGATCAGGTTGTCCACGCCGTGCGCGTTGCACTGGTTCTGGATGTGCGCGGCCGTGTTCACCACATCGCCGCTGTAGATCCGTTCCTTCTTCACCAAGCCCACCTCTCCGGTCGTGACCGGTCCGTAATGGAAGCCCGCCTTGAACACCGGGGCCAGGCCATAGCGCTGCTGGTAGTGTGCTGCGCGCTGGTTCAGTTTGCTGCGGATGTTGAGGAAACAGCGGATGCAACGCTGACGGCCCACTCCTTTCCGGAAGGACCAGCTCACGCTGATCTCATCGCCCACGTATTGGTAGATCTCCCCGCGGGAATAGAGGATCGGGTCGGTGATGTCGGCGTAGAGCTCGTTGAGGAGCTCGAAATACTTGTTGTGCCCCAAGCGCTCAGCGATGGCGGTGGAGGACCGCATGTCGAGGAACATGAAGATGCGCATCTCCTGCCGGGGCTTGTGGTAGAAGCCCGTGAGGTAGCTGATGCCGCCATTGCCGTACTGGTCGTTCAGGCGCACCATCAGCATGGTACCGCCCATGAGCAGGAGCCAGTAGAAGTAGGTGCTGGCGAATTGGAAGGAGAACAGGCGTTCGCTCACGCTCAAGTGCGCACGTGCCGCAGTGGGTAGGAACACCGAAAAGGCCAGGACCACGACGAAGAGGAGCACCGCCATGGTGGCCGCGGCGCGGAAGTAGGCCAGCTTGCGCCAGCGATCGCGGAGCACGAAGATGTAGAGGCCCCCGCCGAGGAACCCGGCCAGCAGCGCGGTGAGGAAACGATCGTCGATATGGTCGATCAGGCTGCTCGGCACGCCGTTGGTGAGCAGGGAGGTATGCTCGAACACCGCGGCCACGCAAGCGAGGATCACCCACGCCAGGGTGATGCGGAGCACCCGCTGGAAGCGGACGCTGGTGCGGGAGATGCGTTCGGTGGCCAAGGCCGCGAAATTAGACGTGTCGGTCTGGTGGATGTGAAGGGAATGTCACGCGTTGGTTGCCCCCGCGTTACGCTTCTGGCGGAGTTCCAAGGGGAAGAGGATGGCATAATACACCGCGAGCAGGCCAAGTCCGCTGAGGAAGAAGGCTTCGGACAGGCCATGGCCACGCCCTTGAAAGAAGAAGTCGCCGATCATCCAAGTGGAATTGGCGAAGATCCAGCAGATCACGGCGATGGAGTGGATCAGCTCGCGGCGGTTGGTGCGGCATTGCCAGGTGATGAAGAAGGCCATGGCCACGGTGGGGAAGACCATGACCAGTCCGGTCACCTTGTATTCCATCAACCAGGCCAGGTCCTTCACCAGCCAGAGGATGATGTGCAGGTTCTCGTTCACGCGGATGCTAGGCATCTTGACCATCAACAAAAGGCTTTGCACAAAGGTGGATGGAACGGCACGCACCTCAAGGGAGAGTTCCAGTACTTTTCACCCATGTTCCGGTCGATCGCCGCCGCACTTGTGATCTGGGGTACGCTCGTTGCGTTCCCGGCGTCGGCGTTCTACATCCACCTGCACGGTGTGGTCACCGAGCATTTCAGCGGCGATGCCATGAAGGGTGTGCAGGTGCGCTTGGTGAAGGACAGCGTGGACCGCGAAACGGTGATCACCAGCGGCAACGGCAAGTACGAGCTCTACCTCGAGCGCGGCTACGACTATCAGGTCTGGTTCTACCGCAACGACTTGGTCACCAAGCATGTGGTGATCGATGCGCGCAAGGTGCCGCTCTTTCCCGATGTGCCGTTCTACGACATGGACCTGCAGATGACCATGTTCACGTGGATCGACGGGTTCGAGCTGGAACTCTACTTGGAACCGGTGGCCAAGGCCGAATACAAGCAGAGCATCCGCAACCTGAGCTGGGATGTCGATCACACCAGCCAGTTCCAAGCTCGCTCGCAGCGGTTGATGATCCACTACGAGCGCGAGGTGGCGGACCGCGCCCGGAAATTGGCGTTGAAAGGCACCACGGCGAAGAAACCGCGGCGCAAGCGGGTAGTGGATTTCTAAGTCGAGGTCACCGGTAGGCTTGTACCAACTTCACGGCTTCCACGGCTTCCCTCACATCGTGTACCCGTAGCACCACCGCACCATTCAACAGTGCGATGGTGTTGAGAACGCTGGTCCCGTTGAGGGCCTCTTCCGGTGTGGTACCCAGCACCGCGTTGATCATGCGCTTCCGCGATAGACCAGCCAATACCGGTGCGCCCAAGGAAGACAGGCGCCCGAGTTCGCGGAGCAGCGTGTAGTTGTGCTCGGTGGTCTTGCCGAACCCGAAGCCCGGGTCGAGGATCACATCCGCGATGCCGGCTTGATGTGCCGCGTTCAGCCGCTGGCTCAGGAAGTGGGTGACTTCCTGAGCGACATCGGTATAATCAGGAGCTTGCTGCATGGTGGCCGGAGTGCCTTGCATGTGCATGGCGATGTAAGGCACACCGAGTGCCGCCACAGTGGGTAGCATGGCCTCATCCAGCAAGCCCGCGCCGATGTCGTTCACCAGGGAAGCCCCGCATTCCAACGCGTCGTGCGCCACGGAGGCACGCCAGGTATCCACGCTGATGAGCGCTTCCGGGAAGCGTTGGTGGACCGCCGTGATCACGGGGAGAACACGTGCGGCCTCCTCCTCAGCGGAGCCGGATCCACTGCCCGGCCGCGAGCTTTGTCCGCCGATATCCAGGACCGATGCACCCTCCTCGAGCATCCGCTCCGCCAGGTGCAATGCGCGGTCAACATCGGCCCGGCTCGCGGCATGGAAGGAATCGGGCGTGGCGTTGATGATCCCCATCACCATCGGGAAGGAGGGTGATAGCAGCTTGTCCTTGATCCGCCAGCTTATCCGCATCGGTGCGAAGTTCGCACGTGATCGCCTTCGCTGGTCAGGTGTAGTGCCATGGACCGGAGGCGCAGAGGCTCTTGCCGGAGATGGTATAGCTTCGCCGCCCGATGGAGCGCACCCTTGCCCAGTACGATGCTGTCGTGAACGAATGCCTTGGCCTCTTCGCGAAGAAGGCGCACGATTACGGCACGGCCTGGCGCATCCTGCGGGTGCCCTCGCTCACGGACCAGATCTTCATCAAGGCCCAGCGGATCCGCACCTTGCAGGAGGTAGGGGAGAGCAAGGTGGGGGAGGGCTTACGGCCTGAGCTCATCGGCATCATCAACTACGCGGCCATGGCCTTGGTGCAGATGGAGCTGGGTGTGGCGGATGCCCCGGACATCGACGCGGAGCGGGCCACGCGCGAAGTGCGGGCGCGGATCGAACAGGCCCGCGACCTCATGCAGCGCAAGAACCACGACTATGGGGAAGCTTGGCGCAGCATGCGTGTGAGTTCACTCGTTGACCTGATCCTGATGAAGCTGTTGCGGATCAAGCAGATCGAGGACAACCAAGGCAACACCTTGGTGAGCGAGGGCATCGATGCCAACTTCCTCGACATCGTGAACTACGCCGTCTTCGCCATGATCCAGCTGGACGAGGCGTCATCAACTTCCGTCGGTTGATAACTGTGACTTGGATCGAGGCATCGCCTCTTGATCCCCCTGGATCGCGATCCTAGTTTCGCCTCCCCATTCGTCGACTTACCGCGACGCCCATGCGAACCTTCCTAACAGCCTTGCTGGCTGCCTGTGCGCTCATGTCCACAGCGGCCGAACTCCGCCTCCGCGGCGAGGTCACCGACCATGAAACGCGCCTGCCGCTCGGTGAGGTGCTCGTGCGGGTCTACCGCAACGGGGTGAAGGAACACGTTTTCCATACCGGGCCTGCGGGCAAGTACAACATCACCCTCGAACGCGGCGGTGAGTACATCATCCGCTTCAGCCTGCCCGACCACGTGACCAAATGCTACGCCGTGGATACACGCGGGGCTTCTTGGGAGGATGATACGCGCGAGGTTTCGGTGGACGTGGAGATGACCCTTTTCGAGAAAGTGCCCGGCGTGGACCTTTCCTTCTTCGACATGCCCATGGGTATGGCTCGCTTCTGCCCGATGACCGGTCTATTGAAGTGGGACGCCGGTTATGAGGAGCGCATCCGCCCCGAAGTGGATCGGCTCATGGAGGAGGTACGCGCGCGCCGCGAGGCCCAGCCCATGACGGCGGTGCTGCAGAACTGAGGCCTTTCCACGATCAACTCTTGCTAAAGGCTTGTTAACGGACCGCTCCACCGGGAGCGGTCCGGCTATTTTCGCCCTCCACGATCCCGCACCAGCGGTCCGTCGTTCGCCAGCATGCGCATTCTGATCCTCTTCTCCCGTCTGTTCGTCGGCTCGCTGTTCATCGTCAGCGGTCTGATCAAGGCCAACGATCCGTTGGGCTTCGCTTACAAGCTCGAGGAGTACTTCGCCGAAAGCGCGCTCAACCTTCCTTTCCTGGAGCCCTTCTCGTTGTTCCTCGGGGCGCTGGCATGCATCGCCGAGGTGGTGCTGGGTTTCGCGGTGTTGTTCGGTGGGCGCATGAAACTGGCCACCTGGGCGCTCTTGCTCCTTACGCTCTTCTTCGGTTGGCTCACGGCCTACACCGCCACCTGCGACCCCAATGATGTGTACACCGTCATGGTCAGCGGGCAGGAGGTGGAGCGCGGTGTGACCTGCGTGACCGACTGCGGCTGCTTCGGGGATGCGATGAAAGGCTCCATCGGCAGGAGCCTCACGCCTTGGGAGAGCTTTAGTAAAGACATGGTGCTGCTGGTCTTCATCATCCCCTTGTTCATCTTCCGCAACCGCATCACATGGAACACCAGCGGAGACGACAAGATCCTGCTGCCCATTGGCCTGCTTATGGTCGCCATCTGGAGTTGGATCTTCACGTGGTATGGTCCTCTGTGGTTCACGGTGATCGGTTTCGCTGGCTACCTGGTCATCAAACGCTTCATGGCTTCACCCAAGGCCGAATGGGCCGCTGCGGGGTGGATCACCTTCATCGCCATCGTCTTCACCTGGTACAACTATGCACACCTGCCGATGCGTGACTACCGTCCGTACGCGGTGGGTAAGAGCATCAGCGAGCAGATGAAGAGCGCCAAGCCACCGGTGAACCGCACCTTCGTGAGCTACCGCAACAAGACCACGGGAGAAGTGAAGGAGTACGACACCACGCAGCCCTACCCATGGGACGACGAGAACTTCGAGAACGTGCCCAACAGCACGCGTGTGGAGGTGATCGATCCCGGTGTGCCCTCACAGGTGCAGGATTTCCGCCTCACCGACAAGGATGGCAACGACATCACTCCGGGTATCCTGGAAGAAGCCTCGCCGGTGCTGCTGGTGATGATGTACAACGTGGAGAAGAGCGATGTCGCTTGTCTGCCTGCCATCAAGGCCCTCGCCGACGAGGCCTATAAGAAGGGATGGTACGTGTACGGTGTCACCGCCAGCGATTTCGCCAAGGCCGAGGAGGTGCGCCACGAGCATCAGCTGCCCTTCGACTTCGTGCAGTGCGACGAGAAGACCATCAAGACCGCCATCCGGAGTAATCCTGGTGTGATGCTGATGCAACAAGGCACCGTGCGCGGGCTGTGGCATTGCAATGATGCACCCAGCTTCGAGGAAGCTGTCGCCGCATTGAACCAGTAGGCGGCTATCTTCGATGCCGATGCGCGGGTCCAACGTCCTCCTCCTCCTTATGGCCTTGGTGAGCGTTCCGTCGTTGCACGCCCAGACGAAGGGCGCTATCGGTGGTGATAACATGATGCTCTTCGGCATCGTGAGCGATGAGAAGGGCGACGCCGAGATGCAGAACGTCTGCGTGCGCGTCTACACCGATTCCATCCCTGGTGATTCCGTCTTCACCGATGCCATGGGCAAGTACCAGCTCTTCGTGCCGTTGAAAGGGGTGCATCGCTTGGTGTACTCCACGGATGGTTACCACCGCAAGGCCGTGGCGATCGACGCGAACGGGGAGATGGATGCAGCTGCCCGCGGGGAAGAATGGAACATGCGCATCGACATCAGCCTGACCAAGGCTGATATCGTCCTACCCGATGACTTGTTGGACACCCCGATCGGCAAAGCCGCCTGGCAGCCCGAGATGCGTGAGTTCCAGTGGGATCAGCCCTACACTGAACGCTACAAACAGCGCTACAAGCAGGAGGTGAAGGCGGCGGGCAAGAAGTGAGACCCCCGTAGATCCCGATCCCCTGTTGATATCCTGCCGTTGGTGGGTCGGGTAGGCCCGATGGGGGCTGCATCTTTGTGCTCATGCGCAGGATCGTAGCTGGCAATTGGAAGATGCACAAGGACCGCGAAGCGGCCAACGCCTTGGTCGCGTCGTTGAAGAACGTGGTCATCCCGGAAGGAGTTGAGGTGATCATCGCGCCGCCCTTCCCCTTCCTTGCGGCGGCCGTGGAACAGGTGGCCGGAACACCCATCGTGGTGGCCGCACAGAACTGCCATCAGAAAGGCCACGGAGCCTTCACCGGAGAGGTGAGCGCAGCCATGTTGAAGAGCATCGGTGTGAAAGCATGCATCGTGGGCCACAGCGAACGACGCCAATACTTCGGGGAAACGGACCGTGCTGTTAGCGAGAAGATCGTCGCATTGCTGGAACAGGGGATCACTCCCATATACTGTTGCGGCGAGCTGAAGGAAGAGCGTGTGGCCGGTGACCATTTCACGGTCGTCACCGAGCAGATGCGTACCGCCCTTGGGGGGCTGTCCAACGCGCAGCTGGAAAGAGTCGTCATCGCCTACGAGCCGGTGTGGGCCATCGGCACCGGTCTTACCGCCACAGCGGAACAGGCGCAAGAGATGCACGCGCACATCCGATCACTGCTCGCGGGCCATGGCGCCGAAGTGGCGAACAAGGTGCCCATCCTCTACGGTGGCAGCTGCAAACCCGATAACGCCGCCGAGCTCTTCGTCAATCCCGATGTGAACGGTGGGCTCATCGGTGGCGCCGCGCTCGATGCCGACCAGTTCAGCGAACTCATCCGCATCGCTGGCACGAAGTGACCATCATCAGCTGAATCCCAGGATGTCTTACACGCGTGTCTCCTTCCTCATCGCTCCGCTGGATCCCTGGCGCGATATTCTCATGATCGAACTCGGTGAGCTGGGCTATGATAGTTTCGAAGAGACCACGGGTGGATTGGATGCATACGTACCCGATGATCGGTTCAGTGTGCCGGCCTTGAGCGGACTGCTCACGTTGCGCGATCCGCATGTCTCGATATCATGGGGTGTTTCCAAACTCGAGGACCGCAATTGGAACGCCGAGTGGGAAAGCAGTTTCCAGCCGGTGGAGGTAGGTCAGGAGGTGCGCATCCGTGCCGAACATCACCCGAGCGCGGCGGGTTTCACGCACGAGATCATCATAACCCCGCGCATGGCCTTCGGCACCGGCCACCATGCTACCACGCGCATGGTGGTGCGCGCCATGCTGGGTTTGCAAGCGACCGGCGGAGCCTTCGCCGATGGCTTGAACGGAAAAGCGGTGTGCGATCTGGGTTGTGGTACGGCCGTACTGGCCATCCTGGCAGAGCGTATGGGCGCTCGAACGATCCGCGCCATCGATATCGATGAACAGGCCGTGATCAACGCCCGCGAGAACGTGGAGCGCAATGGTTGTGACCGCACCACTGTGGAAAAGGGCGTGGCCACCGCGCTCGAAGGCCGTAGCTACGACCTTATTTTGGCGAACATCGAACGCAACACCTTGCTGGATGCCATGGGCTTGATGGCCGCGGCCATGCGACCAGGAGCTGCCCTGTTCCTCAGTGGCTTCATCGTGGCCGATCGACCCCTGCTGGCTGCCGCAGCACAGGCCCATGGACTGGAACTCGCCGAACACTTGGAAGAAGGGGAATGGTCCTTGCTCGGGTGTCGCAAACGTCTGGTAGAATGAACATCACGCGCCTACTCTCCCGTTCGTTCCTGACCCTGCTCCTGGTCATGGGCGGCGCTTTGCACACCACGGTGCGTGCGCAGACCAAGGTCTTCTCCACCGACCCGGCCACCTTCCTACAGGAGATGACCACCTTCATCGTGGAAGCGGATAAGAAGGAGGGTCGACCGTTCATGGAGCAGGTCTTTACGCCGATATGGAACGGCACCTACTACAGTGCTGCCCAACGTGCACGCATCATCGAGGTGGCCAACTACATGGTGAAGAAACGCTTCGAGGCCTTCCCGCATTTCCGCGACTACCTCGGCGCCATCGCCGCATTCCCTTCCGGTGGTCGCAGCGCCACGGAGTTCGACGCCTGGATGCAGGGCATGGACAAGCTCGTGCAGAGCGGCCGCAAGCAGAACGTGGTGGCCTTCATCGCCACCTGTGCGAACCTCTTCAAGGACAACACCATGTTCTCCAGCGCCAGCACCCAGTGGCGCAGCCGTTCGTCCAAGTTCACCTTCGAGTTCGATTCCATTCCGAAGATCGTCTTCCCGAAGTCCGATCTGGTCTGCATCGCCAAAGGCGACAGCGCGGTGATCCTGGGTACCACCGGTACCTATCTACCCACGATGGAGTTGTGGCGCGGAACCGGTGGCAAGGTCACCTGGGAACGCGCAGGGCTCAAGCCCACCGCCACGTTCGCGGAATGGGAGAAGCCTTACGAGATCAAGATGAAGAGCGCCGGTTTCGAAGTGGATTCCGTGCAGTTCAACGACCCGTACTTCGAGCGTACACTGTTCGGGAAGGTCACTGATAAGGTGCTGGCCAACGTGGAGGAGAAGAACGCCAGCTATCCGCGTTTCGAGAGTTACGATAGGCGCATGAAGATCCGCGACATCGCCGAAGGCATCGACTTCGAAGGAGGCTTCACCATGCAGGGGGCCAAACTGCAGGGCTATGGCACCAAGGAAGAACCCGCCTTCATGACGTTCTACCGGGACAAACGTCCTTTCATCATCACACGCGGCCAGTTCTACAGCATCGAGCCCGAGCGCATCACCAGTGATGACGTGTCCATGCAGCTGCTGCTCGACACGGATTCGATCTACCACCCGAGCGTCAGCATGCGCTTCTTGAAGAATAAGAAGCAACTCTCCTTGATCAAGAAGGATGAAGGTCTGGGAAAGGCCCCTTTCTACGATACGTACCATGCCCTCGATATGTACTTCGAGACGATCACCTGGAAACAGGGCGATCCATTGCTGCAGTTGGGCAACCTCCAAGGGAGCACGCAGACCAAGGCCAGCTTCGAGAGCTTCGATTACTTCAAGGAGAAGCGCTACATGGCCATGCTCGGTATCGACCAGGTGCATCCGTTGGTGCGCTTGAACGACTTCAGCAAGCAGAACGAGGGGCGCTTCTATGCGCAGGAGTTCGCCGCGTTCAGCAAGATGCAGAAGGAGGCGGTGATCCCCTTGCTGATCGACATGGCCAACAAGGGCTATCTGCAATTCGATCCCGAGACCGAGTGGGTGCAGGCCACACCGCGTCTACGCCAACACATCCTGAACAGCGCGGGTAAACAGGACTACGATGTGCTTCAGTTCAACAGCAATAGCGACAGCGTCAACGCCACGGTCAACCTGCTGAACTACGACCTCGCCATCATGGGCGTTGCACGTGTGGTGGTGAGCGATTCACAGGACGTGAAGATCTATCCAAGCGGCAAGCAGGTCACGGTGAAGAAGGGCCGCGACTTCACCTTCGGTGGAAGCATCCAGGCCGGGAAACTGCAGTTCTATGGAAAGGAATACTACTTCCACTATGATCCCTTCACGGTGGACCTGCTCAACGTGGATAGTGTGAGCTTCATGGCCGACAGTTTCGAGAAGAATGAACAAGGCCAGACCACGCTCGTGCGTGTGAAGAACGTGCTGGAACAGGTCACTGGCACCCTGGAGATCGACGAGCCCAGCAACAAGAACGGCTTGCAGGAAGTGAAAGGGCCTGACGGTAAGATGACGGGGCGCTACCCGCAATTCCCCAAGTTCAACAGTTCGAAGGAGAGTTATGTGTACTACGACAAACGCTCCACCCAACGCGGGGTGTATGTGCGGGACAAGTTCTACTACCGAAGCGATCCGTTCCAACTCGACAGCTTGGACAACTTCACGAACGCGGGTCTCAACTTCGCGGGCACGCTGGTCAGTGGTGGCATCTTCCCCGACATCAAGGAACCCCTCGGCCTGCAACCCGATTATGCGCTCGGGTTCGTGCGTGCCACAGGTGATGCTGGCATGCCGCTCTACGGGAAGAAGGCGAAGTTCACGGCGGAGATCAGCCTCAACAGCCGCGGTCTGCAAGGCAAAGGAGAACTGGAGTATCTCACGACCAAGCTCAGTTCGAAGGCCCTAGTCTTCTGCCCGGACAGCACCTTGGGACGTGCGGATACACTGATCAACAAGGCCAGTACCGCGCCGAGCAAGGTGCCCGATGTACGCGGTGGTGATCTCTTCGTACGCCTGGAACCCGCGAAGGATGTCCTGCGCACCGAGAAGCTGAAGAAACCGATGGTCCTGTTCGGCGACCAGGCATTCCTGCACGGGCTCACCGATCTGAAACCTTCGGGTATGACCGGCGCCGGTCTGGTCGACTTCAAGAACGCCACCTTGTACTCGCGGCTCTTCGAGTTCACCACCATGCAGGTGCATGCGGATACGTCCGACTTCCGCCTTACAGAAGGGGATACGGCAAGCATCGCCTTCAAGACCGACAACGTCAACGCCACGGTCAAGCTCGACGAGCGCGTGGGTGAGTTCGTCAGCAACGGCACCGAGACCAAGGTGGAGTTCCCGGTGAACCAGTACATGTGTTTCATGGACCGCTTCAAATGGTACATGGATCAGGGTGATATCGAACTCGAGAGCGATCGCACCGCGGCGGTGGGCAACGAAGACCTGCAACTTTCCGGCTCCAACTTCATCAGTACAAGACCCGATCAGGACTCGCTCAGCTTCATGGCGCCCAAAGCGCGCTACGACCTCAAGAAGCACCTCATCACGGCCAACGACGTCCAGTACATCCAAGTGGCCGATGCCTTGGTGACACCGGACAGCATGCGAGTGCGCATCCGCCGGAACGCCGTGATGGATCCACTGACCAGTGCGGTCATCACGGCCAACTATGTCACCAAACACCACCGGATCTACAA
>Ga0075154_10000051_pt1 | contig 84741 bp, 75 predicted proteins | sample JI71714BDNA_FD_70965 | JGI IMG/M metagenome (GOLD analysis project Ga0075154, IMG submission 70965) | Wastewater effluent complex algal communities from Wisconsin, to seasonally profile nutrient transformation and Carbon sequestration -... | ecosystem: Engineered > WWTP > Effluent > Algae... | reverse complement strand
AAAGATGTAGTGGAGGCGACAGTCGTCGGTGTAAGCGATCGTGAAGTATTGTTGAACATTGGATTTAAGTCAGATGGCTTAGTTTCACGTTCCGAGTTCAAAGATTTACCAGATCTTAAAATTGGTGACAAAGTAGAAGTTTTCATTGAAAAACAAGAAAACGCACTAGGTCAATTGGTTATCTCGCGTAAAAAGGCTCGGATTTTGACGGCATGGTCGAAAATTGAAGGGTCGTTTGAGAAAGATGAAATCGTGGATGCTTTGGTAAAACGCCGGACAAAAGGTGGTTTGATCGTGGATATCTTTGGTATTGAAGCCTTCTTGCCAGGTTCGCAGATTGATGTAAAACCTATTCGTGACTTCGATATATTTGTAGGCAAACGGATGGAAGTGAAAGTTGTGAAAATCAACCATGCGAACGATAACGTGGTCGTTTCACACAAAATCTTGATCGAAAAAGATCTTGAAATCCAACGTCAACAAATCCTCAACAACTTGGAAAAAGGCCAAGTTTTGGAAGGTATCGTCAAGAACATTACCAACTTCGGTGTATTCATCGATTTGGGTGGCGTCGACGGTCTTTTGCACATCACCGATATTTCTTGGGGCCGCGTAAATCACCCGAACGAAGTATTGAAATTAGACGACAAAATCAACGTTGTTGTGCTTGATTTTGATGATGATAAAAAACGTATCTCGCTTGGTATGAAGCAACTCGAAGCTCACCCTTGGGATTCGTTAGCTGAAAATCTAGAGGTAGGTTCGAAAGTGAGCGGTAAAATCGTAAACATCGCAGATTACGGTGCGTTCCTCGAATTGAAACCGGGTGTAGAAGGTCTTATCCACGTTTCAGAAATGTCTTGGTCGCAACACCTACGCAATCCTTCTGATTTCTTGCAAATCGGAGATGAAATTGCAGCGGTTGTATTGACCTTGGATCGGGATGATCGCAAAATGTCACTAGGCATCAAACAATTGACGGAAGATCCTTGGACCAAGCAAGATCTACTCAGCAAATATGCTGTAGGAACCAAGCACAAAGGATTGGTGCGCAACCTAACCAATTTCGGTCTATTCCTCGAGCTTGAGGAAGGTATCGATGGTTTAGTGCACGTATCTGACTTGTCTTGGACGAAAAAGGTGAAACACCCGTCCGATTTCGTTAAAGTTGGTGACGAATTGGAAGTTGTTGTCCTAGAGCTTGATAGCGAAAACCGCCGTCTAGCACTTAGCCACAAACATCTGGAAGAAAATCCATGGGATACCTTTGAAACTGTATTCGGAATGGATTCTACTCACGAATGTACGATTATCAGCAAAGCCAATAACCAAGCGGTATTGGAACTGCCTTACGGAATTGAAGGCTACGCGGTATTCAAGCATTTGACGAAGGAAGATGGTTCGGTTGCCGAAGTAGGAGAGAAGTTGTCCTTTACTGTAATTGAATTCAATAAAGACGAAAAACGCATCATGTTATCGCACACCAAAACGTTCGAAGCTCCCGCAGAGCCTAAGAAAAAGGTAGCGAAAAGCAGTGGCGGAGGTGAAAAAGTTGCATCTAAAATGCCAGATTCTGAAAAGTCAACGTTAGGTGATCTCGAAGCACTTGCTGCATTGAAAGATCAAATGACTGGAGATAAAGCGGAATAAGAACGTAATAGGTCCTTGACTTATCGTCGCGATTGATTTAAAACTGGATTTTACCCTTTGGGTGAAATCCAGTTTTAGTTTATATTGAAAAGATTATTTGCAAATATGAATTTGGAAGCCTAACTTTGCATTCCCAACAATAAGGTCCTGTGGCCGAGAGGCTAGGCAGAGGTCTGCAAAACCTCGTACAGCGGTTCGAATCCGCTCGGGACCTCAAAAAAGCGGCTTAGGCCGCTTTTTTTCTTCACTCCAACACGCTACGCACACGACACTTGGTTGCTTGTGGCCCCCATTGTGGGTCGCCGAGAGGAAATAGTGCCCCCGTCAACTGGAACAGTCTAGCAGGTGTCACTCTTTCAAATTCGGTTTATCCTGATAAAATACAATTTGATCGCGAGTCAATCGTTTGAAAGGAGAGTGTTTTTTGGTTGTAATTTATTGATTTTCAGTTACTTATGCTTCTATTTAAAATTGTTCTAAATTAAAATGAGGTATGAAAAAAATGTAATAACTTTTTGATTAAATTCAATCCTGACTTAGTTTTGCAACTAGAAAAAAGGCTTATTATCGAAACATTATGTTAAAAAAAGTAATCCATTCAATATTTGCGTTTGCATTGGTGCTTAGCTGTGCTGTACAAACGTCATTCGCACAGGATGCTGACGCCTCTGCCGAGGGGGATGTAGCCTTAGGTGAAAAGTTATTTAAAAATAACTGTGCCCAGTGTCATGCTGTTGACGAGAAGAAGGTAGTAGGTCCCGGAATGAAGGGAATTGAGGAGCGTCGTGATTATGCTTGGCTGAAAAAATGGATTAATAATCCCAATGCAGTAATTGCTAGTGGCGACAAATATGCTGTGGACTTGTACAACGCGTACAACAAAACACAGATGACGGCTTTCCCAAGTTTTGGTGATACGGAAATCAAAGGAATTTTAGCGTACATTAAGGTGGCCAATGAAGCACCTGCAGCTGCACCAGCGGATGCCGCTGTCGCAGCCGGTGGAACAGCCGCAGCACCTGCCGCAGCCGGTGGTGGTGAGTTCTTTACGGTCATTCTCGTTGTTTTGCTGGTCATCATGGCTTTGGTTTTGGTTGCACTGTTGGCGGTTCTCCAATTGTTGACAAAGTTAGCCGGTGTAGATGGTCCTACAGCCGATGGTAGCAAATCGCCAATGGAAACGCTCAAGGCGAATTTGCAAGCACTCATTGCCAACAAAGCGGTTCGCTCGGCTGTCGTCTGGATGTTTATCCTGCTGGCAACGAAGGCCACATTTGATGGAATGTTTGGTATCGGTGTACACCAAGGGTATGCGCCCAAACAACCGATCTCTTTCTCTCACAAATTGCATGCTGGAGAATATGAAATTGACTGTGCCTATTGCCATACAGGTGTATACAAAGGAAAGCAAGCAGGTATCCCCTCTGCCAACATTTGTATGAACTGCCACAATCAAATCAAACGTGAGTCACCCGAAATTCAAAAAATTTATACGGCACTTGAAAAAGATCAGCCGATCGAATGGATACGTGTTCACAATCTACCTGATCTTGCGTACTTCAACCATGCCCAGCATACCAATGTAGCCGGACTTGAATGTACGAACTGTCATGGGGAAATTCCAAAGATGGAAGTTGTACAGCAACGTTCTACCTTAACTATGGGTTGGTGTATCGATTGCCACCGGAAGTCTGACGTTAACGCCAAAGGTAATGCCTATTATGATAATCTACTAAAAGCACACCAGGCAACCTCCAAAGAGGATATGAAAGTAGAGGATTTGGGTGGTTTGGAATGTGCAAAGTGCCACTATTAATCGGTTAAAATCAGATACTTACTAAACCCACAGTGGTTTCAATATAATAATACGATTATGGATAATATGAATAAAAGGTATTGGAAAGGAGTTGAAGAGTTGCAAAACGATATCAACTTAGTCAAAAATGCCGACAGAGAATTCAATCTTGAAGATATGGAGGGCTTTGAGCCAACCCACCGCCGAGACTTTCTAAAAGTGCTCGGTTTTGGTATGGCTGCTGTTTCTCTCGCTGCATGTGAGGCTCCTGTTCGCAAAACGATCCCATACTTAAATAAGCCCGAGGAAGTTGAGCCAGGTATTCCCAATTATTACGCTACAACGTATGTTGATGGGGGAGAATACTGTTCCGTACTTGTCAAAACGCGTGAAGGTCGCCCGATTAAAATTGAAGGTAATAAACTTTCAAGTGTCACGAAAGGAGGAACCTCAGCGCGTGCACAAGCCTCTGTTCTCTCGCTCTACGATGTAGAAAAAGCAAAAGGCCCACAAAAACAAGGGAAAGATATTGATTGGGATACTTTAGATAAAGAGGTACTTTCGGGTCTTGCTACGGCCAAAAATATTCGCTTGGTTTCCAATACAATCTTATCGCCATCTGCCCAAAGCGTGATTAATGGATTTGTTGCAAAATATCCTGGAGCTCAGCACATTACGTATGATGCTAATTCCGCATCAGGTATCATTGCCGCAAATGCGCAGTCCTTTGGCCAAGCTGTGGTACCTTCTTACCATTTTGACAAAGCACAAGTCATGGTGGGCATCAACTGTGACTTTTTGGGTACTTGGCTCTCTCCCACGGAACATGCCATTCAATGGGCTGAAACACGCAAGTTGAGCTCGGCGAAAGATGGAAAAAAATCCATGTCTCGTCACTACCAGATCGAAACCGGGATGACGATTACGGGTGGTGCTGCTGACTACCGCGCTATGATTAAACCTTCCGAGGAAGGTAAGGCCGTAGTTGCGTTGTATAATAAAGTCGCTGCCCTCGTCGGAGCACCTGCTTTGGCTAGTGTAAAATTAGATTTACCTCTACTTGATAAAATTGCCAAGGATTTAGTTGCCGCCAAAGGCGCGGCCTTGGTTGTTTCAGGTTCTAATAATACGGCTACCCAAGTTGTTGTCAATGGTTTGAACGTTTTATTGGGTTCTTATGATGCTACAATCAATTTGAATGTTCCATCAAACGCGAAAAAAGGATCAGACACAGCACTTGCTCAATTTATTTCTGAATTGAAATCCGGATCGGTTGATGCGGTAATGTTCTTGGGTGTAAATCCGGTATATGATTTAGCGAATGGAGAGGAAGTAAAAGCGAGCCTTGCCAAAGTGAAGCTGTCGGTTTCTTTTGCAGATCGTGTAGATGAGACTGCTGCAGCTTGTACTTACCTAGCTCCAGCACCTCACTATTTGGAATCATGGGGTGACGCTGAACCAAAGAAAGGCTTCTTCTCGTTGATTCAGCCGACTATATCTCTGATTTTTAATACACGTCAATACGAGTCGAGTTTACTCAAATGGTCCGGAGTATCGTCTGATTATCAGGCTTACTTGAAAGGCTTCTGGCAAACCAATATCTTACAAGGCTCTTCTTGGACAAATGCCTTACATGATGGTGTTTTTGAATTGCCTACAGTAGCTCCTTCTGCGAAACCATTCCAAGCTAATTTGGCTGCTGCGGCAACTTCGGCTGCCTCGGTAAAAGGAAGCGACTTGGAATTGGCTGTTTTTGAATCCCTAGCTATCGGTGTAGGTTCACAAGCCAATAACCCTTGGCTACAAGAATTACCAGACCCAATATCCAAAGTAACCTGGGAAAATACAGCCGCTGTATCACAAAAAACAGCCAATAAATTAGGCTTGAAGGTGGGTGATATGCTAAGCGTTTCTGTGGGGAATAAAGCTGTTGAAATTCCAGTATTGATTCAACCAGGACAAGCACACGATACCATTTCGATCGCCATGGGTTATGGCCGGACGGCCGCCGGAAAATCAGGGAATGTTGGGGTGAATGCCTTCGGATTTACCTCGTTATCCAACGGCGAACGGGTTTATTTTGCGAATGACGCCAAAGTAACGGTAGTAAAAGGTGGGTACACTTTAGCACAAACACAGACCCATGAAACAGTTATGGGGCGCCAAGCCGTGGTTCAAGAATCGATTCTAAGTGAATATGTGAAGAATCCCAAGGCTGGTCGCTTTGAGCCAATGATCGAAACGTCTGAGGGACCGAGAAAGCCAAATACCATTACGCTTTGGAATGGCCACGAGAAAAAGAATCACAGCTGGGGGATGGTCATTGACCTGAATACCTGTATTGGTTGTGCTTCATGCTTAGTGAGCTGTCAAGCTGAAAATAACGTAGCTGTTGTCGGTAAAAAAGAGGTTGTTCGTGCTCGTGAAATGCATTGGATTCGATTGGATCGCTATTACAGCACTGATGCAGATGTAACGGATAATATGTCTGTTGGAGGTTTGCGTGCCATGGAGGTCGCCTCTGAAAACCCTGAGGTTGTGATCCAACCTATGATGTGTCAACACTGTTCGAATGCTCCTTGTGAGACGGTTTGTCCTGTATTGGCAACAACACACAGCTCGGAGGGTCTAAACCAGATGACGTATAACCGTTGTGTTGGAACGCGGTATTGTGCAAACAACTGTCCATACAAAGTTCGTCGCTTCAACTGGTTTAAGTATTTTGAAAATGATAATTTTGATTATCACATGAACAATGATCTCGGACGAATGGTGTTAAATCCAGACGTTACGGTTCGTTCACGTGGGGTAATTGAGAAATGTTCTATGTGTGTGCAACGTATCCAAGCAGGTAAGCTTGAAGCTAAAAAAGCGAAACGCAGACCTGTGGATGGTGAAATTGTAACGGCTTGTGCACAGTCTTGCCCAACAGGAGCCATTACGTTCGGAGATATGCTAGATCCGGAATCAAAAATTTCAAAGCTGGTTGCAGCCGAAGAACAAGGTCGAGGTTTTGAGGTGTTGGAGGAAATCAATGTACGTCCACAAGTTACGTACTTGACCAAAATCCGAAATAAAGAGAGAGAAAATGCCAAAGCATAAGGCATCGGTATAATCGAAATATCAACCAACGGGTTTTCTGAAAACAGAAAACCCACTCATTAAAAAAACTAGTAAATTCATATGCAAGTAGTTTCGCCTATCCGGGAGCACTTAGTTACAGGTGGTAAGACTTACCACGATGTGACGGTCGATATTTGTCAGCAGGTGGAAGGTAAGCCCACAAAAGAATGGAAAGTGGCGCTCACCATATCAGTCTTGGTTTTACTGTATGGTTCTGGCTGGTTGTTTTGGACCTGGTGGGAGGGTCTAGGTGTTTGGGGATTAAATAAAACAGTAGGTTGGGCATGGGATATTACCAACTTCGTTTGGTGGGTTGGAATTGGTCATGCAGGAACGTTGATTTCAGCTATCCTCTTGCTATTCCGTCAAAAATGGAGAACTTCCATTAACCGTGCAGCGGAAGCGATGACGATTTTTGCCGTTTTGTGTGCTGCTTCGTTTATCTTGATGCACATGGGGCGTCCATGGTTGGCTTATTGGGCTTTACCACTTCCGAATACGTTTGGTTCATTGTGGGTGAATTTCAACTCACCGCTCGTGTGGGACGTTTTCGCAATCTCTACTTACTTCTCTGTTTCTTGTTTGTTCTGGTTCATTGGTTTGGTGCCAGATCTAGCTACTATTCGGGACCGAGCTACAGGTGTCCGGAAACAAATTTATGGTGCGTTATCTTTGGGATGGACGGGGAGTGCACGTGCTTGGGCCCGCTACGAGGATGTATCATTGATCCTTGCGGGTTTATCAACGCCGCTCGTACTTTCGGTGCATACCATTGTATCGTTTGACTTTGCCACATCTGTGATTCCGGGTTGGCACACCACTATTTTCCCACCCTATTTCGTAGCTGGTGCGATTTTCTCGGGATTTGCTATGGTACAAAACCTGATGTTGGTCATCCGTGTGGTTTATCGTCTAGAAGACTACATCACGATCGAGCATATTTCATTAATGAACAAAATCATCACCGTAACTGGATCAATCGTTGGTGTGGCTTACATCACTGAATTCTTTATCGCGGCGTATTCGGGTGTTCAATATGAGGCGTATGCGTTCATCAACCGGGCTACGGGTCCATTGTGGTGGTCGTATGCAGCTATGATGACATGTAACGTAATTTCGCCACAGATTTTCTGGTTTAAGAAATTGCGTGAAAATATCGTCGTTTCATTTGTCATCGCAGTGATCGTGAATATCGGTATGTGGTTCGAACGTTTTGTGATTATCGTAACGTCATTGCACCGCGATTACCTTCCTTCGAGTTGGACATATTTTACCCCGCGCATGGGTGACATCGGCGATTATATCTTCTCCTTCGGTTTGTTCTTCACTTTGTTTTTCTTGTTCTCGAAGTTCTTACCTGTAGTAAATATGGCGGAAGTGAAATCAGTATTGAAATCTTCTTCTGCTCGGACTGAAAAGAAAGAGAAAGTAGTAGCATAAGTTAACCATTTGACATAACCAAACTCTTACGATGACAGAGACAAAATATATAGTTGGTGTATTCGATGACGAAGACGTTGTTGTTCACGCCGTTTCCGATGTTCGGAATAAAGGGATAAAAATTCACGAAGTATTTACTCCCTTTCCCATTCATGGTCTTGATCATGCCCTAGGTTATGAGCGTGCTCGGATGGGTGTACCTGCTTTTCTTTTTGGAATGACGGGAACTTCCTTGGCTTTATTATTAACATTTTGGACAATGGGGATTGATTGGCCAATGAATATCGGTGGTAAAAACTTTTTCCCTTTTCCAACCAATATTCCCATTCTTTTTGAATTGACAGTTCTTTTTGCTGCATTTGGTATGGCTTTTACATTTTTCTTTATGGAAGACCTAGGTCCAACCAAAAAGCCTTTGATTTTTGATCCTCGCAGCACAGACGATAAGTTTATCATGGCTATACGTCTAGATAAGAATGCTGCATCGGAAGCTGAAATTACAGAGATGTTGAAGGCAAGTGGTGCAACGGAAGTCAACTTTAAAGAAGTGTAAGGATTTCAATTATTAAGCAGTATGAAAATGAAGATCAATATCTTTTCGGTCGTTTCGCTTGCTACGCTAGGTTTGTTTGTCGCGGGTTGTCGTGATAACAACAGCACGGGAATTGAGTTTGCACCGAATATGTATAATTCTAGAGCTTACGAAGCTCAAACACAATGGAGAGAAAATACAGTCAATCCATACGGAATGAATATGCGCGAACCTGTTTCAGGTACGATATCTCGCCGGCCTTACAATACGGTTTTTGTCAATGAGGATTCGACAATAACGCGCGACCTCATGGTTTACTCGGTGCATAAAGATAGCTTAGAAGTAGCTGCGCGTGTACTTAAAAATCCAATCGCATGGTCTGAGGCCGCAGAAGCTGATGGCAAGGTCTTGTATGAGCGGTATTGCCAGCATTGTCATGGTACGGGTGGTGCAGGTGATGGTAAAGTAGGTGTCAAGTATGCGGGTGTTCCCAATTATTCTTCGGATGCCTTAAAAGATGTAAGTGGCGGACATATTTTTCATGTAATCACACACGGAAAAGGTCGGATGTGGCCCCATGGTTCGCAAATGACAGCCGAAGAGCGATGGAAGATTGTTCATTATGTACAACGTCTTCAATTAGGTAGTTAATCCGATATTTTCACCACGCCTCATTTTTGAGGGATTGTAAAAAAACTATAGAAATGGCTCATAAACACGAAATACCTTCCATCGAAGAGCAATTTGAGTTTAGCTCTGAATTAAAATCCAAACTACGCCTAGGAGTAATTTTAGGTATTGCGATGGTGGCTTTGGGAGCATTTTTGCTGCACAACCACTGGAGCTTCGGTGTTTGGGAATCAACAGGACATGGCGCTGGAGGCGAACATGACCACGCAGGACACGATCACGGACATGGTCATCACGGGGCAACACTGCTTTCACGTGTCGTGGCTAACCTCTGGATGAATTCTGTTTACTTCTTAGGAATTGCGGTAGTCGGGGTCTTTTTCATGTCGTATAATTATGTTGCAAAAGCAGGATGGTATGCGTCGATAAAAAGAATCCCTGAAGCTTTTCCAGCGTTTTTGATTGTTCCTTCTGCAATCATATTAATTCTATTTGCAATACCAGCTACGCGGCACATTGTCATGCACTGGACGCATGATGGGATCATGGATCCTGCTGCAGAAAACTACGATAAAATTATTGCTGGAAAGTCGTGGTACCTCAATACTGGTTTTTACCTCGTTCGCCTTGTTGCTTATTTCGCGGTGTGGTATTTCTTGTGGTTGATGATTCGTAAGAATTCACTGCTTGAAGATCAATATGGTGACTTGTCGTACTACACGACGAGTCGGAACTATGCCAAGATGTTCTTGATTTTCTTCGCGGTTACCTCTTCCACATCAGCTTGGGATTTATCTATGTCAATTGATACGCACTGGTTCTCCACTATGTTTGGTTGGTACCATTTAGCATCATGGCATGTCTCAGGTCTTGCGGCTATCATGTTGACTATTCTCATCTTACGAGATAATGGTTATCTTAAAGCGGTGAAAGAAAGCACAATTCATGACTTGGGTAAATTGCTCTTTGGTTTCTCTATTTTTTGGACGTATGTTTGGTTCTCACAGTATATTCTAATTTTCTATGCGAACCTCCCAGAGGAAACTATTTATTTCCGGGAGCGTTTCACAGGGCATGATGGAAGATATTGGTGGCCATTTCACATCAATTTTGCTTTGAATTTCTTCTTCCCATTATTGGTATTAATGGCACGAAATTCTAAACGAAACGTGATGTTGCTAAAATTAGCGTGTGGAGCCATTTTGGTTGGACATTGGTTTGATTTTTATCAAATGCACATGCCAGGCATTGCCAAGGATCAAGGTGGTATTGGACTTATCGAGTGGGGAACTACGTTAACTTTTGCTTCTCTATTCATTTATTTCGTTGCAGTTCAATTGTCGAAAGCGAATTTGATTCCTAAGAATCACCCATTCTTGGAAGAATCTTTGCATCACGATATTTAATTTCAAACATTTTGGTTTGACAAACTGATTTTTATTCATTCGTAATGTCCAAATAAAATATGACTATTGTAATTGCTTTATTAGCCGTTGTGTTTTTGGTTCTTACCTTTCTTGTGATTGGGAAGACGCAAAGCTTGATTAAAGGAATAAAACAAGAGGAAGTCGCGGAGGAGTCTATGGGCGTAGATAAAGCCAATGATGCCAATGCGATTGGATTGCTTGTCTTTTGGGTCCTTAGTGTAATTGGAGCGGCTTGGTCTTACATGAAGTACCGGGAGGATTTCTTACCTGAAGCTTCCTCTGTACACGGTCGTGAAACCGATTATTGGTTCTGGGTTTCCATGATTGTAATTACCGTTGCTTTTTTTATTGTGAACACGCTTCTATTCTATTTTGCATACAAGTACCGTTTCAATAAGAATGTAAAGGCTACTTTTTATCCTCATAACAACAAGTTGGAGTTGATTTGGACAGTGATTCCGGCAATCGTAATGGCGGGTCTTGTGTTCTCCGGCTTACTTGTGTGGAACAAGGTCATGGATGATGCCCCCGAAGATGCGGAAGTCATTGAAATCATGGGAAAACAATTTGGATGGCAGGTACGCTACCCGGGTGTGGATGATAACACGCTAGGAAATTACTCCTATAAATTGATGGACGATTCGCGTGGTAACGTTTTTGGTGTCGATTTTACCGATGAAAATTCGTTTGACGACTTTACCAATGAAACGGAAATGCACATCCCGAAGGGTAAGCCTGTATTGTTGAAGATTCGTGCACGTGATGTGTTGCACTCTGTATTTATTCCGCACATGCGGGTTAAAATGGATGCAGTACCGGGCATGCCAACAAAATTCTGGTTTCATCCTGACAAAAGCACTGAGGAAATGCGGGCTGAGTTAGGAAACCCTGACTTCAATTATGAAATCGCGTGTACTGAAATCTGTGGACGGGGACACTTCGCCATGAAGCTTCGTCTCGTAGTCGATGAACCGGCAGATTATGAGAAATGGAAAAAGGAACAAAAGCCAATTTTGTCCGTTTATCCAGACTTCTTAACCGATGTACCTGAAAAATTAAAAGCTAAGGCGATGAAGTACCTGCCGGCTACTGAGGAGCAAGTTACGCAATCAGAGTCAGTTGGGACAACCGCTTCAGCTTCATTGAAATAATTCGATTTTAAACTATACAACTCTATGGCTTCGTTATCTCAAGATGTGCATGTAGATTCGCACGGTGCTCATGATGAGCATCACCACGAGGAGGGATTTTTCTCAAAATATGTCTTCTCGTTGGATCATAAGATGATTGCTAAGCAATACCTCTTTACAGGTATTTTCTGGGCGATTATCGGTGGATTGATGTCTAGTATATTTAGACTTCAGCTGGGTTTTCCTGACATGGATTTGTCATGGCTAAAACCTGTCGTGGGTGGATGGATTGATGAGCAGGGTAAGCTGGATCCAAATTTTTACTTGGCGCTTGTCACCATGCACGGAACCATCATGGTTTTCTTTGTTTTGACAGCTGGTTTGAGCGGTACTTTTTCTAATTTCTTGATTCCATTGCAAGTAGGTGCTCGTGACATGGCTTCTGGGTTTATGAATATGATTTCTTACTGGTTATTCTTTGTATCCAGTGTCATCATGTTCTATTCTATTTTCCTAGAAACAGGGCCAGCGGGCGGTGGCTGGGTTATTTATCCGCCTTTGAGTGCACTTGAAGATGCGAATCCAGGTTCAGGTCTTGGCATGACGCTGTGGTTAGTATCTATGGCGCTTTTCATTGCTTCTTCTTTGCTTGGGGGTATCAACTATGTTACCACGGTGATCAACCTCCGGACGAAAGGAATGTCGTTTGACAAAATGCCATTAACGATTTGGGCGTTCACATTTACGGCAATCTTAGGTATTTTGTCGTTTCCTGTTCTACTTTCAGCGGCGCTATTATTGATCTTTGACCGGAGTTTTGGAACGTCGTTTTACCTATCTGATATTTATATCAATGGCCAAGCGTTACCCAATCAGGGAGGCTCGCCAATTTTATTCCAGCACTTATTCTGGTTCTTGGGTCATCCCGAGGTTTACATTGTAATTCTTCCGGCATTGGGTCTTACCTCGGAAATTATCGCTACAAACTCACGTAAACCTATCTTTGGTTACAAAGCGATGATTTTCTCGATGGCGGGTATCATGTTCCTCGCATTTATTGTTTGGGCTCACCACATGTTTATGACAGGTATGAACCCATTCCTAGGTTCAGTGTTCATGTTACTCACGTTGATTATTGCGGTTCCTTCTGCGGTCAAAGCGTTTAACTACATCACCACCTTGTGGAAAGGAAATATCATCTTTACTCCTGCCATGTTGTTTGCGATTGGACTTGTCTCCTTCTTCGTATCCGGTGGTTTAACGGGTATTATCCTAGGTAACTCTGCGCTTGATATTCAATTGCACGATACGTATTTTGTTGTAGCTCACTTCCACTTGGTTATGGGTTCAGCAGCATTCTTTGGTATGATTGCGGGTGTATACCACTGGTTCCCTAAAATGTTCGGACGAATGATGAACAAAACGCTAGGTTATGTTCACTTCTGGGCAACTTTTGTGGGTGTTTACCTGGTATTCTTCCCAATGCATTACTTGGGTATCGCAGGTTTCCCACGTCGGTACTATCAGTGGTCAGGGTTTGAAACATTCAACACGTATGCCGATTTGAATAGCTTCATTTCCATTGCGGCCATCCTTACCTTTGTAGCTCAATTTGTATTTCTTTACAACTTTATCTATTCGATCTTCAAAGGTAAAAAAGCAACTGCTAATCCTTGGAATTCGACTACATTGGAGTGGACAACACCAATCGAGCCAGGTCATGGAAACTGGCCGGGTGAAATACCGACCGTATACCGTTGGCCTTACGATTATTCTAAGCCAGGTTCGGCTGTCGATTTTATCCCACAAAACGTTCCTTTCTCTGCGACTCCTGAGTCGAACCTTCCAGAGGAGAGTATTTTGGTGGAGAAAGAGAAGGAGATTGATCAAATCAAATACGATTACAATATTCCTGATTAATTTTTGATCGGGTATATTGTACAATTCGATAGCGAAATATAAAGTACAGTGTGCCTTATATTTCGCTATTTTTTTATCTATGGCATCAAAGTTTCACCGTTTGGTCCGAGTAACGTTGGTTGCTCTTTATGTATTGATTTTCATTGGTGGCTTAGTACGTGCCACTGGATCGGGTATGGGGTGTCCGGATTGGCCTAAATGTTTTGGTTTGTGGGTTCCACCGACACACGTTTCTGAACTTCCTGTTAACTATCCTCAATTGTTTGGTGAAAAGTTAAAAGGTGAGGTTGAATTCAACGTCTACAAGACTTGGACGGAGTATCTCAATCGGTTAGCGGGTGTTTTATTGGGCATTCTCATCTTGGTAACGGCAGTAGCTGCTTTTGTCAAACATAGAAAAGTAAATCCTCGTGTTTGGTATTGCGCATTCATTGGGTTGATTTTGGTGGTATTTCAGGGTTGGTTAGGATCCAAAGTCGTTTCCAATGAGTTACTTCCATTAATGGTTACATTGCACATGTTTGTGGCAATTTTGATGGTATTTGTCTATGTTTATTTGTATGTATTATCGTCAAATTTAGAGAATCGGCCTTTTGCTCCAGTTAGCTCATCAGGTCATTTTTTGTTGAGTGTATTGATTCTGCTCAGTTCCATTCAGATTTTGGTGGGCACGCAAGTACGCGAGGTAGTTGATCATTTGTCATTGTACACCGACTTCCCTCGTACGGAGTGGACCGCCCATTTGGGAACTTGGTTTAATGCTCATGTTGTTATGGCGCTTTCGGTAGTGGTTTTTACATTTTGGTTTGCACGACTTCAAAAGCAGGAATTGGGTAGGCTTGATCGGGCAACTTCCGTATTGATTGTTTTTGTAAGTGTCGAAATCTTATCCGGTGGATTATTGTATTTTTTTGATATCCTTCATGCCGCGCAGCCGATTCATTTGACGTTCTCAACTGTACTTTTGGGTACCCAAGTTTCGTTATGGGTACAACATTATTTACGAAATTATGCACATGGATAATCCTATAGAACACGCGATATCGATTCCTGAAAAGCTAAGGGCATATTTTGATTTGACCAAATTTAGGTTGAGTATGACCGTCGTATTTTCAAGTTTATTTGGCTTTGCTTTAGGGGCAGATCATTGGGATTTGAATAAAATGCTTTTGTTTGGTATAGCTGGTTTCATGACCACGGCTTCGGCCAATATCATCAACCAGGTTTGGGAACGGGATCTGGATAAATTGATGAAACGCACAAAAGATCGTCCGTTACCTTCTGGTCGATTAACGCTGGCTGAGGCGAAACTTTTTTCGTTGGTTTTAGGAATTATTGCAATAACCGTTATTGCGATTTTCTTTCATTGGAAAGCAGCTCTACTTTCTTTATTGAGCATTATCCTGTATGGGTTTGTGTATACACCGCTAAAGCGTGTAGGGCCCATTGCGGTGGCCGTTGGCGCACTTCCCGGGGCATTCCCTCCGATGATCGGTTGGGTAGCAGCAACAGGTCATTTTGGGCTAGAGCCGGGCATATTATTTGCTATTCAATTTTTTTGGCAGTTTCCTCATTTTTGGGCGATTGCTTGGGTTCTGCACGAGGATTATTCAAAAGCTGGATTTAAATTATTACCCTCAACAGGTGAAAAAGGAAGTGATGCCGCATTTCAAATGATGATTTACACCCTTTTCCTACTGCCCTTGTGTTGGGTTCCCTTTTACTTGAATATGACGGGATTGAATTCAGCCGTTATAGCCCTCTTGTGTGGAATCCTTTTTTTAGCGCAAACATTTCATTTAATGCGCCGAACCACGGATAAAGCAGCACTTCAGCTGATGTTTGGTTCGTTTTTATATTTACCGATTGTACAAATTGCTTATTTATTAGACAAAGTAGGATGAAAAATTCAAGTGTTTCGCCGGAACCCGCGCAAATTTTAACGGTAAATAAGTGGAAATTTATCACGTGGCTCTTTATTATCTCCATTGTAATGCTTTTTGCTTCGCAAACAAGTGCCTATTTGGTAAGACGAGCGGAAGGAAATTGGATCGAATTTACGATACCGACTATTTTTTATACGTCAACCGTTATCTTGTTATTAAGTAGTGTCTTTTTGCATTTAGCTTTACTGGCAGCACGAAAGGATCAATTTCAACAGGTTCAACGCTTTATAACAGTAGCTTTGATTTCAGGGTTGGCTTTTCTAGTGATGCAATATTATGGTTGGTTGGACTTACAGGCCCAAGGAGTTTATTTAAAAGGAAATCCTTCAGGTAGCTTTTTTTATATTTTATCTGGTTTACATGGGGTGCATTTAGTATCGGGTTTAGCTGTCATCGTTGCCGCATTCATTGCTGCACGACAGCTCAAAATTCATTCAAAAAGCCTTGTGCGCTTGGAAGTATGCAATACGTATTGGCATTTCTTGGATTTGCTGTGGGTATACCTCTTTGTTTTTCTTATCTACTTTAGATAAAAATAATCCTAAATTTTACGAACTCGGGAAAATTAATGCTTTTGTTTATTAAATTTGCCCAAGTTTTGATAAACTCAATCATTTTCTATGGCAGCAACTAAAACTTCTAGTACACCCGAGCATCTCATTTGGGAAGGTGGTGTTCAACCTCTTAAAGTAGGTTACGGAAAACTCATGATGTGGATATTTTTATTATCCGATACATTTACTTTTTCTGCTTTGCTAATAGCCTACGGATTAGTCCGGTTTAGCTTCCCGAGCTTTAAGGATATTATGCCGGATATGACGCATAAAACTTTTGAACTTTCACATGATTGGTGGCCTGTTCCAGAGAAAGTTTTTGAAGCCGTTCCCTTTTTTCACGGTGTGAGTTTGCCCTTGGTTTTTGTTGGAATCATGACATTCATTTTGATTTTCAGTTCTGTCACCATGGTATTGGCTGTTGAAGCTGGGCACCGTCGTGATAAAGCTGATGTGGAAAAATGGATGCTCTGGACCATTTTAGGGGGCTTTGTTTTCTTGGGCTCACAAGCATGGGAATGGTCGCACTTTATCCACGGCTCTGCAGAGGGTTTAACATTAGCGGATGGTACCAAAGTGTTCGGTGCAAATCTTACCATTAATGAATACGGGCCAGCAGCGTTTGCTGACTTCTTTTTCTTCATCACGGGTTTCCACGGTACGCACGTATTTTCAGGTGTTATTTTGAACGTTATTGTGTTTTACAATGCCGCAAATGGAGTGTACGAACGTCGTGGTCACTATGATATGATCGAAAAAGTTGGCTTGTATTGGCACTTTGTTGATCTTGTTTGGGTATTTGTATTTACCTTCTTTTATCTTGTTTAACTTTAACGTAGCACATCATTATGGCAGGACATACTAGCAATCCAGGTGAAAAGTTGAAACCACAGACCAAAGAACTTTGGCGCGTGTTTGTCATTCTCTTACTACTAACCGCGGCGGAATTTGCCATCGCGTTTGGCCTGGATACAGATCAATTCAAGTGGACAAAGATTATCATCTTCATTTTGATGACTATAGTGAAAGCCTACTACATCGTGGGTACTTTCATGCACTTAAAGGAAGAAGTGAAAACAATGATTTGGTCGGTTATTTTACCCGCCATGTTCGTTGTTTGGTTATTGGTGGCGTTGATTGTGGAGGGAGGATACATCGGTAACTTCTAATTCAATGATGAATAAAACCTTAAAGGCCGGAATACTAATAGCAATATTGGTGGTTCCGGCCTCCATTTTTTTATTTCTAAAGTTTTTTGGCGCGAATCGCTTTGACTTGCCTTACTACATGCCTCAGTTAACTGAGCGGGGCGAAGCTCTGGTTGTGAACGGAGATACAGCTTTTCATCAAGTACCGCCATTTAGGTTAGTAGATCAAGCGGGAATGTCGTTTGACTCGGACTCGGCTCTTACCAATAAAATTTATGTGGTAAGCTTTTTCTTCTCGCGCTGTGGTACAATTTGTCCTGTGATTACTCGAAATCAGAAAATGATTCAGGATGCATTGAAAGATAACTCAAACGTCCGTTTGGTATCCATATCCATTGATCCGAAGTATGATACTCCTGAGGTATTGTCCCAGTACGCCGAAAAGATTGGCGCTGATACAACCATGTGGTCGTTTCTAACGGGAGACAAAACGTTGGTTTATGATTTGGCCATCAAGGGGTATAAGCTACCTGTGGCTGATGCGTCAGCTTATGATCCCGGAATCACGGACCCGGATGAAACATTTATTCATTCGGAAAAGTTGTTATTGGTAGATGGCCGAGGGTATATTCGGGGCATATATGATGGAACCTTGAAATCAGAAATTAAGCGGGCTATCGTTGAAATTAAAGTGCTTTTAGACGGAACGAAAGAATCTATATGAATCAATCCACACGTGTTATCAATATTATTTCCATAGCTATTCCTTTGGTGGTAGCTATTTTATTGGGCATCCCCCAAAAAGTTGATTTGGGTGCTTGGACAAAGATTTTACCTCACTTAAATGCGGGAATAAATACCTTAACTTCGGTGCTCCTTATTGCCGCATTTGTTGCGATAAAATCGAAAAACATAGCTTTGCATCAAACCTTGATGCGATTTGCGTTTATTTTGGGTGCTTGTTTTTTGATTTTTTACGTTTTATATCATTTAACAAATCCCTCGACAAAATTTCAGGGCAGTGGCATGATTCGCTACGTTTATTTCTTCGTACTGATAAGTCATATCATCCTTTCCTTGATTGTCCTACCTTTTGTTCTGAGGGCTATGTTTTTTGCTTGGACAAAACAATTCGTCGAGCATCGTAAAGTGGCAAAAATCGCATTTCCCATTTGGTTGTACGTATCGGTCACCGGGGTTATTGCGTATTTAATGATTTCACCATATTACACACCTTGATATGAAAAAGTGGATTTGGACTTTGATTTTATTGTTTTTGGTTGGTTTGCTTGAAACCGAGGCGCAATGTGCTATGTGTCGCGCAACGGTTGGGTCAAACTTGAGTGAGGGAAGAGGGGTGATAGGTACCGGAATCAACTTTGGTATTTTGTATTTGCTATCTGCGCCTTATTTATTGGTTTTAACCGTTGGTATCTTGTGGTATCGAACGGGAAAAAAAGAGTTACGAGAGCGCTTGCAGATGCAAGCTCGCTTGCACGAAATTTTTAAGAAATAAAAAGAACCTTCGGGTTCTTTTTTTATTTTAGATGCAACCTATTGCGAACGAAAGTCATCTTCTCTACAAGCCCCCTATTTTATGATTCGACTTTTCCGCAAAACCTATACCGAGGAACAACTTGTACATGCTTTACGAAGGCAAGATCGTGAAGCGCAAACCTATGTATATGACCAATACGCCAAAAAATTCTTAGGTATTTGTTGTCGATATTTAGTAGATCAGATGGAAGCGGAGGACGTTATGGTAGAAGGATTAATGAAAATATTTCAAAAGATTGATAGTTTCCAGTCGCAAGGTAGTTTTGAGGGTTGGATGAAACGTATCATGGTGCGAGAGGCACTTATGCGGGTTCGTAGTGCTCGTTTGTTTTTATCAGATGAGGCTCTTGAGTATGAAGGCGCGAGGCTTGAGCCGAGCACGGATTTGGAGGTGGAGGATATCGTTCGTTGTATTCAAGAACTTCCAGCGGGGTATAGAACAATATTTAATTTGTATGTTGTCGATGGGTTTAGCCATCAAGAAATTGCTGATCAATTGGGTATTTCAGAAGGGACATCGAAAAGTCAACTAAGTCGAGCTAAAGCATTATTACGGGATCGAATTATCGCAGAAAATAAGCACAGTTATGGAATCTAAAAATTTGAATGAGGAGGATAATGCCAAGTGGAGTGCGTTGCTACAAAATTATGAGCGTGAGCCGTCTATTCGGGCAAAACGGTTATTTCAATCAAAACTAGCAACGAGGCAAGCTCGAGGATACCATCCCTGGGTTTGGGGATTGGCCGCTAGTGTGGTGGTGGTAGGATCTTGGTTTTTTTGGGCTGGGGGAGAGACGATTGAGACTCCAATTGCACAAGTAAGGATTAAATCGAAGAAGACGATTGTACCGACTTTGGAGCAGCGCGTGCCCGAGGTTCGCATAGCGTCGGGGTCTTTGGGGCTTGATGAAGCGCGATTAAAGGAAAGACAGGTGAATAATTTTCCGATTTCGGCTTACGCAGCGAAATCATTGTCGAGCATCAACCAAGAAGCAGCGCCATTCATCAGCGAAGACGCCAGTGAAGATCGTACCAGCTGGCGGGTTGGTCCGGTGGCGAGTCTATCACCACGGGAGATTCCGGTGGTGGGGAGTCGTGGGGTGGATGTAAAGTACTCGGCGTCGGAAGGCCAATTGACGAGCGGGGAGTCATCTCGTAAAACAGTGAGTCAATTGTTAGATGAGTTGATGATATTAAAGTATGGAGAACCCGTGGATGAGCGGCCAGTGCTGGCTGTATTGTTTTCGGGTGATGAACCGTCGTTGTTGGCGACAGAGCGGGCAGAGTTTAAGGAAAGAATATCTTGGATAAAAGAAAAGGTAGTAAAATGAGACGAATTACATTAATGTTTGGGTTGCTATTGGGGTGTTTTATTGCGGAAGCGCATGTTGATTCTACCCGAATTGAATTTACGGATCGTGAAAATCAGCTTCGGGTAGCCATCCATTTGCCTGGTGGAATTGATCAATTGCCCAATGGATTATCGATTTGGCGTGTCTTGTTCAAGGTGGGTGTTCAAGAAGCTGAAAAAGGGGGTTTGGAGAAGTTTTTATCGGAAAAGCAAGTGGGCAGTACGTATCGTATACCGTTACCCCCTCGGGATACCATTCGGGTGGAGATTTTGGCCACTGTGGAGGATGAGGAGGATCGCAAGGCTTTTGGATTGTCGATTCAGCGTCCGGAGAAGAAGGAAAGTAGTAAGCGTTTTTTTCCTAAACGTGATGTAGGGTTTTACATTGGGTTAAATAATTGGCATGGACCAAACACCCTTGTTCGCGAAAGTGAGTTGAGGTGGCCACAATCGGTTTATGTTGCCTTGTCATTTCGTCGAAATATGGACATTTGGCGTTCGGAGCACGTAGCTTTTGGATTTTCGTATGCGCCAGAATTTGTTTGGTATAATTTGCGATTTCAAGGGCAAACGGTTTTGCGGGAAAATACGTTAGGGGAGCCCGAATTTGAATTGGAGACTACTCCGCTCAAGAAGGCGAAGTTAACAGTGCCACAATTTAGTTTACCTGTGATGTTCCATGTGGGTATTCCGAAAACCAAGTGGACATTATCGGTGGGTCCTTATGCAAGCATCCGGTTGGGTGGTTACACCAAGGTAAAATATGCTATGGGAGGAGGAAAGGAGAAACTGCGAGGCGATTTTGATATGCGTCCATGGCAGACAGGATGGATGGCTGAGGTTGGGCGGAAGTCTGGGATCAAGTTATTCATTCGTCAAGATAACCAACCTTTGTTTCGGACGACGGGTCGAAACGAGAAAGTTTGGGCAGTTGGCGTACGATTCTAATATTTTTCCGAAATATTTTTAAAAAACATTTGATAATAACAAATTACCCATTACTTTTGCAACTCAATTCAATGACGTGAGGGTTATGAATTGATACGGGGGTGTACCAGAGTGGCCAAATGGGGCAGACTGTAAATCTGCTGGTGTATGCCTACGGTGGTTCGAATCCATCCGCCCCCACGTGTTTAAGGTTATAAGCGGGAGTAGCTCATTTGGTAGAGCGATAGCCTTCCAAGCTATAGGTGGCGGGTTCGAGCCCCGTCTCCCGCTCCATTCCCTAAGCCTTCGTAGCTCAGTGGTAGAGCACTTCCTTGGTAAGGAAGAGGTCGGCAGTTCAATCCTGCTCGAAGGCTCTCCACTTCCTTCAATTTATGGTTTCATATATTGATTTGAGTGTTTCATTTTCCCGAATAGATTATTTCTAGAAACTTTTTAAATTTGATTTCATAACATGGCAAAGGAGAATTTTGACCGTAGTAAACCACACGTAAACATTGGTACAATCGGTCACGTTGACCACGGTAAAACAACGTTAACTGCTGCAATTACTACGGTTCTTGCTCAGAAAGGTTTAGCCAAATTGAGAGATTTCTCTTCGATCGATAACGCGCCAGAGGAAAAAGAGCGTGGTATTACGATCAACACTTCCCACGTTGAGTATGAAACTGCCAATCGTCACTATGCACACGTTGACTGTCCAGGTCACGCTGACTACGTGAAGAACATGGTAACAGGAGCTGCTCAAATGGACGGAGCGATCATCGTGGTTGCTGCTACTGACGGTCCTATGCCACAAACGCGGGAGCACATCCTTCTTGCTCGTCAGGTTGGTGTTCCTCAGTTGGTTGTATTCATGAATAAAGTTGACATGGTGGATGATCCAGAGCTTCTTGAGCTTGTTGAAATGGAAATCCGTGAGCTATTGTCATTCTATAAATTTGACGGTGACAACATTCCAGTAATCCAAGGGTCTGCTTTGGGTGCCTTGAATGGTGAAGAGCAATGGGTAAAAACAGTAGAAGATTTGATGGAAGCTGTGGATACTTGGATTCCACTTCCAGCTCGTGCTACTGATAAGCTGTTCTTGATGCCGGTAGAAGACGTATTCTCGATCACAGGTCGTGGTACTGTAGCTACAGGTCGTATTGAAACAGGTATCATCAATTCAGGTGAGCCAGTTGAGATCTTAGGTATGGGTGCAGAGGGCTTAAAGTCAACTGTAACCGGGGTAGAGATGTTCCGTAAAATCCTTGATCGTGGAGAAGCTGGTGATAACGTAGGTTTATTGTTGCGTGGTATTGACAAAGAGCAAATCCGTCGTGGTATGGTTATTTGTAAGCCAGGTTCAGTAAAACCACACACTGAATTCAAAGCGGAGGTTTACGTTTTATCGAAAGAAGAAGGTGGACGTCACACGCCATTCTTCAACAAGTACCGTCCTCAGTTCTATTTCCGTACCACAGACGTTACAGGTGAAATTTTCTTGCCTGAGAATGTGGAAATGGTTATGCCTGGTGATAACGTAACTATCACTGTTAACTTGATCAATGCAATTGCGATGGACAAAGGTCTTCGTTTTGCGATCCGGGAAGGTGGTCGTACCGTTGGTGCAGGTCAGGTAACTGAAATCATCAAGTAATTGATTCACTGAATTATACAAAAGCCCCACCTTTACAGGTTGGGGCTTTTTTCTTGCCTCTATGTCAAAAAGCTTGATATTTATTCTCATTACTCTTTTACTCGACATCATTGGAATTGGAATTATCATTCCAATTATGCCGGGTTTGATTCAGGAGTTGACCCAGACAGGAGTTAGTGAAGCTGCACAATATTCTGCGGCTTTGGTGACAACTTACGCGGTGATGCAGTTTGTGTTCTCGCCAATTGTTGGCGGCTTGAGTGACCAATTTGGTCGGCGGCCTGTTTTGTTATTGTCACTTTTAGGGTTTGGGTTGGATTATATTGTATTGGCCTTGGCACCTACTTTAACTTGGCTTTTCGTCGGTCGATTGGTTGCAGGACTTTTTGGTGCGAGCATTACAACGGCGAGTGCGTACATTGCGGATGTAAGTCCACCCGAAAAACGAGCACAGAATTTTGGTTTGATTGGGGCAGCTTTTGGGGTTGGGTTTATCATTGGTCCAGCCTTGGGAGGACTGGTCAGTACGTGGGGTTTGCGTGCACCCTTTTGGCTTTCGGCTGGATTAACTTTGGCTAATTTAGTGTATGGGTATTTTGTGTTGCCAGAATCATTGCCAATATCGCAGCGACGAAAATTTGATTGGAGACGGGCCAATCCAGTGGGTAGTTTGCTGCATCTACGCAAGTATCCAATTATTTATCAATTTATTCTCTCCTTATTTTTATTGTACATAGCGGGATATGCTACCCAAGGAACTTGGTCCTTTTATACGATGGCTCGGTTTTCTTGGTCGGAGCGGGAGGTAGGTTTATCTTTAGCATTTATCGGTGTGATGGTTGCTTTAGTTCAAGGCGGAGCAATCCGTCCGATCATCAAAAAGTTGGGTCAAAACAACACCTTGTTGCTTGGCTTATTTTTGAATTTAATAGGCTTGGGTGCATTTTCATTGGCCACGGAGGGTTGGCAAGCGATTGCTATTGTCGCGGTGTATGCGTTTGGGGGAATAGCTGGCCCTGCTTTTCAGGCAATTATATCCACGATCGTCCCACCAAATGAACAAGGGCAACTCCAAGGTGCATTGACCTCTTTAAACAGCTTGGCAGCTATTGTTGGGCAGCCCTTGATGTTGGGATTGTTTTCTTATTTTACTTCAGGTAAGTCCTATTATTTTCCGGGTGCACCTTTTGTTTTTGGCGTTATTCTACTTTTTGTTGCTTTGGTATTGACCAAGCGCGCTTTGCGTTAATGTGAGGTTGGAAAGACACCCTGCCAATCGGGATTCCAGGTATTTTGAAATGTCCATGTCGGGGTAATTTCTTCCGCCTGTACCTGGGTAGGTTGGCCCCAATCAGACGGAATCGTGGGACAGTTTAGGTAATGAATTCTATGTCCCCAGATGAGCTGAACGGGTGAGGCTTGGTAGATGGGTTTTTGGGCCATTTGGTCGCTAAATGTACAAGAAACAAGATACATGGAAGCTTCTCGGTGGTAGCGTCCCAGAGGGAAGCCTTGAATTCCATCAAAATGACAACGTACCAAGACGGAACGAAAGGTAGAGTCGCCTGAGCCATCATGCCAAATGGCGGCTGATTTGCTGTGGCTATAGAATTTACAATCTTCAGCCCAGGCTGATCCCCTGGGACAATAGAGATCGACACCTCCTTCAAATGAGCAACGTTTAAACGCGTATTGTCCGGCTTGCGCATCCCAAGGACTCATTGTATCGCCACCGGGTCCTGAAAAAAAATGACATCGGGTAAACGTCAAGGGAGTAGCACCTGGGAAAGCCCGAACCGCAAATTGATGTCCATTGGTCCGTATCCATTTTTGATTTATCGGTTCACCTTTTTCTCTAGGTAGTGCATAGCCTTGTGCATTACTTTCAGGCAGAGTACAGGGAATAAGGGTGTCTTTTTCTGCTATTTCGCTATATGAGTTTCGTACAATTAGTTGATCAAAGTGGATATTTTTGCCTTTGATATTGAGTACAGCCGCACCATAGTCATCTGGATTACGGCAGCGCCACGCATCACGCGCTTGAGGAAATTGAATAATCGTATGTCCACTTCCTTGAATGAAAAGGTCTGTTTTTGTACTATCAAAAAATAGTTTTTCTTCAAATAATCCATTTGCTATTCGAATTCGATCACCGGGGGCGGCCAAGTTGATCACCCGTTGAATGGATGTACCTTGGGCAACAACATGTGTTTGGTGTTTTTTGGACAAGAATTGATCCATCACCTCCACCACCTGTAGAATCCAGGCGTCGTATAAAAGAAAACTATGCGGGGCATTGGGGAGTGTAAGAACTTGAGTTGAAATACCTTCTTTGTACATTAAATGTCTAAAATCTTCCCTTCCGGCATGCATTCGTTGGACATTCGAGTTGATGAATAAAGCCGGTGGATCTTGTTTCGATACATAATGTAGCGCCGAGGCAGACCTCCACAAGCTGGGATTTTGCTCTTTTGATACCCCAAAGTATTGCGTTGCGGCACTTAATTGTTTTCGGTCATCACCCTCCCCTGATTCGGGGTGTAGAAAGTCCAAGATTCCATCGATGTTAATCACTTTGTGAATTTTACCTTTGGGGGATCCAAAAATACCTTCATTCCAGGATGAGCTGAGCAGCGATGCCATTTGAGCACCGGCGGAAAATCCCCCAACCGAGATTTGGTTAGGATCGATTCGCCACTTTTTCGCGTGCGTAAAGAGAAATATTACGGCTGCATGCGCATCGACCATGGCGGCGGGATAACGTTCTTCTGCTGAAAGGCGGTACTCAAACAAAAACACCCGGTACCCTTTGTGGGCTAATCGAGTAGCCAACGCGATATGTTGTGCTGGGCTACCTGACTTCCAGCCGCCTCCGTGGAAAAAGGCCAAAGCGGGCGCATTTTGCTTGTGTACAGGGCCTACATAGTCGAATAGCAATTGCCGGTTGCCTACCTGTTTATATTTTTGTTGGTTCAGGTATTGAATTTGATTGGAAAATTGAGGAGAAGCGAGTTCCAACTCGGGCCATTTCTTTCGGTCTTGTGTCCAAGCGGAATGATTGGTATAGGATGTATCGCGTTGCCCATGAACAGCATTTGAGATGAGCAAGAGTAGGATCAGAGACCATATTTTTTTTTCCATGAGGGCAGATCTTTTGCGAGTAAATTTTTTGGCCAAGTGCCGTAAAACGCATAGCCAGTTCGGCGTTCCAGTTCAATTTCAGCTAGTGACTTTTTAGGTATTCCGTCTCTACCCACAAACATGGGTTGGTGGTCCTTGAGATCGTAGAATCGAGCCCAAAGCGTACTGTTGGAGTCTTGAACAATGATTCGGTCTCCACCTTGTGTGGAGATGTTGATACCAGGTAGTTTAACCTTTTCGAGGAAAGCGCAGCCGTGGAGGATACTTTCGATAACAGCTGGAGAAGGGTTAGATTGGTGCATTAAAAACCGAATAATTTCGACGGATTCAGCACCACTTAATGAGGGTAATTCAAAAGCACGGGCTTTAGCAGGGGCTAACGTCTCGTGGTGATGTTGGGCACACCAAACTAGTTTTTCCCCATTTTGGGTAATTTGGCAATTGAGGATGCATTGGATACCTTGTTCGATTGCTTTTTGGGCTTGCTTTTTGAGTTTAGGATCTACCACATCAAATCCTTCGGCTCCTTCGAAAACCCACTGTAGCGTCCAGAGGGTATGGGTCATGGCCAAATCGTTGAATGTAATGTATTTTCGGTAGTTGGCTTGATCTGGAAAAAATTGAGGCCATCCCCCTTGCACATTTTGAGCAGCCAAGAGGTATCGGATTCCCGACTCGGCTGCTTGTAAATACGTTTGATTTTGGGTAGTTCGGAAAGCTTGGATTAAATAGCGAATTTCTTTGTTTGTGGCGAAATCATCCAGTGTGGCATCCAATTTATTTTTTTCTTGGAGGAGTTTTGTTTCAGCCTCCTTGGTCAAAGGAAAGTCATATGAAATCGGATTTCCGCTAGGTTGTGGCCAGCCTCCATTGGCGCGTTGGTACAGCAGCATCCTATCGGCCACTGGATCCTGTTTGGGAGCAGGATCCAGTGGTTTTTGGCAGGAAATCCAAAGAAAGAGAGGAAAAAGGCAAATGAGTTGCATTGGCGAATTAATAACCTGGATTTTGTTTGAGTTGACCTTGGTAGGAGTCTACAGTAGATTGAGGGTAAGGGAACAATTCGCTTTTACCCGTTACAAAGAACCTAGCCAAGGCCCGGTCGAGTGGAAGTCCGTCGATCACGTTAGAGGATAAGTGTTGTGACCAATCCAAACGCGTAAAGCCTGTGGGTGCTGTGGTTAGGTTTGTGGTTCGGTAAAAGGAATTTCCAAAGGTAATTTCTTCTCCAGTGTTTCGCCAAAACATATACCGCGGAACGTTGGCATATTCTCCAGTGCGCGCTTTCATGCGTTCCAATTTGCTGCGCGTTTCTCTGATTTTTGTTTCCAAGAGATTCCAACGGATCAAATCGTATTTCCGAATACCCTCACCTGCCAGTTCGAGGTAGCGCTCTTGTTCAATGATTTGGAAGAATTCGTTTTTAGATGTAGGAACAGGCACAGCTATTTTGGTAGCGCGATTTCGGACCTCTTGCCAGGCGGCTAACGCGGCAGGGGTTGGGCCATTGTTGATTTCATTTTCGGCTTCGGCAAACATAAGCAACACGTCGGAAAATCGGATGAGCGGCCAATTGTACCCAACATTAAGGGCTGTACCCGGAAGTAGGGGGTTTCGCCAGTCTTTCCTGAATTTCCCATCCGTGAGCTCTCCCAAACGGCGAGGAGTTTTGATGTTGTTGGCGGGGATGGCATAAAAGGTGACTGAGACATCTCGGCGAACATCGGTAGAGTCGTAGCTATAAAAGAGCGTAGGAACGACTTGAAGGCCTCCACCTCCTGTGCCAACCCGTGAATTGGCATCCGTTCTTGGGCCATTGTAGTTGGCCATACGGCTATCGGAATTTGAGTTGCCCCCCCCGGCACCTACTTCAAAGATAATTTCCCCAAAAGGATCAAGTTGGAATGAACTTAGGAAGCGTCTCCAGATATCTTGAAAATTTGGATTTAAGGTATGTTGGTCACGGCGGGCCATAAGGTCGGCGCATTCTTGTCGGGCGATGCGGTAGTACTCAAGGTGATTTGCACCACGCACCATCTGTCCATTTTCCCGCAGGGCGAAACCTCCCCGAAAGAGAGCTAATTTAGCGCGTAAAGCTTTGGCGGCTCCTTTGGTAATTCGTTCGTCGCGGGTAACTTGCGTTCTCCAAGGTAGAAGATCTGCGGCAATAGCAAGATCAGCGATGAGTTTTTCATAGGTCTCGTCGCGGTTATTTTGTGGGAGAAACAAGTTGGTTTGACGGTAAGCTGGAAGCATGGGAGCGGGGACATCCCCCCAGTTTCGAATTAATTCGAATAAAAATTGAGCTCGAAGAACCAGTACTTCCCCATGCATTCTACGAAGTTCAGCTTGTTCGCTTGCTGATCCGTTGGTATACAAGTTCATGAGGGGAATTTGCTCGATACATAAATTTGCTCTTTCCAATCCTCTGTACAGTTGCAAAAATGGATTGCGGAGTTCGGCGTTGGTGAGTAGAAGTTGGTAGCGACCAATTCCACGGCGGCCGTTATCGAGGTTGCCGGTTACGAACATTTCATCGGAATCATACGGATAGTATAAGTTTAGGCGAATTCCATATCCATTATCGCCCATAAGTTCATCGTAAACGCCAATGAGTGCTGTACGCACATTAGCGACGCTGGAGAAAGCTTCTTGGATACTAATTTGAGATTGCGGTTGAACCTCTAAATAGTCACGGCATCCGATAAGCGAGGAAACGCTAAGGGCGATCAAAGATCCACCCAAGATGAATTTTTTAATGCTATTTTTCATAATAATGGGGGAGATTAGAACGTGAGATTAATGCCACCGACATACGTGATAGCCCGTGGGTAGCCAGCAAAGTCAACGCCTTGCGTCAGGGGATCTGAGCGGCGTGTATTCACTTCTGGGTCATAACCAGAATACTTGGTGAATGTCGCTAGGTTATTTACGGTGCCAAAAATTCGGAGTCGATTAATTTTGACTTTTTGAAGTAAACTACTGGGAATCGAGTATCCGAGCGAAATATTGTTAATGCGCAGGAATGAGCCATCCTCAACTGCCCAAGAATGAAGCCAGTACCGCTGAACACGAACGGGGGTCCAGATTTGGGCATTGGCGTTTAAAGCAGCGAGTTCGGTTGGATCAACCACGACTTCACCACGATCATTGATGTTCGTCCAGCGGTTTTTCATGAGGTCCAGCATATTCAAATTGGGGAAAGCGCCATCGGTCATTTCAATTTTATTGGCATTGTAAATATCATTTCCTACGACCCAGTTGACAAAGACACTGGCGTCCCAGTTTTTGTAGGCAAATTGATTATTCCATCCCCCGATAAATTTCGGATTTGCATTACCAATGACAGTTCGGTCCTTATCGGCGGTAATCAGACCATCGCCATCCAAGTCCTTCCACTTGAGCATACCCGGTTGAGGAATTCCATAGACTGCATTTGATGCCACACCTTCTTTTAGGGTATAGGTACGTGTGGTGGGGTTAAAGTTGAAATCATCAACCGTGTAAAAACCATCGGTGACAAATCCAAACATAAGGCCAATGGGAGAACCGACCCGTACCAGGTAGTCATCTGCTCCATCAGAACCTTGCCATCCGGAATTTCGGGTTTGTTCGGTGACATTCCCTAGGCTGAGAACCTTATTTCGGTTGGCTGACCAATTGAAGCTACTCGACCATTGAAAGTCTTTTTTCTGGATAATGGTAGCATTGAGCTGAATTTCCAACCCTGTATTTTCTGTTGATCCCAAGTTTCGAACTTGAGCAGCATAGCCAGTAGTGGGTGGAATAGCGACTGCGAGTAAAAGATTCTTACCTACATTTCGGTAGGCATCGATTGTTAATTGGAAGCGATTGTTGAGAAAGCCAAGGTCAAGGCCGATATTTTGAGAGACATTGGATTCCCAGCGGAGGTCTGGGTTTGCCAGAGCAATGGGGGCAAATCCGGGCTGAAGCGTACTATTTAGGGCGTATTCCCCAGTGACATCATAAAGTTGTTGATAAAGCAGGTCCCCGATGCGGTTGTTTCCGGCAGTCCCATAGCCTATGCGTACTTTTCCGTCGGTGAGCCATTTCCATGACTTAGCAAACCCTTCTTGCGAGAAACGCCATGCGAGCGTTCCGGAGGGGAAAACGAGCGCTCCATTTTCGTAGTTAAATTTAGAGGAGCGATCCGATCGAAGCGAGAACGAGGCGAGATAGCGGTCATCATAGCTATAATTTACTCGTCCAAACAAAGAAAATAAGCGATTTGATGGCGCGATATTCGTAGCAGGACGAGGCTGTTGCGCTCCGGTAGGGGCGGCACCAAGTCCCATATTGGCTAATGCCTTTTCTGCAGTGATTTCAGCGGGGAAGAATCGGGTTTCGACCATGGAGGTTGCGATATCGTTTTGGTATACCTCTTGACCAATCAAAACATTCAGATCATGGCGGTTATTCCATTTTTTAGCGTATTGTACGATGTTGGTTAGGTTTAGAATTTGCGAGTTAAACTGGTTAATTTGAGCCACCGGTAGCGAGGCAGCATTTCGTGCTCTTGGCGTGATCCGGGAGAAGAAGAAGTCGGTTTCTTGATTGTTGCGGTCGATACCTAGCGTAGACCGGAAACTCAATGCTTTTGTGAAATTGTATTGCAAATACCCACTCACATGAAAGTTATTGGTCCGTTGTTGCCGGTATTCCGCTTCAATCATAGCCAAAGGGTTGATGATTTGGCTGGATGAAATGAAGAGGTCTTCATCGAAACTATCGATAGGGGCTGTGGCATCGCTCAGGAAAGGACGATATTGAACGGAGTGACGGAGTCGGTTCGTGGTACGTGAACCCGTTGTTGAGGTACCAGCGCCGTCGATGGTTTGGTTGAGGTATCGTACGTTGAAGCCCATGCGAAAAGCTTGAGAAGCTTTGTGGTCAAGTTTGTAGGAAATCAGTTTACGGTCAAATCCAGACAGTTTAAGGATGCCATCCTCTTGGTTAGCGGTTATGCTAAGATTGAAATTGGTACTTTGGCTTCCCCCATTGATGATAAAATTATGGTTTTGGTAGGTGGCTTGGCCGCCAAACACTTCATCTTGCCAGTTAACCTCTGGGGTTGATCTAAACTGGTTTAGATTTTCCCAAGTACCATATTGATTGACGAATGAGGTAGAGTCCGTGATCGATCCGCGTGATCTTTCGTACTGCCAACGTACGAAATCATAAGGATTTAAGACACCCAATTTTCTGGAGAGTTGACGAAATCCGGCGGATCCGTTGTACGAGACCGAGGTTTTTCCACCTTTCCCGGATTTGGTGGTGATGATTACCACCCCATTGGCTCCTCGGGCGCCATAAATAGCCGTTGTCGAGGCATCTTTGAGGACATCGATGCTTTCGATATCTTGAGGAGAAAGGAAGTTGAGCGCATTTTCGATTTGGATGCCATCGACAATAAAAATAGGGGAATTATCTTGGGTGATGGAGCCCCCTCCTCGGATCCGGATTTGGACATCTGCGCCAGGAGAGCCCTCAGATGTGGTTACCCGAACGCCAGCCAAACGGCCTGTTAAAGCCTCTGCTGCATTGGTAAGAGGAATATCCTTGAGTTGTTTTGATCCGACCGAGGACACTGATCCTGTTAAGTCACGGCGGTTTACCGATTGGTAACCTACAACCACAACTTCGCCTAAAATTTGCGCGTCGGATTCGAGGGAAATTTGAAACTCTTTCACATTTCCGACAGCCACTTCCTTGGAAATGTAGCCTACATACGAGAAGACAAGAATGGCTTTTTTATCCTCTACAGCGAGCGTAAAGGCGCCCTCAGCGTTGGTTAGGGTGCCTGTTTTTTTGCCTTTAACTGAAATACTGACACCGGGAAGGTTTTCGCCAGTGGCGATATCCGTCACTATGCCGGAGACATTGATTTGCCCAAAGGCAGTTGAGGTAACAAGGCAGAGCCAAATCCACAGTAGTTGTTTGTGTATCATAGTACTTCTGATCGATTAGGGATGTATTTTCAAACGCGCAATGATGCAAAAAATAGAACTTTACCAAGAAAATTAAGGGATAAAGGAGGCTTCTTTTTGTTTCAATACGCGGTTTGTTCAATGAAACATACAGGAAAAGGGAAGTGATTTTACAGAAAATAGATTATTTTTTTTCGCAATCGTTGTCGGTAACGTTCCCGAAAAAGTGGCGGATTTGGTTGGGTCACTTTGGGGCGTACAAACCTAGGGATTTAAGATATTTTCACTTTATGAGTATAAAGTTGAATTTAACGAAGAGGAACGGGAGGGGGATACTGATAAACTAGAAAAGAATAGATCCGTGGATTGGAAGGAAAGGCGTGGAGCGTGGGAGGCGGCTGATTAAGTAAAAAAAGTTGGGATGATCCAGAGGGTCATGTATTCGGACTACCGAAAGGCACAGTTTAAACCTAGGTAGATCATCCTTTCTTTTTGTTTTAGTGGTGAGAATGGGGCTTAAGGTATACCACCCACTGGTCTTGCTGTATCCGGTATGAATAGCCCTTTTTGTTTAATAACCGCACAACATCCTCTTGCAAAGCGCAGGTAGGAAAATAAATTTCCTTTTGTCCAAGTGTAATGGCTTGGCAAATGTGGGCAATGATTTGATGGACAAGCAGTGGGGTAGTCTGTGAATACCATTCATTCTCCATAGATCTGTGTAGGTATGTAGGTTACTCGGAGATTAACCTCATTCAATCCCTATACCATATTTACGTTGTTGGGCTCAAAAAACTAGAAATAGTAGGGTACAGATGCTTAGAATGCATTTTTATAGAAAAAAATATAAAGAAAACTAAATAAAAGGCATAGGCAACAGTCCACTTTTTTCCAATTTTTGGAAAACCATACAATATATTGGAGAAGGAATGCGATTGGCATTAAGAGGCTGTTGATTTTTTCGGGACGATTGATTTGAATTATGTATTTTTACCAAATACAATAATCTAAGATGAATATGAGAGAACTTGGAAAAGGACTAGCGTTAGCGCTTATGTTCTGTTCGGGAATTGGGCAAGCCCAGTGGGAGATCCGGGCAAAGGATTGGGATCCCAGCACGTATTATGGCGTAACTGTAGCCAATGGTATGATTGGGTTGGTGTCATCTTCAGAACCGTTGAAAGTAAAGGAAGTCGTATTGAATGGGGCATTTGATACCTACGGTAGAGGGCGGACGTCCAATATCCTCAAGGTATTTGAATTTGCCAATATGGATTTGGATATTAATGGCAAACGGTTAGGTACGCGGGATATTTCTGCCTTTACTCAAACGATTCGGATGCAGGATGGGATTTTTGTCACATCGTTTGAGCACCCAGCCGTTTCGGTAACATCAGAGCTCATGGCCTTACGTCATTTACCCCATACCGCCCTGATTGAGGTGGCCATTACCGCGAAGCAGGATTGTGAAATTACTCCACACTCAATCATTCAGGCGCCGGATGTACTTCGGGATGTTAAAAATTTCTATCATCTCATTGATCGTCCACATTCGTTGACACCTTTATTGACATCGGTAGCAAAGTCGCCCACCGGTCGTCATACCATTGCGGCATCCAATTCCATCATATTCCATGAAAAAAGAGGGGAGGAGCCTGTTTTGATTCATGAGGAGTGGGATTATGGGATGCATCGACTGAAATTCAACAAGAAATTAAAGGCAGGGCAGACCTATCGCTTTACCATCGTGGGTTCCGTAATTTCGTCGGCACACGTGGCGGATCCACACAATGAGGCTGAGCGATTGACTATTTTCGCTTCCTTAGAAAAGACCGCTCGTTTGCGGGCAAGACACGAGGAGGCTTGGGCCAAGCTCTGGCAGTCAGATATTGAAATCGACGGGGATCCAGAGGCGCAACGGGCGGTTCGGTTTGCGCTTTATCATCTCTATTCGTTTGTTCGGGAGGGGACAGGATATAGCCTTTCTCCGATGGGGTTGTCTGGTCTTGGCTACAATGGCCATGTGTTCTGGGATACCGAGTTGTGGATGTACCCTCCGTTGTTGGTATTGCAGCCTGCATTAGCTAAAAATATGTTGGATTACCGGTTTGATCGGTTGGAGGCTGCGCGTTATAATGCTAAAGCTCACGGTTATGCCGGAGCGATGTTTCCTTGGGAGTCGGATCAAGACGGGCAGGAGTCAACACCCGTTTGGGCCCTGACCGGACCATTCCAGCATCATATCACGGCTTGTGTGGGATTTTCGTTTTGGAAGTACTTTCAAGTAACCAAGGATCTTGAGTGGTTGAAAGAAAAAGGCTATCCGATGCTGAAAGAGGTGGCGGACTTTTGGGTTTCCCGAGTAGAAAAAGGAGAAAAAGGACAGTACCACATCCGCAATGTGGTCTGTGCCGATGAGTGGGCTGAGAATGTGGATGATAATGCGTTTACCAATGGTATAGTCAAAGAGGTCCTTGGGTATGCCAATCAAGCTGCAACGTTGGTGGGTGTCGTCCCAAACCCAGCTTGGCGTGAGGTTCAGCATGGTTTAGTCCTATTAAAAATGGCGGATGGAACCACCCGAGAGCATGCTTCTTATGAAGGAGAACCCATTAAGCAAGCGGATGTTAACTTATTGGCCTATCCCTTGAAACAAGTGACAGATTCAAAGCAGATTAAGCAAGACTTAGATTTTTACTGGAAAGCACTAGGAGATAATCAACCGGGAATGAAAGGCAGTAGCCCAGCCATGGCGCATGCGGTTTTTTCCATTTTGTACAATCGAGTGGGTGACTCAAAAAAAGCCTATGAAATTTACATGGATAGTTATAAGCCCAACGAAGTGGGCCCTTTTGGGGTCTTGGCTGAAACTGCTGGCGGAACAAACCCGTATTTTGCGACAGGCGCGGGGGGCTATCTCCAAGCTGTTATAAACGGTTTTGGTGGATTGGACATTACCGATGCTGGGATTACGACCCTAAAAACAAAGCTTCCCCCGCATTGGAAATCCTTACTATTGAAAGGGGTAGGGGTTGATAAAAAAACGATTGTGATCCGGTAATTTCCTAGAACCTGTTCAATTTCATGATATACACCATGCTATTGAACAGGTTTTGGTTTTCAGGTAGAAGCATCAAGGCTGTATTTTCACTTGCCCATGTTTTGACATGATATAAATCTTGGTATCTCCTTTGAGATCAGATCCTACTTTACCCATATAGACACGGATGGGTTGATTGGGTTGGGTTTTGGGTTGCCGTTCAAGAATGACTTGTTCAGCTCCTTGGTAGGAAAATTGTCCGTTTTGCAAGCGAACCTCAAAATCATAATGCCCATTCGGGATTTCCACAGGGCTGTAGGCCGATTGAATTTTTATTTCTTTGGTTCTTTTGTCCACTTGATTGATTCGGAACTTAGGGGCGTAATTCACCTGCCAAGCGGATGCCTCTTTAATTTGATCAATTAGTCCAGATGAATATGAGACTACACCTCGGACATCACGGGCAATCTTCACGTGAAGATCGCCGAAGGAATTCGTGAGCTCACTTCTTGTCACTTCGTCAAGAACGACCTGAGAGTAAGCCGCTTTCATGTGTCCACCTTGCATGGATTTAATCAAAACTTGGCCAAACGAGACCTGCACGTCAGTTTCGGAGCCCGACAAGTGATTGGCATATAGTTTTCCATATTTTTGCCGGATGGTTAGTTTTCCAGCGTGATCGGGCATGTAAATATCGCCAAACGAATTGATGAGTTCCAGTTCGGCGTCGCGTGGAATTTGTAGAATATAATCGACTCGAAGACTGGAGCGAAATCCTTTTTCTGGGGGCGTGGGCGTCTTGGTGAATCGAGTTTTAAACTGGATTTGGTTGTCAAGTTTTTGGTGTTGGATTTGTACGTGTTGAAGTAAGGCATTCGCTTTTTCGTCGGTTACGCCGCTGGCGGTAATGCGGGCGTGTACTTGAGCCACTTCCTTGTTCCAATAAACAACTTTAATGTCACCAAATTGATTTTCTACCGATACCACATGGCCTTTGGGAAGTTCATAATGTAAGGTGATATTTTTTTGCTTTTCCGAGAATAATGGATCGTGCGCTAGGACGATAGCCGGGAAACCAAGGAATATTACCAAGCCTAGATTGTTAAGCCAGTTCATCAGTGTTGGGGGGAGATTTAAGATTTTCTAAAATACGGACTTGCTGTTCAAGGAGATCGGATTGCCACCTGAGGTTGTCGATCATCGCTTTGAGGAGTTCTTCTTGATTCGGGTGATTAGGTAGTGTGTCCCGAAGTTCTTGGTATGATTTTTCAAGGACTCTCCAGTCTTGTTCGAAAGTAACATACAAAGTGGGCTGATACGCTTTGAGGCTGGCGAGTGTTTTGCGTTTTTCTTGAATTACACCGTTGTACATAGCCATTTGGCGGGCATATTGTGGATCGAGTGCTTTGATATCTGCGTAGCTTTGCGTTCCCGATGCGCTATTTTTACCCCAAAAGTAGCCTATCCCGATGCACAGAAGTAAGCTTGCCGCAACAGCTAATGGGGGCCAATTCAACTTGGGTTTGGTTGAGTCAGCGGGGAGTTGGGATTCGATGCGATTCCAAAGGTGTGGACTAGGGTGAACTATATCCGCATCCTCTCGTTTTTTGTTTACAAGGTCTTCCAAGTTCATCATGAGACGGTTCGGTTATGGATAATGTCGATTAAACGTTTTTTGGCTCGCGCGTATTGAGTCCGCGAGGTTACTTCGGATATACCTAAAATTTGGCTGATTTCTTCATGATCATAGCCTTCAAACAAATACAGCGTAAGCACTGTTCGGTAGCCTTCGGGTAAATAAGCGAGTGCGTTGACAATGGGTTCGATGGAATCGCCGGAATCCCAAGCGTCATCGGGAGGGTCCTCTTCGGCCAACGGGGTTTGGTCTAATGAAAACAGCAATTCTCGCCTACTTCGTAATTGGTTTATGGCTTTTCTTACGACAATCTGTTTAAGCCACGAACCAAAGGAGGATTCTCGTCGAAAGGTCCCTAACTTTAAGAACGCATCCAAGAAGGCTTCTTGCAGAATATCTTCAGCTTCTTGGGCCTGTTGGACAATGCGGTAGGCCACGTTATACATGGCCTTCGCATATAAGTGGTACACCTGGAACTGAGCTTGGCGTTCGCCACGCAAACAGCGGTCAATCAAGGCTCCATGTGGCTCTGAGTACATGCAGTTTCGGTTGAGAATCTAGGTAAGTTTACAGAAAGACACGAACTTGAGCAAACCGTTGCATGGTTGCAAAGAAATAATTTTGGGGATAAATTGGTCAATCGAAATCCGAACTGGTCGATTAGACCTTGCAATAATCTTTTGTTCGTGGTATTTTGCTTTCATTTCGAACTTCCTATTCAATTCAACCAATGGAAATAACAACAAAAACCAATCGTCGAAAAGCGATTCAAGCGCTGGGAACTGCGGCTGCCTCAACTTTATTGAGTGGGGAGGTACACGCGATAACTTTTGAGAAATATCCTCCTCTGAAGAATAACATTCTGCATTCGGTTTCACGTTGGTGTTTTTCAAGTATTCCTTTTGAGGAACTTTGTATTGCTTGCAAAGAAATGGGCGTTATGTCGATTGAGTTGACAGGACCTGAGGAGTGGAAAATTTTGAAAAAGCATGGGATGACAGCGGCTATTGGCTGGGGAGATTGGCCACAAGGGATGGGCTTGCCCAATTTCTTTAATAACCCCAAAAATCATGATACGTTAGTGGCTTTTTACGAAAAGCTGATCCCCGAGGCAGCAGCTGCGGGTGTAAAAAATTTGATCTGTTTTCCGGGTAATCGAAACGGCATGAGCGATTATATTGGGATGATGAACTGTGCTAAAGTGATTCGTCGCTTGATCCCCACCTGTGAAAAGTACAATGTGATGTTAACCATGGAGTTATTGAGTTCGCGCGATAGCCATCCCGATTACATGTGTGATCATATTGAATGGGGAGCTGCGTTGTGCGAAATGGTCAATTCTCCTTACTTTAAATTATTATATGATATTTTCCATATGCAAAGTATGCATGGGGATCATATTCGGAGCATTCGGAAGTTTGGTCAATATATCAGCCATTACCATACCGCCGGAATGCCGGGGCGCAATGAGATTGATGACACCCAAGAAATTTACTACCCTGCGATCGTGAAAGCCATCATTGATTCAGGTTATAAAGGGTATATTGGTCAGGAGTTTATTCCGAAAGCAAAGGATAGAGCGGGTATGTTAAGTTCCTTACGCAAATGCGTTGAAATTTGTGATGTATAAAGTAAAAAGTTGAGTAGCGAAATGTCCTCTCCGCTTTGGGAGGACATTTTTAATACGATGGCAACACAATCCAATACTTCATTCAAAGGGCAAAAGTTTCATGTGATGCCCCGTTCCACGCTACAAATCGTGCAAGAGCATCCTTTATTGCAGGGTTTGTATTGTACAGATATCGGCCTATTTCCTTCAGCAGCCGGGCATCAACGTGAACGCCTGGAGGGGTGTGCTCAATTTATTCTATTGTATTGTACGGCGGGTCGGGGTTGGTATGTGTTCAATGGGGTGCGTCATTCTGTGGAGCCGGACCATTGGGTAATCTTACCTCCCAATCAATACCATTTTTATGGAGCCGATGAGGCGGACCCTTGGACTTTGTATTGGATTCATTTCACGGGAAAACAGGCCGCAGACTGGGTTCGGTTTTTGTACGGGGAACGACCTTGGGGTGAACCAGTCTATTTGCCACCTAATGTAGGGAGATTGGATTTATTTCTGGAGGTTTATCAAGATTTAGAACAAGTCTATCAACTTGAATTACTGATACGGGGCCATTGTGGTTTAGCTCAATTTTTAGCCAATTGCCAACCTAAGGCCACGCGCATAGTCCAAGATGACCCCATAGCGCGGAGTATACGGTATATGCGGGCACATCTCCAAGCAGGGGTTACTTTGGAGGTTTTGGCTGAAGTTTCGGGTTGGTCTATTTCCCACTATTCCGCTTTATTTAAACAGCAAGTTCAACAAACACCTCTTCAGTTCTTTACGTATTTACGGGTTCAACATGCTTGTCAGTTGTTGTCTTATACGTCACAACGAATTCAAGAAGTCGCATTTGCCGTTGGTTTTGAGGATCCATTTCATTTTAGCCGGGTTTTTCGGCGATTTATGGGCATGTCACCCCGGGAGTTCCGAACACAAGAAAAATAAAAAAGCCCCCCTACGGAGGAATAGGGAGGCATATGGTGTGTTTTGGGGCATTTAGTAACCGACTTCATGATTTGAGTCAACCTATTTGAAACGTAACTATCAAGTAAAAGTAACAAAGTAATCTTCGTTTTTTTTACAAAGACTCCACTTGGGCTTATAGGGTTATTTTGGAAGTTAAACGATATAATGGGCATTAATTGCGAGGAATACCCTATCATTCCCCCGAAGAGTTTTGTACTTTTGTTGGAAACAACCAGACCTAAAAACGCGTATGTTTGCCACCGAGGTGACTCCCTTTTTATTTTCTAGTTTACAGCCGACTGAGCGTGAGTGGCTCGAAAAATCAGTTTCTCCCCTAGGTTTTGTGTTGGCCTCTCGGAAGATCCGTCGGGCGGTCGTATCCTGTCCGGATGCTTCCTCTTGGGCGGAACAAGCCAATCAACAAGCCTGGACATTAGATCATTGGGCGCGGGTTTGGATTGCGGCTCAACTTTCGGAAACGGAGCTTCACCGCTTGTTTGATACGGCTGAGATCAGGGAATGGGTCGCCTTGGTATCGGCGCTTCCTTGGTTAAGTCATCCCGAGGCTTGGCTACTTCGGGCGACTGATGCGGTTCGCTCGAACATCGGCGATGTATTGGACGCCATCGCATTCTTCAATCCATATCCCGAGCGCTATTTTACTGAGTCTGCTTGGAATCAATTGATTTTAAAAGTACTCTTCAATGATAAACCATTAGCCAACATTCAAGGCCTTTCCAGCCGTCAAAATCAAGCTTTGGCGCAGGATATCTTGCTTTTGGCGAAAGAGCGCTGGGCGGCTGGACGGGATTTAGCCTCGGCAGCTTGGCAATTGATTGTGTCATTCCCATCCGACGAGGCACTTCGTATGGTTGAGATGTTAGCGCAAAAGCCTCGGGTATCCGATCAGCAAGCTGCTCAGCTGGTGCTTGCTGCGTGGCATAGAGCCGACCAGCCCACCAACGTCACTTGGCACGATATTATTTAAACCGATCATTATTTGACTCCTATGTGTTCATCTCACGATTTACCACAAAACCACCCATCTCACTTCGAAGGTTCGCCATCCGAATCCTATGCCCACGTCGTTTTTGATCAACCTTGGGAGTCTTATGTAGCGGGAATGACCTTTTTTGATCCCCATATTCACATGACTTCGCGAACCACCGACGATTACCAAGCGCTGGCGGATGCTGGAGTTCGGGGCATTATTGAGCCTGCCTTTTGGTTGGGGCAGCCACGAACGGGTTTATCTACTTTTCAAGATTATTTCAATAGTTTGATCGGCTGGGAGCGTTTTCGGTCTTCTCAGTTTGGAATCCGTCACTTTTGCACCATAGGGCTCAACTCGCGCGAAGCCAATAACGAAGCTTTAGCCGAACAAGTCATGGATATTTTACCGCTTTATTTATACAAAGAAGGGGTTGTGGGTGTAGGTGAAATTGGGTTTGATGACCAAACACCTGCTGAGGAAAAATATTACCGAGCTCAACTAGAACTTGCCAAAGAAGCAGGATTGCCTGTGCAGGTGCATACTCCGCATCGAAATAAAAAACAGGGCACAGAACGATCCATGGCGATTGCATTGGAGCATGGATTAGCCCCTCATCAGGTGATCATTGACCACAACAATGAAGAAACGGTCCGCTCCGTTTTGGATCAAGGATTTTATGCAGCGTTTACTATTTATCCTTTCACTAAAATGGGAAATGAACGGATGGTCGATATTGTAAAACACTATGGATCTGAGCGAATTATGGTCAATTCAGCGGCTGATTGGGGCATTTCAGATCCCCTTGCCGTGCCAAAAACAGCTGCATTGATGAAAGTACGCGGGATTTCGGAAGAAGATATCCGGATGGTGACGTTTACGAATGCCTTTACTGCGTTTGCTCAAAGTGGGCAGTTACATCTTGACGATTTCACCCAGCCGGTCACGGTTGACCAGTCCCAAACTTTTCAAGGAAATACGGTGTTACGAGGAGGGCAACAGCCTCGGGTAGATAAACAAAGCGGAATTATTCGGTAATGATCAAAACCTATATACAAATGGTCCGTCCGGCCAACGTTGTGACGGCATGGACCGATATCTTGGCCGGAGCATCTCTGGTCGGTTTTGTCACTTATGGCCTTGGATTTGCGGTAGCTCCCCAAGCTTTGCTCGCACTTCTTTTCGCCACGACCGGCTTGTATGCGGGAGGGATCGTTTTGAATGACATTTGTGACGCCGAACTTGATGCTGTTGAACGTCCGGAGAGGGCTATTCCTAGTGGCCGCATTACGTTAACAAAAGCTACGATTTTTTCTTTAGCACTGACGGCCATGGGGCTCGGCATGAGCGTTCAGGTAGGGGCTGATTCTCTGTATGTAGCTGCGGGAGTCGCTGTTTGTGCTACCTTGTACAACGCTTGGGGAAAACATCAGCCCATTTGGGGACCCATCAACATGGGGCTATGTCGAGCAGGGAATTTGATGTTGGGGATGACAGTCCTCCCTTTTTGGACATCATTTGCTTGGCTGGCGATCTTTCCTCTAATCTACATAGCCGCCATTACGCTGATTAGTCGCGGTGAAGTACATGGTGGAAAACCCAAAACGCTGGTTTGGGCGGGTATCGCGTTTGGTCTAGTCCATTTGGGACAAGGCTACTGGGCCTTTCAAAAAGGCCAATGGGTTACTGCAATAACGTTTATTTTATTACATGGGTATTTTGTCTACAAGCCCTTGGTACACGCCTATCATCAGCCGACGGGCCCCCATATGGGTCAAGCGGTAAAAGCTGGGGTTTTGGGCCTAATCTTACTGAATGCGGCTTGGATTAGTACAGGCGGGGATTGGGTTCTGGCCAGTGCCGTTACGTTTTTATTGCCACTATCCATGCGTTTAGCCAAAACCTTTGCAGTTACCTAATGTCATGAAAGTACTTCAACAATCTTTTACAGTAACCTATGCGTATCCAGTTTACTTTGGGGAAAATTTGTTTTCCATCGATAATCATCAGTTGCGTGAATTCTTTGAGCGATCCGGAGGGGAAGCACCCCAAAAAATATTTTTTGTTATTGAATCGGATTTACTCACGTGGTATCCAAGTTTAGTGGATACTATACGTCAGTATTTCGATGGGTTGGACTCAGTTGATTGGGCGGGTGTGACTTTTTTGGCCGGAGGAGAAAATATCAAACAAGATCCTGCCGAGGTGGATCGGTTGATTGCGCAAATCGACGCTGCGGGTATCGATCGCCATTCGTATGTGGCAGCAATCGGCGGGGGGGCACTGCTGGATATGGTAGGTTATGCTGCTGCAATTACCCACCGTGGGGTACGTCATGTTCGATTTCCAACAACCGTCCTAGCGCAAAATGATTCGGGTGTTGGGGTGAAGAATGCGATCAATTTTCTAGGCAAAAAAAATTTCTTGGGTACCTTCACTCCACCATTTGCCGTATTTTCAGATTTCGCTTTTTTGGCCAGTTTACCGGATCGGGACTGGCGTTCTGGGATGGCAGAGGCGGTCAAGGTAGCCTTAATTAAAGATTTGCCTTTTTTGGAATGGCTCGAATCGAATGCTATAGCCTTATACCGTCGAGATCGTGTGGCAATGTCGCATCTGGTCATACGCTGCGCGGAACTGCATTTACAGCATATCGCATCGGGCGATCCGTTTGAGCGTGGTTCTGCTCGCCCACTTGACTTTGGTCATTGGGCCGCCCACAAGTTAGAGTATTTAACCAATTTCTCTTTACGCCATGGAGAGGCAGTAGCCATAGGCTTAGCTTTGGACACCTATTACACGTATTTGTTGGGGTATATCACAAAGGAAGAGGTCGACCGCGTGCACCGCATGTTGGTCGACTTGGGGTTGCCCATCTATCACCCCGCATTAGGTAATCCAAATCTTTTGGCTGGTCTACAAGAGTTTCGGGAGCATTTAGGAGGAAAGCTGACCATCACCTTATTAGCAGAACTTGGACGCGGGATGGAAGTTCACGCCATGGATGATACCTTGGTCATGCAAGCCATCTTCTATTTAGCTGGTTTATCGCGCTAAAGTGGAGCCGCCATCTTTTTGGCTTCTTTCCAATATTGAGTGGCAGCTTGCAATTCTTTGTCTCGTTTGGCAATAACTTGGTAATAGGCATTATTCAATCCATTTTTCTCTCGACTCGACCAGATATTTCGGGCAATTAACGCCTTCAATTGAATCTTAAGAAATGCTTCTGAAGCAAGTAAATCACTCCGCCGCAGTGCGCCACCGGCTAGTTGGAGTAACCGAGCAAGTTCGACTTCTGTGGGTTGATACTCGTTTAAATACGCATCAAACCCTTTCTTTTCCCATGTTTTTTTGATTTTGGACGTGAGTTCGAGCGCTAGTTCTTGAATCGCATTGGCATTGTAAATTTGCAAAAGAGCAGGTGTCACATGGGCAGTATCAGCGGGTAGTATGACATCCGGCGTAATGCCACCTCCCCCATAAACCTTCCGGCCACCAAGGGTTTTGAAGGCTTCTTGCTTTAGATTTTGACTCGAATCGGTCGTACGTTGGTACCTTTCCATAGCGTATGATTCACGCTGCCCCGAAACAAAGGGTTTTTGAATGCTTCGCCGGCTAGGAATATAATAGCGTGAGATCGTCAGTCGCAGCTCAGAACCATCCGATAGGGGAATTGGCGCTTGTACAAGTCCTTTACCATACGTTCTTCGTCCTATCAGCCACGCCCGGTCGTAATCTTGTAAAGTTCCTGAAACAATTTCAGCTGCGGAGGCGCTGCCTTCATCAATCAACACGATAATGGGAATTCGTTCTAATTTTCCTGCTTTCCCAGCATACACTTCGTAATTATTTCGGGGGTTGCGGCCTTGGGTATACACCAACATTCCGTCCCCAGAAATCATTTCATCCAACATATCTGTGGCCCGGTCCATGTATCCGCCGGGATTCCCTCGGAGGTCGAGAATCAGTTGGCTCATTCCGGACTGGAGCAGGTCTGCCGTATGTTTTTTGAATTCCTCCAAGGTTGTTTCCGAAAAACGATTGATGCGCAAGAAGCCCGTTTTTTTGTCGGGTAAAATATACGCTGCATCGACAGAGAAGGTGGGGATTTTATCTCGCTTTACTTTGAACGACAACGGTTTGGCATAGCCTTTACGAGCAATATCCAAGGTTACTTCCGATCCTTTTGGTCCGCGAAGTGCTTTGAAGACTTTTTCACTGGTCAAACTAGAACCTGTGAGTGACATTCCGTTTGCCGAGACGATGACATCGCCAGACCGAATCCCAATAGCAGCAGATGGGCCGCCGGCGAGCGGCGTAACAACAAAAACAGAGTCGTGGAAAATATTGAATTCGACCCCAATGCCATCAAATCCAGATTCCAATTGAGACCGGACCAGTTCTGCTTCTGCCACAGGGATATAAGTGGTATGCGGATCTAGTTTTTCGAGCATTTGGGAAATCCCAAATTGAACCAAGGAATCGGTATTGACTGAGTCCACATAACTGCGTTCGATATGGTTTAAAATTTCTTTCCACAATGAAGATGGGGCTACCTCAGTGGATCTCTCACCAAAAAATGTGGCGCCCGCCCATAAGCCGGCTGCTAAAGTCAGACCCAAATAGAGGGGAAGACGAATTTTACTTGGGGAATTGTGAATGTTTTGTTGGTTGTTCATTGGCGTGTTGATACAAAATACGTGACGGCGCCTAGGGCTAAAATACCTAAACCCACCGTGCTCTCCCATGGTTTTTCATAAAACAAAAAACCCATCGCAAAAATATTAAAAATGATAAAAAAATATTGGACATAAGGTCTGCCCGGACTTCGAAAACGATGGGGACCTGCCGGAATTCGTAAATAACTCACCACGGCTAATGTGCCCATGGCTTGAAGTAAAAAGGTGGAGTAGATCATTACCTGTTGAATGGTTCCGGACAATAACAAAAGCAAGATAATGGCGGTCTGAAACCAGATGGCTCGAACTGGAATTCCCTGCGCGGATTGTGGCCGTAAAAAATGCCAAATTCGATATTCTTTCGCCAATTCATGAATCACCCGAGGGCCGATCCATTGGTAGGAACTCATCGTTGCAACCAATTGCAAGGCAATACCGGCACTTACCCACCGCAACGCACTAGCCGAAATATGAGGCTGTATGGCCACCAAGGCAACATCGGCTTTGCCTTGTAAAGCAGCTACAGGAGACCATCCTAAAAATACCCACTGAAGTGCTACATAAACGAGTACGACAAACAAAGTGCCCAAAATGAGCGCTTTGGGTAGATTCTTCCGCGGATTGTCGATTTCGGCAACAATGTACGCTGCTGCATTCCATCCCGTGTAGGCGTACGTCACATAAACCAACGCAACCCAGAATCCGCCTGATCCGATATCATCTAACCACTGGGCTTCCGTTTGAAGACCGTTGGGTTCTGCTGGACCCAGCCACAAAAAGGCTCCAATGATGCCGAGGATGAAGGCTATTTTGAATCCAGTTGTCCACGCTTGAAAACGAGCGGAATGTTGTATGGATAACGAATGAATCCAGGCAATGAAAAGGATCAAAATCACAATCATTTCACGTAAATAGGGAATTTGGAAGGGTCCCAAATACGCCTCCATGGCCAAGGCTGCAATGGCAACTGGGGCGGAAAAGCCAACCGTCATGGAAGTCCAAGCCGATAGGTAGCCCCAAAACGGGTGAAAGCTCTCGCTGATAAAAACATAATCACCGCCCGAACGCTGAAAGTGCGTGCCAAGTTCGGCGTAGGTAAAAGCGCCAAATAAAGCCAGTAGTCCACCTAAAACCCACAACAGCAATATCGCAACCGGGTGTTGTATCGCATTCAACTGAAATCCAAGGCTTGAAAATACCCCTGTACCAATCATGTTGGCGATCACCAACCCCGTAGCCGTTGGCCAATTTATTTTATGTTTTGACATCTTGCCCCGTTTCTCAAACCCTAAAGGTACAATTTTTCGCGTTTTTGGACATTTTTAATTTTTTGAAAATTTAAAAACCATTTCCCCTTTGTTGAGTTTTAACTCAATACTATGTTTTCATAATTATTTTCCAACAACTTACTATGAAATTTTTGACGTTTACTTGGGTTGTTCTTTTTTGTCTACCGGTTACATTATTGGCGCAATCCGGCGAGGTTCAGGGGGTTATCGTCGATAAACGAACCCAAGAAGCCTTGATTGGTGTAACCGTGACCGTGGAAGGTACAAACGTTGGCGCTCAGACAGACATCGACGGACGTTACCGATTAACCAAGATTCCTACTGGTTCTTACAACATCAAAGCTTCGTTTGTGGGGTATGCACCTTTGGTAAAATTCAATGTCGTGGTTACTTCCGGTAATGCCAACCAAATTAACTTTGAGCTGGAAGAAGAAGCTAAGTTACTCCAAGAGGTTCGGGTGGTGGTTAACCGATCGGTTTCAGTGGCTTCTACCGAAACGCCCAATTCCATTCAAAAGCTTTCTGTCGAAGAAATTAAGAATAACCCTGGGGGAAATTTTGATATTTCCCGCGTAATTTCGGTCCTTCCGGGTGTTGGTGGAACGGCTGGTTCGGTTGGAGGGTTTCGGAACGACTTGATCATCCGGGGTGGTGGACCCAACGAAAATGTATTTTATTTGGATGGGATTGAAATACCTGTCATCAATCACTTTGCCACGCAAGGAAGTTCAGGTGGACCCACCGGGATCCTGAACGTTTCGTTCATTGAGGACGCCACGCTTTCCAGTAGTTCGTTCAATGCGCGGTATGATAACGCCCTTTCATCGGTATTGCAGTTTAAACAACGTGATGGAAATCCAGATCGTTTGCAAGGAAATGTGCGGCTCTCGGGCACCGAGCTTGCGGCGACCTTGGAAGGGCCCTTGGGACCCAAAACGACCTTTTTAGCCTCAGCGAGAAGGTCCTATCTTCAATTTTTGTTTTCTGCACTTGACTTGCCCATCCGCCCGAATTATTGGGATTTTCAATATAAAGTGACACATAAAATTGATAAAAAAACGACACTTACCTTTTTGGGGGTCGGGGCAATTGATGAATTTTCGTTTGGTGTCCCCAAAGAATCCTCGCCAGAAAAGGAATATATTCTCCGCTCCAATCCGCTAATCAATCAATGGAATTATACCGTAGGTGCTACGCTCAAGCGCTTGATCAAAAATGGCTACATGGACCTTTCGCTTTCTCGCAATATGTTCGACAATCGACTGGATCGGTATGAAGATGGGCGGGAAGAAGAGGAGTTTCGGGTTTTTCAATCCAAATCCCAAGAAATTGAAAATAAGTTACGGTTGAATGTGCAGCAATTCGTCGGCCCATGGGAGTATTCCTACGGCGTCATGGCGCAATATGTTAAATACAACAATCAGTTTTTCAACATCATCGCACGGCCAACGGATCAAAATCCGGTAGGTTTGACTTTTCGGTTTGATACCGACATCGCTTTCTTTAAATATGGAGCCTACGGACAAGTGGCACGCACATTCTTCCAAAAGCGCTTGAATGTTTCGGCTGGGTTGCGGACCGACATGAACAGTTTTACAGCAGATGGCCAAAATCCTTTGGAAACATTAAGTCCACGGTTGGCGCTGAGCTACCAACTCGCCCCCAAATGGCGCGTAAATGCCTCAGCAGGACGGTATTTTAAGATACCCATCTATACAGTGCTGGGTTTCCAAGCGGAGGGACAATCGGATCGGTTTGTTAACCGAAACAACCGATACATCCAAAGTGATCATCTGGTGTCTGGGTTGGAGTTTATCCCGACACCTCAAACCCGCATAACTGTGGAAGGATTTTACAAACGGTATAATCGATATCCCGTTTCTTTGCTGAATGGGATATCGTTGGCTAATACGGGCGGGGATTTTGGGGCTATTGGAAATGAACCGGTTGCCTCTACCGGAACTGGTGAAACTTATGGCCTTGAATTCTTCTTTCAACAAAAATTAACCAAAAATATTTTTGGTGTCTTGTCCTATACCCTGTTTCAAAGCCAATTTTCGGGGGTAGATAATGTCCTGATTTCTTCCTCTTGGGATAATCGGCATTTGGTTTCGGCGCAGTTGGGCCGGAAATTTAAGAAGGGATGGGAAATGGGCTTGAAGTTTTTGTTCCAAGGGGGAGCCCCCTTCACGCCATTCGATTTGGAAGCCTCGCAACGGAACTATTTGCTATTTGGTACAGGTACATTGGATTTTACTCGGCTGAACAGCGAACGGCTACCTGCTTTTCGGCGATTTGATTTCCGGTTAGACAAAAAATGGAATTTTAATTCGTGGACGTTCAATGCATTCATGGATATTCAAAATGCCTTTGTGTGGGCGAATCCGGCATTCTCTCAATATACTTTTGCACGGAGTGCCGATAATGCGGGCTTTGCTACCACAGATGGCGCACCTGTTATGGCCAATGGCGCCAATGCGATTCCGCTGATTTTGTCGAACAATGATCCACAAGTCACACCAACTATCGGTTTTGTGGTCGAGTTTTAACTATTTTTTCAATCCAAGGCAAGTGTTCTCTAGCCTTGGATTGAAAATTAATTTAGATCCCGTTTTGGTAACAATTCCGCAATAATTCGGTAAAGGTATCCTTAATTCGTCGTTGTTCCTTTGCAGGAAAAAAACATGCGACGACTTCTACGGCTGTATTTTCTTCCAATCTTCTTTATTTCGTTTCTGGCGGAAGCTCAAAACGGGCGGCTTGCTGGACGTGTCATTGACAAAGACGGCTTACCTCTGCCCGGTGCGACTGTCACGATTGGGTCGGCCAAACCGCTCTCAACACTTACCCGGTCAGACGGTTATTTTTCCCTGAATGGCCTTCCTACAGGTCAGAACAAAGTGAGTGTATCGTATATTGGGTATCAACCTTACTCCGAACAGATTACACTCGGTACACAAGCGGTTGATTTAACCATCACCCTTGAAGATTCTTTCACCTTATTAGAGGGTATCGTTGTGAAAGGCGATGGTTTGAAAGGCCAAGCTAAGGCATTGAATCAACAAAAAGGCGATATCAATGTCACCAACGTGGTATCTGCGGATCAGATTGGACGTTTTCCAGACTCGAATATTGGGGATGCAATCAAACGGATCCCGGGAATTACCATGCAAAACGACCAAGGCGAAGCCCGGAATATCATCATCCGCGGAATGGCATCTGGCTTAAACTCCGTTACATTGAATGGAGAGCGTATCCCATCTGCAGAAGGAGATAACCGGAATATCCAAATGGATTTAATCCCAGCTGATATGGTGCAAACCATCGAGGTAAACAAAGTCGTGCTCCCGAACATGGATGCAGATGCTATCGGTGGGTCGGTGAACTTAGTGACAAGAGCGGCATCAAATAAATTGAGAATTTCGACTACAGTAGGATCTGGGATTAATTTATTGACAAATAAGCCGATGTCGAACTTTGCGCTGGTCATCGGTAATCGATCTAAAAATCAAAAATTTGGGTATGTTGTCTCAGGATCATACTTCAATCACATATTTGGTTCCGATAACTTTGAGGCTGAATGGGCGAGGACCAATAATGCGCAGAATCCACTTGTAGTCGAGGTATTTGATATTCGGAAATACGATGTTCAACGGACACGTCGCAGTGGATCTGTGGCGCTGGATTATCGCATTAAGCCTGGCCATACCTTGTATTTAAATGGGATGTACAACTGGCGGGATGACTGGGAAAACCGGTTCCGTTTCCGGGTAGATCGTATCGCCCGTACATTTGATGCCAACTCGGCGCGATTGCAAGATGGCGGTGTCTATGCGCTGACAGGCCGTGTTGCCATGCAAACTAAAGGTGGAGCGGATACGGATCGCACAAAAAATGCCCGTTTGGAAGAACAAAAGGTTCAAAACCTAACCTTCGGTGGAGAGGATCTTTGGGGTAGGTTGAAAATGAAGTGGAGCTATACCTTAGCCAGTGCATCTGAGGACCGTCCCATGGAAAGGTACATCACACACCGTGGAAATGGCGCTGTTTTGTACAATGCCATCGATCCAAGGAAACCACTTGTTACCCTCGCGAATGCCAATGTAGCCGCTAATTTAGGGTTAAACGAAATATATGAAGCAAATGATTTTACACAGGAAATGGATCAAAATGCGCGGGTTGATTTCCAATTACCCACAGACCGATCCACTTGGAAATGGGGAGGACGCGCACGGATAAAGAATAAGACTCGAGATAACTCGTATGATATCTATACCCCCCTTGGAAACCTTGGAAATGGAGGGAATCGGTTAGGGCAATTTGCTCTCGAAAGCCAAAACGAACGCGTTTTTTTGAATGGTAGTCAATATGTCCCTGGCTCGTTCGTTGCACCAAGCACGCTAGGTAATTTCGATTTTTCAAATGGCGCTGCGTTTGAGAAAACCGATGCAATCGCGGAATACATTACCTCCAATTACGAGGCAAACGAACAAATTCTGGCTGGGTATGTGTTGAATGAATGGAAAGTGACCGATCGCTTCCAGGTGATTGCGGGCCTCCGGTATGAAAACACGCGCATCCGGTATAGTGGATTTGTATTGGATGAAGCAGAAGAAACGGCATCACCCACCGCAGAAACAACGAATGCCTATGGAAATATTTTGCCGTCTATTTTAGGTAAATTTAATTTCACCGAACGCAGCCAATTGAAATTTGCTTGGACCAACACACTTGCCCGTCCGAATTATTTTGATCTTGTCCCTTTCGCTAATTTTAATCCAGATGATCAGGTATTGGTCAGAGGAAACCCAGATTTGAAGGCCACTACCTCAGTTAACTTTGATGTCATGTATGAAAACTACCTTCCAGGCGTAGGGATTTTCTCGGCAGGGGTTTTTGCGAAAGATGTGCGTAATTTTATTTATTCGCAGACGAGCTTAAATGTTCAAGATCCTCAGTTTGGTGCACTTACCTCGTTGTCACGCCCTGAAAACGGAGGAAGTGCTTGGGTGAATGGCATCGAGATGGCTTTTCAGCGTCAATTAGATTTCTTACCGTCCTTCTTGAAAAACTTCGGGGTGTATGGTAATTATACCTTCACACAATCGACTACTCAAGGGATCGAAGGACGTGAAGCAGATAATTTAGCGTTGCCAGGAACAGCCAAGCACATGTTCAATGCGTCGTTGTCTTATCAAACAGAGAAATTCTTGGCACGTGTTTCTTGGAACATGGCTAGTGGTTATTTGGATGCTGTTGGGGGGGCTGATTGGAACGATATCTATTATGATCGTCAGATGTTCTTGGATATCAACGCTTCCTACGCTTTTACGCCAAAAATTCGATTCTACGTGGAAGGTAATAACCTGACGAATCAGCCGCTTCGCTATTACCAAGGGCAACCACACTATACATTACAAGAAGAATTTTACAATGCTCGATTCCAAGCTGGGATCAAATTTGATATCACAGGAAAATAATGATTATTTCTACTCTACTCTTTGTTTCTTGTTTAATGGATACGGTGCCTCAGGACACCGTATCCGTTTCTCCACAAGTGGTTACTCAACCGGTTATTGCCGATAGTGACGACCCCGCGATCTGGATTCATCCAACAAACAAACGCCGTTCTCTCATTTTGGGAACGGATAAGGATCCAGAAAATGGGGGAGTTTATGCGTTTGATCTCAAAGGTCGGATTGTGCAAAAACAAATTGGGATGAAGCGGGTCAATAATGTGGATGTCACCTATGGCTTTGCGCTAGGAGCTAAAAATGTGGATCTGGCGGTGGCTACCGAGCGCGATCGGTTTGCTTTCCGTGTTCTTCAACTTCCTGAACTCCGGTTTATTGATGCGGGGGGAATCCCTGTTTTTGAGGGGGAAAAGGATCGTCTCCCGATGGGAATTACAACGTATAAAAGCCCAAAAACAGGAAAAACCTATGTTATTGTGGGCCGAAAAACCGGACCCGCAACGGGCTATTTGGAGCAGTATGAATTGATTGCCAACGGAGATTCGACGGTAGGAGCGAAGCTAGTCCGTCGATTCGGTGCGTTTTCAGGTGTGAAAGAAATAGAATCCTTGGCTGTAGATGCTGCTTTAGGATATGTCTATTATTCAGACGAGCAAGTGGGCATCCGGAAATACTACGCCGAACCCGATGCTGGAAACGAAGAGCTAGCCTTGTTTGGTCAAGGCGATTTTTCAGACGACAACGAGGGCATCTCTATTTATGAAATCTCCCCGACGACAGGCTATATCATCGTATCCAATCAAGGGCGTAATACCTTTGAAGTGTATGCACGGGAAGGGCAAGGAAATGCGATTCATCATCATGTTCGCCTCCATACCATTCGGCTCAAAACGGATGAAAGCGATGGTTCTGATGTGACATCTGTAAGACTACCCGGCTTCAAGAAGGGACTTTTTGTGGCCATGAGCACCGATCGTACGTTTCAGCTTTACAGTTGGAAGAAAATTGCGAAAGCTTTTGGGCTAAGAACGCGGTAAATTATTTCTAAATTAACAAAATGCCCCAGTCATGACATGTTTGGGGCATTTTTATTCTAAGAATTTGGTTCCGAATCATGGTTTAATATCCAGCGCTACTGTATATTTGGATCATGACAAAAACCATTGAAATTCTGGCAGACTTGGTTTCTTTCCCTGTATTGGGTGGAGAATCCAATTTGACGATCTTGTCGTACATTGAAAAATATTTGGACCAATACGATGTGCCGTATGTTCGAGTTCCAAATGAAGATGGCACCAAAGCTTCTTTGTTTGCTCGAATAGGCCCATCGGTGGATGGCGGTGTTGTCTTATCGGGCCATATGGATGTGGTGCCCGTGGCAGGGCAAGCATGGGATACAGATCCCTTTATTTTGACGCAGATTGGAGACAAATTATATGCCCGAGGAGCCTGCGACATGAAGGGCTTTCTTGCCTGTTGTTTGGCGTTGATTCCAGAATGGGTGGCTCTGAATCTCCAAAAGCCTTTGTATTTAGCTTTTTCCTATGACGAGGAAGTTGGATGTTTGGCGGCCCCGGCATTGGTTAAAGCTCTACTCGAATACTATCCCGAAAAACCTGCTTACGCGATTATTGGTGAGCCAACTCGGATGCAACCCATGATCGGACAAAAAGGAATTTGTGTCCTTGAAACAACTGTGCACGGTTCGGCGGGGCATAGCTCTCGGATTCGGCAAGAGGTCAGTGCGATCCATGTAGCGGCTAAGCTTATCACGTGGTTGGAAAATAAAATGAATGCGCTCGTGGAGGCAGGTCATTTGGATGATCGGTTTACACCTCCGCATTCTTCTTTGCATGTCGGGATGGTTCAGGGCGGAATTGCGCCGAATGTCATAGCCGATCAGTGCCGGTTTCAATGGGATGTCCGGACAATCCCGCAAAATAAACTAGCTGATATTTTAGCTGATTTCGCGGCTCATTGTGCTTTGGTAGAGAAGGAGCTTCAGGTTCGGTTCCCGGGGGCCTGTATTGTCACGACAGAGCATCATCCACCTGTTCCGCCGCTCGATACTCCGGCAGATGCACCCATAGTGGCTTTTGTTCAAGCCGCCGCCCCCATTCAGGCTTTGGGTACTGTAGCGTATGCTGCCGAGGCCGGACAATTTGCCGAAGCCGGTATTCCAGCGATGCTATGTGGGCCTGGGGATATAGCTCAGGCACATCGACCGAATGAATTTATTGCGTGGGAGCAGCTCGAAATGGGACTTGCTTTTTTACGAAATGTAGCCAATCAACTTACTTAATACCATGTTTACAAACGTCGAGCACATTGGCATTGCCGTCAAAGATCTCCAAGCGGCGAATGAGGTGTATCAGCAACTGCTTCGTGTCGCCCCTTATAAACAGGAGGAGGTTGCCAGTGAGCAGGTTTTAACCTCTTTTTTTCAAGTCAATCAAACGAAAATAGAACTACTTCAAGCCACTGGACCCGATAGTGCCATTGCGCGATTTATCGATAAAAAAGGGGAAGGGATTCATCATTTGGCGTTTGAAGTATCGGATATTGAGGAAGAAATGAACCGGCTTCGGGCTGCAGGTTTTATCCTCTTGAATGAGACACCCAAACGGGGGGCAGATAATAAATTGGTTTGCTTTGTACACCCAAAGTCGGCGCAGGGAGTTTTGATTGAATTGTGCCAAGAGATCACATCTACTGCAAAGGAATAATCAAACGTACTTGCGTGCCGAGTGGTGTGCCTTGCGCATCTTTTAAGTCGTCAAATTGCAGCTGAAAGTTTCCTTTAAAATTTTTAGCAAAGTTGTTCAAGCGCTCTTTGGTGATGTCTATCCCCACCGATTTTTGTTTCATCACCTTGTTTTTGTTCAGTGCTTTAGCTTGTTCTCGTCCAATACCATTATCGGTAATTTGAATTTGAAGATGACGTTCATCTTGCTTGGATATGGCAAGGGTAATTCGTTTTTCACCTTCTTTAGTGGAGAGGCCATGCCAAATGGAATTTTCGATGAAAGGTTGAAGTACAAAAGAGGGGATTTTGATCTCCTTGGGGCTTAGTTCCTTCGATAAATGGACCTCATACAGTATCTTATTGGAAAATCGGATATTTTCAATAGTAACATACAAATCCATGGTTTCAAGTTCCTCGTGCAGTGAAACCTCCTTCTCCGTTGAGGAGGCCAAGATGGTACGGATGAGTTTTGCAAACTTATTGAGGAAATAGACGGCCTTTTCTTTGTCGTTGTTGATGATGTATAGTTTAATGGAATTCAAGGAATTGAAGAGAAAATGAGGGTTCATTTGTGCCCGCATCATTTGTTGTTGAAGGCTGAGAACATTTTTCTCATTTTTTAATTTGTATTGCCGGTATAGAATGTAAAATAACCCTAAAACAAGTGCGGATACCAATAAAAATGCGATGAGCAAACGTCGGTTTTGGAAAAGTTTGATTTTGACGATTTCGTTTTCTTTTTCTAACAGTTGAATTTGGTTTTGCTTTTTCTCCGAATCATACTTGATGATGAGATCGGCGGTATACTGTAGATTTTTTTCATTCAGAATTTTTTCTTGGTAATCTTGGTAGTTTTTAAGGTAGGCTAAGGCATTGGCAAAATTACCTTGTTTTTCGGAGAGGTCAGAAAGCCTCAGGTAGGCGTCAGCAATGGAGGTTTGAAGTCCATGCTCGAGTGCGACCGTCAGACCTTTTTTAAGGTATTCTTCGGCTACTAAGTAGTCACCGATGGACGTTAGTGCCCAGCCCGCATTGATGTGGGCCATGGCAATATAAAATTGATCACCTAATTCTTGTGCGATTTGAATCGTGGGTTGAATCAGCCGCAGGCCTTCTTTGGGTTTGTTTTGTTTCAGGTAAACTTGTCCGATGGAGTTATCACAGATCATTAGCCCCAGCGTGGAATTAATTTCTTGATTGAATTGGTAAGACTTCCTGTAACTAGCCAAAGCCTCGTCAAGTTGCCCTTGGGCCTCATGGACATAGCCTAGGTTTTGGTAATTGATGGCTAATCCGAGTTTGTTTCCGACTTTCTCTTCGACGGTGAGTGCACGTGAAAATTGTTGTTCACCTAATTCGTACTGCTTTAGCGTAAGGTAAATGTTGCCGATGCTATTGAGGGCAACTGCCGTTGATTTTAAGATGGTTTCGGATTGGTCTGTGGCTTTTTCGGCTAATTCCAGTGCAGCTTTATGGTAATCGAGAGAAGACCGGACAGCGTCCATCCGGCGGTAAGTGACACCAAGCATATTCAATGACGTCACTCGGAGGTCGGTATCGCGTATTTCCTCGGCGAGTTGTAAGGCTTGGCGGTGAAGTTGGAGAGATTGCTCAAATTTCGATTTATTTCGGGCCTGAACGCCCAGGGAATTGAGCGCATAGCTTGCCAAGGGTTTATTTTTAGTCTTATTTGCCCATGCTACAAGCCAAAGCATGGCGGTGGTATCGCGTTTGAATGGCCCTAAAGCTTCATCTAGTTGACCCAACGAAAGCTTTTTTTTCGTCGATAATTGCTCCGCAATAGTCGAAAGCGGTAGGTTGGCTTGAGCCCAAGAAAAAGAGGCCCAAAGCAATCCAATTAGGAGTAGTAAAATGCGCAGCATAAGCTTAAAGTTTATCAAGGAAAGAGGCCTTCTTTTGGCGAGACACAGGAACTTTCTTGCCATCAATTAAAACCAAATACCCTTCATTTTTTTGGTATTCCCGCACGTGGCCTAAGTTGACAAGGAAGGAATGATGCACCCGATAAAATTGATCAGAGGGAAGTTTTTCTTCGATAGTTTTTAAAATTTGTGTTAAGAAAAGTTTTTCGCCACTTTGTAAATAGATGTGCGTGTAGTTTCCGTCACTTTCACAACAAAGAATTTCATCTGGCAATAAGAATAAAATTTTCCCATCACATGAAATGCTGATTTTTTTAGTGGCAGGAGTCGGCGATTGTGTGGCAGATAAAAGAAGATCCTCAAGCCGATCAAGTCGAAGGAGATCTTTTTTTATCTGGCGAATGCGATCAACAGCTTGGGTTAAATCATCGGAGTCAATCGGTTTTAATAGATAATCTAAAGCGCGTTCTTTTAAGGCAGATAAGGCATATTGGTCGTATGCTGTCGTGATAATAACAGAAAACGGTCTAGGATTTGGAAAAAATTCAAGGAATAGAAAACCATCAATTTCAGGCATCTGAATGTCCAAAAAAATACAATCAATGGGGTTTTTAACCAAAAATTCCCGCGCTTCTCTGGGTTTGGTAAATGTGGCAACTATCCGGACATCTGGGCAATGGGTTTCAATTTCCCAGGTTAGACTTTGAAGCGCCTTTTCTTCATCATCAATCAATATTACGTCAAGCATACAGCAGATAGGGTTAGGTACCAACTGTACAAATATACAGGTAAATCATACAGAATATTAGGTCATTGATTTATTTGATAGGTCCTTGACATTCCCTTTTTCCGATATTTGTTTGAGGAATTTTATAACCACTTATATAACTATACGTAATCATGAATTTAGCAGGTAGCATTTTATCTTTATTGATCCCGCTTTCGTTGATAAAACCGATTCATTTGGATGTGACGGGTACATGGACCATGCATTCCATCACCGCACAACGCTGGGAAAAAGAAGTACGGTTAATTCAAGCTGGGGAAACCGTATTAGGTGAATCTTGGGATCGTACTTCAGGCGTTCGTGGAAAAATTCAAGCCCAAGTTATTTCGGGCAATCAAGTTGTGGGAATTGAATCTCTAAGCACAGGACAAAATGTAGATTTTCGCTGGGTCGCTAATAAAACAAAATTCGATGGTCGAATGTGGCAACAAGAATCCTCACAAGAGGTTCGTGCATTTCGAATTTCAGAGTCGATTCCTGTATTTAAATACTTCGACCGAGTAGGAACGGGCCGTTGAATGAATGGCCTGATGTTTTTTTGGTAGCTTTCGGGTGATTGTATAAACGCTCACGGGATAAATTGCCTTTGTTTATTCATTCTATTATGGTTGCTTTACAATAAGGAGGAAGTTTTGTAATATGAATTGTGGATTTGGTCGTTTAAATTGTCTTATTTATGAATAAATTAGGCCATTATTTTTTGCCTATAGAATAAATACTTATTTTTGCATAGTTACATAAATTACACAAATATGGCAAAATACTTCACAGTTACAGCAGATGAAAATAATCAAGCTGTAGCAACTCCTTTAAAAACTTGGGTACGCGAAAATGGTGATGCTTCGGGTATCGAAAATCTATCCGATGAGCGTACAACACACGAGTTAAGAAATACACTTAAAAAAGCAGGTTGGATTGTCAAAGAAACGGCTAGCCATGTGTATGTTGTACAACCTGATGCCTCTGGATCTTATGACTACGCAGACACTGTAGGTAGTGCGCCCATCAGCTTTGTCGCCAACAAAGGGACAAGTGCTGTTGACATCCAAGGGTTTTCGTTAGACCCAACCGGTTTAATGACGGTCACGATCGCCGATGCCTTAGCGTCTATTGAAGGTGGTTTGACGGATATCGTCCCCGTGCGTGGACGGCGGGTGCTTGAAGACGCGATTTCATTTACCGCTGTCGATGAAAATCAAAATACGGTATGGATTTCTTGGTTAACCGCGGAAGTTGGCCCAGCTTTCTTATTGCAACTTCTGTCTACCTTAGGCGACCTACAAGGGAAAAGAGGAAATCCAATCCGCGCATTCTTGATCGCCGATTCTTTCAACTCGGATATTGAAAAAGCTTCCCGGTTGATCACAAACATTCAACTACGGAAGTTTAAAATTGAAGTTAGCTTTATCTAAGCATTCCAGATAAGCCAATGCTTTACTCGCCCCAGCCTGAAAAGGTTGGGGCTTTTTATTTATATTTATACAGATTTATAAAGTCAAATGTAAAAATATATATTAAATAATATGTAATAATATTTTTTTAAAAAATAAATTTTATTTGTGAACTTATTCATTTTAATTTAAGTTAATATACCTAAATAATAAAAATAGGTATAAATGAATAAAACAACCCCTTATTTGTTGATTGGAAATATTCACGATAATCAAAGTAAATTAATTTATGGATTATTGGATCACTCAGGGTCTTGGGTGGTTGTCCCACAATATGATAAAATCACGCCATTGGTCAATTTCGTGGGTTTCCATGTGATAGTTAATGATTTCATGGGTATCCTGGATTCATTAGGGCAGTGGATGATTTCTCCCCGATACGAATGCCTTATCCAAACGTGTGAACTAAGGTATTTTGCAGCATCGGTGCAGGGGAAGTGGGGTTTGCTCAATGAAAAAGAAGAATGGGTCATTGATCCTATTTTACAGGATATTCCCTTTTGGGTCAAAAAGTATGAAGCAAGCCAAGTAGAAGGCGAATTCTTATTTTGCTCAAATCAGCAAGAATATTTTGGGTTCCAAAACTCAAAAGGGAATTGGGCCATCGAGCCCACATTTTCATACGTCAATAGGTTAGGGTTTGACAATTTCGGGATGTGTATAGCCCAAGTACAAGGGAAGTTTGGGTTTATAGATTTTCAAGGGCATTGGATCATCCCACCTCGGTTTAATGCTGTTTTTACTGACAATATGCTGCAAATCGATTTTGGATTCGATGCCCTTGGGTATTGCACAGCCCAAGTTGGCGACCGTTGGGGATATATCAATCGCTCTGGGGAATGGGTTATCTCTCCTCAGTTTGATTCGGTCTTGCCTTTCGGATCGTTTAATCTAGCGATTGTCACTCAAAATGATCGTGTAGGGGTCATCAATACGGAATGTCAATGGGTCATCGCACCTGAATTCAAGTCTATCAATGAAATCGAGTCTATAGGTTTCGTTACCGAATTACTGTCGGGCCAAGAAGGATTGTTGAGCCCAACTGGGGAATGGATTGTATCACCGGTAATGGATCCCGACTCGATTATCTTTTGGAGTGGCCCGGCTGTCCTCACAGCGGCATATCAGGGTCAATATGGAATCTTGTCGCTTCAGGGGGATTGGCTGGTTCAACCTACCTTCGCGGGGTTGGATATGCCCTCACCCGATTTACCAACGGGTGGAATGCCCATCTTGCACCAAGACAGTTGTGCCTGCTTGGTGAGTTTAACAGGTGAGGTCCTATTTCAATCGGAACCCCATGAGCGTATAGAATTTTGTACCTCGGGGGCTTACCGTGTTACCCAAGGTAATGTCTATGGCTATATCAATGGCCAAGGCCAATAGTTCGCACAACCTCAATTTTTCTCCGAATATTACCCTACCACCAAGTAAGTACTTTCATTTCACGATCCCTATGAACGGGTTTAATTTTCAGTTCATGGGGCTTTCTTAATTTTAATTTCTTTAATATAATTATAATGATGCACACCAACAAAGTCGAATCAACAGAGTTTCTTTTACAAGTCAAAGCAGCCATTTTTGGGGTTGCCGTTGGGGATGCCTTGGGTGTTCCCGTCGAATTCGAAGAGCGTGAGGATATTCACGTCAATCCCGTTACGGACATGGTGGGTTATGGCACGTATGACTTACCCGCAGGTACATGGTCGGATGATACGTCGTTGACTCTTTGCTTGGCCGAAGCCCTGACACAAGGCTTTGATTTACAAACAATTGCAAAAAATTTCATCCTTTGGATGAATGAAGGGTGGTGGACACCCTACGGGGTAGTTTTTGATATCGGGAATTCAACCGAAGACGCGATCTCCAAATTGGTTGAGGGTGTCCATCCTTTACACTCAGGGGGGATGGAGGAAATCGACAATGGAAATGGGTCTTTAATGCGTATCATTCCGTTGGTTTTCTTGGTACGTCACTATACAATCCAAGATCGTTTTGACCTCGTATCGCAAGTATCGTCGATCACACATGGACATATACGTTCGATTATTGCGTGTTTCTATTATGTTGAGTTTGCCCTGCAATTACTTGACGGAAAAGATAAACGAAGTATCTACTCGGGTTTAAAAAAAGAAATTTCCGATTTCTTACATTCACGTGCCATTGACTCGTCGGAGTTTGACGTTTTTCAACGGTTACTTGTTTCGGATATTGACCTACTGGATGAATCCGAGATTCAAAGCAGTGGTTATGTGGTTCATACGCTTGAGGCAGCTATTTGGTGTATCCTGACCACCGAAAGTTTTGAAGAAGCCGTGCTCAAGGCGGTCAATTTGGGGGATGATAGTGACACCACTGGGGCGGTCACGGGTGGATTAGCAGGGCTTTTATATGGTTATCATAGCATCCCAACCTCTTGGATCTCGCAATTGGCACGATGCCAAGACATGGATGGACTCACCCAACGGCTTGCACACAAGTTATACGAATAAAACCTCTGTCCAAGGATTTGTGTCCTGTTACCCAGGGATTGTGTCCTCACAAACTCTGGGTAACACAATCCGAAATACCGGGTAGGGTTTTACTCACAAGCACAACATGAAGCATGATATCCAGCCCAATATCCTGTAATGGCCTCATTCCGGATATAGTGAAAGTTTATTAGAAAATAACCCAGAAGGCTCGCTAAAATAGCCTTTTTCCAGTAAGAACTCACTATTTTTTTCATAGGGTAATAAGGAATAACGGAGTTGGTTCGTGTATGATTCGGGATAAAAGTATGTAAAATATAGTTATCCGTCCAATAGATTTTATGGATAAGTCCATTTAAATCATTCTCTATCCAAGTCTCTAGTACCCGACAGCCTCCAATAAATCCATCACTTTTTCCCAAGAATCCAATTTGTTTTGCGTGTCTGTCAAAACTTTATTGGACGCGGGGGTGAGCGTAGACCAAAACTTTTTCGTCCGTTTGACTGGGGTCAATTGCCCATTGGTATCGGACAAGAAATAGTTTTCATATAAATCAAAATATACTGTCGTATTGGCCTCATTAAACTCTCGTTTCGCTCGGGTTTTAGCAACAATCTGCCGAAGCAAATCTCCCTGTTTCCCATGATACAATACCTCATAGAACTGGGCTGAGCGGTAGCCATTTTGAAAATACGATCCTTTCCCGAGCTCTGTTCCCCCCAAAATAAATCCGATAATCGTTTTATTGGGTGTCCACTTTTCCCCTTTTTCGTTGAGGAGTTCCACGCGCTCATTCAAGGCGTTGTAATTTAATGGTGAAATGACATGCGTTCCATCCAGAAAAAAAACTTTGCCCGGTGCCCAATCGGGTCGGAGGTAGGCTGTGGTTTCGTCATATTGGTAGTAGGAGATGCTGTTGATGCGCCCAACAGTTTGTTGAGTCGATAAATTGGAGTTTTCAATTTGCGCTTGGCTCAGAAAGGGGCAGGCAAGCAGTGTTATGCCCCAGAGGATATTTTTCATTGCAGTGTAAGTTGGCATTTTTCAAAGTACTTAAAAAAAAGGCCCTCATCCTATTTTTTTTGTAGCTTTGGCCTCATTAGTTTATGAAGTTATGTCATTTTCACAACAAGTAGTTTGGATCACGGGCGCCTCATCGGGGATTGGGGAGGCCACGGCTTATTTATTGGCTAAACAAGGGGCTCGATTGGTACTGTCAGCTCGTCGCCAAGGCGAATTGGAGCGTGTAAAGTCGGCTCTCGGGGTTGATCCCACCGATGTCCTGGTTTTGCCTATGGATGTGGAAAAGCCTGATGAGTTTCCCGCTTTGGTGGATATCGTACTCCATACATTTGGGCGAATCGATATTTTGTACAACAACGCAGGGATATCGCAACGTGGAGGGGTTCTAGAATCTGATTTGTCGGTTTATCAACGGTTAATGGAAGTTAATTTTTATGGAGTAGTGGCGCTGACTAAGGCCGTTTTGCCGGTGATGATGAAACAAGGATCGGGATTAATTGCCGCTACCAGCAGTGTTTCTGGGAAGTTAGGCTCAGCCAAACGGTCGGGGTATAGCGCCTCCAAGCATGCACTGCATGGTTTTTTTGATGCCTTGCGCGCGGAGGTTCACCAGCACGGGATTCGCATCACACTCATTTGTCCAGGATATATCCAAACCGAAATTTCGAAAAATGCCTTAGGACCCGACGGGAAAGCGCATGGAAAAATGGATCAAAATCAAGCCAAAGGAATGCCTGTCATGACTTGTGCGCAAAAGATTGTTCGGGCTTTTGAAAAGAAAACCCCCGAAGTGTATATGGGGGGCTTCGAGGTGGTAGGGGTCTATTTGAAACGATTTTTTCCGGGAATTCTGCGCCGTATTTTGGTCAATGAAGCACCGAAATGATCAAGAATACCGATCGTTTCGCCAGGGATAAGCGGTGTTGGAATACCCCCGTTCTTCCCAAAATCCTTTGACATCTTGAGCCAAAAATTGAATACGTTTGATCCATTTTGAGCCTTTCCAAGCGTACAATTGTGGTGTGATCATACGGACAGGACCCCCATGTTCCTTCGCCAAAGGTTCGCCGAAAACAGTATGGGCCAGCAGTACATCGGGTTTTAATGCCTCAACAAGCGGCATATTGGTGGTATAGGTATCGTAGCCATAACAGAGTATATGGGTGGCGGTTTCCTTGGGTTGGACTAACGCGGCGATATCCAGCAGGCGAACTCCTTTCCAAGGCATATCAAGCTTAGACCAAGTCGTGACGCAGTGGAAGTCTGAGGTATCCTCCGTTTGGGGAAGATTCATGAAGTCGTCCCAGGTTAGGATCATGGGATTTTCGACCTCGCCATCCAAAATCAACCGCCATCGGTCCAACGACACGTCGGGATGATACCCTAGGTCGAGAACGGGCCACTTTTGGGTGATGGTTTGGCCGGCAGGTACCTGGGGCATCCCATGCCGATTCTGCGGCCCTTTACCCAATGGTTTTTCGTCAGACACCGAAGGCGATTCCGCGATTTGCTTCTCAAATCGGGCTTTTAGTTTCATACGCGCCTCGACAATACGGGCTAATTTATCCTCCATGTTATTTCTTTTTTAACGATTCCACCAAACTGGCTTTTTTTCGGGCAACGGGGACTACTAAATCTGTCCCATGAAGATGTAAGAAGTAGCCTTGTGCATTGCCCTTGACTTGTTTGACTCGACTCAAATTAACAATAAACGACCGATGGCATCGCTGAAAGATCGTATACGGGGTCAACTTTTGTTCCATACGGATTAAACTCGATCGGATAATCACTTGTTTTGGTTCGCCTGATTCTTCGTAGTATAGGGTACAATAATTATCAGAGGATTCCAGCGCCCAAATACTTGAAATGGGGAGAGTCCATTGATTGCGGTCATATTCATCCGTTAAGGTAACCCTTTCTGATGTTTGAGCTGGCACTTGAGGTAGTTCGATTCCGGGACTGTATTTTTTGAGTTGATATGAATAGTCAATCAGCGTCCAAAAAACAACAGGAAAAAACGCGATAGCCAAGACGGAGGTATAGAGATAGGCTATGCCCACAATGGAATAATGCCACCGGAAAAACCACATGCCGTAAAGTAAATTGAGTGCTGTGATGAGGCCAACTAAGCTTAGAATCCCCACAATTTCTTTCCAAATGACCCACGATTTCTCCTGAAAAAAGAAGGGAAATACAAGAGGTAGAGCGATACGATAGAGAAAAGTACCCAAGGTTGTGAGGCCGCCAAAACCAACCAAGTAGAGCGTTTTATGTGGAGTATCCCATTGTTGAATACCAAAGGGTTCAAAAAGAAAAAGGAATAAAAAAAGAAATAAACCTTCCCCTAACGAATATTGAACAGCTTTTTGAAGCGATCGATGTCGGTAGGGATAAGGTTGGAAAAGCCATTTCATGCTTAAAAAGACGATAAGATCTGTTGCATAAAGGAGACCAAAATGCCAGGTTCTAACCAAGCCATGAAAACAATCCCCCACAATCCACCCACAAGGTGAGCCAAGTGATTGACATGGTCCATTTGCCGTTTTTCCATATATATCGAGTAGGCTGTATATAAAATGGCAAAAATCCAGGCGGGCATCGGGATGGGAATCGGGAAGATGATGAGCTTTGTCAGTGGACTTAACAAAATCGATGCAAATACAATAGAAGATACCCCACCGGAAGCACCAAGTGACAGGTAGTTTACTTGATTTTTCTTCAACCAAAAGTCAGGTAAATTCGCCAGAAGGATGCCCGCTAAAAACAATAACAAGAAGTACGTTCCACCGCGCGCGCCGTAGTAGCTCCACAAAAAATCCTCAACAGGACCTCCAAACAGATAAAGCGCCCACATGTTAAAAAACAAGTGAAGATAGTCTGCGTGGATGAACCCAGAAGAAAGAAAGCGAAAGTATTCATTTCTGCGCCGTATGATTGTCGGGCTAAAAATGAGTTTAAATTTAAAACTAGGATCTTGAAAGGCGAGAAGACTTAGGATGACATTCAAGCCAATTAAAAGGACGGTATAACTCATGACTTATTTATCACGTTGATGTAACATATCAACAAGGTCGAGTAGCGGCTTTTTACGTTCTTCAAGAACGTTGAGCTGGGCTATACTTTCCCTTGCCGAGGCAAAATAAGCATCAATTTGCGCTTCTGCTAGATCTTTGATGCCTAATTCTGTAAAAATTGTGGTGACAGCTTGGACTTTTTCGTTCGACTGATTGTTCGTGGCGAGCCATTTTTCAAGTTCAACACCATAAGGGGTATTCCGCCCTTTCTGTAACGCTTGAATCATGAGCCAGGTTTTTTTATTTTCGAGGATATCGCCTCCCACTTGTTTGCCGAATTTTTCCGGGTCACCATATACATCCAAGACATCATCCCGAAGCTGGAAGCCAAGTCCCATGGAAATCCCGATGGAATATAAGGCTTGTATATCGTGTGTAGGTGCTTGGACGAGTATGCCGCCCAGTTCTAGAGCAAATCCGAGGAGGACCGAGGTTTTTAGACGAATCATGTCAATGTATTCCTCTACCGTCACGCTATCCAGTTTGGCAAAGTTCATATCCAGTTGCTGGCCCTCACATACTTCCGCAGCTGTGCGGTTGAAGCGCTGGACAGCGGTTTTGAATACGGCATCAGGAACATCCGTAAGTAAATCGTAAGCCGCCACCAACATGACATCACCTGAGAGAATGGCTGTATTGGTATTCCATTTTTGATGAACCGTTGGTTGCCCTCGTCGTAGCGGGGCTTCATCCATGATGTCGTCATGCATCAGTGTGAAATTGTGAAAGACCTCAACCGCTAGAGCAGGTTTGAGAAACGATTCCCACTGGTCAGTCCATAACGAAGCCCCGATGAGCGTTAAGGCAGGCCGAATTCGTTTGCCTCCCAGAGCCATCAAGTACCGAATGGGCTCATAAAGTTCAATCGGTTGTTCTCCATACGTGGTTCGTTCAATTTCTTTCTCGAGTGCCCTTTGGTAGGTCAATAACGTCATAGCAATGGATTTTCTTTAGTGGTTTAACTAGGGAATGTGGGGTTGGGTTCAAAGCACCTGCGATTTCAAGATCAAGTGGATGTGTCGGCGTGTTACTTGGCGGTAGCCAGCTACTCGGCCAATACCCTCAAAAGTAACGCGAAAACCTTGATTTTCGAGCATAGCTAGGGCGTCACGCAAAACCATACCTTTTAAGAGAGGTGCTTGCTCTGAAAATTCCCATTTTTCCCAGGATTGGGGGCCTTTACGAGAATAAATGCCCATTTCTTGGGGAGTATCTTCCAATTTCCAAGACTCAGCCAAAGTTCGGAGGTCTGAGGCAAATCCCCGTATAGGCTGTTGGAAAAGCCATTGGCTGGACGCGGTTTGGGCAATAACTTGGGAAGGATGTATGTCAAGATCGAAGGAATAGATTTGATTGACAATTTCCCGAAATACGGGTGCAGCTACATCAGCAGCATAGTAATTATAGCCCTGTGGCTCATCGATTATGACGGCGCAAGAGTATTTTGGATTATCGGCTGGGAAATAACCCATGAACGCGGTGTAGTACACCCCAGAACGGTACCCATTGGCTTGCCTTTTCTGGGAGGTTCCTGTTTTTCCCGCAATGGCACACGCGCCCTCGCGGATTCCCTTCGCCGTACCCTTCGTAACGACCCCTTTGAGCATGGTTTGAAGGGCTTTAACGGTTTTTTCGGAAACAATAGCTTGTGGGATTTTATTGGCCTCAAAGGTTTTGATGACCTTATCGGTCTCGCGTATTTCCTTGACAATGATAGGTTGTACCCATTTCCCATCATTCGCGATTGCATTATAAAACGCTAACATTTGCAGCGGTGTTAAGCGAGATTCATACCCAATCGACATCCACGGAATTGTGGTATGGCTGAAGGTTTCAGATCGTTTATTTTTGATGATCGGAGTCGTTTCGCCTTTTAATTGAAAACCAAGAGGCTTGTCGAGACGAAAGGTTTGCAAGTAATCAAAGAATTCATTTGCCCCACCAAACCCGAAATGCTTTTGCATGAGTCGGTAAATGCCAATGTTGCAGGAGTTTTCTAAAACCTGTTGTACCGTTTGTGGTCCATGTTTTTCAGAGCATTCGAATCGAAGCCCCCGGTGGTCGATATGCCCTGGGCAGTCAACGGCAAAGTCGTTTAGATTTAATTTCGCTTTTTCCATCAAAGCGGCCATGGAGGCAAGCTTGAAGGTAGAGCCAGGGTCTGTACCACCCCGTATGACGTAATTTTCGTCTTCTACATAGCGGTAGGCTCCGGCTTGGCCACGTCGGCTTAGATTGGACATTGCCCTGATCTCACCTGTAGCAATCTCCATGACAATCGCAGCGCCATATTTAGCGCTTTTGGCTACGACTTGCTGGTGCAATGCACTCTCTACTATATCTTGAAAGTTAACATCAAGGGTAGTGACTACATCCAATCCCGGTACAGGTTTTGTATCACGATCGGGATCAATCGGTTTCAAGTAGCCGCCTGAAATTTTTTGAAAGTCGCCTCGGCCATCTTCTCCTTTGAGGAGTGAGTTAAAGCTATATTCTATACCAAATTCACCATTTCGGTGGGTTTTGGGGTCAAGTCGGCCAATAGTTCGGGAAGCCATGTTGTCAAAGGGCATGAATCGAACTTCCCGTCGGTCAAAAATACCACCGCCTTTGAGCTTGGGTTCTTTGAGCAAGGCAAATTTTCGAAGACTATCGCGCTCCAGGTGATCTATGAGCCGGCCACCCAGAGGTAAATATTGAATCTTCCCCTCTTTTCTTGCTGTTGCAAGTAGTTGCTCATATTCTCGGGCTGACTTATTTCCAAAAAAGGCAGCCAATTGGCGAGCTAATTTCGGGGCATCGCGGTTAAATAGCTCTTTTGATGCCCGCTGGGGGTCTATCGCGACTTGGTATTTGGGGATGGATGTGGCCAGTAAACTTCGACCATCCCGTGCTATAATATTCCCGCGTGTGGCTGGAATACGCTCGGTTACAAACACATCCTTTTTGGTTTGGCTCAACAAGGATTCTTTATTGACCCACTGGATCCAAAGAATTTTCCCCAAAATGATGAAGGCCAAACAGCAAAAAAAGAGAAAAGTACGTTTTGAGTTCTTGATCAGCTCGTCACGAATGGGTAGACGACGCTCACCTGTGGGTTGGGACATAGTCGGTACAACAGCGTTAGGGAATCTGAATTTTCGTTGGGGGTTCTAGGTTGGTACTCAATTGGGATTGACTCAACCGGCGATTGACCTCGGATTGCTTGCTTTGATACATAAATCGGGCTTGTTGCGTAATATAACTCGCCCGAACTTCTTCCATTTCTTGGCGTTTCAGGATGACCTCACGGATAAGGTTATCATGGCGATGCTGAAAATAGATATACAAAACACCCAACAGCGATAACCAAACAAACCGCATCAAGATTGAAATTGGCAGCTCTGTGCCTAATGAAATCTTGGGTAAGGTAGGCAGTATCGTTTTAAGCCAAGAGGTAATGGTGGACGTCTTTTTAGGCTTCGGTGCTGTATATCCGCGTCGGTGATTTGCCATATGTCTTAAAGATTGGGTTCTGCAATTCTGAGCTTGGCGCTTCGAGCCCGCGGATTACGCGCGACTTCTTCGGGTGAGGCCTCGATGGCTTTCCGTGTAATGGCACGTAAGGGCTTGATTTCATTGCCAAAAAAGTCCTTCTCTACATCACCATAAAACTTGCCACTTCGTATGAAATTCTTGACTGGCCGGTCTTCCAAAGAATGGTAAGCCATGACAACCAATCGCCCACCCGGTTTAAGCACAACCGGTACTTGTTGTAAAAATTCTTCCAGAACAGCCATTTCTTCATTGACCACAATCCGGATCGCTTGAAATACTTGGGCAAAAAACTTGAACTCTTTGCCTCGTGGCGCTAAGGGCTGAAGTACAGCTTTTAAATCGGCGATGGTATTCAGGGGGCGAATGGACCGTGCCGAAACGAGCGCCTGAGCAGTGGTTTTTGCATTTTTTATTTCACCATACATGCCCAAGTAGCGGTGTAATTCTTCAACAGAAGCCTCAGCGAGTAAGTCCCGTGCGCTCATCCCAACGGTGGGATTCATGCGCATGTCCAAGGCGCCGTCAAATCGTGTGGAAAAACCCCGCTCCGGTGTATCGATTTGATGCGAAGAAATCCCCAAATCGGCTAAAATACCGTCTACCTGAAGCACACCATGCACGCGCAAATATTGGCGGATGAATCGAAAATTGGCAGGTATTAGGGTAAAACCGGGATGCGAAATGAGCTTGCTTTGTTCATGGGCATCCGGGTCTTGGTCAAACGCAAACAAACGTCCGGTGGTTAATTGATTGAGAATGGCGCGCGAATGTCCCCCGCCACCAAAGGTTACGTCTACATAGATGCCTTCGGGCCGAATGGCTAATCCATCCAAACATTCGGTTAACATAACCGGGTGGTGATATACAGGTTCTTTCGTTTCCAATTTGAACTTTTTCAATTCTTTCTTACTTTACAAAATTAATACAAATCGCTGGAATCTCTCATGCTACATCAAGCAAAACGCATCCTTCCCGTCTTTTTTTTCACATTGGTCGGGCTCTCCCTTTTTGGTCAATCCCAAGACCCCTCGGGCATTTGGCGGGCGGAGGTCCCAACTGTTGCTGGAATGCTGCCTTTTCGGCTTGAATTGGCCCTCCAAGGTTCAACTCCTAAGGCTTGGGCGATCAATGGAGACGAACGGTTAGCACTCGATACGCCTTTTTTTCAACGGGATTCGCTGCATATTCCCATGGAAATCTTTGATGCTGAAATCGTTGTGAAGATCCAAGGAAATCAAATGAATGGCGTCTTGAATCGGAAAACAGGTAGTTTAGCACTCCGGTCGGCTCCACTGAAAGCAACCAAAGGAAATACCCCCTTATTTTCTCCCATCAATACGACACCCAGCTCCTTCGCGGGTACGTACGATGTGACTTTTCGTACGCCCAGTGGTGGTTCCTACTCGGCTGTTGGCATTTTCAAACAAAACGGCGCTGATGTTCAAGGTACATTTTTGACCACGACGGGCGATTATCGGTATTTGGCCGGCAATATGGTCGGAGACTCTCTCTTCCTTTCGTGTTTTGACGGAAACCATATTTTCTTATTCAAAGCTCATGTGACAAATGGCAAACTGGTCGGAGGGACTTTCTGCGCTGGCTTTTCCTACACAGAAAGTTGGGAAGGTACCTGGAATCCTGCTGCGGCTTTACCTGACCCAACCACCCTCACTTACCTGAAACCGGGGTATACGTCTTTGGCATTTTCATTCCCGAATACACAAGGTAAAACCATATCCTTGTCAGACTCCCGATACCAAGGAAAGGTCACACTCGTCCAAATTATGGGCTCATGGTGTCCGAATTGTATGGACGAAAGCCGATTCCTCGCCCCTTACTATGAAAAAAATAAAAATAGAGGGGTTGAAATTATCGGTCTGGCTTACGAGAAAAGTACGGATCCCTCCTTTGCCTACCCTAAGATTGACCGGATGAAAGAACGGTTTGGGATGACTTACGAGGTATTGTTGGCAGGTACCAATGACAAGGCCGTTGCAGCGGCTTCACTCCCTGCATTACAACATGTTCTCTCGTTTCCTACCTTGATTATTATCGACAAGAAAGGAAAGGTTCGGGAGATTCACACTGGTTTTTCTGGACCAGGAACAGGAGTTTATTACGAAAAATTTAAAAGTGATTTTACCCGCCTCATGGATCAACTTTTGGCGGAGTAAGGGCTAGCTTCTTCATGACATTTGCTGAAAAACGACTGCTGTTCATCCTCGCTTGTGTGAATTTCACTCACATCGTGGATTTTATGATTCTGATGCCTTTGGGGCCATCGTTAATGAAAATATTTAGTCTGACGCCCGCTCAGTTTGGGTACTTGGTTGGCTCGTATGGGCTAGCCGCTGGGGCGTCGGGTTTTAGCTTATCTTTCTTTGCCGATCGGTTTGATCGAAAGAAAATGTTGCTTTTTGCCTACTCAGGATTCATTTTGGGTACAGCAGCTTGTGCTATGGCACCTACATTTGAAGGATTACTAGCTGCCCGAATCGTCGCTGGCATCTTTGGTGGAATGATCGGTTCTCAGGTGTTATCCATTGTGGCGGATACATTCCCCTACGAACGTCGTGCCACAGCCATGGGCGTCATCATGACCGCCTTCTCTTTGGCATCGGTGATCGGTGTACCAGGTGGATTATACTTGGCGCATTGGGGCAGTTGGCACACACCCTTTTGGATGATTGCCGGACTAGGGCTTTTGATCACATGGGGGATTATTTCGTATGTTCCTTCCATTAACCAACACATTCGTGCCACCGCCACTTCGCCCTGGATAGTGTTCAAGCAAATTCTCCAGAATCAAAATCAGCGGCGGGCCTTGCAGTTTACAGGACTGATCATGCTAGGTCACTTTGCCATTATCCCGTACATCGCGCCATCGCTGGTGGCCAACGTGGGGTTTTCTGAGGAAAATATTTATTTGATTTACCTCGTCGGAGGAGCCGCTACACTCATTACGTCTCCGTTGGTAGGAAAATGGGCTGATAAACAAGGAAAGCCTCCTATTTTTCGCTTGTTTGCGTTATTATCCCTGCTTCCCATCTACCTAATCACCCACCTCGAGCCAGGGACTTCTGTGTTTTGGGTTCTGGGGATTTCAATTCTCTTTTTTGTTTTTTCAAACGGGCGACTAATTCCCGTTCAGGCTATGGTTTCCAATGTTGTCACCCCTCAACAACGGGGTAGCTTTATGGCACTCAACTCGTCGATCCAGTTGTGGGCTCAATCCTTGGCCTCGGCAGGAAGTGGTTGGATTTTACTTGAAAATGCCGATGGAACGTTAGCCCGCTACGACTGGGTAGGGTATATCTCCATCGGCATTCTATTGTTTACTGTTTATTTTGTGTCTAAATTCAAAGCACAAACTCAAGGTTGAAAGATCAGCTTTTCTGTCCACCACGATTCCCCATGAAGTACCCGAACCGTCAGCTGACTGGTTATCAATCCCTCTGGAAGTCGATACGTAGCGCGTAAATGATTTACAGTTCCTTGGCTTTCCATGATTTTTCGGCCTTCGAGTGTGATGACCTCCACCCGAATATCAGCCTGATCCGGAAAGTCCGTTAGGCGAAGCTGAAACTCACCCGAGGTGGGGTTAGGCCAAATGCCAATGGTGGGTTTAATTTCCCGGGTTTTGCCTGAGGTAAAGGGCACCCCTGGGGCTAATCCCATAGCGCCACGCAAACTGCCTTGGTCTGTGGGTTGCCAAACACCTCGACTTAAAATAGCTACCGAGGCATCTCCCGTTTCCCACCGCACTTGAGCCGCAGCCTTAGGGTCTGGCGATTGAACAACCCAATAGTCATGCGCGTTGATTTCGGTTAAACCGACCTGAATGTCATTCGATAGTTGGATGGGGCTTTGTGGAACATAATGAACACTGAAAAGGCTTCCATTCCCCTCAGATAAACGAACCGAATGAAGCTCTGATCCTGTGCCCAATGGGAAATTAAAGTCCTGTAGGTTTTCTTTGGTCACGCGCCCCGCCACATGCCCCTGGTGTGAGGCACGTTCTGACGTGGCGTCAGAACCGAAGATGACATGTCCTTCAACAATTCCCTGCGAAAATACCAGCGAGCGGTCGACCCGAACAGGCTCCTGAAACTGTACATCTCCGGCCACTTCCAACGTTTTGGCATGTAAGGTGCCCTTAACCATTTGTTTAGTGTCGCCTTGGAATCGAAGGGTACCTGATTCCTCCCAAACACCACGGTTGGTTAATCCGTGAGCAAAGTGTACTTCCCCACGATTTTGGACTTTGTTTTCATTCACCACAGGCATATGAAAGGATACGAGAGCTCCTTCCGAAATATGAATTGGGAGATGTGAAACCACTTGAGCGTGTAATGGATTGGCGATGAAAAGTAGTGATCCGCAAAGAAGGGAGAGATATTTCATATAGCAAAATCAGATTTGACTCAGTAAATGTACAAGGACGACGTCAACGATGAAAGAGAATAGGGGGTATTTTATTTTATGGTATCGACTTGATCACGCATCCACTCCAATAAACGATCTGTCCATTGTTCAATGGGGCCTAAGTTTCGTTTTTTTAAGGCAAATCCATGGCCACCTCGTGGGTAAATGTGCAAAGCATAGGGGACTTCATGCCGTTGAAGTGCTTGGGCGTATTGCAGGCTATTGTCTACCTTGACCCAGTCGTCGGTGGCATGAACCAAAAAAGTAGGGGGCGTCATACGATCTACGAGTTGGTCAGCACTCCAAGCGTTTATCACCGAATCAGGCGCTGTTTTTCCTAATAAATTTTCTCGTGACCCTCCATGGCCGATGGACTTATTCAATGAAATGACAGGATAAACGAGGATCGAAAAGTCAGGTCGTGATCCACTGGTCATCCATTTATTGGAGGCCATAGCCGCCAGGTGCCCTCCAGCAGAGAAGCCCATAACACCAATTTTGGAGGGATGAATCCCCAGCTCTTCAGCGTGTTGACGCGTCCAGGAAATAGCGGATTGGGCATCTTGCAACGGAACATCCCCAGGGCGAGTGAAGAGCTCTTCTTGGGGAAGTCGATACTTGACGACAACCGCGGTGTATCCTTGTGCGGCCCACCATGCGCCAATATCATAGCCCTCATGGTCCATAGCCAATATCCAATATCCGCCGCCCGGAAAAACAACCACCGCAGCTTCCGATTTTTTATCTGTTGGTTGATAGATGGTCAAGGTAGGCTGGGTAATGTTCCGGAGTAAAATGATGTCCCCAGGATTGGTCTGTATATTTTTTTCCTCGCTTTGTAAGTTCTCTTTTAGGCCGGGAACACCCTTTGGATAGAGGGGAATAGTTCTTTGGGCCCAGGCAACGGTTGTCATGCAACAGAGGAGCATCAGTTTTTTCATGAATGAGACAGATTTTACTAGCAAACAAAGATAACAAAACCCTTGATTTTCTTACCTTTCCAGTCAATTTTAAGCAAAGGGTATGAATAAATGGTTTTGGTTGATTTTATATTCACCTAGTATTTTGTTGGCGCAGCTTCAACCGGTTGTGGTCGATCAAGGGAAAAAGCATCTCCCTTTATTCATTGATTTTTTAGCGCTCCCATGTGATGCCGCGATTCCGGCGGATATGGAGCCCAATATTCGGTGGGTTGAAACCCAATTTACAGCGCATGGCTTTGAAAGTCTTCGGTTGATTACACCCACGCAACCGGTCTTGTTGTTGGAGAAAAAATGCAAAAATCCGCAGGCTCCTACGGTCATGATGTATTTTCATGCCGACGGACAATCTGTTCGGCCCGCGGAATGGCAACAAGAAAGTCCTTATCTCGCTACATTAAAAAGCCCGCTGCCTGGTGGTGGGTGGGATGTTCTACCGTTAGAGAAGCTGCAAGGCGATATCGATCCCGACTGGCGTTTGTTCGCGCGTGCAGTATCGGACGATAAGGGTCCGGGGGTGATGTTATTGGCGGCTTTGGCTAGTTTGAAAGCTCAAGGCAACGAATTGTCCTATCACCTCAAAGTCTTGGTTGATTTTGAGGAAGAACAAGGCTCTACCTCGTTGCCCGGCATTATTTCACAGCATAAAGCGGATCTTCAGTCGGACATACTTTTGATATTGGACGGCCCGGCTCACCCAAGTCAGGCGCCTACCTTGACGTACGGAGCCCGCGGCATTACTACCCTAACGCTTACGGTTTGGGGACCGGCCACACCGCTGCATAGTGGCCATTTTGGAAATTATGCTCCTAATCCAGTATTCACCGCAGCTCGTTTGATTCAAAGTATAAAGGACGAAGAAGGGCGTGTTTTAGTGAAAGGATACTATGAGGGTATTGCACCTAGTCAGGCAGTTCTGGCGCGGCTTCGGCAAGTACCGGATGATATTCCTGCGTTGAACAAACGCTTGGGAGTTCAAACTCCAGAACGAGTTGGGGCAACCTACCAGGAGTCATTGCTCTATCCCTCTTTGAATATTCGAGGAATCCAAGCAGCACAAATAGGCTCTGCTGCAGGTACTGTGATTCCGGATAAAGTGGTGATTGAAATCGATATCCGGACGGTTATGGCCTCCAAGCCAGAGGCGTTAGTTCAGAAAGTCCGGCGCCATATCGAAACGCAAGGTTTCCATATTGTACCCGATCAGTCGCCATCGGTTGACGTGCGAATGAAGCATAGCAAATTGGCATCTTTGACGGTACAACGTGGCTATGAAGCCTTCGGGACTGCTATGGATGGGCCCGTCAGTGCGTGGATCCGGACGGCGGTGCAGTCAGTCCATGCTACCCCGATCGTCGAAATTCCGACTATGGGTGGATCTGTTCCTATCGCGCCATTTGTGGCACAATTGCAAGTGCCTGCTATCATTGTTCCCACCGTGAATGCCGATAATAACCAACATGCTGCCAATGAGAATTTAAGGCTTGGACATTATTTCCAGGGCATCCAGACATTGCTTGGAATCTTATCTACTCCTTTCCCAAACGAGGCACGAAAAGAAAAATAGAAAAAAAAGTTAGAAAATAGGGAATACCTGTATATTTGCATCGTTATTTTGACCATGCAACACGTTCGTCTGCCCATATCGCCCTTTTTTCGACGACTTAGGTCCGCAAGGACCCAAGCTGGCAAGTCTATGGCCTAATCATTAGGCAGATTGCCTCCTATCCTTTCCCATTTTTCTCACCTTTACATAATCGGATACAGCGTCTCCCTGTTTGTGGCAGCTGCCCAATAAAACGACGATGAATACACAGAACTTATTCACTTCGAGTCTTTATCTTGTGCAATTGGCGGATGCCTCGCACTATCACTTTGCGCAAACCATTTGCGATGAAATGGAATCGAGTGCGAAAGCGCGAGGAACGGGTATTGCCAAACGTTCTCCCGAATACCTCATTCAAAAAATGGAAGAGGGAAAGGCCATCATTTGCACCACACGGCAAGGGCAATGGGTAGGGTTTTGTTATATCGAAACTTGGGATCATGGCAAATTTGTCGCAAACTCGGGCCTCATTGTTCATCCAGAGCACCGAAAAAGTGGGATTGCCACACAAATCAAAGAACAGGCTTTTAAGCTTTCTCGGCGTAAATACCCGGAGGCAAAAATTATTGGCTTGACCACCAGCATGGCCGTAATGAAAATTAACTCGGAACTTGGGTACATTCCAGTGCCTTTTTCTGAACTCCCCAAAACGGATGATTTTTGGAAGGGCTGCTCCAGTTGTGTAAACTACGATATTTTAAACCGGACTAACCGTGCTCATTGCTTGTGTACTGGAATGAAATACGATCCTTTGGAGGTTAAAATTAAGCAAGAACAAAGTCAGGAACCGCCCGTGTGGGATTTTCTGAAGGAATCAGGTTTGTATGAACGCTGGATGCGGGTGAAGCAACGGATTTTACTTCGCCGCGAAGAGCGGAAGAAGAAAGGGAAAGGAGAGGACGAGAATAATTTCCTTAAAAAAGTACTTTTTTAAGCGATACATTTAAAGTAAAAGGGGCATCCATTCAACCATATGAATCGGAGCCCCTTTTACTTTTATCAAATTCTATCTCGTGAGATCGTTTTTTTACTCAAGACGTGGGATAAAGGTTGGTTAATGCCTTGTCAAGTGTTGGGAATTGCCAATTAATGGTTTCTGGATGACGTGATTGTACCCGCGCAGAGCCTGTCACAACGATCGCCATTTCTCCCAAAGCTAAACGTAGAAGAAATGAAGGAATAGCAGGTAGCCACACGGGTTTTTTCAAGGTTTGGGCGAGCACTTGCAAGAAATCTCGATGCCGAACGGGATTCGGAGCGACGGCGTTGTAAGGACCTTGCCATGATGAATTTTCAATAGCTTCGATGAAAAACTGGCAAACATCGTCCAAATGAATCCAAGACATCCATTGTTTCCCAGAGCCAAGCGATGCTCCGACGCCATATTTCACAGGGAGTGCCATCTTGGGCAGTGCGCCACCTTGCGTGGCAAGAACAATTCCCACCCGTACATGGACCTTGCGGTGTGCATTCAGGTCATTTGCTGCCGTTTCCCACATGTGGGTGCACGTGGCTAAAAAGTCGTCTCCGTAAGCAGATGATTCGTCTAAGAGTTCCTCCCCGCGATCACCTCCATACAGCCCAATGGCAGATGCTGAAACAAAAACCTTCGGGGTAATGCCTAATGTCGATAAGTCGTAGGCCAGCCATTGGATGGGTTGAACGCGCGAGTTGATGATGCGCTGTTTTTGATCGTCGGTCCAGCGTTGGTCGGCGATACCTTCGCCCGCTAAATGAATGATGCCTTCGGCGTAGGTATAGGCCTCTGGATCAATCCAGCCCGTTTCCATGTCCCACCGAAATTGGGGTATGGCAGATCCTGGACGCGGGTTTCGGCTTAAGATCGCTACCTCATGGCCTCGTTTCTGCAAAAGTTGGGTGAGTCTTCTACCCAGTAATCCGGTCCCGCCGGTGATTAATAGTTTCATTGTTTTTATAAAATACTTTACCCACCCGGTCGATGTGTTCTCGAAGCGTAGGTGAGGTGATTTGTTCATACTGTATTAGATTAACAACGTATGGGACATCGCTGTTTTCAATTTCGAATTCCAGTATAGATACAAAACGAAGATCCATCGAGGCGGTCTCATTTAGACGCTGAAGTGCTCGGATGAAGTTTTCATACCGTTGTTTCCATCGGATGTCGGGATGTTGGTCCATAGCGGTAACTTTCAATATACAAGTCAAGTTAGGAATTTTTGGACTAGCTTCGGTCAAAGTCGGGTTTATTTCGTTTCCGATGAATTTACTCGTATTTTTGCTTGACTATATTTATAAGGACTTCATCTATGTATTTGAACATTTTTAAATCTAAAATTCACCGCGTCAAGGTTACCCAAGCTGAGCTAAATTATGTTGGGAGTATTACCATTGATGAGGCATTGTTGGAGGCAGCTCAAATTCAGCCCAACGAGCGGGTACAGGTCGTCAACAACCACAATGGGGAGCGGATTGAAACCTATGTGATCAAGGGCGAGCGTAATTCGGGGACTATTTGTCTGAATGGCGCTGCTGCCCGAAAAGCTCAAGTGGGCGATATCCTGATCATTATTGCCTATGCTTGGATGACACCCGAAGAAGCGGCCCAGCATCAGCCAACCTTGGTTTTTCCGGACGAAAATAATCGTCTGATTCCTTAATATTTCTTTCCTATGAACCTCAAAAAAATCAGTCAGTACCTCATTTCATTGGCACTAGCCGGTGGATTATTGTATTTTGTATTCAAGGATATTGACCTTCAAGATCTTGGCGCGAAATTTCAATCCGCCGACTATACTTGGGTGTTTTTAACCGCATTGGTCCAACTCATTGCCCACATTTCCCGCGGTTATCGTTGGAAGTTGTTGATTGAACCGAGTGGCTACAATCCTTCCACGTACCGAACGACTTTAGCCGTATTGATTGGTTACTTGATTAATTTAGTCTTGCCCCGGGCGGGAGAATTGGCGCGTTGTGGTTCTTTGGCTAAAATGGAACAAGTGCCGTTTGAAAAATCGTTTGGCGCGGTAGTGGCTGAGCGTCTGATGGATGTGGTGATTCTAGCCTTATTAATTGTTTTGAACTTATTGCTTGAGTTTGATCGAATTCAGGGTTTTTTCTGGCAATTGGCTGGCGAAAAATTCCGTTCGCCCGGCTTAGTGATGGGCGTAGGCGTTGGGGGCGTGGGGCTGTTGGTTGTCGGATACATTATTGTACGGCGATTTGGACAAAGTTGGTTAGCCAATCCATTCCTGGCTAAAGTGTGGGCGTGGCTTCTGGGTTTATGGGATGGATTTAGTGGGATTTTCCGGATGAAACGGCCAGGTGCTTTCTTTTTGCATACAGTCATTATTTGGGTGATGTATTATTTGATGACATATTTTTTATGTCAAGCACTTCCTGAAACGAAACATTTGTCTTATTTGGCCGTCTTAACTATTTTAGTGATGGGAACTATCGGGATGGCGGCTCCTACCGTAGGGGGTATTGGCAGTTATCATTTTTTGGTTGGCCAAATCGTGGTCTTGTACGGGTTAAGCCAATCGGATGGTATTGCCTTGGCGACGTTTTTACACACCATGATTGGGTTGGCGTTGGTGGTTATTTTTGGGGGATTAGGTTTTATCCTTGCTTCGTTCGCTCCATCCCGTAACACAGCCGTTGATCAAAAGACGGTCGGATAGACGAACTAGAGGTTCTTTTCGTTTTGTTTCATATTGTAAACTAGTCAGAATAAGTTATGTCAGGTATTATCATTATCAGTGTGGTCTTCATGGCCATTTCTTGGTACGTATCTTCCAAGTTAAAAAGAAAGTTTGCGGAATATTCTCGCATAGGGTTGTATAATGGTCTTTCTGGAGCTCAGATAGCCGAAAAAATGTTGCACGACAACAACATTTACGATGTGAAGATTACACACGTGGAGGGTCAGTTAACGGATCATTATAATCCGATGAACAAAACGGTCAATTTAAGCACCGATGTGTACCACGGCCGAAGTGCCGCGGCCGCCGCGGTAGCTGCCCATGAGTGCGGTCATGCCGTTCAACATGCGACCGCTTATTCGGCGCTCAGGATGCGCTCAGCCATGGTGCCGATCGTCAATGTCGCGTCCCAATTGATGGGCATGGCGAATACCTTCTTGTTTATGGGCGGTTTTTACATGATCTCCCAAGGGAGTGCGATGGGTAATTTGATTTTAATGGTTTTGATCGTAGCCAATGCCGCCCTGGCAGCCTTTTCATTGATTACGTTGCCGGTAGAATTTGATGCCAGTAATCGGGCATTGAAATGGATGGAATCTCGGAATATGGTGAACCGCCAAGAACACGCCATGGCCAAAGATGCCTTGAAATGGGCTGCCATGACCTACGTAGTCGGTGCCTTGGGCGCTGTAGCCAACTTGGCCTACTACGTGATGATGTTTTTAGGTCGCCGGGATGATTGATACGCTGTTGCCTTGATAGAAAAATCCAGACTATTTTTTAGATGGTCTGGATTTTTTTTAAGCAAACCTCTTAAGTAAATGTTGCTCGCAATACTCTTTCGCTTCGGATTGTTAGTACAAACGCTGATTTGAATAGGCACTTATTCCGTTATTGATTTCATTAAAAGGGGTATGTCTATTGAAAATTGGAGTAGATAAGGGCAAATTAAGGTATAGGGAAATGTAAATCTCCTTATACCTTAAAAATATCATGGGTAGGAATCAAAATGATTTTATAATTCCCCTCGTTTCAATGTCAACGCAATTTGACCAGCATGATAGGCATTGTGGTATAAAATATGGGAGAATAAACGTGTTTTAGATAGGGTTCCAAAAAAAGGAGTTTCGACCAGCTCCGCCCATTTGTCATCTGCTGTTAAGTCGATGATTTTTTGCAAGATGGCATATCCTTCTTCGACGAGCTGTTGATTTTCGCCCATGTTGTTTCCTTGCCCTTCGTCTTGAAAACCCATTGTGGAGTTTTTAACTTCTGTCGGGATTCCAAAAAATTGACTCATGAGGTGCATAATTTCCCCAATGTGGCGGTACATAAAGCCCACCGAGGCGGCTTCGGGTGTCAAGCGCATGGATAGGTTTTCGGATGAAATTTTTTTGAACGTATAGCCGCAACTGACTTGGTTCTGATGTAAAAGGTCTTGGAAAATAGATTTTGACATAAAAATTATGGGTTGGTTGTCAGGAATACTAAAACAAAATATAAAACGGAAGGACACAACAGGCAACCTAAACCGGTAAAAAACGTTGACGTCAAAGCCCCATACGGTACCAGTTTCTCGTCGGTTGCGGCTAATCCGGCAGTTACGCCGCTGGTTGTGCCTAGCAAACCGCCATACACCATGGCTGTTTTGGGATTGTTCAGTCCAATAGCGTGGGCTACCCATGGGGTAATGAGAGTGGTGACAATGACTTTGACCAATCCGATGGCCACACTCATCGCCATGATGTCAGAGCTCACACCCAATGCGCCCCCAGTTACCGGCCCAACGATGTAGGTGCAAGCGCCGGCGCCAAGGGTTGCCATGACTTTCGGGTCGGTGTATCCCAACATCCAAGCCATTCCAGCGCCCAGAAAAAAAGAAAGGAGGACGCCCACAACTAGAGATACCGCACCGGCTAAACCGGCCTCTTTTATTTTGGTGATATCGGCGCCCATCGCCGTTGCCACAATGGTGAAATCTCGAAACATCGATCCCCCCAAAAGCGCAAGTCCACCAAACATCGGAAGGTCACTCAATCCCTTTTTTTTACCTAAAAGCGCGAGTACTAACCCCAGAAAAACCGCCAACGCCACGGCGGGAATCCGGTGGTGCATGATTTTGGAAATCCAAAAACTGAAAGCCATAATCAATCCAACCACCACAAACGCACTGAGTAAGCCATTGGATTCGACTACCTCCCGAAAAATATGTTCCATTATTTTCCCAATTTTGAAAGTAAAGGAACCAACGAAAAGGCCGCCAACGTAACCACTACACCCAAGATAACTGCTCCAAAACCGCCAGCCAGCGCGCCGTGTACGTTGGAGGATGCTGCCATAGCTACCACAACCGGAATGTAAATGGAACTCCAAAAGCGAATGCCCGACTGTGTTTCCGGAGTAAACCAGGCCATTTTTGAACCATACGCTTGGCCGATCATCAAAAATAACATGGCAAATCCCACGCCTCCTACGTCACTTTCCAACCCAATCGATTTTCCCAAAAGAGTGCCTAAGGTTTTTCCGAGTAAAAAGCAGAACGCAAGCCATGCCGTACCGTATATTTTCATTTAGAGAAATAGGTTAAGAAGATCAGGTTTCGTCACTTTTCCCATGACATTTCGGGGGAGGTCGGTTAGGACAAGGTATTTTCTAGGAACCTTATAATTAGGCACTCGTTGTTTGAGCCAAGACGTAAGCTCGTCTAAATCAAGGTTGGGATTGGCCGCAACTACGCCGGCGCCAATGACTTCCCCCCATTCATCATCCGGGATCCCAACCACGGCACAGTCCAGTATATCGGCTCTTTGTCGTAAAACTTCCTCGATCTCCAAGGCAGATACTTTGTAACCTCCTGTTTTGATAATATCCACCGAGTTTCGTCCTAAAATACGGTAATAGCCATTTTCAATGACAGCCACATCCCCAGTTTTAAACCAGCCCTTGGCGAAGGATTCCTCGGTAGCTTTGGTTTTGTTCCAATATTCTTGGAAGACGGTATCTCCTTTCACCTGAATCTCTCCCGGTCCATCAAAGATGGGGTTATCTTGGTCGTCGGCTAGTCGAACCTCAACCAAAGGTAGAGGAATCCCTATACATCCAGGCCGCCGTTCGCCATGAAGCGGATTCGAAACGGCCATGCCAATCTCGGTCATGCCATATCGTTCCAATAAGGTATGTCCTGAAATTTCTCTCCATTGTTCTAGGGTGGAAATGGGCAATGCGGCAGAACCTGATACCATCAATCGAAAACTCTGCATCGCCTGAGAAAGCTTGATTTGTTGGTTGGGATTTATTTCTTTAAAGGCGGCAATAAGTTTGAAATAAATGGTTGGTACAGCCATGAAAATATTGATTTGTCCGGAGGCAAACCGATCAAATAGAGCCATTTCATGGAATTTGGGCAAAAACTCTACGGTAGCCCCCACAGCCAACGGACAGGTTAGCGCGTTGATGATCCCATGTACGTGGTGAAGAGGTAAGACATTAAGGATATGGTCGTTGTTTGTCCATTCCCACGCAGAAATGAGTGATTGTACTTGGGACCAAATTGTTTGGTGGGTGGTAACAACCCCTTTGGGTTTTCCGGTTGTGCCGGAAGTATACAAAATCATCGCACGCCGATTTTCCTGAGGAACAGGAAGCTGAACGGAAATCCCAGTGGGAATGGTTTCGATGGGAATCGGTCGAATGGGGAAATCTTGAAATGCGGGTGAGATAAGGTCGCTATACGAAGCAGAGAAGACCAATGCCTCGGCCGCTGTATCCTCCAAAACATACTGAATAGACGGATAGGGGTGTTTTACGCATAGCGGCACAGCGATGCCACCCGCTCGCCAAATGCCCCATTGGACGGCTACATAGTGAAAAGAGGGATCTAAGATAAAGGCGATTCGGGCTTCGTGAAGATCTTGTCGATCTTGAAGCAGAGTTTGGGCAATAGCGCCAGAGGCATCCCAAAGTTGTTGGTAGGTATACGCCTGTTGGCCTTCAACCACAGCTTGTCGCTGGGGAAATTCAAGGGCAGCCTGAAAGAGTCTCATGTTCGTTGGTTAGGTCAAGAATAAATCTTCGTAATCTACGAAAAATTGACGGAAGAGTGGAGAGATGAGTGAGAGGGGATGAAAATGTCTAAAAAATTATGAATGATGAATGTCATAACATGTCCTGACTAGGAAAAATGAAAGAGGTATGCTGGGCAATAAATGGACCATGCTAGCGTTTCAAAATCTTCTGAATCGCCCTTTTTTCAGTGGGGGAGATATCCAGCCAATTTCGGTTTTGAAGTCCCATTTCGATAGAATAGAATATGGATAGGTGGGGTTTGATTCCTTTTTGGATGAGTTTTTCTTGAATACGTTTATAGTCGGCGGCTAGCAGATCGTCTTGGGAGTGAATATCGATTAATTGCATTATTTTGACCATGTAGGGGCCAAAATTTTTTAGTTTTGTTAAATCGCTCATACAGACTGTCGAGTTCATTCCATATTAATGTTCGTAACTGACCACGCGTGAGATTTTCCATTTGCCGTGTTCCAACTTCCATATCATTAAAAATTGGAAGGTACCCACCTCCAGACGGCCGTTCTCAACGTGTTTGAATTGATGCTTGCCAATTTCGATGGCGCCAAATCCTTGGATGGGGTGAACTTCAAGGGTTTCCTTGAGGAGAGTTCTGCTTAATCATAGTGATACCTGCATTTCGCAATTTGAATCTCATCATCAACGACTCTGTAAATCAATCGGTGTTCCTCATCTATTCTTCTTGACCAGAAACCTGCATAATTAAATTTTAATGGCTCCGGTTTTCCAAGACCTTGTTGTGGATTTCGAGAGATATCTTTTAGCAATTCATTGATTCGTTTCAATTTTTGCTTATCATTTTTTTGCCAATATAGATAATCCTCCCAGGATAGTTCTGTAAAAACAAACTTCATTAATCATCTAGTTTTTTTTCCATTTTCTTGTTTGATTTCAATGCCTCAATTGATTCATCCAAGCGCTGCTGATTTATACGGGAGGACAGCTCGTGCTGGGTGCTTTTTAATGAATTGTATTCTTCTAAGGAAATGACAACAACACCGGTGTCTTTTCCACGATTGATAATTAGGGTTTCAAAACTTTGAGTAACCTGATCAAGGTAACTTTTAATGTCTTTACGGAAGTCAGAAAGCGTTGTAGTTAGCATTATTGTACAAATATATGTACAAATATATGTACATTATGCTCTAATGCCAAATAAAAAAGGTCATAACTATCAAAGTATAACCCTTTTACTTTTGAACTTGCTCCCGAAGCTGGGTTCGAACCGTCGAACCGTCGAAGCGTCGAACCGTACCAACCCTCTGATGAACAGTCAGATGCCATGGGGGAAAATAAAAAAAGCCCCAGATTTCTCTGAGGCTTTTGCTCCCGAAGCTGGGCTCGAATCGAAGCGTCGAACCGCACCGACCCTCTGATGAACAGTCAGATGCCATGGGGGTAAATAAAAAAAAGCCTCAGATTTCT
>Ga0075154_10000049_pt1 | contig 85248 bp, 65 predicted proteins | sample JI71714BDNA_FD_70965 | JGI IMG/M metagenome (GOLD analysis project Ga0075154, IMG submission 70965) | Wastewater effluent complex algal communities from Wisconsin, to seasonally profile nutrient transformation and Carbon sequestration -... | ecosystem: Engineered > WWTP > Effluent > Algae... | reverse complement strand
CGTAGTGTTAATAAAGCCGGAGTTTATACACTTGGAGCATATAGTGACGATATATGTGTAGTCAAGGACACTATTACAGTGACAGAAGTAGATCGTCCAGTGTTGGACATTGCAAACCAAAACACTTTGTGTCAGGGAGATACTTTTACTATTTCACTTCCTATAGTGCCTGGTATTTCTTATCTTTGGAATGATAATAATACTTCATCAGAACGTACTTTTTTTCAACAAGGTATATTTACTGTTACTACTTCCAATGATTACTGTAGTGTTACAGATTCATTAGAGATAGAAGTAACAGAAAAACCAATAATATCCTTGGCAAGTGAAATAAAAAAATGTGCTGGTGATTCTATAATGATAGGGGTCAATCCATTACCAGGACTAATGTATACATGGAATACAGGTCAATTTGGCTCCGAAATTATCGTTTCCGAATCGGGGATGTTCACACTAACTGCATCAGAAAATGGCTGTGATAATATGGCTTCTATAGAAGTCATTGATATTTCAAAACCAATCATTCAACTTGGTGATGATATCAATGCTTGCGAAGGTGATACCATAACACTTTCTGTACCTGCACAACCCAATTTTACCTTTTTGTGGAATAATGGGAAGATAAATCCTGCAATTATTGTAAATGAAAGTGGTAATTTTATTTTAGAAGTAAAAAATGAGAATTGTATTTCAATAGACAGTATCAATGTGACTTTCCTTCCATTGCCAATATCCACTTTGCAGGATACCGTAAGTGCATGCCAGGGACAAATGGTCACTTTGAGCATAGATAAAACACCTCAAAATAAGGCAGTGAAATGGTCAAACGGTGCAACTGATTTCACCATTGAAGTCACACAAACAGGAATGTACGAAGTAGAAATATCCAACGAACAATGTATAGTGAATGATTCGGTCCATGTTGCTATTTTCCCATTGCCAGAAAACATAGATTTAGGTGGTGACACCACTATTTGCGAAGGAGAAGTCTATAATGTCCCTTTATCAGCTTTATCAGATCATAAATACTTGTGGGATGATGGGAATGCTAATCCGAGTCGTATGCTTACAAAAGATGGTCAGTACAAACTTCTGGTGACCAACAAATACGGATGTAGCCAATCCGATAGTATTACACTGAGAGTTACTGAAATGCCTGACTTTGACCTTGGTGTAGATCAAAAAATCTGTCTCGGTGACTCCATTTTACTCAATCCTGATATCCCTTTTGGCGCAACTATCATGTGGGATAATATATCCTTAGATGATACGCGGATTATCGATCAACAAGGGGTTTACTCAGCAATATTGACGTATGATGCTTGCCAAATAAAAGATAGTATTTCAATAATATCAGAAGACTGCAATCCATTTGACATTCATTTTCCAAATGTATTTAGATATAATAGTACTGAAAACGGCATCTTTAAGCCTTTGATCAATGGAGATACCCAATCCATTACTAATTATAGGTTGCTTATTTTTGACAGATGGGGCAACGTGGTATTCAAAAGTTCAGGACCTGAAGATGGATGGGATGGCACTTTTTCGGGGCAGCCATCAGAGACCGGAGTATACATTTATACTTTAAATGTTTTCTACAGTCACCAAGACCAAGCTAAACAAATACAAAAACAAGGCTCCGTGACTCTTTTAAAATAAATATTGCAAAAAGGTGAATATTTTTTAGCGTCATTGGGTTACTTTTTTCCATGAGTGGATGAATGGGTAAAGACGGATCGAAAATGTGGTCTTTATTTCTGTATGCCGTCATAAAAGTATGTATTTATTAATTTTAAATCGAAAACAAATATTATGAACAATCAACAATTAATGTTAGTACAATGTAAACCACTGAATTTAATACTCAATTTAAATATTTTGAAACATCAAAGAAAAATTTTAAAATGTATGATACTTACCATGATAGTAATGGGAATTACTGCTTGTACAAAAGAATCTACAGAAGAATCTGAACCAACTTGTAACTTAGCTACAAACTTAATCATCACTAAGCAAGGATTTGAATCTAATAAAATTAATTTATTATTAGTAAATGTAACTTTAAACAGAATATATAAAGTAGTTTTGAAAAAGGGAGGTAAGCTTATAAAAACTGAGAATTTTAAAAATGAAATCTTCGAATCTAAATTTTTAGTGTTTTCAGACTTACTTCCGGAAACCGACTATACCATTATTATTTCATCTTTTTGTGATGATGGAACTGAAAGTAAACAATCAGTTGCGCAATCATTCAAAACTGAAAAAAGCTGTATTTTACCTGACATTACTAATATTAGCATAGATTTTGACACCCTCACATCTTTTGGTAATCTCAAATGGGATGCAGTGCAAGGTGCATCCGGATACTGTGTTATTATGAAGGATTTTGATACAAAAGAAGTCTTAAATTCCCCCAGTATTAGTCTTGGTACAAATTATACCTTCTCTGCTTTCCCTGGGACTAAAGCCTATTTTGAAATTAGTTCTGCTTGCAATATAGATGGAAAAAACGTACCAAACACAAAGACCGCAAATAGCAGTATATTACAAACTACAAGCTACTTATCCCAAGAGAAAGTAAGTAAATCAACCCATCCTTGTTTTAAAACTGAGTGTTCCATTAGAGATGCTCAGAGTCCTATTTTGATTGAAAAAAACACAGGCGGCAATTACTATGTCGATTTCTCTAATGAACCCGACAATACTTGTTTTACATACTATATTAGATTTTCCTGGCTAAATACTTTTGCAGATCTTCCTTTGTTTATAGAAAAAAAGAATGGAAATATAAAAGTGTTTTATCAAACAAATGATTGCATTGAATATAAATCTGAACTTAAAAAAGGATACGCCGATTTCTTGATTCAAGAAGTGGTTATTGATGGTAAACTTCGGAGCTTTTATGTATTTTTCCGAAAAAATCGAATACATCTAGCTAATAGTCCAGATATTGAATGTAGAGGTAAGTTAACCAATTAATGATTGGTAAGAAAAAATGAAAAGTAAAATGCAATTTATATGGGTACCCAAATCCTGCATCTTTAAATATCAATATTGAATCAAAAGAAAGTAAGATTAATTCCTTGTACTATTTAATACTATCGGTTCTTCTATCAAACAGTATTTTCCTGTATCCACACAATTTACAATGGAAAGAAACGATCTTCCAGCAGGGATATACTATCTAAAAATTCAAACTGATCAGGGATCTATCACTAAACCCATCATTTTTACAGAATAAAACTAAAAAAGCATCCCCCTATTTCCCATCTACATATACCCATGAATATTCTCAGCCACTTGGATTCGGTTTCAGGTGGCTTTTTTGTTTTAAGCAATTAAGTTTATTTGAAAAAAATAATTTAATTTTTTAGGTTACTTTTTTTAACTGTTGGATAAATAGGTATTAATCACAAATCAAAATATGCTTTTTATGAATAAGTTAATTTTTATTTTTATCTTTTGCATCTTCAATTTTATAGGTTCAGCTCAGCTTTGCCTAGACATTTCAGGTGTGGATTACATCACAAGCGCTGAGATTCTATCTAATGGAAACCAAAAAATTACTCTTGGTTTGATTATAGACGTTGATAATCCAAATCAATTACCTGCAAATTTTACTATCAATGGTGTTAACTGCTCAGTCACTAGTCCAAACCCAGCCATAGGCACCTTAATAGGAAATGAAACTTTAATTACATATGACCTAGATATAGAATTAGCACCATCTTTTGATTTTGCCAGATTTAATATAACACTTGATAATTCAGTGATAAATACATGTCCATTTAACTTTCAGGTATCTATACCTAAAACACCCGTTTGCCTTGAAATTCTCAATGGCCAAGAGATCAACTGTATCGTAGATAATGATGGCATTGAGATAGATGGAGATATACATGTCTATCAGATGCAAGTTTACAACAATGATACAGGACCATTTGAATTCAGTCTTGCGGGAACTCAAGATCTATCAGTTAGCTTTCATGCCCCAGAATACATACTTCCTGGAGAAACAAAAATAGTAACTTATGAGATAAGAAGCAATTCTGGCGTACCAGCTAGTGGAGAACTCTCATTCATATTTGAAAATCAAAATTATTCCAGCGGATGCGAAGGACCATCATCAATCACTTTTCAGCCTTGTGCACAAAGTGTTTGTCTTGAATTTGGTACCTTAGAACATGATGGCTGTACTACAGATCAAAACGGTAATATCGTACATAGCTATAATGCTCAAGTCATCAATCAAAGCAACATTCCTTTGCAATACTCCATAATAAGTACTGTAGGTGGTTCTTTCCCCGTAGGTGGCACTTCTCGAACGATTGCAGCAAATACAACAGAAAACATAGCTTTTGACTACCTAACACCAGCGTCAAATCCTACAACGAATTCATTTTACGTAGAAACAGAAACTACGGGTGTCATTAATGATTGCGAAGAAGTGATTGCGGTGTCATTGCCCAATTGCAGTAATAATTCACTTGGCTCAATGAGTTTATTGGCTTTTTATGATCAAAATAACAATGGGTTGCATGATTTGAATGAAAATGGACTTTCTGGTATCGAATTCAGAGTCACAAATATGGGTACTGGAGTGTTACAAACAGTAATCACCAATGCATTAGGGCAAGCTGATGTTGTAGATTTAGAGCCAGGATTATACCTTATCAATCAACAAGTAAATCTCCCTTGGGATGTGACTAGTCCTCCTGGTGGTGCACTCAACAATGTTTTGGTAAGTGCAGGAGGCTCCACTTCGCTTGATTTTGCCAATTATCATCCCAATGCAGGCATTGCATTATTAAAGTTACATAATGTGGAAGCAATATGCAATTCACAACTCGCTACAGGTGAAAATATGTATAAAGTATCAGGACAATTAAGTACCTCCTTTTTTGAAGAAAGCATGTTGAATGCGATAGATTTTAATGGTGGTAGTATTTCTAATTTTGCTATTGGAATGGTTCCATCTTTAGCATCTTATGTTCCATTTTCTTTTGACCTTATAACAACATCTGTTGATTCGGTAGATTTAGAGTTTAGACTTACTACATCATTGACACAAGCAAGAGACACTATACGTCTGCAGCTTCAGCCTTGTTGTGTGATAGGTGGTGGCTTTACTGATACTCTAGCAAATTGCGAAGCGGTGTCCATTAATTATGGAGCCTTTGTGCTTCCAAATCAAAACATCAGAATTATGGAAGTTAATGTTACTAATTTTCAGCCATGTACACAAATGATCAAATTTGAATCAAATAATGCTAATATAATTGTCAATGGAATTTATGTGATTGATGGGGATACCATTTTTGGAGGAAATGACAATTTTACTATTCCATTGGGAACCCAAAAATTAACTTTCTACCTTGATGGAACATCAGGTGCAGGGCAAATAACAATAAGCTCTTTAGGTTGTCAAGATACTTGTGCACAAACATTTACTGTTGGGCAAAATTTCAATACAAATGCTACAATGACCATCAGTCAAGTGACACCTACATTTAGCAATATTTATGGCGCATCTTTCAGCTTAGATGATCTTGGGACTACAGTAAGACCAAAATATGTATGTCTAGGTTTTGACAATAATCAAAATAATACACAAATACTTGGTGTGACATCAGCAAATTACTACTACTTTGGTGGCAGAGATGGATTGCTACCATTAGAAAAAGTTGATAATACCAATTCTCAAGTTAGATTTAGCATTCCTGATTTTACACCTTATGATCAGAGACAATTTAATATCCTTTATACCGCAACAAGAAAAGACATTCCTATTAGTTTTGCTATTTATGCTCAAGATGGCACTTTGCTTGGAAATGGCAACTTTACTTTAGATGGAGACAAAGTGGTTTCAAAAATTGATGATTTAGATAATTCTGAAGATGAAATCATCGTTTATCCTAATCCAGCAGTAGACTATATCAATGTAAGTTTCAATAATGACTTGGATGTAATCGGTGCAACATATTCAATCATCGATACTCAAGGAAAGACAGCAGGTTTTGGTACACTGAATCAAGCTGACCAAAAAATTAACATTGCTCACTTACCCAATGGTCCATACATCTTAAATGTAGTATCTGTAGATGGAAGAACTTCTCAGCATACATTTCTAAAAATTAAGTAAAAACCAATAAAATAAACCATTTTTATTAATATTTTTTAAAAAGAGCTAGCCTGCAAAGATATTTTTCAAAATTCTTTGCAGGCTTTTTATAAGATTGCGAAAATAATAGATGTTAAATCAAAGAAAATATGACTTTTGAAATCATATAATTTTGTAATCCAATTTACTTTAATAAAAATATAACCAAATAAATGTAATTTGCTCTCCATAATATTAAATCAATCTTTAAATCGTGTTCCCATTTATTTAAAGATTTAATGTTTCAAAAAAAATAATCATCAGGTGTTTCTAATCTTTTACACAAAGGTTAGTATTCCAAATATAATACCGAATTGTCCCTATTTCCTTCTACTATGTATTTATGCAATTTGTCACCATACATTATGGAAAGCCTAGCTTTAAAATCATATAAGTACTTTTTGCTGGTAAGACCTAAAGAAAACGATCCTCTTTTTTGCTCTTCATTATAATTGGTAGCGACTGGCAAATCGACTTCCCATTCTACATTCCCACTGATTTTTTCAATGTTAATGATATTTATTGGCATGATGTCATAATTGAAATCTATGCTAGAAAAAAATGATGTATCTCGATCCCTATATGAACCTCCTCCCTGTTTTATCTCAGGATGGTTAACTGAAAACACTTTTTCAATATTCAGCTTTGTACCGTCTTTAGTAATTATATTATTTCTATAATTTTCAAAAGAAAGCATCAAACTATCTTTATTTATATTTACAGTATCAATAAGCTCTAATTCTTTAAGATTGAACTCAATGATAGATTCCTTTTCTAAATAACTTTGTTTTGGATTCAGTTGGTACCTTTCTGATTGTAATGATAATTTATCATTTGCAATAATCTTTAGTAGATACCGTGGGGAATTGTAGTCACTCCCATCTCGTTTCGCTTGCAAAAAATCACCATTCCCGAGATGAAAAATCCTAGATTTATTTTGATATTCATTATGATAAGCTGACATCAGGCTATTTGCCATTTCTCTCTTTTTATGCTGAAAGCTCACATAAAAATATGGTATTAGATAAATCAACATAAACGCAACTATCCACCAAATATGATATCTTCTATTTTGTCCATAATTATCTTCTTTTACCACCAATGTCTCTGAAAAAACATCATGCCAATCACCTTTCCAAAAAAAAGAAAGCGAATCGAAAGGAATAAATCTACTAAGTGAACGACCTACAACATGCCCAAAAGTTGCATTCTCAAACTTATACATATCTACTACTCTCGTACCTGTAAGACATTTAATCGGTGTTGAGCCAAAAAAACCTTCAGTTAACAAATAGTAAACAAACATACTTGCTGCGAATAAAAATCCCAAAAACCACTTTTGTCCATAAAAAGAGTTTATGCTATCCGGCTGTACCAACATCATCATCGAAAAAAATAAAGCCATAACCAACGGTGTGGCAAAATAAATTGCCATGATTTTATCAAAAATAAAATGCACAAACATCTTGTCCAAATCTGCCTTCATTGAAGTATATACTAGGTCGCCATTAGCTTTTACTGTCTCATCTAAACGTATTTTTTGGTCAGCCATTAGCCATTTTGTTACCAAAACTGAAAAAACCAAAAGAACAATGGAGAACAAAAAGGTAATTGCAAAATCATAAATAGTCAATGGTACTACCTTAAAATATGTAGACGTATGAATTTGAATTTGCTCATTCTGAAAGTAAGAAAATGGTAGTAAAAGTAATATAACAAACTTGTACAAAAAGATAGTAAAAAAACCGAATCTTAGCAATCTACTATCTTTTTTGTCCGTCTTTTGGTACAAAAGTCCTCCAACAACCAACATGATAAAAAACAAACATGAAACAGGGCTAAACGGGAAACCAGAAAAACTAGCACGACCTCCTGGTATAGAAAAAATACTTATATAATCACGGACATAAACTATCTGAAAATGATGTAGAAATAAAAGCTTACTACTAAATGACATTATTATGTGCATCAATAAGCTCATACTTCCAAGCCAAATGGAAATTTGTCCTATGTTGGGATATATTCTGCTCTTGATATTTTGCGTCATTGGTTTATATGTTAGATAGCTAATTTAAAAATGGCCTCAAAATAATTTCTCAAATATACACCGAAATGTAAACTGATAGTAAAAGTTCTAAACAAAAAAGCCACAATAAGTTAATTATTTGTGAATATCACAACTAAAATAAAAATTAGGAGTTAAATGGTTCTACAATATCTCCACAAAATCAAAGTCAATATTTCTGCATTTCAAAATGAGATTCGGAAATTCTATTTTATTTTGACAACCTAAATTTTAAAAAGAGAATGAATTTTCCCGCAAAGTATTTTTTGCTATTAATAATTAGCACCCTTTCATTAAGTATTTCCGCTCAATACGATTGTAATTGTGGCAATGTTACGTTAACAAATCTTACAAAAAATCCTTCAGGTCCAGGATGTTCAGTGATCGCACAAGGTGTTATAACGGCTACACAAAGTACGTGTGTCAATAACAACTGGACTTGGAATACGACACCAATTGGTAGTTCTGGTAGCGTATATGTTGGTTTTTCGCAAAATGGCGTAGTACCTTTTTCGCAACCATATACTTTAAATTTTTACATCCCAATGAGTTGCGAGAGCTTAGGTAGTGCCTTTATCAACTTTTATCCACCGAATGGCGGCTCTTGTGACCCTGTTCCTTTACCAGTAGTCTATACTGAAATCTACCAAGACAAAAATGAACTAGTTTGGATTACAAATTCGGAAATCAATAACAGCCATTTTGTCATTGAAGGATCAGTAGATGGTCTTAAGTGGAACGTAGTAAGCAGTGTAGACAGCAAATTTTCAAACAGCAGAACTGACACCAAGTATTCTATCATTATAAAAGATAAATATATTCAATATTTACGCATCGTGCAAGTAGATTTGGATGGTAAAATTGATATTTCTGATATTATCAAATGGAGACAGACGGACATAGTTTCAAACAGTGTAAAACAAATCACTATTTCGAGTGGCGATGATGTACATTTTCCAGATTTTACCTTACCTGAGAATGCCAAAGTTAACATCATAGATTTCTCTGGACGTATTATTTACAGTGGCAATCAAATAATAGATGTACCCTTAAATTTAAATACAGGACAATATTTTGTAGGATACTTTGACGAACAAACTGGATTTACTTTATTGGCAAAACTAGTTGTGATATAATATGTGAAAGCTATACTTTAAGATAAAATATCCACTAAAAAATATTATTTTTCTACTTATCAAAGGTAATTACTTGTAGATTATCTATCCACAATTCTTTATCTCCACCTGCGTGCCAAAACAAAATATCTACTCGGGTAAATTGTTTTGGCACCTTTGCATCTATATAAATGTCTTTGGTTTCACCACCATTTATAAATGGATGTATCCTGATCATATTCCCCTGAATCTCTGTATCTCCATTATAAAATCTACAAATAAACTGAGTTTGTTTCCATGTTTCCCACTCTTTATCTGTACAATGAAAAGTAGCTCTTACCCTCATCCATTTTTTAAACTGACCCTCTGAAAGTATAGTAAAAGTAGGCGAATATTCAGTATCTTTATTCATTCTAATCATCTTATTCCCATCTTTCTCTATCCATGAGATGGTGGTATCTCTTTCGAAATCATTGAAATATAAAACGGTAGAATCTTGTACGAGACCTCGATAGACATGTTTATTCTCTAATAACTTTTTGTCATTATCATCAGCCGTCCATCTTCCTACCTTTGCCCAATAATAAGCTCTTGAAAGATTTAAAGCTTGAACTTGACCGCCATGCGCATGATAAACCCACCATACATTGATATAAGCTAACAACAACATTCCTGGAAACAACACATATTGATACAGCTTTTTACGATTGGCTTCTTCTACCAATGCTGCAAATGGGAACGCGAGTATTGGATAATATTGGACCATGGCTCGACCTCCATAATCCCAAACATCCCAAGCCGTTACAACATAATAACTCAATAAAAAGAAAAATATTACCGGAATAGTATTGACTCTCTTTTTATAAAAAATCCAAAGTCCTACAAATGGAAGAATCATCATAGGTGCAAATCGCAGCCAACCACTTTTGTAAGAAAATGTGTAATCATATATATGTGGACGAAGCCAACTGAAACCTTGTTCGCCATAACTATAAACCAACCATTCTCCTGTGACATATTTCCAATAAATAGGTTGGATCATGGCCACAGCTAAAAAACAAATGATAGCAAGTGCATATTTATTAAAATGAGATACTATGGTTTTTAACCTAGTATTTATATCGGTAATCGAACTCATGCCCCATAATAAAGGCAACAAAAAAGACATCAATTCTGTAGGCCTTATCAATGTTGCTAATCCAACTAATAATCCTATACAAACCACATACTTGATGGCAAATGTTTCATAAAATCGAATAGAATACCAAATCAAAATGGCATATACCGTAAATAGCGTACTGTGTGCCATTGCTTGATCAACGGCTGCATAATTGATGTAGTTGGTACCGATTGCGTACACTATTAAAATTATTGCAACTGTTTTGTCTTCATAATATCGCAACAATATCTTTGTTAAAAAATACATACCTAGAAGCGCAACCAAAAACAATCCAAAACCAATAGAAAATTGATAAGGATATGAAAATCCATCAGCTGGATAAATCTCAGAATTAGACGCCCAAATATGACCTACAGCAAAAAAAGGAAGACTTACTACAGCCAATCCTGATGCATATTTCATGACATAATTACCAGATTTTTCATGAATATAAGCTTGCTGAAACTCGGACGCAAATTGATATTTCTGAAGCAAAGAATCCTTAAATCCGCACTTCTTTAGGTCTTTGTAGATAAAAACAGCAGGAAGATACATATAATAACCAGCCGCATCCCATGACAATGTAGACTCTCCACCTGCTTTCTCCCACCTCGGGTAAAATTTAAAAGCAATAAAAGTCATGCTTACAAAACATAGAATCAATGATATTCTTGAGATTGAGTTCATTTTAGGATGTTGGTTATTATAAAAATTTACAATTTAGAATATATTAAATTGATCTATTAAAAGGACAGTCAAAACACAAATATTTTACCGAAGCCATAAACTCTTGTATACGCAAATGTAATTAAACTTTACAGTTAATATGAAAATTCGCACATAATAAAAATGACTATAAAATACAAATTAAGTCGCATTAACGACTTAAAATGAATTCTTGATTGCCTTAAAGATAAAAAGAATTTACATTTGTAATCAAAGAAACATAATATGACTAATTGCAAACTTATTCTAATGTTTATATACTGCTTCCTATGTAGTCTACACACCATTTTTGCTCAATCAACTTTTCAAATAACACTCAATAAAACGGACGAAACCATAATCAGTGATATTGTCCTTTCTGATGACAATACTTTTCTATTATTGACACTAAGTTATAATGAAATCGAAATTATAAAAATGGACGAAAATGCGACAATCTTATCAAGTTTTCAGTTTTCAAAACCAAACGCTCGCTTCACACCAGAACCAAAAATTTTCAAGAAAAAGAATGGAGATGTATGTCTATTAGTCCCTGAAAATTCAGGTGGTGTGACTTCCAAAATAGCGTTTTATGCTTTGGATAGCAATTTGAAAATCATCAATTCACAAGTCCTTCCTAATGCATATCCATTTTATGATTGGAAACATATTCAGGAATTTGAAGATGGCAGCATGATGTTATGGGTTTCTAATTCAAAAAACGCCAAACTAACTATCCAAGGAATAAAAATGGACAATAGCTACAACACCATTTGGAATAAAGAATACAACTTTGAGAATGGGGACGACCTTGTGCTGAGAAGTAGTGTAAATATAAATTCAGAAGTTTATGTTTTGGTCAGAAGATTTAGTAGCACTACAGGTAGTAGAAATTATAATTGTGTAATAAAAATCGATCATAACGGTAATGTTATGGAAACTAAAGTATTAAATTTTGATCCCAATCATATTGATAAAGATAGTCAAGAGAATATTATCGCAATAGGTACAACAAACGCAAACCAATTAATATGTGCCAAATTTGATAAGGATTTAAACATCATCTGGGCAAAAGAAATTGGATTTGCAAAAGTTCCTTATCTAGGAGTAGAAAAAAATGCACTCCAGGCAATTGAAAAAGGATTTGTCATTGATGAGTTTGACAATATTTATGTCACAATCATGGAAGAAAGTAAGGACGAATTTGATGGCACCAAATTATTAAAATTGACACCAAATGGCGAAGTCTCTTACAGTAATATATTATTGGACGGAAGTCACAGTCGCGTGGATAAAGTTCTTATGATGAACCAAAACATTCTTATGAAAATAAGTACTGCCCAAGGTACTATCATTACAAAATTAACAAATCAACTGGCTTCAACTGAATGTAGTAGCATGCCTTTTTGTCCAGAAATTCTAGATTTTATTGTAATTAAAAGCGATGATTTTGAAGCTCTTTCTATTGGTGGTCCATTATTACAAAACAGTAATCCATTGATACAAGCTAACACAGAAGTCTCATTTTCAAATTATTGTCAATCTCTAGGCCAACCCTATGCAGATTTTGATCTTATTCAAGAAAAATGGTGTATTGGCGAATCTGTAAAAATAAACTTAGAAACATTATATCCAAGAGGTAGGTCAATTTGGCAACTTATACACGATGAAGATACAACATTACAAAAGACCAAACAACCAGAACCCTTTTTACTTCTCCATGCAGGAAAATATAAAATCATACACACATTAATATTCGCAGGTTGTATATATCAAGATTCTCTTTTATTCGAAGTTTCCGCGCCAGGCGCTACTATTCTAGATCGTAAATTATATTTATGCCCTAAAGATTCACTAGTTATAAACTTGGCTTCTTTGAATCTTACTGATATAGTGTGGTACGATGGCGATACATCCGCTATTAAAACTTTCAATAATCCAGGTAGTGTTTCTCTGAAATATGTTGACAAAAATGGCTGTCCTAATGAAGACAAAATAAATATTGCTAGAAAAAATGTACCAGAGATAGACCTTGGTAATGACATCACTATTTGCAGTGATTCAGTCCATATTATTTCTTTGAATGTACCCGATGATGTCATCGTGAGCTGGAATAATATGAATACAAATACTACAATAATAATACATGAAGAAGGGAATTATAGCGCTACCGTGACCAATGTTTGTGGAGAATCTACAGATGCTCTAAATGTAGATGTAATCGATTGTAAAACGGTTGTTTTGTATCCTAATGTATTTTCACCAAATGGTGATGGAATCAATGATTTTTTTGAGATCACAGCATTAAACGCTACAGATATGTCTCTAAAAATTTATGATAGATGGGGAAATTTGATATTTCAAAATGTCAATCAACCAATATCATGGGATGGAAAATTTAATAATCAAAATGTCCAAATAGGAATATATACTTTTGTAGTTTCTTACAATAAATTCCTATCTGGAACAAATGAAATCATATCTGGTAATGTGACATTACTGAGATAATCAGATCATCAATGATCATTTCACTTGTTCGCTACTTTCCTCTCACGATATCACCGATCGTCAAAGTATCAGCAAACAATAAAATTTTGAGATTTGCATTTCTGTGTAGATTTACTATCGCTTCATCGAGTATAGCTGATATCGCTTCAGCCTTAGTGACGTTTATTATTTTAGTCATATTGCCAGCGATTTCTTTTTCTTTATCTGTAAGGTTGACCTCTTCACTTTTTGTATACATCCAAAAAACAAACTGATTAAAAAAATGAAGTCCATACTCTAGAAAATTCTTTTGATCATTTTTTGTCATACCATCTACAGCACTAATCCATTTATTAATTTCTAAAGGATCTGATTTGTAAGCTATTCTCAACCATGATATCAGTAAATCTGAAAAATCAGGTGCTTCATCGGTAGCTATGCTCATGGCCAGATTGATATTACCATCTGCGAGATTAGCTATTTGTTCAGCTTTACTGATAGGTAGTTCTAGTTTTTCTATGATGTACTGACTGACTTCCTTGTTTTCAAATTTTGGTACTTTGATCAGCTGGCATCTACTTAAAATGGTTTTAAGGACGAGATTTTGATTTTCAGCGACCAAGATTATGAATGTATTGTCTGTAGGTTCTTCTATAAGTTTGAGCAATCTATTACCTTCTTTGTCTAGATATTCAGGCAACCACATGATAAGCACCTTATAATCAGACTCATATGACATCATATTTAACTTATGGATGATATCATTACATTCTTTGACATTGATATTTGGTTGGCTATCAGAATCCATTTGTTGCATCCACTCATTCAATCCCATGTAAGGATTTTGAGATAATATTTCCCGCCATTCAGGCAAATAATCGTCACTAGTTGTGATTTCTCTCTTTTTTTCACCCTGCTTTACGACAGGAAAAGAAAAATGAATATCAGGATGTATAAATTTGTTTGTCTTTAAGCATTGTCCACATTGACCACAGCTATCAGTTTCCGTTTTTTGTTCACACATAAGGTAAGTAGCAAAAGCAAGTGCCAATGCCAGCCCACCATAACCTTCTCTAGCAAGAAATAATTGTGCATGAGGTATCCTGTCCTTTTGAACCTGTTGTAAAAGTTGCCTTTTTACTTCGCTTTTGCCCAGAATCTGTGAAAACTGCATTTTCTTTTCTTATGATTATAAAAATCCCCTAAGGTAAACACTTGATCTAATCTCGGTACAAATGTACATATAAAGCTTATTTTATATTCACTAGACACAACAAAACTTTATTCATTGTTGTTAACCGTCTCTAAATTAAAACACTTGATGAGAGTAGCCGTTTACAGAAAAGCACATTTTAATGCTGCACACAGACTGAATAATCCTAATTGGTCAGCCGAAAAAAACAAAGAAGTTTTTGGTTTATGTAATAACACAAATTATCATGGACATAATTATGAATTGGAAGTCAAGCTTATTGGTGAGGTAAATCCAGAAACCGGTTATGTTTATGATATGAAAGATCTCGCTGACATTATTAAAAGTGAAATAGAAGATCGTTTTGACCATAAAAACCTGAATCTTGATACTGTAGAGTTTTCCAATATGATCCCTTCTGCTGAGAATATAGCATATGTGATATATAATATCTTGAGGGACAAAATAGAGACAAAATACGATATTTGTATAAAGTTATGGGAGACGCCTAGAAATTATGTAGAGTATCCTGCATAGTAATGGTGTTATTTAACAAAAAAAGACCTTGCGTTATTTACTCAAGGTCTTTTTTTATATGCTATGTCTACAAATGAAAAAATCAATACTATACTCCGCTATGAATCTTATTGAGTTTTACAGATTTGATTACTTTATTTTTTTCATTTATTAACTTCACGATGTACATACCTGTCTTAAGTTCAGATATTTCATGTTGTGCATTTGGATAATGGAAGTAAGATTTCACTTCTTTGCCAAACATATTATACATTACAATCCTTTTTACACCTACTGTATTTGAGATTTGGAAATAATCTGTTGCAGGATTTGGGTAAACTTTTAAATTATTCAATCCACTTAGATCCTTGGTAGAAGAAACGCCAGTAACATTGATATTAATAGTGGTACTATGTATTTCTTGCGTAAAGTTTTTGTCAGTATAAAACTTAATTGTCACTGAAGACATACCTACGATACTATCAGATTTGAAGTGATACATAAACGTATTTTCAGGCAGCAACATTAAATTCGGTTTATTCCCAGGGCAACGCTCTATTGTAGGACCATAACAAAGATTCAAATCACAGACAAAAAAAATCCACTTAGGATTAAAATCTAAGGCCTTTTCAACTCTCCAATATATAAGCATAGAATCGGAAGGAGGCGTATAAACCACATGCTCAATTACTTCAGTTTTGGAAGCCGGCATGGAAATATTTACGAGTGCGGGCGTTTGCGTAAACTGAGCAAATAGTTGGAAACTCGATACAACGAAAATTAATAAAAGTAATATTCTATTCATAAGATAAATTTTTTATTTTGTAAATGTATGAAAGATATTACAAATCAGGTATAAAATGAATGTTAAATTTTAAAATAAAATTAATTTAGCCTTCTTTTGCCAATTAAAAAATATATTACATACTGCACCATCTTGAAATATCCTATGAAATATAATACCTTATAAATTATACAATCATAACATTGAAAGAATATCCTATTATTTATTTGGTCAATTCTAATACATGATGTTTAAAGTAAAACACTAGTTTATATTCTTATTTTGTAGTCACTATAGTTGCTTTTTTAGATATATCACAAAAAAAAGACCTTGTATTATTCACACAAGGTCTTTTCTTTTATTATAGATTAGCAATATACATTAAACACCACTATAACTCTTATTAAGTTTTACGGACTTGATGACTTTGTTTTTATCATTAAGTAGTTTTACGATGTACATTCCTGTTTTTAACTCAGATATCTCATGTTGAGCATTTGAGTAATGGAAGTAAGATTTTACTTCTTTACCGAACATATTGTATATTATTATCTTTTTTACACCTGTAGCATTCGCCAATTGAAAATAATCAGTTGCAGGGTTAGGGTAAACCTTCAGGTTATTTAAATTATTTAAATCTTTTGTAGAAACTGACTCTGAGATATTAATATTTATGACAGTACTATGCGTTTCTTGCGTAAAATTTTTATCAGCATAAAACCTTACTGTAACTGTGGAAACACCATTTGTATTGTGAGGTTTAAAGTGATATTGGAATAAGTTTCCTCCCACTTTCATTACATTTGGTTTTGTAGGTGGGCACCTCTCTGTTGTAGATGAATAACAAAGATTCAAATCACACACATAAAATTCCCAAGCAGGATCAAAAGTTGACGCTTTCTCAAACTTCCAATATACTTTGTTAGTATCAGAATTTGTTGTGTACACTACATCAAGGACAACTTCTTCTGTACTAGGCAAAGTAAAGATGTTCGTTACTGCCGGACTTTGTGAATATTGCGCTGACAATTTCAAACCACAGACTAAAAATACAATAAAGAGTAAACTTCTATTCATCGGAATAAATTTTATATTCTGCAAAAATAATAAAGTTATGGCAATAAATCTACTAAAAAAGTGTTAAAATTTAAAAATTGATTAATTTTGTCTTCATTTAGACAATTTATCATCTTTTCTGGGAGTTTCTACGCACATAATATATATAATTTTATTTTAATACGTAAGCATTTTATTCATATTTTATGAACGTTGACATCCAGAAAATAGACAGTGCGTTATCTGACAATGTAGTGCTAATTACCATAAAAAATGACGCCCAACATTCACTTTCCATAACTAATTATGGTGGTATTGTCCACGCTTGGTTTTGTCCTGATAACAAAGGAAATGTTTCAGATGTGCTCCTTGGATGCAAAAATATTTCCGATTATCAAAAAAATCATCCATATTTTGGAGCGATAGTCGGCAGATATGCTAATAGAATTGCCAATGGTAAATTTACTATCGATAATGTAACGTATGAATTAGCAACAAATAATCCACCTCACCATCTGCATGGTGGAAATGTAGGTTTTGACAAAAAAATATGGGACTACCGGATCATAGAAAATTCGGACAGTATAACCATTCTTCTTAGTACTGAAAGTCTTCATCTAGAAGAAGGTTACCCTGGAAATTTAAAGATTCAAGTTTTTTACACATTTGATAATGAAGGGCGATTGACAATTGAATATGAAGCTTCTTCAGATCAACTGACGCATATAAACCTAACCAATCATTGTTATTTCAATCTAAGTGGTGACATTGGATCTACAATTTTAGATCATCACTTACAAATTAACTCTGATAGTATTACCGAAACGGATGACTTGCTCATTCCTACAGGAAAAATCGTTAATATTAAAGCATCTAACCTTGATTTTTCAGAAATGACAGAGATCGGATTGCGCATTAAAAATGATGACCCAAATCTTAATAAAGCCAATGGATATGACCATAATTATGTTATAAATGGTCAAATAAATTCAGTCACAGCCATTGCACAGCACCCACCTACTGGTAGAAGATTACAAGTATTCACAACTGAACCAGGATTACAATTATACACTGGAAATTGGCTTAATGAAGTAAATGGAAAACATGGACTCTATCAAAATTATTCAGGATTTTGCTTAGAAACACAACACTATCCTGACTCACCCAATCATCCAAATTTTCCATCTACTCTGCTCAAACCAAATGAAACTTATAGATCAAAAACTATTTACAAAATAGATCTTGTATCTTAAGTTCATTAAATAATACCAAACTCCCAACTATTAAAATTAATAATTCGAGAAGTTGAATATTGTTACTAATCAATTAATATACAATAACTTAACTATCTTATGACCACACCTGATGCCATAAACTTTAATTCCGTTTTTGGTTCGGTGATTTTTGCAATCTCTTCAGCAGACAGGCCTTCATCTTCAGCAAAATGCTTAAGATCATCCACAGATGTCACTTCTCTATACGCTTTACCTTGAAGCGTTACATTTTTGCCAGCAAGATCCTTAGGCATAAAAAAACCGTAATCTTTAAATTGAACAAAAAGCTCTGTTTTAGTAGTGTCTTGTGCCGAAACTAAATCCATCCAACACCCTTTTGTCTGACAAACTGCGGATACTGTACCATTGACTTTAGTTTCAATAGAATCTGCACTAGCCATCTGTGATAATAGACTCTCAAAGCTAATCGCTCCTGTGGTGTCAATAGTCTCACCGAAGTGAATTCCGTCTTCTTTTGCTTCAGCCGTCTCCGTATTTGCATTTTTGCAAGAAAACATTCCAACACAGATAATAAAAATAAATAATGTTAACCTTGTCATAAAATAAGATTTTTTTGTAATAATTTGATTAAAAAAATGGTTTATACACTGATAATTTTGGTCGTTACATGTAACTTTACCCTTTAAAAAGAACATTTTTATCTTATCTTATGTATAAAATAATCATTCTAATATCCTTTGTGGCGACAGCAATACTGCCTACTGACAACCTTCTTGCAAGTTGTATCTCAGGCAATTGTAACAATGGCAAAGGTACGTATTTATTTAAAGATGGATCAAAGTACATAGGAACTTTTTTAAGATCTCAACCACATGGAAATGGTATTTTTTACCTGTCTGACGGTAGTAAGTACGAAGGTGAATTTTCACAAGGTGATAAAAACGGAAAAGGAAAAATGTCGTTTGCCACCGGTGATGTCTATGTAGGTAATTTTTCATCAGGTCTCATTTCAGGATCAGGCAAAATGGTATATAGAAACGGCGATGTTTACACTGGCTACTGGGTAAAAGGCAAATCTTCAGGCAAAGGACGATACGTATTTTCTGATGGCGACTATTATGTAGGTGGTTTCCTAGATGGAGAATTTAGTGGTACTGGAAAACTCGTTAGAAAAGATGGCTCATATTACGAAGGTGAATGGATGAGAAGTAAAAAACATGGCGAAGGAATTGCTTATTCAGGTGGTAAAAAAATGAAACATAAATACCACATGAACAAATTACTGCAAGAGACAAAATATCAAGAAAATCAAGAATCAACAACCATCTTGACAGAGCAAAAACCCAAACTAAAAGATTGTACCAAACAATATTGTAATGCTGAGAAAGGGAGTTTCAGATATGGGGATGGCTCTGTTTATGAAGGAGATTTTGTAAATGGTGAAGGATCTGGCGTAGGAATATGTAAATACGCCAATGGAGATAGATATGAAGGCGGCTGGAAAAACCATGCACCACAAGGTAAAGGAACAATGAATTTTGCCAATGGAACTATTTATGCAGCCATCTGGGATGACGGTGTACCCATAGAAAAAATCACTCCTGCAAAACCAAAGGTCGAAATTGCAACCATTGAGCCAACACCTTCAAAAACAAAAAAAGACAATGGTCAAACAGAGATTTTTGCACTGATAGTAGGTGTAGCATCTTACAATCATATGCAGTCACTAAAATATACGGATGACGATGCATATCAATTATATGCATTTTTAAAAAGTCCCGAAGGTGGTGCGATTCCAGATGATAACATCAAAATATTGATAGATGATGCTGCCACTAACAAAAGCATTTCACAAGAAATAAACAACATCGTTTCTAAAGCAGATAATAATGATGTAGTGATGCTTTATTTATCTGGCCACGGACTAGATGGAGCTTTTGTCCCGAGTGACTTCGATGGTAAAAAAGGCCACATGGCTTATGGACAAATCCTTGAGTTATTAAACAGTTCTGATGCAAAACATAAACTTTTTATCACAGATGCATGTCATTCAGGATCAATGATTGCTTCAGCTCGGACACCTTGGAATGTAGCAGTAGAGAAATTTTATAGTGCATACAATACAATAAATGGTGGTACAGCTATCATGATGTCTTCTAAAAAAGAAGAGGTATCTTTAGAATATGGAGGACTTAGGCAGGGAATTTTCTCACATTTTCTTATCAAAGGTTTAAAAGGTAACGCAGATAAAAATAGTGACAAACTCATCACAGTCACAGAACTTTATGATTACGTATCTACCAATGTTAAAAGTTATACCATGAATGCTCAGAATCCTGAAATAATGGGTGATTTTGATAAAAACATGCCTGTAGGTTTGATTAGATAAACATAGTTATATTCGTATTATTGGCTTTAATTAGTTCAGAAATAAGTACCTAGTTTATTAGGTTCCACAAAATAAAAAAGTTCTTGCTTATCCAGCAAGAACTTTTTTTATATCATTGATTATCAGACTATTTCGCTTGACTTAGTGTCATAGAATACTCTGCTACAGCTTTTATCTCAGGTAGCGTAAGGATATTTTCGAAAGCGGTCATCACACCTTTACCTTTGGAAATCATAGCAATCCTTTCATTCAGGTCAAAGTCAGAAATGGTAAGATCTTTAGATCCATTAGCGCCAAGCTTACCATCTGGTCCGTGACAAAGCGCACAATTTTGTTTATATATTTTTTCCCCATCAAGCGCTACTGTTTCTGTAGTAGATGATGAAGTTTCTTTAGGTTTATTGTCCTTATTTGCGCAAGCGATGATAAAAGACGCCATGATGACTACTATAATATATTTTGTCATGATTGTTTTGATTTAAAAAATTATACAAATTTAAGTACAAAACTAAAATAACTTTGTTTAATAAATGGTACCTTTTGTGCTTTTTTCAAATAAAAAAGGTCTCAACTTTCGTTAAGACCTTTTTTTACCTTGAAAAACATTACAGAATAACTACTTATTCCATTCTGTTTTTTCGTCTTTCTTTGACGTTGCTTACAAGCTTTTCTTTAAACTGACGCTCTACTTTAAATAGCATCGCAATCTTTTTTGCTGGAATTGCTGACTTCATTTTACCGATATACTTTTTTTGGATATCGATTTCTTTGGACTTAGCATCGAGCATAGCGTATAGCATATCTTCTGCTTCTTTGTCTGACATATCCTTTTTGGGGTGTATATCCATCGAAGCTCTCATTGCTCCAGATTCTTCCTTATAAGCATTGTATATTGGCCAAAATCTCTGCGCTTCATCTTCCGTTAATTCTAACTCTTGTGTGATGTAAGCGACTTTTTCTAATTTTACTTTTTCCTTTATCCTTTCTTTATTTCTTCCCTGACCAAAGCCACTGAAAGATAAACTCAAGCATATAAATGAAAAAATAAATGTCTTTAAAAAATTTGATTGCATGTTCATGTGTTTAAAAAATTAAATATGATTAAATAAAATTAGGGGCCTTAAAAATCTGATTCGAATAAGTCTGTATTTTCGTCTTCTACAGAAATATATGACAAATCATCTAAAGTAGTTTCATCAATGATTTCTTGGTCTATCAGCATATTGATATCAAAATCTTCTGCATGATCTACCATATAATCCAATACCTCAGCTTGTGTAAGTTCGGAAGCTATTTGAGTATTTTCTTGTGGTTTGAGAATATTAAACACTACCAATGATGCTAAGAATACAACAAAAATAGCTGCATACTTCATATATGCAAATCTCGCAGTAGGCATGGACACTATTTTTGCTCCTTGTGTGTCATCTCCAATTCTACTCAAAATTACATCATCTATTTTTTCAAAATAATCCGATGGTACTGCTTGTTTGTCTTGACTTTCGCTCTTGATGATGTTTATTTGACTAATGATACTTTCTTCTACTTCATCAAAGTAATTTTCTGGTACTTGATGCACCCTTAACTTCGGAATAGAAGCTAAAATCGGCGCCATTTCTATTATTTCTTCGATTATATTACTATTTTGATGTGTCATACGGTTGCTTTTAAATGTTCTTCTATTTTTTTTACAGCGTGATGATAGGATGCTTTAAGTGCTCCCACACTCGTCTCTGTTATATCGGCAATATCCTGGTAAGGCATTTCGTCATAATACCTTAAATTGAATACCAATTTTTGCTTTTCAGGAAGTGCGTTAATGGCTGTTTTCAGATGATTTAGAGCAGAATTTTCATCAAAATACTGACTATCTCTTACATCTTCCAGTTGCAAATTATCTAGACTCTCGCTGTGTTTACTTTTTTTAGACTTAATAAAATTTAGGCTCTCATTGGTGGCAATTCGGTACATCCATGTATAAAGGGTAGATTGCTGCTGAAAACCATTCAAACTCCTTACTACTTTTATAAAGGTGTTTTGAAGTATATCATCTGCATCATCATGATGATCCACCATCCTACGGATATGCCAATACAATTTTTCTTTGTATTTCCCTACCAATAGTCTATATCCTGCATCTTTTAAAGCAGGCTGCTCTATCATGGTCAATATTTCGAGATCATCAGGAAAAGTCATCTTTTTTGCGATTCTGTACATAACATAGACTACTTATGGGCATGAAAGTTTAATGCGTGACCAAAAACAATAAAGGTTTTTTTAAATAACTTTGAGAAACAATAATAAAATCATCACATAATTTAGCAACCTAAAAACGTAAAATAGTAGTTAGCTTGCCAATATAAGCTAGATAATCAAGTCAGAATACTTATTTTAAAAGAGAATAATTGTATCTTTGAGACTTCTAATTTTATATAAATGTTTCGATTATTATTTGCCATCATTATCAGTATAGTTATCTTTTCGTGCAAACAAGATAATGCCAATTATCAAAAAGATGCCGCCAATACAGCCATTCTTCATCAGTCTGTAAAATCACTCACGGATGTCATGGTACATGATATATTCTCTCCGCCAGTTGCGAGTAGAATTTATGTTTATGCCAGTATAGGTGCGTATGAGGCTGCAAGGTTTGCTGATTCATCATACATCTCACTTGCAGGTCAGATTACACATCTTAAGCCAACTCCCACACCAGAAGCGGGCAAAGATTATTGTTTTCCTATGGCATCGACACTGACATTTCTTAAAGTAGGGAAAGCTTTAATCTTCTCTGAAGATACTATTCAGGTTCAAATTCAAAAAGCGCTTGATTTTTATAAAAAGACACGAATGCCCGAAGATGTGTACAATAGGAGTATAGCCTTTTCGGATTCTATGGCTGCACATATTATAAAATGGTCTTCAACTGACAATTACAAACAATCTAGATCATTTCCTAAATACAGCCTCCAAAACAATCCTGCCACATGGAAACCTACACCACCAGCATACATGGATGGTATAGAACCATCGTGGAATAAGATCAGAACATTCGTTTTGGATTCGGCGGCACAATTCAAACCGCTACCTCCTACTCCTTATAATATGACAGATAAAAACAGTCAATACTATCAGGAAGCGCTTTTTGTATATGAAAAAGTAAAAAATGCATCTGAAGAAGAAATAGCTATAGCAAATTTTTGGGATTGTAACCCATTCAAAATGAATGTTACAGGTCACATTATGCACGCTACAAAAAAAATCACGCCTGGTGGTCATTGGGTAAATATAACAGGTTTGGCTTGTAAACAATCAAATGCAGATTTTATAAAAAGTACGGAAGCATATGCTGTGATGTGTATAGGATTGGCAGATGCTTTTATATCTTGCTGGGACGAAAAATATCGCAGCAACGCCATAAGACCTGAAACTGTCATAAACGAGTTTATAGATCCAGAATGGCTACCTTTGCTACAGACACCACCATTTCCTGAGTATACGAGTGGTCATAGTGTGGCATCTTCTGCGGCATCTATTATTATTACAAAACTATTCGGGGATAATTTTGAATACACGGATGATACAGAAGTAGAATTTGGCCTTCCTCCAAGATCTTTTAAATCATTTGATCAAGCAGCAGAAGAAGCGTGTATTTCTCGCCTATATGGTGGAATTCACTTTATGCCAGCTATAAAAAATGGAATGACCCAAGGTAAAAATGTAGGTAATCTTGTAGTTTCAAAAATTAAATGCAAACAATAGTCTAACATTTTAAAATAATCGTAGAATTAAAAATCATTTTTCAAAATTGATTTAACTCAAGCTATCTACCATGTTTCCTTTCTGAAGAATGAATATATTGGTAAAGTGATATAATAAATCATCATTCCTACATCCAAAAGTGGAAACTTCCAATAAAGGTCTTTTCCTATCAATAATTTGATGGCTTTACGATGGAAAATCATTTGAAGAAACCATTTTAAAGCTAAAAATAAAACCAAACTCAGGGGTGAAATATCACCTAAAGATAATAAAAGGACCATAAGTGTATAAAATCCCAATTGTGATGCTGCAAACGTAGCTAGTAGAACTTTATGTGTAAAATTGTAATGAACAGAAGTAGTCACATGTCTTGACTTCTGATTTAAGAAAGAAAGAAGGCTATTTTTTCCATCGGAATACACAAAACTTTCAGGTTTTACATTTACAACCGTATTTATTTCTGTTGCTATCTTACTTATCATAAGGTCATCGTCACCTGATGCAATGTTTTCATGACTTTTGAATCCGTTGTGCTGCAAGAACAATGATTTTTTATACATTAGATTTCTACCAACGCCCATGTATGGGATTTTAAAAACAGCATAACTCATATATTGCAATGCAGTCAAAATTGTTTCATACCTTACGAAAGCGTTTAGCCACCCTTGAGTTTTATTCATTGGTCCGTAACCCAAGACAACTTCGGTTTCTTTTGATTGCATCATAGCAGATGCCATAGATGTTATCCATTCAGTACTTGAAGGAATACAATCTGCATCTATAAATAATAGTAATTCGTTTTTTGAATGTATAATAGCTTGAGTCAGTGCACTTTTTTTTCCAGGTGTGTCCTTTACCGCTGTAAGTAACGTTAATCTATCATCATTTATATGCTTTAATGTATCAGAACTACCATCAATACTAAAATCATCAATGGCTATGAGTTCAAAGGTAGGATATTGCTGATTTAGTATGCTTTGTATGGTCGCGTGTAAATGTTGTTTTGCATTTTTATAACAGACGATTACAGAGACAGCGGGTTGAATGTCTTTGGTTGTGAATTCAGTTTTAGACAAGAATACAAATGCCTTATAAAATAGGAACCAAAAGGTCACTATTATTATAAGGCATATTGTCAATATTATTATTAGGATATTTTCCATCAATTACAATTAACCACAATCAATGGTCAATCTATTTCTAAAATCAAGACCAAATCTGAAAGGAATTCTAAATTTAATCATTGAAAAAAGGCTCAAACTATACCACAATTCTACCAAAACTTCAAGTATATAGCCGCTACAGCCGCTATCACCACAAGGCTCATGATATTAAATTTTATGCTTGTCTTAAATAATGAGCTATCAAAGTAAATGGCTTTAGGATCGTCATTTTTATTTTCCAACATGGAAATAACCACCATAATTGCTGAAATCAAAAGGAAACTTAATCCCATTCTATCCAAGAAAGGTATACCAGGTGTCAAAAACTTAAATGCCATAGAAATAGGAATGGCAATAATAACACCTATCATTGCAGCATTTGTAGAAGTACGCTTCCAGAATAAACCTAAAATGAAAATGGCTAACACTCCTGGACTAATGAAACCTGTATATTCTTGGATGTACTGGAAAGCTTGATCCAGATCCTTCAGCGTTGGTGCTATGATAACGCCAATAATAATAGATATCAATGAAAACCATTTGCCAATACTAACCAGCTTATGCTCTTCTTTTACAGTAAGCTGACTACTATTATTCTCCAATGGGGTCAGTATCTTAGCTCTTTCTGCATCAGACTTCATAAATAAGGGTCTATATATATCCAAGGTAAAAATAGTAGCCGCACTATTTACGATAGATGCAACTGATGAACCTATCGCCGCTATCAATGCTGCTAAAGCAATACCTTTAAATCCTACACCTACATAATTACTTATTACCCAAGGGTATGCTTCATCTGATTTTGTAATATCTGCTTCTAATACATACGCTGCAATTCCAGGAATAACAACAATAAGTGGTAATATTACTTTGATAATTGCTGCGGCAGCTGTTCCATCTTGTGCTTCTTCTAGACTTTTGCATGCCAATGATCTTTGGATAATGTATTGATTAGTACCCCAATAATATAAATTGGCTATCCACATACCTCCTATCAATACACTTATACCAGGCAAATTCATATATTCAGGATTAGATTTATCAAGAATCATATCAAATTTCTCAGGTGCTTTTTCTACCAAAGTTGATAACCCTGAAAAAACACCACCACCTACTGCATCCAAAACCATGTAACTTGCAACGAGTCCGCCAAAAATTAGGGCTACAACTTGGACTACATCCGTAAGTGCCACTGCCTTCAATCCTCCCGTAACTGAAAAAGATGCTGAGTAAATAGCTAGACCAATGATGGCATATAACATTGGTATTCCCATAATGGATTCTAGTGCCAAGGAACCTAAATATAAGACCGTCGTAATATTTACAAAAACAAAAAGTAAGACCCAAAAAATGGCTAAACCAGTTCTAACACGACCATCAAATCTTTTTTCAAGAAACTGAGGCATAGTGTATATCTCTTTCTTTATAAATATGGGTAAAAAATATTTAGCTACTATTAGTAAGGTAATAGCCGCCATTAATTCATACGCAGCAATCGCAAAACCAACTGCATAACCAGATCCAGACATACCAATAAACTGCTCGGCCGAAATATTAGCTGCAATTAATGATCCACCTACTGCCCACCAAGGCAAAGATTTGGAAGCGAGAAAATAGTCATTTGCTGTTTCTTTTTTACTTGTCCATGAGATATAAACCCCAAACGCCATCATAAATACGATCCATCCGATGACGATGCCAAGATCAATGTTTGATAAGTTCATTTTGTTTTGTTTTAATGGTTTTGAATTTTGATTTAAATTTTGATTGCTTGTATGATATACTGAAAGTCTAATGAAGTATCGTCCGTTTGGATAACTTCATATCCTGCATCTACCATCATATCTTCTATGACATCTAGGTATACTCTTTCGCTTTTTGGTGGTGCATTTATAGGCAGTCTCTTCATTTTGTAATCAATGATCATTACTTTACCACCTTTTTTCAAACCTTGTTTAAGGGTATTTAGGTATTTAGGAAGATCTTCAATATATGCAACCGTATTTATAATTAAAATGATATCCACTTCATCCTTTGCTAGTTTAGGATTATCAGGAAGTGCAAGACGGGTTTCTAATCTACTTTTTAGAGAATCAGGCAGACTAACTTTAGAAGAGTCTATATAATTTATTAAGGTTGGTTCGATTTCTATAGCGATCACTTTTTTGGCTTTTTTCGAAAGGCGCAATGAAAAATAACCTGTACCTGCTCCAATGTCAGCAATTGTTTTATCAGAGATATCTCCTAGTTTTTCTATAACCAGACCCGGTTTTTGCCAAATGGCCCTACCTACATTTGAGTGTATCTCATCTTCATCATGATAGTTTTCTAAAACATCTTCTTCTGCTAAGTTCGTTGCATTTTCTGAATCAATTTTAGTGGCCTGACTATCTCTACAGCCAAGTGCAAAAAACATCCACATTGATAAAAAAACGATACTCAAAAATTTCATAAAGCGGCCAACTATTGATTTGATGCCCCAAGTTATGAAAATCTATAAATTAGATCCAATATTTTTTCTAATTCTACTTTATTTTCGTTTTTTTTCTTTGCAGTGGACGCATTTAAGAAGACAGAAAATGCAATATAACGACCAGAAGCTGCTTTACAATAACCAGAATAAGTCAGAATTTTGTCCATGGAACCAGATTTGACCCACATATTTCCTTTTGCAGGTGAATTGGTTAGTAAAGATTTTACAGTTCCCTCAACACCTACACGTGGTAATAGTGTGGCTATTTCATTCACATTCTTATCTTTTACATAATTACACAAAAAACTAGTGAGAAAATCAGGGCTTACTAAATTTCTAGATGACAATCCACTACCGTCTTCCATATGCAAAGCCCTAATATCTAAATTCTTACTTACCAACAATTCTTTGATTGCTGCGATACCTTCACCACCCGAACCAGCATTACGTTTACGAAGACCTATGGTTTTTAATATACTTTCACAGTAAATATTGATACTACGATCATTAGCCAACTTTATTATTTCATCCAAAGGTGAAGAATAATAAGAGATAATTTGATTTCTATTTATGCTATTCTTGTCAGGTTGGTACTGAGTTTTGTTTGTATGCCCGCCCATATCATTCTTTTCCAGCTCCTTTAACAGTCTATACGAAAAATACAATGGGGGATCAGGAAGAGAGCCTTTTACTACAAAAAGATTTTTTCCTTGTGGAATGGTCCCAACGACCCGCTTACCATAATGATATGGTCCACCAAAAATATAGGCATTGTCACCTGAATCTGCATCGTCAATGGTAACTTCATTTTCAAGCTGGAGATGCGGCACAAATGGTTTGAAATAAGCAATTCTTGTAGGACTGCCTATTGGCCCATTGCGGTGAAAATAGATAGAATATTCATTTTCATGGACATTTAATCCCCAAGCGCCTGCCGCATAATAGTTGCCAAGATCATTCCATTGCCATGAAGGTGAGATCGGAAATGAATTAAATACAGACTCGTCCGCAATAACATCTCCCTCTATGCAAGTGATCCCGTGAGCCTTTATATCTTTGATAATTTTTGCAAACAAATTATCACCATTCAGGTTACCCTTTATCCGATCAGAACCAAAAGTAGGGTCTCCACTACCTTCTATATATATGTTTCCCTTTAGCGTACCATCACTATCTATAAATCCATTGTGGGTAATTTTTGTCTCATACCTAAATCCAGGGCCTAAGATTTGTCGTCCAGAAAGAGTAGTTATCAGCTTCAAACTGGATGCAGGCACAAGCATTTTGTCTTTTTGGACATCACCAATTACTTCTCCACTATTGACGTCACGTACAGAAATCCCTAAACTAGCGTATTTATAAAAATCCGAAGATGCAATTTGGTCAACTTTTCTCTGTAAAACAGTTGTATTGGCCTGACCAACTAATTTTATACCAAATGACTGTACAAAAAATTGCAATAATGCGAAAAAAACCAAACGACTAAACATATATTTAATTGAATTTCAAATACTTAACCTAATTCACCCACTTTTGTTCATTCAAAAAATTAACACAACAAGATGATGAAAGATTGGTCAAATGTAACAATTTAAACAAAAATGAACTATTATATTCACCTTGCCGTAAAGCAATATCAAAAAAAAATGCAAAATATCTACATTTTTTCAATTGAGAACTACCTTACAATAAAAATAAAATCTATCTTTGCGCTCCAATTCAGAAAAGTTAAATAAGCAAGATCATGGATTTAATAGATTACGTACACGAACAACTGACTCCAAAGAGAGAATTGCCTTCTTTCAGACCAGGAGATAATATATCAGTGAGTTATAAAATCATAGAAGGAGCCAAAGAAAGAATTCAGGTTTTCAGAGGTGATGTGATACAAATAAATGGTACAGGTGCTACCAAAACTTTTACAGTAAGAAAAATTTCTAACGGTGTAGGTGTAGAAAGGATTATCCCTTTTTCTTCTCCTGCTATTGCTGAAATCGAAGTACTTAAAAGAGGTAAAGTAAGAAGAGCTAAACTTTATTACTTGAGAGCACTTACTGGTAAAAAAGCAAAAATCAAAGAAAGAAGATACATCGCTAAATAATTATTTTAGCTGTATTGTTCAGATATATGAAAGGAATCAATCTAGATTGGTTCCTTTTTTTTGTTGTATAAAAAACTAAATCTGAGCTACTTTTGACCAACGACTATATTAACTAAACTGATATTAACCTACATTTAAGAATCATTTAACTATTTGTAACCCTCTTTTGGAACCAATAATGCATCTTTATTGTGTTATATATAATCTGGCAATTCCAAAAGAAAGTCAGATTCTTTTATTTAAATAAAACAAACAAATGAAATGAGCATGAACTAATTCTCTGGTTTGCAAACCCAGATTTTTTCATGCGAATTCCATGTATCAACAAAAAGAAAAATAAAATATTTACATGAAATCCATCATCATTGCACTTAGTATTCTTATGGGACTGACATCAGATTTAGGACAAGCTTATGACTATGACAAAGCATGGCTAGAAGTAGAAAAATATATCAATGAAGGACTTCCTAAATCAGCCCTTGAAAAAGTAGAAGAGATACACAAAATGGCACTCAATGACAAAAACGACCCTCAAATCGTAAAAAGTGTCGTCTATCTAACTCGACTCACCATTCAGTCTGATGAAAAAGGTATAGAGGCATCTATCGAAAAGCTCGAATCTGTAGTAAAATCAGCAAATGCTCCAACCAAACAAATTACAGCGTCTTACTTAGCAGAATTGTATCAGAGATATTTTGACAATTACAGATGGGAAATCTCTCAAAGATCTGAATTAACGGGCGAAAAAAGTATAGACTTCCGCACATGGAGTACACAACAATTCCTAACGACTATAGAATCTTGGTATTTATTTTCACTAGAAGACAAAAAAGCAGTGAATGTGCCAGTTGAGTCTTTCAAAATAGTAATCAACAAATATGACGCTGAAGCTGTAATCTTTAGACCAACCATTTATGAAGTCCTTGCAGACAGAGCATTTACTTTCTTTAATAATTATGACAGCTATTCAAATGAAAATAGTCAAAGTTTTCAAGTAAGCGAGTCTTGGTATTTTGAAGATGCAGAAACGTTTTCAAAAAAAGATATCATCACAACTGACATATCTTCTGCCAAATACAAAATGCTGAGATTATATCAGGATATCTTGTCAACTCAGATAGAAAATAAAAATAAACTTGCTGCTGCAGATCACGATCTTAAAAGACTAGAATACGTTTACAGCCAATCAACCTTAGAAAAGAAGCAAGAGCTGTACAAAAAATCTCTAGAAAATCTAGCAGAAGAAAATGTAGATATTGACTTCTACACTGAAATAATAGCAGTTCTTGCCAACCAAATGAGAAGTGAAACAGAAGATAGTCTCTCTAATGTAAAAACCATATCGTTATGTGAAACAGCCATTAAAAAATATCCAAACTCAACTGGTGCTGCCAAATGTCAGAACATCATTAATGATATCAAAAAACCATCTTTACAAATATTTGCAGAACAAGTATATCCTACCAAAAACCACATCTTGCTTGCCATTGATTATAACAATGTATCAAATGTAACGCTCGAAACAGTAAAATTGGACAAAGATTTTTTTAACTTTAACCAAAGAAGAAATCAGGACGAAATAGTCAATTATCTAAAAAATGCTAAAAAAGTAACCACACAAAAACATGTATTAAAGCCTAGTCCATCGTTAAAATCACAACGAATGGAACTAAGCCACAACAATCTTCCATACGGTTCTTATGCTGCAATTGTGAGAAGTACTGACAAAAACAAGGAAGTATTTCAATATGTAGTCTTTCATGTGTCTGACCTTGCATATACTAGCTATATGTCAAATGAAGCGCGCACTTTCATCGTTAGCGATCGTATATCGGGAAAAGCAGTAAAAGGTGCGAATGTGACACTTTATTACCAACAATACAATCCTTCCAGTCGTAAAAATGAAAACATAAAATCAGAAAAATATACTACTGACAACAATGGAAAAGTCAAAGTAAATGGATTGACAGATAAGAATACCAAGGTAGTTATTGAGTACAAAAAAGACATCCTTGACCTTAACCAGTATCATTACAACTACAATAGATATACGCCAGAGCCATATAAATTTGCAGAAATATTTACAGATAGAGCGATTTATAGACCTGGACAAACAGTTTTTTTTAAGGCAATTTTATTAGAAAATGATCAAAATCAAGTGCCATCTATTTTACCCAATAAAAATGTAGATGTCAACTTTAAGGATGCCAATTATCAAGAAATTTCAAATTTATCACTCAAATCTAATGAATTTGGTAGTGTCAACGGTAGCTTTACGATTCCACTTGGTAAACTGAATGGAAATTTCACCATAGAAGTTGGTTCTAATATTGGTATTAATGGTCAGAAAAGCATTCAAATAGAAGAATACAAACGACCAACATTTGAAGTAAAAGCGGACGCTATCACAGGTGAATACAAAGTCAATGACAATATAAAAGTCACAGGCTCTGCATTAACACTAGCAGGAACAAATGTAGATGGTGCTATTGTAAAATATAAAGTCGTAAGATCAGCAAGATTCCCTGGTTGGGGATGGTATTGGAGAATGCCTTACCAAAGTGCAGAATTTATCGTGGCTGAAGGTGAAACTACTACAGATGGAGAAGGAAAATATACTTTTGAATTTCAAGCAATTCCGGATCTAAAAATAGCCAAAAAAGATCAGCCTGTTTTCAACTATAATATTCAGGTAGATGTGGTGGACCAACGTGGAGAAACTAGGTCAACATCGGCAACAGCTTCGGTGGGCTACACTGCTTTTTCATTGTCATCCAATGTGCAAAAAGATATTGACCTTGCTGACATTAAGCCACTAAAAGTCACTGCCACAAGTACAAATGGCCAAACCATACAATCAAAAGGGAATGTAAAAATATCCCAACTTCAAGAGCCAAAAACAGTACAAATCAGTAAATATTGGGATGGTAAAGTCGATATTCCTTTGCTTAGGTCTATATCTGACAAACATTTTCCTCAATATCCTGTCCTTGCAGATCGAGATTTTACTTCATGGCCAGTGTCTAAACAAGTATTTTCTGGAGAATTTAATACAAACGACTCTATCCAAATCAAATCTGCCCTAAAAGCTGGCGTGTACAAAATAAAGCTAGAAGCCACAGACAAATATGGTGAAAAAGTAAGTTCTGAAAACTATATGGTCGTCACTGACTTTGGCAAAGGCGTCTTTCCTAAATCTGATTTCCTATTCACGAAAGTAAATAATAAAGTTCTTGAACCTGGTGCTAGTTTTGATCTTACGTTTGGCACCAACGAAAAGTCGCTTACAGTACACACAATCATAGAAAAAGATGGTCGTATCTTATTAGAAAAATCTCAGGAAGTAAATAAAAAAGGAACGATCACATTGCCGATCACAGAAAATCATCGTGGTGGAATCAATGTAAAAACCACATATATTATACAGAACCGTACATTCCAAAACGATTATCACATAGATGTGCCTTGGAGCAACAAACAGCTTCAGATCACTTATGAAACATTCAGAGATAAAACATTGCCTGGCGCAAAAGAAGAATATCGTATCAAAATAAAAGGGTTAAAACAAGATAAGGTAGCTGCTGAAATGGTAGCCGCCATGTATGACGCTTCTCTTGACCAATTTATCGCTAATAGCTGGAGAACAGATTTTTATCCAAATTCTTATGCGCAGTTAAATATAGAAGTCCCTGGTTTTAACCTTATCCAAGGTCAATACTATTACTATGGCAATGACAATATGGTGAGTGTAAAACAATTATTATATCCGTCCCTTTTCCCATTGATCGATAATTATGGTTATTATGGTGGAGGACGTGGAGAAGTCATGATGAGAAGTTCGATGAGTGAAGGAATGCCTGCACCAGCTGCAATGATGGACGAAGTGGCTTCAAAACAGGCTGTAGATGCAGAAGCGGGTAATGTCCTAACAAAAGACAATACCACACAAGGTGATACCAAAATAACATCGAATGAACAGCCAATTTTAGTACGTAAAAATCTCAAAGAGACAGTCTTCTTTTTTCCTGAATTAAAAACAGATGCAGAAGGTAACATCATTCTAGCATTCACCATCAACGAAGCACTGACGAAGTGGAAGTTGATGAGTTTTGCTCATACCAAAGATCTGATGACGGGATATGATGAACGATTTGTACAGACACAAAAAAATCTGATGGTCTTCCCGAATGCACCACGATTTGTAAGAGATGGAGACGTCATTTCCTTTTCTGCCAAAGTAAGCAATCTGTCAGAAACGTCCTTAAAAGGTCAGGCAAGACTGCAATTATTTGATGCGATCACCATGACAGACATTACAAATGAGGTAGTCAAATCAGGATCAAATGTAAGTTTTGATATCGAAAAAGGTAGAACTCAAGGTCTTGCGTGGGACCTGGTCATTCCTAACACAAAATACCAAGCCATAACCTACAGAATTACAGCTCAGGCAGGTGACCATACAGATGGCGAAGAGAATACTATTCCTGTAGTGACAAATAGTATGCTCGTGACAGAGTCGATGCCGATGTGGATCAAAGGTAAAGAGACAAAATCATTTACTTTCAATGCATTCAAAAATAACGTGAGTCCTACTAAAAAGGATTTCAGATTTACGGTTGAATATACGTCCAATCCTGTTTGGTATGCAATTCAGGCATTACCATATATGAATACAACCAATAATTTTAGCACACAAGCGGTAGTAGATAAGTTTTATGCCAACGCCTTAGCTTCAAAAATTGCCAATTCACATCCGAAAATAAAAGCAGTTTTTGACCAATGGAGTAGTCGTGACAAAGATGCACTTTTGAGTAATTTATCCAAAAATGAAGAACTAAAATCTGCATTGCTCGAAGAAACACCTTGGGTGAGACAGGCACTTTCGGAAGCAGAGCAAAAACGTAATATTGCCATACTTTTTGACCTAAACAAACTAGCGGGCGAAAAAGCCAACGTCATTCAAAAGTTAAAAGAAAGACAATTGACTAATGGAGGATTTTCTTGGCTTACTGGCGGACGAGATGATGTTTATACCACACAAAACGTCTTGGAAAATATAGGACACTTATATCATCTTGGTGCGCTTGAGATCAATGACCCTGAACTTACCACACTGACTGCCAATGCGTTGAGATATATGGACGATGAGCTAGTTATAAGATATACCAAACTCCAAGAATATATCAAAAGATATGGTGGGAATATAAATGACGACCATCTAGATGAACTTTCTGTGCACTATTTGTATGTCAAGACATTCTTTAAACACGTCAATGCCACTCCTGCATCCAAGGAAGCAAGAGAATATTACTATGGTCAAGCCAAAAAATATTGGCTCAAACGTGGTCTTTATACGCAAGCTATGATAGGTCTAATTTTACATAGAAATGATGACAACACTGCTAAATCCATCGTAAAATCTCTCCGTGAAAAATCATTCTCAAATGATGAATTGGGTATGTACTGGAACGAAGGAAATGGATTCTACTGGCACCAATTACCTATCGAAAGACATGCATTGATGATTGAACTCTTCTCAGAAGTGGAACTTAAAAAGGATGAGGCAGATAAGATGAAAATTTGGTTGCTCAAAAACAAACAAACCAATCACTGGAAAACATCCAAATCTACATCTGCAGCCATATATGCGCTACTTCTACAAGGCGAGACAGGCGATATCTCGCAATGGGTGACAGAAAGTGTACAACCAGTGATCACTGTTGGCAAGGAGGTAATCAATACTGATGCTCGAAACACAGAAGCAGGTACTGGTTATATCAAAAAAACCTATATAGCTGACAACTTTAACAAAGACTTGGCTACCATCAAAATAAAAAATGACAATACATCCGTCGCTTGGGGAGCAGCATATTATCAATATTTTGAACAGTTAGACAAGATCAAAACATTTGCAGATACTCCACTTAAGATTAATAAAAAATTGTACAAAGTGGTAGCATCAGGCAAAGGCGACGAACTAGTAGAAGTCAAAGAAAACACCAACCTAAAACCTGGTGACAAACTGAAAGTACGTATTGAACTAGTGGTTGACCGACAAATGGAATATGTACAAATGAAAGACATGCGTTCAAGTGGCTTGGAACCAACAAATGTCATCAGTGAATACAAGTACCAAAGCCAATTGGGATATTATGAAACCACCAAGGATCTAGCCACGCATTTCTACTTTTCATATCTACCAAAAGGAACCTTTGTATTCGAATATCCGCTAACCGTAGTACATAAAGGAGACTTTTCAGGTGGCATCACGAGCATTGAATGTATGTATGCACCAGAATTTAGCAGTCATAGCGAAGGCATTAGAGTGAAAGTGAAGTAGCATTTGACTGAGTAAAAAATTTATGGGTAAATCCATATTTGATATAATTCTTTAGAAATTCCTTTTGACTCCCTTGATGGTTTGGGGTAAAACAAAAGGAATTTTTCAAGAAAGTGAAGTAATGTTCAGTTTCTATTTCCATTTTGCCCTAGCTTCATAGTTAGCAACATACTTAAATAAATTAATCCCGAATTTGGTAGTAAATCTGCTGAGTTCGGGATTATTTTTTTTAGCGGTGGCGATGGAATAACTTTTTAGTTACTGCGAATTACAAAGTAAAGTTAGAATTTCTCTACATTTGTGCCAGAAATATATTGATGAATAAACCGAATGCCTTTACCTTATTAATTCCCACTTACAATCCTTCACCGGGATGGGACGTTACATTTAATAATAGGTATCAAGAGTTTTGTGCATTAATTGACGAAAAAGTGAATGTGGTACTCATAAATGATGGTAGTAGCAATGATTTAACTATTGGAGTAGAATATCTTTCAAATGCTATTGGGGAAAAATTTCATTACATCGGATACACCGTAAATAAAGGAAAAGGATTCGCATTAAAATTCGGGGTCTCCAATTTTCCAAGTGAGAAATACATGTTCACAGACACTGATTTCCCTTATGATTCAGATAGTATGAAGCAAGTTTGGTCTACTCTTATGTCCAATGATGGTATCATTACGGGCTATAGAGACCAATCTTATTATAAAGATATATCGATTTATAGAAAAATTCTCTCCAAAGGACTAAGGTGGTTAAACCAAAAAATCCTTAGACTACCTATTAATGATACACAATGTGGACTTAAAGCATTCGACAGAAAAGTAGGAGAAATCTTACCAAATTGTAAAACCGATAGATTTCTAATTGATCTTGAACTGCTACTTGCGACCAATAAACAAAAAATCGATATCATCCCTGTGCCTGTAGTGCTGAGAAATGATATCGACTTTACACAATTTAATTCTTCTGTTTTAAAAAATGAATTCCTAAATTTTTTAAAACTACTTTGGAAATATAAACTTTAAATTTCATTCAACTACCTTCTCAGAATACTGATCTAATTTGTGCATTTTCTATTTTCAGTTCATGCTTTTTCTTTTGATTAAATTTGGTCACTCTTACTACCACCTTGTTCACATTGGGTTTTATGTTAATCGGGGTTTCTATTAGGATTTTATTTCCATCTATTTTTTTATAATTAAATCTATTTCCTTCCCCGATATAATCCATAGAATTATGATTGCCATCAAATTGCCAAGCTTCTGTAGAACTTAACACGTAAGTTGCATCCGGACATTCCATAGTATAAGAAATAATGTAGTTACCAGGAACCAAAGTATTAGACGTCCATCCAGCTTCATAGCCCCAACCCTTTGCATTTTCTAACTTTACAAATTCCAGTTTTTGTGACACGGCAGGAGGTAATACTACTATTTGACTGATCGAATCATTAAACTCTTTGACTACTTGATCAAACATATCTAAAGATAGACTTTTTAATCTGAACTCATCATTCTCAAATACGATAGGCGCTTTTTTTGTCCAATGTGTGAGCTTTGGTCTGTGGTCTTGGATCTCCTTTTTCGATTCTATGACTAACAGTGGCTTAGTACTTTTCACTCTAATAATGTCAATAATCTTTGGTACTTTGTAAGGTTGATTGGTCAGTTCATTTAATAATAATGACTGGCTAAATGACGTTCTACTCATCATGACACCCATTGATGGCAAACCCATATTAAAACCAATTTTGTAGGTTTGGTTTAGCACATCTCCTTGATCAGGCCATGAAAAACACTCTGAGCCAGTATTAAAATATGGATCAGGCAAGGATGCTTGAAAATCTTTTAGATTAATAGGAAGGCTAAATCGAGATTCACACAAAAAATCTGGTATATTAGTCTGATACCACTCTTGTTTGTTTATGAACATGGCACCTTCAAAAATAAGTATTAAGGGAATGGTGTACAAAAATTCAGTCGTTTTTGCACTTGATTTTAACCAGTGATAAATCACGTAAATGGCCAATAAATTAACGGCATAAAAACTGACCCAACCTACACGCCCAATACTCCTAAATTGTTTGTAAGGACCAGTATAATCTAATAGCCACTCTAGGCCTGGAATGGTAAAAGGCAGCCCAAATGATATTAAAGAAGAAAGAATAAAAATAAAAGCAAAATATATTAAAATTTTGTCTTGACTAAGGAAAGTTTTAGTTTTTGTAAATCTAAAAATCGCATAAAATATACTAGAAATCACAAAAATCACTCCTATTATACCAATATAGTTTCTTCCTTCGGGATCTACATTACTAACTTTGATAATATTGGTATTAATATATTCAAAAAGTGGAAGTTTGTAACTAAATAGTATACCTTCCCAAGAAGAATGGTAAGAAAAGAATCCCCAGGGATCATTAGGTCTGTCGTTACTATAATTAAAGTAAGAAGAAAAAAAGTTTAAAACCAGAAATGGTAAAACTACTTGTAAACTAATAACCTTAAGCATTTCCAACCACTTTCGGTCAGATTGTAAAGCATAATAAATAAATATAGACAACAATGTAAAAATGGAAATGGTAATAAAATAATACATGTGAAATAGACCACTACAAACTACCAACAAACCAATAAATGCACTCGTCTTCAACCTATTATTACCTTCCCAAAACAATAACCAAAGGTAAAATATCCACGGCAACACTGGATAAAACATAGAGAAATGGCCATTTATCCTGCCAGCTTGAGGATTTAGAATCATTAAGCCAAGGGTACAACCTAAAGCGAATAAAAACTCTATTTTCAGCTTTCTGAAACACAGAAATAAACCTAAACCACCTAAAATAATTCCCAAAATGAGTGTCATATTATGAAAGGCTACTAGATTGCATTCAAACCAACTAGGAAATATATTTGATAATACTTTAGTAAGATTTGCTATCAATGGCTGATTATCCGTAAAAATTATATTTTCACCAAAAGGATAATTCATGCCTTCGAATGTCATAAACGTGGAATCATGTTTTACATGGTACATATAAGTAAAATAGTTTTTCAAACCATCTCCTCCATTTACCAAAAAATCATTAGGTACTTTGAGCACCCTTTGATAACTAAAACAAATAAAAATCCCTATGATTATAAAAGCAAACAGTATTTCTTTCTTCCTTATATTTGTTTCAAAATTCATTCTATATGACTATTTATATCTTGCAAAGATAAACTTTATATGATTATACCCCACCTATTATTGACTAATGAGTCAATTTAAGTAAAATATCATGTCATAATACTTGGATTAGATTGTATATTAATCTTTAATATTTGAAATCAAAAAAAACCGTTAGAGCCAATAAATATTTTCAAAATAAAAGAGTATATATATTAACCTTTCAAAAATATTATTTTTGAATGAAGAATATTTATAGATTTGCTACTCTAAAAGTAATATATGTTCTTAAATTTTGATAGAAATTCAAAGTTGTTCATCTCATTAGGCTTGGTATTATTCTTTTTGATAGTCAGAGAAGCAATACTTATTCCTCTTACGCATGATGAATATTCTACCATAATGGTTAGTTACCAATCAATCTTCGATATTATTACATATAAAGACCCCATACCCAATAATCATATTTTGAATACCATCTTGCTAAAACTTAACATCATAACTTTTGGGGATCACCTATTTTCGAATAGACTTCACAATGTGTTGTCTTTTTTGATTTATTACTATTTTGCTGTATTGATAGCTAAAAAATTATCATCTAACACTCTACCCCAACTATTATTCGTGTCAATGATAGTGTTTCAACCTTATCTGTTAGATTTTTTTTGCGTAACAAGGGGTTATGGCTTATCGGTCACTTTGCAGCTTGTGAGTTTATATTATGCCATAATTTATTATAGTGAAAATACATCCAAAAGCTTATACTTTTCTTTACTTTTTGGAGCAGTGAGTGTTTTAGCGAATTTTACTTTATTAAATTATTATTTGCCATTGTGTGGTGTTTTAATGACCTATTCTTTCATTAGTAATAGAAAAACAAATACTAAAAAATTACGAAATGAAATCTCTGCTTTATTCATTATAAGCCTATTATTAGGAGTGGTATGTTACCTACCCTTTTCAAAAATGGTTTCCACAAATCAATTTGTTTTTTGGAGTTCAAATAATTTTTTTAGTGATACGATTATCCCATTGTTTCAGTCTTTAAGGTCAGGGATTCCATATTTGAATATTGACCCTAAAAATTTTGCATCAGGCTTTTTGATCTTTATTTTTACTTTACAGATACTTATTTTCGTTCTAGAAGGAACTAAAATATTCAAGCATTATTCTTACTTTTTTTCTACTTTGCTACTACTGTTAGTGATAATTTACAATAATTTGCAATTCTATATTGTAAACATACCGTTCCTAAATTCTAGGACATCATTATTCTTTATACCCATAGTTGGTTTATATATTTTTACTCTTTTTAATATTTTGACTAAAAATCACCAACATATAGGAAAAGTTTTATACATTTCTTTAATTCTTCTTTGTGCCCAACATTTTGTAAGAGGGTATAATGGAAAGGCGAATCAAGAATGGTACTTTAATCAGAGCACATACAATGTTTTAGATGAAATAATGTTCCTAGTAGAATCTAATAACTTACAGAAACCTGTAAAAATAGATTGTCATTGGTCATATCATCCATCGTTGACCTACCATATAGATCAAAAATATCGAGGCATATTAGAACTTCTTCCATATCATAAGGATACCAATCCAGAAAGTGATGCTACATTTTATTATTCAGAAGCCAACGAAATAGACATTTTGAACCCAAAATTTGAAAAAATAAAAGAGTTTACTGGCAACTACAGTTTATTGTTAAGACATAAATAAACCCTTATAAACATCTTATATAATTTATTATAACGTGAAAGATTGTTAATCAAAGCCTTCTGATTAAGTCTATTCCTAATCTGCAAAAGTAATTACTTTTAAATCATCTATAAATAATTCCCTATCGCTGTCAGCGTGCCAAAACAGGATGTCAACTTTATCAAATGATTTTGGAATCTTAGTATCGATATAAATTTCTTTGGATTCGCCATCAGTTATAAAACGATGAACTCTAATCATATTGGCTTGTATCTCCCGTTCTCCTAAATAGAACTTGACGATAAACTGTGTCTGTCTCCAAAGATTCCATTCTTTATTGGTACATGTAAATTTAGCTTTGACTCTAACCCATTTTTTAAACTGATTCTTTCGGTCTATGCTAAAAATAGGAGAAAACTGTGTTTCTTTATTTAACCTAATTTTTTTATCTCCACCAGTATCCACAATCTGAGCAGAAGTGTCGTTATCAAAATTATTTTGATATATAGTAATTGGATTTTGAGGCAATTCACGATAAACAAATTTATTGTCCAAAAGCTTTTTATCTTCATCATTTGCTGTCCAACGACCAACTTTTGCCCTATAGTAAGCTCTTGACAACTCTAAAGCCTGCACTTGTCCCCCATGTGCGTGATAAACCCACCATACATTGAGATAAGTTAAAAAGACTAAGCCTGGGTAAAGTATATATCGTGACCACTTTTTTTGGTCGGCAACTTCTATCAATGCTGCAAAAGGAAAAGCAAGAATTGGATAATACTGAACCATAGCCCTTCCTGCTGTACCACCATAATCCCATACATCCCAAGCTGTAACTAAATAAAAACTGACCAAAATAAACCCAATGATCGGCACCAGATTTATTTTCTTTTGGTAGAAAAACCAAAGTCCCACAAATGGCAAAACCATCATAGGCGTATATCTCAACCAACCACATCTGTAGCTAAGTATATAATCATAAACATGAGGTTTCAACCAGCTAAAACCTTGATCACCATAACTGTATACTATCCATTCTCCTGTGGCATATTTCCAATAAATAGGTTGTATAGCGACGATAGTGCAAAATAAAAATGCTGCCAATAAAAACTTACTAAAGTGTTTGATGATAAATGTAAACCTCTCCAATACTGATTTCCAAGATGTGATTCCCCAAAATATTGGTAATAAAATGGAAATCAATTCGGTTGGTCTGATCAGAGTGGCTAATCCAGTCAGCAAGCCAATGCAAGCTGCATATTTCCACTGAAATGTATCGAAAAACCTGGTAGTAACCCAAAGTAATAAAGTATAAATTGTAAAAAGTGTGCTGTGTGTCATAGCTTGGTCAACTGCTGCATAATTAATATAATTGGTACCAATTACATACACTAATAATAAAATAGCTACAGTCTTGTCTTTGTAGAATTCGAGAAGTACCTTGCGCAAATAGTACAACCCTACTAAAGAAAATAAAAATAATCCAACACCTATGGATATCTGATATGGATATGAAAATCCGTCGCTAGGATAAACGGTAGAAGAACTTGCCCACAAATGTCCTACAGCAAAAAAAGGCGAACTAAGAAGTGCAAGACCTGAAGAATATTTCATGACATAATTACCAGATTTTTCATGTAAAAAAGCTTGTTGAAAATCAGGAGTAGGTTGATACTTTTGCAAAATACTATCCTTAAAACTGCACTTTTTGATATCATTATATATAAAAATGGCAGGCAAGTACATGTAATATCCAGATGCATCCCAAGACAATGTAGCCTCTGTACCCTTTTTCTCCCATTTAGGATAAAATTTAAAGGCTGTGATTGACACCAAAAAAATACAAATAATTAGTGCATATTTTGAAAATGGGCCCATATGATACATTTGTTTTGATAAGTAATTCAAAGCATAAATATAACTAATTATCAATAATATGAAAGGTTAGAAATAAAGTATATACGACAAATGGGAAAAAGAAGTGAGCTGGGTAGAACTTTGGCAAAGACAAAATTAATATTTTGTGGCTCAGCTTTCGCTTTGTTCAAAATATTTGATAACATGCTCAATGATATATGACTGCTGATCATCTGTAAGTTCATAATAAAATGGCAACCTTACTAAACAATCTGTATATCGATCACTTTGCAGAAGTTCATGGCCAATGTGTTGATGTGCATAATAAGCACTTTTATGCAATGATTGATAGTGAAAAACAGCATAGATACCTACACTTTTTAGATATTCTATTAATTTCGTTCGCTGTGCCAAAGTAGTACACACCAAATAAAACATATGTGCATTATTGGTCGCATAAGTTGGAATTTCTGGCAGTTGGATTTGATATTTTTTTAATAGACTCAATGCTTCCATATATTTATCCCAAATACGTTTTCTTTGGGTCTGAATGATATCCATTTTCTCCAACTGTGCATACAAAAAAGCAGCAATAATATCTGATGGAAGAAAAGATGAGCCAATATCCATCCAACCATATTTATCTACTTCTCCTCTGAAAAATTGACTCCGATTAGTACCTTTTTCTCTGATGATTTCGGCTCGTTCATTATATTTTTCGTCATTAATACACAACATCCCTCCTTCACCAGAAATAATATTTTTAGTTTCGTGAAATGAAAATGCACTTAGACTACCTATACTACCAAGTCTTTTGGCTTTGTAATAACTGTCTATTGCCTGAGCTGCATCTTCTACGACGACTAAGTTATGATTAGCGGCAATGTCCATGATAACATCCATATCACAAGCTATTCCAGCATAATGAACCACGATGATTACCTTTGTTTTGGGTGTAATCAGTGATTCTATTTGAGATTCGTCTATGTTAGGGTTTTCTGATTTACTATCTGCAAAGACTATTTTTGCACCACGAAGTACAAATGCATTTACGGTAGAGACGAAGGTATATGAAGGCGCTATGACTTCATCACCTTCTTGTATATTTGTCAGAATTGCCGCCATTTCCAGAGCATCCGTACAAGATGTGGTCAATAAGCATTTTTGAAAACCCATTTGTGATTCAAAAAATTGATGTACTTTTTTGGTATATTTCCCATCACCAGATATCTTTCCCGAGATGACAGCATCTGTGATATATTCTGTTTCTGAACCACTCAGAAATGGTTTATTAAAAGGTATATTCATATCCAAAAATGGTAGATTGCGGTTTGACTTAAAGGCGCAAACCCTTGTTGTTTATAAAAATTATTAGCACCCACATTTTCTAGTTGAGTACTGACTTGTAATGTGTCGATTCGTTTATTTTGACAATATGCAAATACTGCATCCATAAGTTTACCACCTATTCGTTGTCCCCTAGCATTGGCATCCACAGCTATTAGTCCTATCGTGGCCACAGTTTCATTAAGTTTGATGGTAACGAAACCCATTACTCCTGCACCATCCTCATATATAAATACTTCATCAGCAATGATTTTGTCCAATGAATTTGTAACCCATGTGTGATACAGTTTTTCAAAAGATCCATTGGGAAATCGACCATCTATTTTAAATCTAGAAGAATGACCTGCCTCTACACCTAAACTTAATAATGCAGAAGTGTCTTTTTCTGTAAACACAGTTCTGATACATGGATCCGACCCAAATGGATGTTCACTAATAGAAGTAGTATATAAAATATTGGTAGTAACATACCAATCTCTAAATTTGTCTAAATGATGTGGGAAAGAAGTTTGTTGTAAGTTTAAAAAACCATACATTAAGTCATAACCTTGTGTTTTCCCAAGATCAAACAATTTACTTGCTTCTATTTCAGGGGATGAATCAAGCTGAATTTTGCCAATCTTCTTTTCAAAAAATGAAGAGTCCCATGTCAAATAGTCTATCTCCATTCAATTGATTTTTTTAGCAATAATGTACGTCGGTCTCTGTTTTACAGCTTCAAAGATTTTTCCTATATACAAGCCACTTATACCAAGAATGGAAATAATAATACCAGAAAGAAACCAAATGGAAATCAAAGTACTTGCAAAACCTGGTACTAGAATCCTACCAGAAAAATATAGCCACAAATAATAAATGCCAACACAAAATGAAATTACAGAAATAAATATCCCCAATTTTACGGCTAGACGGAGTGGTTTGTCAGAAAAAGCAATCATATTATCGAAGGCCAACTGAAGCAATTTCCCTAACGTATAGGTTGATTTTTCTTCATTTTTACCATGAGCGACATTAATGCTACTTTTATTAAACCCAACCCATCTAGACATGGTAGGAAAATATCGGATATGGTCCTTCATCGATAGAATGGCCGCTACTACATTCTTATGATAGATACCAAAATTTGCTATGGTATGATCCTGTTTTGTATCTGTCAAATAACTAAATACAGTATAAAATATCTTGGATGATGCCCGCTTAAAAAACCCATCTTGTCTCACAGTCCTCCTAGCATACACAATCTCAAATCCTTCCAAAGCCTTTTGATAAAGATTTGGAATTTCTTCTGGTAAGTCTTGAAGATCACAATCCATGACGATGATCCATTCGCCACTAGCATGGTCTAACCCTGCAGTGATGGCATAATGCTGTCCAAAATTCCTGCTCAGTTTTATTCCTTTGACTTTGATATTTGCACTACAAATTTGTGTTATTTTTTGCCACGAGTCATCAGGACCATCATCTTCTACGAGTATGATCTCGTAATTGTTGGTTATTTTTTCTACACTTTTAATAACTCTTTCTACAAGTTCATCAATGACATTTGCCCCACGATATACAGGGGACACTACACTCAGTAAGATTTGATCACTTTTATCCATTTTGAACTTTTATCGGAATTTTATACAAAATTACAAATAAAACAAAAAATGGAACCAAAAACAAATACGAGTAAGGTGCAAAAACAAAATTATAGAAAATAGTCAAATACAAACACATACTCCCTAACAAAAATAAATTGGTATCTTTTATTTTTTCTTTTTTGAAATAATAGACTACAATAGTCATCATGGTGATTGATAAAGAAAGAACAATATGCACCATTTTAATAGCGCTTATTTTTTCCAAAATAGTTCCATCCCAAAAATCTAAAAAGTAGATGGCAAAACCTAATCCTTGGGCTAGCGTATACGGTTTACCAATATGCTGATACCATTCAGGCACTGAAGACCAAAGATGCTCTGCCATCTGATCATAATTCTTCAAACTATTAAAAAACAAGAATGGATCCTGAGTCATAAATGGCAATACATAAAGCACTACAATCAAAACTACGACAATGCCTGCAAGCTTTATAGTTTTGTGCCATCCTTCTTCCCAATAATATATAAGCGCATAGGCAGGCAACCATAACAAGATACCATATCGAGATAGTAAACAAACAGCAATCGCAAATGAACGAAGGTAAATCGATTTTGAAAACAAACTATAAGCCAACAATAGGTAATAAGCAACGTCTAGTAGTTCAACAGAATGTGCGAAAATGGCAATATGAAACCTGATTATCAAATATATAGAAACAAATGGCAAAATAATTTTAAAAATATTCCACATTAACTCAAGAGTAATATCAGGAGTCTGATTTGTCTTCTTCAACACAATGGCTATCATGATTACAAATGCAATAAATGCTAAAACTCGGTAATCAATTTTCAATAATTCGGCTAGCGCAAATGGCAAAAATTGCATCGTTAAATAACCCGGTTGAAATGACCATCCTGGAAACTCTACCACTTGATAAGGAGATTCTCCTTGGACCAATCTTTTGGCCATAAATTGTAGAGTGGGTACTACATCAGACTGCATGGGATCCGCAGGATGATTGAAAAAGACAACGGATATCTTTGCAAAAACAAGTATAGCCAAAATCACAAAAATCCAGAAAAAATAGTTGGGTACTTCAGTTGGTCTTGTTTGGTTTATTTCTGCCCGTTTAAAACTATAAAAAACAGCCGCAACACTAGCCAAAATACCTCCTGAAACCCAAAAAATAGGCAGCAATAGATAATGTTCTTCATGGCGTCCCCATGTCAAAACCATTAATTCTAAGAAAATACCTAGCAAAACTAGAATAGCACTTACATTAATATCCTTTAGCGAAAATCCCATATTCGACCATAATTTGCGCCAAATATAGCAAAACTCTAGAACTTATTCTCCACTTCAGCAACTTCTAGCATAAAATAGTGCATATCTGTATTAACCATAAAGGATTTCATACGCTCGCTTCCCGGTCCAAACATAGCCAATTCTGTAAAATCAGATGAATGCTCCATACCACCAAAAGCTATAGAAGTATGATCTTGTTGATAAAGTGCATATTCTTTAAATGGTAACTTATATGAATTATAAACACCCTCTGATGCCTGCTCTTTATATTTGTTTATGATGAATGACAATTGATCTCCTTTCAGTTCATAACCTTGGTGCGACATGACCCTATCAGCAAGCGTCGATGCCAATCCTTCTCTATCGAAACCCATAAGAATCCAATCATTGGTATGTTTGTAAGTAAATAGTTTTTCAAAATTTTTATCTGCTTTATCACCATAATATAATCCTGGATTGGCATTGCCATGGTCGGATGTTATGACTACCAAGGTATTGCCATCTTTTTCAGCAAAATCAATGGCTACTTTTACAGCATCATCAAAAGCTACTTGATCATAAATCAATCCTGCGGCATCATTGGCATGTGCTGCCCAATCTACCTTGCCACCTTCTATTTGGAGACAAAAACCATCTTTGTGATCTTTCATAAGGTCGATAGCTTTTTGGGACATTTCTGCAAGTGAAGGGACTTTAGCAATAGCATCTACATCATTTAATCGGTCAAGTTCAAATGGCAATCCATCCTTATCAAAAATGCCTAGCACGGGTTTGGTATTTGTAGCTATCTTCATGTCATATGCTGACTGAACCACCGAATATCCTGCTGCCTTAAACTCATTATACATATTTCGTCCATCCTTACGATCAGCAAAATATTTACCTCCACCACCCATCATCACATCAAATCTAAGTGCTAGATACTTTTCGGCTATTTCGTTTTGGTCATTTCGCGACTTTGACGACACACAAAAACCAGCAGGAGTTGCGTGTGTAATGGGAACAGTGGTGACGCATCCTACCTTTTTACCTGCCTTTTTAAATTTTTGCCATAACGGCATATATTCTTCACCATTATCACCCATATTGAGACGTCCGTTTTTCACCCTAACGCCTCCGCCCCATGACGAACTAGCAGCCGCGCTGTCCGTAATCATCGAGTTGGCCGATGCCATATCCATCAATCCACGCGCAACACGCTGATTTCTGTATAGATCTATCCAGTTACTTCCTCTTCCTTCTTTGCGTTGTCTGAATAGGTCACCCATATTGAGCGTACCAGAACTCATACCGTCACTCACCATAAAAATGATGTTTTTCGCCTTCTTGCCTTTTCCTTGACCATTGACTATTGGTTTTGCAGTACTGCATCCTTGAAATGGTAAAATCAAGCTACCACCGGCAGCAACTAAGGCTGACTTTTGGAAAAAATCACGACGTTTCATAGGCAAAATATTTACTTTTACTTGGTTATACCTAAAGTAAATTGGATTTCAAAATAACACGATTTTTAAAGTCACATTTCTAATGCTATAAAATCGGTTATTTCCACAATCCAATTTCTTTCAAATATAAAATATGTTATGAATTGGGCAAAAGTAATTATTTCAACTTAATAGGCAACCATATCTATTATTAATTCTGTGTGAATGTTGTTATATTCATTTTAAAAATAAATCTCAAAACCAATTTTACCACCAACTTGACTCGGTCCTTCAGACACTAACCCATATGCATATGCGCTTGCATTTATACCAATCTTTTGTTTTATTAAGTGCTGATATTGTAGTTCAAGTCCTCCATTAAAATTTTTATTTCTATCATGAGTAAATTGAAGGAAAGTACTCGAAATACCTATAATTTTTTGGTTTGACGAAATAAAGTACATAAAACAAGGTACAATAAAAAGACTCGATGATTTGTGGCTATTAATCTTTATTTCCAATCCAAGAGAATAAATGTCCAAAAGACTAAATTCAACTGCTGGGCTTTTCGATGTATTATTTGGGCTTACCCATTGACTATTTAAATAATTGTCAATAGAATTAAATCTTTCCTCCCTATAACTATCTCCTTTATAATAACCTAGTTTTGCCTTAACTTTACTACCCAATCTATATCCATAAAAAATATCATAGGTGTAATCTGGTGCAACTCCATCGCCACCACCATAGCCAATATTACCGCCAAAAGAATGATTAGAATCTTGGCAAAATGCATCAGAAATAAAAAATACACTTACTATGATGTAAAATATTAGTCTCATTTGTTTTTATTTTTATTGATGAATGAAAAGTTGTAAGACATACCAGCCTCCAAGCCATAAAAAGATGGATTTGATTGATACTTCCCTCCAATAGTTAAATGAATTTGATCAGTAATCATATGTTTGTAACCTAATCCTACATTGATACCTGCAATATTTCTTGTCGTAAGAACCACGTAATAGCTTTCATAAGGATCAGGGTTGCCTTCCATATCGTACAAGAAATCTCCAAAAACAGATCGCTCTAGACTTCCACCACTGAAACCTAATTTAAAAAACATAAACCCTCGATCATTCATCGGTACATCTTTGGACAATGATAACTCAAATAATTTCAAATGTTCAAAATTCAATAGTACGTTTGGATCTATTTCTACAAAGGCAAGTTGAGATTTATCTAAGATTTCAGAAGCCTTTAAACCTCCAGAAGCTGAGCTGTAACTTAGATTCATCGCCATACGGTAACCAATATTTCTTGCTGCATTAAATCCAATGCCCGTTAAACGATAATTATCACTATTAAACAATAAGTTCGTAGTAATACCAATGCTGTTTTTGTGTTCTTGCGCATGTATGCTGACAAAAAACACTAAAAACAAAATAACAAACCAAATTCTATATATCATAATCATTCATTTTTATGTTTTAATAATAAATTTACAATTTAATCCTAAGCTATTAAAACTTTCTGCCATATCTCAAAGTCATTCCTGTCACCGCATCATCATAAGAAACAAAGCCAAATCTAATACCTAATAAATTCTTTGGATTTATAAAAAAAGTGTAGGAAAGTCCACCATTATAGTTATAATCATTTGATCTTCTCACATCAAGAAAATCGGGAATCGACTCAATTACCCTTACGCCATTATAAAATGTCCAACCTGATCCTAGTTCGATACTTATCTTATGTCCTTGAGTCCTGACTAGATTAAGATGAACTACCAAATTTATATCTGTTTGTCTTTCGAAAGTAAATGGTTTGCCTTTTTCGACACCTTGCTCAGACCCATGAGAATATACTATTTCTGATTCAAAACCAATCACATTATTTTGATCTCTAAAAATACCAAGCCCCACTTGATACCCTGGATTTTCATTAAAATAGATGTAACCTGCTCTCATAGAATAATACATTTTAGTCTCGAGTCTTACCACTTTTGTTGGAAGTGGCAACTTAAACAAATCTCCTTTTTTGTTTGAATTAAGTCTAGTTGCTAAACTTGTCAACCCAAGTATAGGCATATAAATATCCCTAGAAATCGCAGAACTATCTACATTTTTTTCGGTATCGTTTTCTTTAATGAAATCGCTTTTACCACTTTGAATATCATTGGATTCACTGCCTGTTGAAGAGTTTTGGTTAAGTTCATTTGATATCAACCGATTAGGTTTAATTGAAGAATCAAACGTTATTTCAGAGTTCTCATTATAAGTCCCATTTGTCTTTGCAGCACTATTTCCTTTCGTATTAATCTCCTTTGAACTAGAATCTAGTCCATTATTCACTGTAACAAACGGAGATGATTTCTTCTCTATATTACCTTCATTAAAATCCTGAATATCTGAGTTGTCACTAGTCTTTATTTCCCTTTTCTTTGATTTCCACTTGATACTGAATGGACTTTTTTCTGTAGCATTAGATGGATGGTTTTCTGCTACTTCCATTTCAGTTGCATTTGTTTTTTGATTAGCAGCCGTTGCTTCACTTTGATTTATTGGGGAAAATTGATTGGATTCTTTGGGTTTAAGATCATCAATTTGATTGATATTGTCTACTTTATCAATTACTTCATCTTGTGGTGACTTGCTATTTAATGATATAGATTCATTCGATATTAAACTCCTATCTTCTTTAATGAACAAACCAAATATCGTACCTATGAACACAAAAAAGAACACAAAAAACCACCATCTTCTTTTCCTTTTTGGCTGTAAATGGTCTAGCATTTCACTCATTTGCTTCCATGCTTCAGGGTTTACCTCTGACTTTTGTCCATTTAGTCTTGCTCTAAAATCCTTCATTTCTTAGATTTTGTGATTTTAAAAGTACGCTCCACCATCATCTTTAATGAAGTCCTTGCTTTGGTAAGCAACCACTTACTTGTATTTTGATTTATAGAAGTTAGTGATGCTATTTCTTTGTGACCATACCCTTCTATTTCAAATAAGGTAAAGACCAATCTTTCATTTTCTGGTAGTGCCTGAATCATTTTGGTGAGATCATCCACTTCCAATTGATTGAGCAAATCGTCCACGCCATCATTTTCTATTTGTTCATGGGCACTGTCTATCGCTACCAAAGTAACTTTGTTTTTTGTATTTGACCTTATATAATCTATCGCTACTCTTACCAAAATCGTCCTCGCCCAACCATCATAATTGGTACCAATCGCAAAAGATGATAAACTAGTGTATATCCTCAACATCCCAAGATTAAACACCCAATCACGCTCTGAGTTATCCTTCACATACAAAGCTATGATACTCGTCAGGGCTTGGTAAGTATAATCATACAAATCCTTCTGAGCAGACCGATTCTGCTTAGCCGATTCTTTTATGATATGGTCAATGGAGTGTTTCACTAATTACTAGACAATTTCAAAAAAATACAATTAAAACCTGACATTCGCCAAAATAAATATCAATTACATTATCGTTTGGACACATCACCAAAGTTGGTAAAATACGATTTATTTGTAAAAAAAATAAAATAGCCTAATTGGAAGCTAAGAATGTTTAGTTATAATCTATGAGAAATCAAATCATTATCAGCTAGTTTTTTTAAATGGTAAAAAAAACGATACGATTTGATACGCAAATATACGTTTATGATATACAAATCCTAGTAAACATTTTCTAGATAGAAAACTGATCTAATGCTAATTGTAAAATACAAAACTCCAAGATTATGCGTGAATATTCTCAATTTACAATTGGGACTATTTGATAAAAAATGATAGATAACATTGATTTGCGGTGAAAAAAGCGTATTTTTACCGCACAATTTGCGGTGGTAAGTATGTATATACACGAAAGAGAACATTGGACTAACTTTACATGGGATAATGATAAATTGTCTCCTATCTTATCTTCAGTAAGGTATCTTCAAGGACGATTGCTTGGTCGTATGGAAAGTTTAGGTTTCGAATTTATCGAAAAAGCGACTTTGGAATCTCTTATTTTGGACGTTGTCGATACGTCAAGAATTGAAGGAGAATTTTTAAATCCTGAATTGGTTCGTTCATCTATTGCTAGAAAAATGGGTATTGAAAATGCTGAATTTTTAAATACACCACGAAATATTGAAGGCATTGTAGATGTCATTTTAGATGCCACCCAAAATTTTGAACTACCACTCACAGAAACACGACTCCTTGGTTGGCACCACTCAATTTTCCAAAGTGGGTATAGTGGGTATCAGCAGATTGATGTGGCTAAATTTCGTTCGGGTGGTATGAAAGTAGTTTCAGGAAATTTTGGTAAAGAAAAAGTTCATTTTGAAGCCCCATCAGCAGATAGAGTATCACACGAAATGGAACAATTTTTAAATTGGTTAACCAATGAGAATAGTCTAGATTTAGTGCTAAAATCTATGATAGCACACTTTTGGTTTGTGACCATTCACCCATTTGATGATGGTAACGGTCGAATAGCAAGGGCTATTTTGGATATGATCTTAGCCAAAAGTGATAACAGTAAAATTCGATTTTACAGCTTATCAAATCAAATTTTTAAAGAACACAAACGTTATAATGACATTATAGAAAAAACACAGAAAGGAACACAAGATATTACCCTATATTTAGAATGGTTTTTGGGTTGCTTTGAAAGGGCTTTATTAGCTAGTGAGCAAAATTTGGAAATCATTTTGGATAAAGCCCACTTTTGGGATATACATAAATCAACCAATATTAATGATAGACAAAGACTTGTAGTCAATTATTTCTACGACAACTATACGAAAGAAGTTGGTTTTTTAAGAACGTCTGTCTATGCTAAACTTGCAAATTGCTCTACTGATACCGCATTGCGAGATTTACAAGATTTGGTTACAAAAGAAATGATTATAACAGAAGATAAAGGTAAGAAAACAAACTACTTAATCGTAAGTCCTAAAGGCTTAAGAGTTCCAAAAATTTCAAACATAAATCCACTAAATCAATAGCTACACTTACAAAATCAAAGTGGTTATTTCCACTTTGGGTCAATCAGAATAAATAAAAAACCTATACAAACACTACTTTCCTACCACCAAGAATTTTTCTTAGTCGAGCTTCTAGATGTTGTGGCCTTTACACCTAGCACACCCAAAAGTCCTCTCACCAATGTGGATGCAACTGTACGACCTACCTGTTTAGTAACTTGACTGTCCAATACTTTTTCAAAAGTCGATTTTTCTTGTCTAGTACTTGCACGTGGTGCTGGCACAGCCTTTTCTTGCTGTTCTATTAATTTCTTTTGAATCTCTTCAGATTGTGCTTCTTCTATTTTACAAGAGAGCATCTCATGAGCACTTTCACGATTGATAACCTCATCATACTTATGTTTGATGCGGCTTCGACCCATTATCTGATTAATCTCAGTAGGAGTCAATACATCCATTCTAGATTGCGGAGCCCTCAGATAACAATGCACCAATGGTGTAGGTACACCTTTTTCGTTTAAGGCAGCAATGATGGATTCTCCTATTCCTAGCTCCGTAAGCAATTGATCTACAGCATAGTAATCAGTCAAAGGATAATTTTCCGCAGTTAGTTTGATTGCCTTTCTATCCTTTGCAGTAAATGCTCTGAGGGCATGTTGCACCTTAAGACCTAATTGGCTCAAGACAGCATCAGGAACATCTGTTGGGTTTTGGGTAACAAAAAATATACCTACACCTTTTGATCTGATAAGCTTGATGATGGTTTCAATCTGATTGAGCAATGCTTTACTTGCTTCATTAAATATAAGGTGAGCTTCGTCTATAAAAATGACAAGCTTCGGTTGCTCCATATCTCCTTCTTCAGGAAATGTGGCATATATTTCAGCCAATATTTGTAACATAAAGGTAGAAAACAACTTGGGTTTGTCTTGAATATCTGTCACCCTTAAGATTGAAATGTATCCTCTACCTTCTTCATCTATTCTAGTGAGATCATCCACATCAAAGGATCGTTCACCAAAAAACAAATCACCTCCTTGTTGCTCTAGTTCTATGATTTTTCTCAGAATTGTGCCAACTGAAGCAGATGAAATTGCTCCATATTCTGCTTGAATCGCATCTTTACCCTCATTAGAGATGTAGTTTAATGCTTTTTTGATGTCATCTAGATCCAAAAGTGGTAGTTGATTGTCATCGCAAAACTTAAATATTAGCGAAACGACTCCAGCTTGGGTATCATTTAGTTCGAGAATTTTTGAAAATAATACAGGTCCAAACTCTGTCACTGTAGCCCTCAGCCTTGCTCCTGCATCATTTGACAAACTTAAAAATTCTACAGGACTCCCTGCAGCAACAAACGGCAAACCTATATTACGATGTCTTTCTTCTATTTTTTCATTGGTAGCCCCAGGTACGGCTACACCACTCAAATCACCTTTGATATCCATCACAAGAGATGGAACACCTTTGGCAGAGAGTTGCTCTATAATGATTTGTAAGGTTTTAGTTTTACCTGTACCAGTAGCTCCTGCAATCAGTCCGTGTCTGTTTAGTGTTTTCAGAGGCACTCTGATGAAGGTCTCTGTTAGAACTTCACCATCAATTTTAGGTGAACCCAAAATAATGGAATCTCCTTTGAATGTGTATGCCGCTGAAACCTCCGACTGAAACTTATCTTTTTTAGACATGATTTATTTTATAATTAAATTTATTATCAAATTTTATGAAGACGATAAATATCTTGATTCGTTTGGCTTAATGCTCACAAAGCGAATAACTTTTCCCTCTCAGGTCCTGTACTCACCATTGAAATTTTTGTTTGTAACAAAGATTCTAATTGATGTACATAACTTACTGCCTTTTCTGGTAATTGATCAAAAGCTGTAATATGGTCTAGACTTTCAAACCATCCAGGATATCCTACCAATTCAGGTACAATGTGTTTGTCTACAATATCAAAAGGTAATTCGTCAGTGACCATTCCATCATATTTGTAATTAGTAGCCACGCTGATTTCTTCAAAACTATCTAATACATCCAGTTTTGTAATGATCACTTGAGTGACGCCATTAAGCATGATGGTATATTTCAATTGTGGAATATCTATCCATCCGCAACGTCTTGGACGACCAGTAGTTGCACCAAACTCCATACCTACTTGTCTCAATTTTTCACCAGTCTCATCTAGAAGTTCCGTAGGAAAAGGTCCAGAACCCACTCTTGTACAGTATGCTTTTGCAATTCCTATCACATCTCTGATCTTGTTTGGCGCAATACCAAGTCCACTGCATACACCTGCACTAATGGTATTTGATGACGTAACAAATGGGTATGTACCAAAATCAATATCTAACATTGAGCCCTGAGCGCCTTCTGCCAATATTTTTTTACCATCCGTAAGTGCTTGGTTTACGTAATATTCGCTATTGACAAATTTAAGGCTTTTTATTTTTTCGATGCTTTCAAAAAACTTCTTTTCTTCCCCTTCTAAATCAAATTCTATTTCAGGATACAATTTGATCAATCCTAAATGTTTTTCTTTGATTGTCTGATATTTACTTTCAAAATCGCTTGCCGTAAGATCACCTACCCTCAAGCCATTTCTACCTGTTTTATCCATGTAAGCAGGTCCGATTCCTTTTAAAGTCGACCCAATTTTACTGACACCTTTTGATGCTTCTGATGCTGCGTCTAGATATCTATGGCTTGGCACGATGAGATGCGCTTTACGCGAAACGAGCAATCTTGATTGATAATCTATATCTGCTGCATCTAGTGCATTGAGCTCTTTGACCATTGTGATAGGGTCTAAAACTACACCATTTCCTATGACATTAGTGATGTCAGGTCTGAATATCCCCGAAGGAATGGTATGAAGGACGTATTTTTTACCATCTATTTTGATAGTGTGTCCAGCATTCGGTCCACCTTGGAACCTACAGACTAGATCATACTGCTCTGCTAGATAATCGACTATTTTTCCTTTTCCTTCATCTCCCCACTGAAGGCCTAATATAACATCAACTGCCATTGTACTTTTAATTACTGATTGGTTTTTAAAGGTCAAAATTAATTAAAACCTGACAACTTTTTCTCATAAATCACATAAATACTCTGATAATTTTCTAAATATTTAAAAAAATGTAAAATATGACCAAACTCATGCAAAAAGAACCTTTAATCTTTTCGGACTATTATTTAAAAACTTTTACCTTCGCACATCGTTTCTAAACTCAACCAAATAATACAATCCATGTCAAACCAAACACTGACAAATTTTGCCAAAAGACACATTGGTATTTCATCATCTGAACTTGTAGAAATGCTCAATGTAATTGGTGTTTCTTCCCTCGATCAACTCATAGATGAGACAGTTCCCGCAGGTATACGCATGTCTAAGGAACTAAATCTTCCAGAAGCACTGACAGAAAATGAATACCTGACTATGCTGAGAAGCATTGCATCAAAAAATAAAATCTTTAAAACTTATATTGGTCAAGGATATTATGGCACCATCACACCGACGGTGATCCTAAGAAATATCTTCCAAAATCCAGGTTGGTACACACAATACACACCATACCAAGCAGAAATTGCACAAGGAAGATTAGAAGCTTTACTCAATTTCCAGACTATGGTTTCTGATCTTACTGGACTTCCGATAGCTAGTGCATCACTTCTCGATGAAGCAACTGCCGCAGCGGAAGCTATGGCTATGTGCGAAGGTCTTAGAAATAAAAAAAGGAAAAACAATCCTGCTACGAAGTTTTTTGTAGACCAACATGTGTACAAACAAACCCTTGATGTATTGATCACAAGAGCTACACCATTATTTATAGATGTTGTGGTGGGAGATTGGAAAACTTTTGACTTTTCAGAAGATTATATTGGCGTCATGATTCAGTATCCTAATGCTGAAGGTCAAATAGAAGATTTCAGATCATTCACAAGTACATGTAATGAAAAAGAAATTCAAGTAGTGGTCGCGAGTGATTTGCTGAGCTTAGCACTACTTACACCTCCAGGAGAATGGGGCGCTGATGTTGTAGTAGGTAACTCCCAAAGATTAGGCGTACCAAAAGGATATGGTGGACCACATGCTGCTTTTTTTGCTACCAAAGAAGATAACAAACGTGTCATCCCAGGTAGAATCATAGGTATGTCCATCGATGTGAATGGTGAGCCAGCACTCAGAATGGCGCTTCAGACTAGAGAACAACACATCAGAAGAGAAAAAGCAACATCAAATATCTGTACAGCCCAAGCTTTATTAGCTGTAATGGCAGGTATGTATGCAGTCTATCATGGACCAGAAGGTGTCAAAGAAATAGCATCGACTATCCACAACTTTACCAATCATCTAGCTGAAAATTTAAAGAACGCCCATTATAATGTGGTCAATTCAGCATACTTTGATACCGTAACCATAGAAACAGACCAAGATACCCTTTTAAAAATAAAGGCTAAATCAGAAGAAGTAGGTATTAATTTTTATTACCCTACACGTCACAAAGTAAGTATTTCACTAGATGAGACAACGACTTTAGCAGATGTGAAAGCCATTATTTCCCTTTTCGGTAAGGTAAATGATTCAGGCCACGCATTTGAAGCAGCTAGCGAATCACAAGTTTTGGGTGGCATGGAAAGAAGTTCAGCCATACTTACACATCCTGTATTCTCGTCTTACCATACAGAAAGTAAGATGATGAGATATATCAAAAGTCTAGAGAACAAAGATTTATCTTTGGTACACTCGATGATTTCACTTGGATCGTGTACCATGAAACTCAATGCTGCATCAGAAATGATACCAGTTACTTGGCCTGAGTTTTCATCATTACATCCATTTGTCCCTGTAGACCAGACAGAAGGATATCAGCAGATATTTACCGAATTAGAAGCATACCTAGCAGAAATAACAGGATTTGAAGCATGTTCTTTACAACCTAATTCTGGAGCCCAAGGTGAATACGCAGGTTTATTGACCATAAAAGCTTACCATGAAGATAGAAATGAAGGCCATCGTAACATTGCTTTGATACCATCATCTGCACACGGTACCAATCCAGCAAGTGCCGTCATGTGTGGTATGGAAGTGGTAGTCGTAGCATGTGACGAAAAAGGTAATGTGGACATGGATGATCTCAAAGCAAAAACTGAGCAACACAAAGCCAACCTTGCTGCGCTGATGATCACCTATCCAAGTACACATGGTGTTTTCGAAACGTCGATCAAAGAAATATGTACTTTAATTCATGACAATGGTGGTCTAGTGTATATGGATGGTGCCAATATGAATGCCCAAGTAGGATTGACAAGTCCTGGCATTATTGGTGCGGATGTATGTCACCTAAACCTCCACAAAACATTTGCGATACCTCACGGTGGTGGTGGTCCAGGTATGGGTCCTATCTGTGTGAATAACAAGTTAGCACCATTTTTACCAGGTCATGCAGTGATACCAACTGGTGGTAGCAAAGCCACACATGCTGTTTCTTCAGCGCCGTGGGGTAGTGCAAGCATACTCTTGATTTCTTATGGTTACATCAGAATGCTTGGTGCAAAAGGTGTAAAAGATGCCACTAAATACGCTATTCTCAATGCCAATTATATTAAAGCCAGACTAGAAGGAGCCTACCCTATCCTATATTCAGGAGCTATGGGTAGAGCAGCACATGAGATGATCGTAGACCTTAGACAATTCAAAGCAGCAGGTGTCAGCGCAGAAGATGTAGCCAAAAGGTTGATGGATTATGGATTTCATGCGCCTACTTTATCATTCCCTGTAGCAGGCACCATCATGATAGAGCCGACAGAAAGCGAAGACAAAGACGAATTGGATAGATTCTGTGATGCCCTATTATCTATCAGAAAAGAAATAGACGAAGTAGCAGATGGTACCATGGACCAACATTCTAATGTACTCACCAATGCACCACATACAGCACGTATGGTCACCAACGATGCTTGGACATTTACTTATTCAAGAGAAAAAGCAGCTTATCCACTACCATATCTAAGACATGGCCATAAGTTTTGGCCAAGTGTTGCAAGAGTAGATAGTGCATTCGGAGATAGAAACCTGATATGTATCTGTCCACCTATTGAAAGTTATATGGAGAAATAAAGTTGAACCTTATAAAGCAAATATTAAAAGAGCCACTTCTGATTACAGGAGTGGCTCTTTTTATTTTTCCAAAAGTTGGTTTAGCTAATCTATCTTTTTATAGTGATGGTTTTGGTCTTCATCCAAAATGATTTTTAAACTTCCGAATATACTGTTTTCTACAGGAGCAGTGAAAGATGCAACCCCTAACTCATATGTATATTTCAACTCCAAAACTTGGTTATTTAATTGGTATCTCCCTTTACCAAAATAACCACTTTCAAATGTGAAATCACTATTTAAGATTAATGTGTCAGCTTTATAAGGTATTTCAACAAAATGACGCGCATATCCATAATTACAATTAATGTAAGTACCTACAACATCATCATTGCTTATGGGATTACAACTACCCATAAAAAGCATTAATAAAAAAACATATAATATTCTATTCGTCTTCATTTTGCATTTAATGGTGTTGTATTCTTCGAATGCAACATAAAAAAAAAGGGACAATCTTGCGATTATCCCTTTTCTATATCTAAATTCTCTTAAGAATTATTTCTTTTTCTTACCTGTTGCTCCAGCAGCAGCTTTTGCTTCAGCAGCAGCGGCAGCTTTCAATGCTCTTGGTATTTCGATAAGTGCTACTGGTGTTGCAGCGTTATTAAGGATTTCTACGCCCGCAGGAACGATTACCTCTCTAACTCTTAATGCTTGACCAAGCTCTAATTTAGAAATATCAGCTTTCAACTCATCTACCAATTTCTCAGGAGTTGTTTTGATTTTGATTTTTCTTAATTGTTGAATCAATTTACCACCTACTTTTACACCTGGAGATACTCCTTTGAATCTTAATGGAACCTCTACTTTGATTGGTGTATTGTCGATTAGTCTTAGAAAATCAATGTGAAGTAACTTGTCACTTACTGGGTGAAATTGTGCAGACTTAAGAATTGCTTTGTAAGCTTTGCCATCAATAGACAAATCAGCAATTTTAAAATCTGGTGTATATATAAGATGTTTCACAGATGCAGGTGTTACTGTGAAGTGAACTACATCACCACCACCATACAAAACAGCTGGAACATTACCATTATTTCTATCTATTCTTGTGCCTTTTTTACCAAGCTCAGACCTTGTATTTCCTTGAATTTCTATCGATACCATATCTAAAAAACTATGCGTTAATTATAAAGAGCCGCAAAGATACTATTTGTTTGCATTTCTAGTAATATTTTTATAAATTATTTTTACAACTTGTCAGATAATTATCCCAGACTCAATCAATTATATGCCTTTATCCACAAAAAGTGCGGCTATTGATTTGTATTCATGGGTATTTCTGATAGCTCTAGCAAAAAGTTTTGCACAAGACAAGACCTTAATTTTGTCAGATTGCCCTCTTAATGGGATACTATCCGTCACTATGACTTCTGTGATTTTTGAATTGTTGATATTATCATATGCTGCACCTGAAAGTACTGGATGGGTAAGTATCGCCTTTACACTTTTCGCCCCTTTTTCGATGAGGGCATCCGCTGCTTTGCACAAGGTACCTGCTGTATCTATGATGTCATCTATTAATATAATATCCCTACCCTGCACATCACCTATGACCGTAATACTTGCGACCTCATTGGCCACACGTCTTTCTTTATCACAAATGACAAGGTCTCTTTCAAAATACTTGGCGTATGATCTTGCTCTTTTTACACCACCTACATCTGGAGATGCAAAGGTGACATTGCTCAAGTCCATCTTTGCCAAAAATGGTATAAAGATGGCTTCACTTTTTAAGTGATCTACCGGAATATCAAAAAATCCTTGAATTTGCTCTGCGTGTAGATCCATCGTCATGATACGATTTACGCCTGATGCTTGTAATATATTTGCCACAAGTTTGGCTGAAATCGGTACCCTAGGCTTATCTTTTCTATCTTGTCGTGCGTACCCGAAGTAAGGTATGACAGCAGTGATATATCCTGCAGATGCTCTTTTGGCTGAATCTATTAATAGTAGCAACTCCATGATATTGTCAGCAGGACCAAAGGTAGACGCTATAAAAAAGGTGTACGTACCTCTTACAGACTCGTTAATGACAACTTGCATCTCTCCGTCTGCAAATGTGTTTACGGTTACATCTCCTAGTGGATAACCATAATAATCGGAGATACGCTCAGCAAGGTACCTTGATTTGGTGGCTGAGAATAATTTGACGTCAGGCATAATTATACTTTGTTGGATTTGACTGCAAACATAATGCTTTTATAATCAACCTTAAATGCTTTTGGTAATTTATTTATCCTTAGAGTAAATTTTGTTCCTAAAGTCTGATATTTTAATTATCACATTTTCAAAGAATTAAAATTCCAAACTTACCTAAATTAATCATTTTGAATAGAAGTCAGGTCCAGATATTAACTATTATAAAAGCAATGAAAATTTATCTATACTCCGATTGCGCTATAATTATAGAAATAAAATAATCTTAATCAATCATTTTACTTACTTTTGATTCTAAAATTTTAAATCTCCATTCAAATGAAATTAGTCATCCGTTGTAGCGTTGTTTTTATTTTGATTTTGAATTTTGTCTTTATTCTTTCAGGGCAAAGTAATATTCGGTGGGCAAAAGAAGGAAATAGCTATTTTCAAATGGCGGAAGGTGAATTGATGCAATATACACTTCCTGATAATACAAAGTCTGTATTTGTAGCCAAAGCAATGTTGACCCCAAAAGGTGCAAGCGAAAGTTTACGTATCCGAAATTATGCTTTTTCTAATGATCAAAACCTGATGTTGATTTTCACCAATACACAGAAAGTATGGCGTTTAGATACCCGAGGAGATTATTGGGTATTAAATCTAAAGACCAAAGATTTAAAAAAATTGGGTGCTTCTTTACCTGCATCAACCTTAATGTTTGCCAAGTTTTCACCAGATAATAGTAAAGTTGCTTATGTGAGCGATTATAATCTTTATGTAGAAGATCTCAGCAACAACATGATTACAGCCTTGACTACCAATGGAAATCGCAAACTCATCAATGGCACTTTTGACTGGGTATATGAAGAAGAATTTGCTTGTAGAGACGGATTTCAGTGGAGTCCAGATAGCAAGCAGATATCGTTTTGGAATACGGATGCCAATCAAATTCGGGATTTTTATATGATCAACAATACGGATTCCATATATTCACAAATTATCCCCGTAGAATACCCAAAGATAGGATATCCACCATCGCCTGTTAAAATTGGTGTCATCGACTTAGTGACCAAAAAAACCGTTTGGCTAAATATACCTGGTGTGCCCAATCAAAACTATCTACCTCGGATGGAATGGCTGAGTGCAAATGAAGTTTTTGTCCAACAACTAAACCGTCATCAAAACGAGACTAAAATATTTTCATGCAATCCTACCAGTGGGCAAGCCCAATTGGTTTATACAGAAAAAGATGACGCTTGGATAGATGTCTATACACCTTGGGAAGATGTTTATGCTTTAGATTTTAGACATAAATTTACTTTTGTGGATGGTGGCAAAGCATTTTTATGGATGACTGAAAAAGATGGCTGGCGTCATATGTATAGGATTCCAACCCATAAAAACAATGGCAAAGAAGTATGCATTACCAAAGGAGATTATGATGTAATGGATACTAGATGGATAAATGAAAAATCCAATGCTGTGTATTTTCTTGCATCTCCCAAAAATGCTACCCAAAAATATTTGTACAAAACAACCTTGGACGGAAATGGAAAACTAGAAATGATCTCTCCCACAGAGCAAGAAGGCACACACGATTATAGTATTTCTGCGGATGGCAAATATGCACGACATAGCTTTTCAAATAGTTTTACACGTCCTTTGACAGAATGGTTAGATATGACTACCTATAAAGCAATCACTGAAAGTAAAAGCATAAAGGCCAGACTAGGAGAGGCGCAAAAAGAAAAAACGGTAGAATTCTTTAAAGTAAATACTTCTGAAGGCATAGAAATGGATGGCTGGATGGTAAAGCCAAATAACTTTGATCCATCAAAAAAATACCCCGTTGTTTTTTATGTTTACACAGAACCATGGGGAGCCGAGGTACACGATGCCTATGGTGTGGCAGATAATGGTTTATATAGTGGCAGCATGCGTGAAGATGGCTATATTTATATATGTATTGACAATAGAGGCACACCTGCTCCGAAAGGAAGGTCATGGCGAAAGAGTATCTATCGCAAAGTCGGAGTGATTAATATCCGAGATCAGGCACTAGCTGCCAAAGAAATTTTGAAGTGGCCTTATGTGGACCAAGAGCGAATAGCGGTATGGGGCTGGAGTGGCGGTGGCACCGCTACACTAAATCTTATGTTTCAACATCCCGAAATATACAAAACAGGTATAGCTGTGGCTGCCGTAGCCAATCAACTGACGTATGATAACATATATCAAGAGCGATATATGGGTCTGCCAGAAGAAAGTATGGCTGATATCGTCGCCGGATCGCCTATCACACATGCCAAAAATCTACAAGGCAATTTACTATATATCCATGGTACTAGTGATGACAACGTACATTACGCCAATGCAGAAATGCTCGTCAATGAACTAATCAAATACAATAAACAATTCCAATTTATGCCCTATCCCAATAGGAGTCATGGCATATCAGAAGGCGAAGGCACATTCGAGCATCTATCGACATTATATACTAATTATTTGAAGACGCATTGTCCTCCGGGTGGAAGATAGATGATGGAAGCGGTATTGATTCATATTTTTTTAAAGATGGATTATGATTTTAGCAAAAGGACTTATGACTTGTATATTTATAAAATATTGAAATTCAGTAAAATATTTAATATATTGAGCCATAATTAATATGGCAATTAAAGATAATGACAAATACCTTCTTCCCAAAACTTAGGAATCTTACTTGTTTATGTATGCTCCATTTGTGCTTTACTTTAAGTATTGTCTATGGGCAATCTGGAACAGGGTTTGAATATAATATTCAATATAATAATACAATAGGTTCAAGTACAAATGGATTTCAATTAACTAATAATTTCACCGTAGAAATGTGGATAAAGATTAATAGTAATCAGGCTGTGTGGAGTAATATTTTTCAACTGGCGGGCACGAATTTGAATGGAAATTCACAAAGTGGCATAAGGTTATTCCAATATCCTGGAGATACTAGATTGCATTTCAGATTAGCAACTACTACTGACTGGAATGAAGGCTGTGATTTTATAAATAATCCCTTACCTTTGGGCGTGTGGACACATATTGCTATTGTTTTAAATAATAATACCTTATTTCTATATCAAAATGGGGCGCTACAAAGTTCTTGCCCTATTTCTTCAATGGTCTTAAGCCAGATAGTAAATTTTTATGCATCAGGTATTGATGGGATGCCAGCAACTAATGCAACACTTAATGAACTTCGATTATGGAATGTAGCCCGTAGTCAAACACAGATTATTAGCACTATGATGTGTCAAACTCCATCTCAAACCAATCTTGTTTTTTATTATGGAGGTCCAATACTTAATCCAGGCATTTCCACAACCATAACGGTAGGAAGTCAGACGACTTGTTTTGGTACACCTGTGACATTCACTGCAACACCCACAAATGGTGGCACAAACCCAGTTTATCAGTGGAAAAAAAACAATCTAAATGTAGGTACAAATTCAAATACATATTCCACGTCAAATATTGGTAACAATGATGAGATAAAATGTGTATTAACCAATCCAATATTATGTGGAGGAAGTGCTACGAGCAATAGTATTATTATGAACATCGCAAATACCTGGACAGGTGCTGTTTCTCAACAATGGACTAACCCGGCAAACTGGTCATGCAATTCAATACCTACGGGAAATGTAAACATTATTATCCCACCAACAACAAATCAACCTATCATTACAAATTAATGGATAATTGTAAATAAGTTGGTCTTTATTTGGAGTAGAAAATCCCTATATATTTTAAGATCTTATATATTCATCAGTTTCGGCATTCTGTTAAATAATGGAAACATTTTAACTCATTAAAAATCCTTAATTTCTGATAGCTTAGTTTTAGATTTTTACTATCTGGGTTAGTTACACATATAAAAATTGCTTTATAACTTCATAATAGCTAAGTAATTTTAAACATATACTAATTAAATTACGCTAAAACATACAAAAAGCTTACTTTTACATAAACAAAACAAATTCTAAAATGGCAACAAACGTTCATGACGACTATTTGATCTGTAGAGAATACCAAGAACAGATCGACAAAAAATCTTCGGAGTATCCTGGATTTATAACTTTTAGGCACGACAATGGCAACCATTATTTTGCATGGGTAGATGGCGATAAAATAATTATGCGCAGTGAAGCATATCCCGATGCCGACAAAATGGAGCGAGGTATTAAAGCCGTTATTAAAAACCGAGATATCTACGAAAGGTATTCAACAGAAGAATCTCACGGGGCGCACTTCCTAATATTATGGGGAGGCGGAGAACATCAACAGCACACAGGTAACATGGAAAGCCATAATGAAATTGGCCGCTCATGCCCTCAAAAAAGTGCCGATGACCTAAAAGCTTTATTAGCAGGATACAATAGCGATTTAGCAAACCAAATCAAATTCAGCGGACTAGCTGCTTTGGCAGCAACTACGGTTACACACCCAGCTGCAACAGCAATGGCCGAAACATCATCAACTTCTAATACTGATAGCGACACTGGTGGTATGGGATGGCTTAAGTGGCTGATTCCTTTGGTACTTATTGGTGGTCTAGCTTGGTGGATGATGAGCACAAAAGGTTGTAGTAAACCTGAAGCAGTTGCTCCGATCCTAGACACTGTTGCAGTAAATACAACGATGGACCTTCCTAAGATTACTGTAGACAGTGTAACAGGTTATGTAACGTATGATCTTGGCGCAACAGGTGATGTAGATCTTCCTAATGGAACTAAAATCTTAGGTGCTGCTGCCAATGGTTTTGAGAGAACATTGTTAAACTTCATAACAACAGGTTCAATAGACACTGTAGATAAAACCAAAAACTGGTTTACGCTCCATGATGTTCAATTCAAAACGGGTACAGATGAGTATGCAACCGAAAAAGCTATGGTACAACTTACCAATGTAGCTTCAGTGCTGAAAGCATTTCCTAATGTGGTATTGAAACTTGGAGGCTATACTGATGTACGTGGTGATGATACTTCGAATATGAAACTTAGCCAAAAAAGAGCAGATATAGTGATGAAAGACTTGATAAAGCTTGGTGCAAAACCATCGCAAATCAAAGAAGCCGTAGGCTATGGCGAAGAATTCGCAACGGCTACAGAAGGTGATGTTGAGGGAATGGCACGAGATCGTAAGACAGCTGCTAAAGTAGCTTCTATGTAATATAAAAATTGAATTAAAATATCAGGGCCCATCGGTAATTTATCGATGGGCTTTTTTTTTTTGAGATAACAAGTGTAACAACTGTTGAATCAAGTAACGTCAACACCGAATCAAGTTCAACAAGTCTCGTATTACAATCAGATTAAATGGCTTCGTTTTAAAAAATGTTGAACATTTTAATGATATCTTTTATCTTTGTTCCGAACAGATGTATGATATACTACCTTAAAAGTAGGGTAAAGGCAACCATAATCATTCTTCGGACTTACAGCTATCACCACTGAGCAATAGTACCTTTACTCTGAGCCTGGTAACCATACCGAACATAAAAATGCTGTCATTCTTCCAGATTGGTGTAGCAAGAGGCAGACATACATCAGCGATGATGGCCCGATTATTTGTGCTTATATTGTATTGTTGAAAAATAAGGTGCATTGAACATGCAGATATGGCCTAAAAAGTTATATTTGTAGTGGTAAGGTGTGAATGAATGATAAAAAAATGCCCTACATGTATAGAATAACCAGAAATAGCGAAATAAAATATATTTTTGTTTCGCAAATAAGTAAGTTATAGCCAAGCAAAAAACAAAAATGACCTTTATTAAAATCAACCCATATGAAGAAAAATTTCTTACCATTATTAATGGCGAAAGTTCATTAGAAAAATTTGAAAATTGGCTTTATAAAAATGAAATGATGCTAAAAAGTCAAATGCCAAATGAGATTTACAATGAACTTTTACTGTTGAACTATAAATCAAAAGAATCAAAATATGATTTAGCCAAAACATTAGATATTGACTATGAAAGACTTGAACTATACGAAATTCAACAATTGTTAAAGAACGAACTTGAAAAAGAACCGATTCTCAAAAGTGTAAACTATGAAATTGATGTTTATGAATTAGCTTTCATTTCATTTGATTTTGAGATAGGAAATTTGAAATTCAGAATGCATAACCCATTCAAAATGGATAAATTTCCAAAACTAACTGATACAGAAAGAGAAAATAGACTTTTGGAGAACTTCGGTAGCTGCAAACAATTTTTAATATCTTTAATTGATTCAATTGGCACAGATAATTTCCGAGTTTATAATTACAAGAAACACGAACAATATGACAATATGACTGCAACTAAAATAATGCAAACAAAAGAAAATGAGTATAAAATTTTAATTAATAGACATTATGGTTATATCAATAAAGAGTATATCAAACAGAAAATGAAGAATGCCTGGCTATAACAAGCGTTTGGATGCCAGTGGCGATAAAAAAGTAACTCGTATTAAATATTTTAGATAATTTTGTAGCATGGAACATCGTATAAACATTAGTGAAATCGCCACCGTCACCAAGCGCTGCGACGTTGTTTGTTATTTTGAAAAACGTAAATTGTCAAAAAAATGGAAGTTCATATAAAAGAATATTTAAAAGCTGATAGAATTGGTTGCATAAACGCTTTTAAGAGTAATGTCCCTAAATATTTTACATATGAAGAAATACTAGACTTTGAAGCCTTTTTAACAAGACTTGAAAGTGACAAAAATAATACTCAATTTTATGTAATCAATTATGGAAATAAAATAATTGGTTGTGGTGGTTTTGGGGATAAAGACAACAATGGAATCATTTCATTGGCATGGGGATTAGTTCATCAAGATTTTCATAAAATGGGTTATGGCGCAATGCTTTTAAAATATAGAATTGAACAAATAAAATTGCTTAAACCAGTGTGTCCTGTAATCATTGATACTACGCAATATTCATTCGGTTTCTTTGAAAAGTATGGATTCAAAGTTGTAAAAATAACAAACGATTATTACGAAGTAGGCATGCACATATATGACATGACTTTAGAAATTTAAATAATAATCAATCATCTATCAAATTATCTGTTTATAAACATTAATATAACTGAAAAATGAATAAAGAAAATAATTATTTAGAAATAAATCGACAATCTTGGAATAATAGAACTGAAACACACTTAAATTCAGCATTTTATGACCTAGATAATTTCATTAAAGGAAAAAATTCATTGAATAGTATTGAATTAGAATTACTTGGGGATTTAAGTGGTAAAACAATTTTACATCTGCAATGTCATTTTGGACAAGACACAATTTCTTTAAGTCGGCTCGGGGCAAGTGTTACTGGTATTGACTTATCAGACAAAGCAATAGAAAGTGCCATAAAAATAGCAAATGAAACCAATGCGAATGCGACATTTATTTGTTGCGATATATATGATTTGCCAAATCATTTAGACAAACAATTCGACATTGTATTTACAAGTTATGGTACCATTGGTTGGTTGCCAGATATGGACAAATGGGCAAAAGTTGTATCTCAATTTCTCAAACCAAATGGACAATTTGTGTTTGTAGAATTCCATCCAGTAGTTTGGATGTTTGATGACAATTTTGAGAAAATATTCTACAAATATTTTAATTCAGGTGCTATAATTGAGTCAGAAAGTGGAACGTATGCAGACAAAAATGCAGATATCTCAAGCGAATATGTAATGTGGAATCACGGTTTGAGTGAAGTATTAAATAGTTTGATAAAAAATGGGCTTGAAATCAACCAGCTCAACGAATACGACTATTCACCATACAATTGTTTTAATAAAACTATCGAATTTGAACCAAAAAAATACAGAATTGAACATTTGGAAGACAAAATTCCAATGGTTTATTCAATTATTGCGAAAAAGAAAAACAACAGTTAACAGCAGTCACAAGAAATTGCTAGGCTTGGTTTTTGTCAGAAAACATTTTGCTCAACCAAAGCTTTGGATATATTTGTAATTGACAGTGAATGATGTATGCAACTTCTTGTAGCTGCGAAACGTTAGTGGTCATTAAAATGAACGAAGTAAGTTCAAATAGAATAAAATTTTATGAATTCCTGAATGGTGACATTGACAAGGGACAACTCGAAAATTGGGTTTATGAAACGAAACAGCTTGAAAAGGAATTTCCAGAAGACCATTATTTGGACCTTATTTCTTTTTCTTTCAAACAGGGAGATTTAAAAGCTTATGTATCAAGTTTAGTTGATAAGTTTTTTAACTGGCAAGAATATGAGAAATGGCGAACTATTAAGCTTTTAAGAGAAATTTTAAATGATGAAATTGAAACGGTTTTAGCAACACGGCAATTAAGACAACTCTATCTCGAACAAGAAGAACGGATAAAATGGCCATTGATTTCAATTAGATTAGGAGTTGGGTTTGAAAGTGTTTTAGATGAATGTCCAGTTGAGTCGGAGTATGGTAATTGGAACAAAGACGCCTTAAAGTTGCAACTTGCGCCGATTGCTAGGTATAAAAAAGAAATTCTTGAAACAGCAAAAAAGGAACTTTCAGAAATAACAAATACCAAATTGAAATCTATTGATATGGGGCAAATTGTTAGCAATAAGCATATGCATCAGTTGTTTTGGGAGAAACTTAGGTTTCCGAAATTCTACGGAGAAAATTGGGATGCTTTATGGGATGCTATAACTGGTTTAGTTGAAATGCCTAAAAAGTTAGAGCTTTATAATTGGAATAAATTTGAAAAAGAGTTTCCTGATGATGCTGAAACATTACAAACTATAGTTTCAGATTTTAACAATGAAAATAATGGAAAAGAAATAGAAATAAAAGCTGGTAACAGCGGCTATAATGATAGTTTGGCTATCGCCAAAACCATCACATAGCCTGACCGTTATATAGGTTGAGAAAAATCACAAAAAACACTTGACAATTATACCAAATATTGGTATCTTTGTAAAAAAATGTAGAAATGTCAAAGAACACATCAGTAACTTTAGGGGATCATTTTGAACAAATCATTGAAAAAAGTATAGAATCTGGTCGGTATTCTTCTGCAAGTGAAGTAATTAGAGAAGGACTAAGACTTGTCGATGAAAGGGAACAGAAAATTAAAATTCTTAGGGATGCAATAGAAGCGGGAGAAAAAAGTGGTTATGTGAAAAATTTTGACCCAGTAAAACACTTAGAAAAACTTAATCAAAGTTACGAAAAATGAAGCTTAAGTTTGAAATAAGCGAATTAGCATTAGAAGATTTAGATAATATATGGGAATTTACGGTTGAACAGTGGTCTAAAGAACAAGCGAACATATATTACAATGAGATATTTTCAGCAATAGGGAAAATTTGTGAAAACTCGGATATTGGTAAACCTATCGACGAAATTAAAAAAGGACACAGGAGAACTAATGTGATATCTCATATGATTATCTACAAAGTAAAAGGAACAACAATTTATATAGACAGAATATTGCATCAAAAAATGGATATCGAAAAACATTTGAATGAATAAATCACCCTACACACAATGCACTGGACGTTATCGACAAGTAAGAATCAAATAGAGAATTTAATTGATGGCTAAACGGCAATACAAAATATTCGTAAATCAATTAACTGAAAATGGGGCTTTCAAATACCCTTGGGTAAAACAAGAATTGGGAGAAGGTGAATTTACTTCCAGTTTTCATACGTGCTATTTTAATGAAAAAACATTTGTCAAGATAAAGGGAAGTGGACCCAAAAGAGGAAATTATAGATGCGAGGAAAATGGAGAAGAATATCGAATATCAAAATATTGATTTAGGATTCTAGGACAAACATCAAATAAATGGAAATTATGTTGAGCAAAAAGAGAAAAGTATAATTCAAAATATAAATGGAATTAGCAAAGCTAAGTATAGCACCAAGGGCGGGTAAACGAAGTTTCGAGTATTTGGAAGAAATGTCTGGATTCGAACTGTCGGAGAATTTCGTGAAGTTCATGACCAAATACGCTGGCTTATCCGTTAATGAACGATTCTATAATGATATAAATAATATCAAATGGGAATTACAATCTTTTGAAAATATTCTAACTTCAGCTAAGCTAGCTAAAGAATTTAAAGAAAATGGATGGGGACTCAAACTACCCTTTGCTTTTGATCCTGGTGGATGGCATTATTGCATAAGTTACGAAGAAGCCACTTCTATGAAAATTTTAGTTAATAGATGGACGGATCATTTACCCGAAGACCAATTTATTGTAATTGCCAATTCTTTTGAAGATTTCATAAATGGACTTTATATTGGAGAGTAAGTAGTAAACAACCAGTCGATAACAAGTGATATGAGATCAGACTTGCTATCACTGCGTCCGTCGCCATTACTAACCACAAGCAAAAACAACAAACAATGCATTAAAATCGAAAATTTTAATCATCCTAATAAATTATAAGGAATAATGAAATTCACATAATCGATTAGACTACCTCACCACCCTTACCCAATACCATCTCCCCACAAAAATTTTCACAACTATATCATCTCTAACTTATACAAAAAAAGTATCTTTGCTTATTATATAGAAAACTGAATAGATGACCTTAGATCAATATATAGCCAATATAAATAAACGCTACCAGCTAGGCAATGCTACCGAGCATACTTTCCGTGGTGATCTCCAGCAATTGATAGAAAGTTTAGTGCCTACCATCAGAGCGACCAACGAACCAAAAAGACAATCTTGTGGTGCGCCAGACTATATCCTGACGAATAAAGAAATCCCCGTAGGTTTTATAGAAGCTAAAGATATTGGCGACAAAGACATGGAAGGGGCAAAAAAGACTGGAAACAAAGAACAGTTTGACCGTTATAAAGCTTCACTTAACAATTTAATCTTTACAGACTATCTTGACTTTCATTTGTACCGTGATGGTCAATTTGTAAGGAAAATTGCCATCGGAGAAGTGGTCCAAAATCCTTCAGGTAAGCCTGGAGCGGCATATATAAAACCACTGCCAGAAAATTTCACATCATTTGAGTTGTTTATCAAAGATTTTAGTTCCCATATAGGACTCACAATCAAAAGCTCAAAGAAACTCGCCACTATGATGGCTGCCAAAGCTCGATTGCTATCAGATGTCATAGAGAAAGCCCTGACTAGTGACGAACAAAATAGTGAAAACAGCACCCTTAAAGACCAAATGGATGCTTTTAAGCTTATATTGATTCATGATATTACGGCAGAAGGATTTGCTGATGTTTATGCTCAGACCATTACCTATGGTATGTTTGCAGCACGTCTGCATGATCCTACATTAGCTACGTTTAGTAGGCAAGAAGCATTTGAATTGATACCCAAATCCAATCCTTTTTTAAAAAAGTTGTTTGGTTATATCGCGGGCTTAGACCTTGATGAAAGAATAAAATGGATCGTAGATGATTTGGTCCAGATATTCTTAGCCTGCAATGTAGAAGAAATGCTAAAAAACTACGGATCAAATACAAAGATGGAAGATCCCATTATTCACTTTTATGAAGACTTTCTGAGTGAGTACGATCCGAAATTGCGAAAAGCTCGTGGTGTATGGTACACGCCTGCGCCTGTAGTCAATTTTATAGTCCGTGCTGTGGATGATATTCTAAAAACTGAATTTGATTTGCCGCAAGGATTGGCAGATACCAGCAAAACTAAAATTATAAAGCAAACCCAAAATTTTGATAAAAAAACTGGTAAATATTTAGAAACCGAAGATGAAATTCACAAAGTACAAATCTTGGACCCTGCTACAGGCACGGGCACTTTCCTTGCAGAAGTAATAAAACACATTCACAAAAAATTTGAAGGACAACAAGGCATTTGGAGCAATTATGTAGAAACGCATCTTTTGCCACGATTGAATGGATTTGAGTTGCTGATGGCAAGTTACGCCATGGCACACTTGAAGTTGGATTTGCTATTGACAGAAACAGGTTACAAACCGACAACCAACCAACGTTTTAGAGTTTATCTAACCAATAGCCTTGAAGAAAGCCATCCTGATACAGGTACTTTGTTTGCCAATTGGTTAAGTACAGAAGCAAATGAAGCGAATCACATCAAAAGAGATACGCCCGTAATGTGTGTTATTGGAAACCCACCTTACAGCGGAATATCTTCAAACAATGGCGAATGGATAAGCAAACTGATTGAAGATTATAAATATGTTGATGGAGTTCATTTTAATGAACGAAAACATTGGCTGAATGACGACTATGTGAAATTCATACGATATGGCCAACACTTCATTGAGAAAAACGGTAATGGCGTTTTAGCCTTCATCAATCCTCACGGTTTTTTAGATAATCCTACTTTTCGGGGAATGCGATGGCATTTGCTCAAGACTTACGACAAAATTTATACCATAGACTTACACGGAAATAGTAAGAAAAAAGAAACAGCCCCTGACGGAAGTGCAGATGTGAATGTATTTGATATTCAGCAAGGTGTTTCTATTAACATCTTTGTAAAAACAGGAAAGAAAAAGGCAGACGAATTAAGCAAAGTGTTTCATTTTGAGTTGTACGGCAAAAGAGAAATGAAATATGATTTTCTGTCTAATAGTTCATTGAAATCAGTTGAATTTATAGAACTAAAGTCGGAAAAGCCTAATTTTTTCTTTGTCCCCCTAAATGATAAAGGCAACATCGAATACCAAAATGGGTTTCGATTAGATGATATATTCCAATTAAACAATATGGGTTTAGTTTCTGCCAATGATGGATTAAACTTCTCTTTATCATCAAATGAGCACAAAGAGAAAATGAAGGATTTGTTATTTATGGAAGAAAATTCTTGGAGAATAAAATACAAGAGACCTAATGACGCCCAGTCATGGAAGTATAAATGGGCAAAAGAAGATGCTTCTAAAAATCAAACTATTGAATTTCAAAAAATATGTTATAGACCTTTTGACAAAAGATGGACGTTATACACTGGTAATTCAGGCGGTTTATATGCAAGACCAATCAATCACTTGATGCAACATTTTATTGTTGGTAAAAATATAGGTTTTGTATGCGTAAAAATAGGAAGAGATGTAACTGCTCATAATTATTTTGTCACAAATGCAATAACAGACAAAGGCATAACTTCATCATTAGATAATTCAAATATTTTCCCTCTATACCTCTACCCCGAAACCAACGGACAACAAACCATTGGGCAATCAGGCGAAAGAACACCAAACCTAAACCCAGAAATTGTAAGTAAAATCATAACTAGTTTAGGCTTACAGTTTGAGTCTGAGCACGCTTCAAGGGGTCTAAACCCCTTGGGAGATCGGAAATCTGAATACTTCGCTCCAATAGACATCTTGGATTACATCTATGCGGTTTTACACTCTCCAACTTACAGAGAAAAATACAAAGAGTTTTTAAAAATAGATTTTCCGAGAGTGCCATATCCAAAAGACAAAGACACGTTTTGGCAATTGGTAAAATTGGGTGGCGAAATCAGGCAAATACATTTATTAGAAAGCCCAACAGTAGAGAAATACATAACACAATATCCCGAAGATGGCGATAATATTGTCACCAAACCAAAATACCAAGATGGCAAAGTTTACATTAACGACTCACAGTATTTTGCCAATGTACCGCAAGTATCTTGGGACTTTTACATAGGTGGTTATCAGCCTGCACAAAAATGGCTCAAAGACCGCAAGGAAAGAAAACTGGAATTTGATGATATTTTACATTATCAAAAGATCATCGTAGCCTTGACAGAAACGGATAGATTGATGAAGGAAATAGATAAAATAGAGATAGAATAGAAAAGGGCAATTTGCTCTTTGAATAATATGGCTTGTCATGCTTTGGTAATAAAGATTTCTTAAACTGGTAAGTCAACATTTCACCACGCACTAATAACCACCATACCCAAAACACATGCAAACCCAAAATTTCAAAAAAATTAAAACCATTATAGTTGGCATAGTGACGGCCTTAATTTTTACCTTCCTGTTATGGGAGCATTTTAATGGTGGCGTTACGAGTCATCATACCCTGCACTCAGAAGATCTTCCTGCTATATCCAATTGGTGGAGTGGATTATTGTTGCCTGTACTTACCTGGTTTCTTTTGAGTAGGGTAGAAAAGAGATTGGATCAAAAGGTTTTGGTTACGCAACAGCCTAATAACGGAATGAACAAAGTTGTTTGGATTTTTATGGTGGGCTTAGTGTTGGGCATTGTGCTTTCCGCATCATTTACGTATGCGTTTAGACCGTTTTTGGACAATGTGCTTTACATTTTAATCGTACTAAGCTTTTTTATACCTTTGTACTACGCAGAGTTTATCTTAGGTTTTATTTTGGGAATGACTTATACCTTTGGCGCCATACTTCCGACAGTATTCATACTCGTGATAGCAGGGATAGGATGGGTCACTTACAGATATATCAGACCTTTAATATTGCGATTAGGGAATTGGAATTAGATTAAAAAAGTATATTTACATAGTTTTTTATTTTGCATCTTTTTGCTTTTGTATCGTTTTAGTTAAAAATAATATATGGAGGAAGTAATCATAATCGGAGCAGGTTTAAGTGGCTTGTCAACAGCTTATCAACTTAAGAAAGCAGGAATTAGCTTTAAGATTATAGAAGCGCAAGACCGTTTGGGTGGCCGTATAGAAACCATCTATGGCCATGATGATACACCTATGGAAATGGGTGCCACTTGGTTTGGTAAAGAACATATTAACCTTATAAGTTTATTGTCAGAACTCAATATTGGTTATTTTGAACAACATACGGAGGGTATTGCCTTGTTTGAAACGATGTCTTTTGAACCGCCACAACAATTCTATGTGCCAGCCAATAGTCATTCAGCATATAGAATTCAGGGCGGTACTTACAGTATTATTGATGCATTATATCGACATATTGGCAAAGAAAGTATGGTATTAAATTCCAAAATTATAGAGATTGTAGAGGATGAGAGTAAACTTATACTTACAGATAGTTTGAAAAATAATTTTTCCTGTAAATACGTAATTGTTGCCCTACCACCCAAATTAGCCATTCATTCCATCCAATTTTCTCCAGAATTACCACAAGCACTCATCCAAGTGATGCAGAAAACACAAACTTGGATGAGTGGTTCCATAAAATTCTCTGTAGAATACAAAAAAGCATTTTGGAAAGACAAAGGTTTTTCAGGAAGTATCTATAGTCAATCAGGGCTAGCTACTGAAATATATGATCATAGCAATTATGAAGACACAAAATTCGCATTAAAAGGGTTTTTAAATGGTTCTGCATCGCATTATTCTTTTGAAGAACGAAAGGAGAAAATTATTGAGCAACTGAAACGCTATTTTGGAAATGAAGCTACTGAATACATAAGTTATAACGATAAAATTTGGAATGATACATACATCCAACCCAACAATGATACTTTTTTGCCGCCACATTTTAATAATGGACATGCAGTCTTTGATGAAAGTTATATGAATAACAAACTTTTCTTTACAGGAACAGAAACCGCAAAAACATTTAGTGGTTATATGGATGGAGCTATTAAGGCATCAAACTCAATTGCAGATAGGATTTCAAAAATATTTAAAACTAAGTGAAAAGCTTTTGATGACATGAATGATATATAAGCGCATTCAGGTCAAATTATCTTGGTATAGATATAATGATTATCAATTGTTTTTGTGAATTTCAGCAAACCTTAAAATAAAAAAGTGTTAGAAAATCAACTCTTCTAACACTTTTCAATTATTTATTAATCAAAACTATTTTGCTGGTTCTTCAGACTTTAGTCTTGATTTTTTTACTTGAATGGTTTGTGGACCCGCCACTATCTTGAATTCTGTACGTCTATTGAGCTGATGCTCATCTTCGCTACACTTGACGCCGTCTTTACATCTATTCAATAATTGTTTCTCACCATAACCCACGGTTTTGATACGATCACCTTGGATACCTTCAGCGACCAACCATCTCTTTGCAGAATCTGCTCTTCGTTGAGACAGCTTTTGGTTATACGCACCTACGCCCCTACTATCTGTGTGTGATGACAACTCAATCACCATATCAGGATATTGATCCATCAATTCTATTAAATAAGTCAAATCTTTTTCTGCAGCTGGCAAAATCTTATCATCATCAAGATCATAATAGATATTGTTAAGTCTGATCGGCTCGTTTATAGCGTATGTTTCTGTATCAGATTCGAATGGTTTAGGTTTTAGGACTACCGTTTTCTTTACAGTATAATCATCAAAAATCCCATTAGTATTGAATGTAATGGTATCTGGATAATAACCTTCTCTTGTCACATAGGCAATATAGGACTTATCAGCATCAAGAAGAAAACCAAAGTTATTTGATGTGAAATTGGTTTTTGAGTCTGTCGGGACTTTTTTACCTTTCTCAAATAATTCTATGGTTGCACCTTCTAAAGGCCCTTTCTCATTGGTCACCAACGTTTGTAAATCTATCACTAAATCTCTGATTTGGATCAGGTAGATATCATCACAACAAGTTTCATTGCCTTTAAAATTCTTTTTGTCTTTGTGTATTCTATTCGAAACTACAAAACCTGCATTTCCACTTGCATTAAACCTTAGGAAAGTATCGTCATAAGATGAATTATAATTATAACCCATATTGGTAGGTTCTTCCCATTTAGAGCCATTCCATGATGAAAAGAAATTGTCCATTCCACCCATACTCGGATGACCTGCTGAACTGAAATATAAAGTACCATCTTTATAGAAAGGTGATTCTTCGTTTTTAGATGTGTTGATGATAGGTCCAAGATTGATAGGATTGCCATATTTATCACCTGTAATCGGAGAATAATATATATCGTACCCACCTAATCCACCTGGCATGTCAGACACATAATACAATACCTTACTACCGAAAAGCTCACCTTCGTATGGATGACGTGATCTAAATTCACTATTTACAACGTCCAATGCATATGGAGTACCCCATTTATCTCCCACTCTATTTGATAAGAAAATTTCTGATGTGGACAATCCATTATTAAGTGGTTTAGCTCTAGTAAAATACATTCTTTGTCCATCTGCAGAAAAAGAAACGCCGCCTATATGATACTCTACCCTATTGATGGACTCTTCTAATGCAGTTGCTTTTGCAAAGTCACCTTGTGGTGTTCTTGCAGCATTATATAATTTGGCGTGATAATCTCCTTCTTGACCATCAATGACCGTTGTTGTTTTTGAATTTAAACTAGAAAAATAAAGTGTACCATCAGAATACATAGCAGGTGCTGACTCAGCAGAAGGAGAGTTTATACTTTCGCTTGCAAAACTCACAGCTGCTTCGATGTTTTCAGGATATTTCTCAAGACCTAAAATACCTTTTAATTCTAACTTAGCTTCATTTCTAAGAGAATCGCTATCTATGATGGATATAAATTCATTTAATGCATCCATAGCAAGTTTGTATTTTCCTTGGAACTTTAATGAACGTGCGTAATCCAATTTGATATCGGTGAACTCTTCTGTTCTATCTTTTTTTAAGATCCTATCATAACCACGCTCTGCTTTTGGATAGTCGCGTAGTAACATATACAAGTCAGAAATGGCAATCTGCAAGTATGGATCCTTACTTTCTTTATATGCCTTGTCAAACCACTCAATAGCATTCTGGTAATCGTAATTAGCGGCTGCAGTTTCAGCAGTTTCGATCATGGTTTCATAGCTAGTTGCCGTAACGGGTTGCGCATAGGACACAACACTTAGCACAAACATACTACATAAAAATATAATAAATCTTAATGTCATCTTTTGAGAAATTATTCAGTTCTTTATTTATCTAACAAATTATTTTACAGTCTAGGACAGAATATAACAGGTTTCGGCTTCGGCTTTTTGTAAATCTTACCCATGTAACTAGCACAGAGTTCGAAACCACCTACATTATTAGATCCCAATACGGCTGTGGATATGTCCATGTCAAAAGCAAAGCCAACTTTAATATCTTTTATGATCGCCCCAGCGTAAAAAATAATAGCTCTAAGATTTCTAGTACCTAGACCTGCTGTCAGCTTAAGGTCCTTTTCTGGATCTAAATGGTATGTAGCATGAGTATTCACATTAAACGCAGTTGCTGGACCAAGATTATAATAGTAAAATCCAGGGATGATATTTACCCTTTTGTTAATGGTCATATCATATTCGCCGTGGAAATTTATCCCTCTGTACTTTTCATACACTGCTGTATCTTTAGGGTTCTTTATAAAACCAATAACTGGTGTAAAAATCCCTTCCAAAGCGATACCTAATTTTAGATCTGAGTTTTTTCTTCTAGCATTAAATAATATGCCCGAACTCCAGTCTTTAATACCAATTACTGCTTTTCCATTAGGATCTGAATCGCCTTGCTTATTTAGTTCTTCAATATCCTTATCCGGTAAATCAGTTTGGGGCTTAACCCTACCATCAAACTGCGATAACTGTTCAATTGATCTATTTCCACTTGAATACTGAACACCAAATGTCAAAATATTGGTTTGTTTTTTGTCTAATGACAGGTGGTAAGCTAGGCCAGCTTTCACAAAAGTCATGGTCTGAGTTGAACCCGGTGCCGCAGATCCATCATTAGACGAGTTAAGATGAATACCAGAACTACCCACTATATCTGCTTGGACACCTACACCAATCCAATCTTGCTTTCTTATTCCTCTTATGATAGGCGCATCAGCTGATAACGTAAATGTTTTGAAAGACCGTGGCGTGATCGCTGCTTGTTTATCTGAATAAATACCACTTACCCTATATGATCCTGAAAACGCACCCGCATTTGCTGGATTTACATTGAGTGGCGTAAACTGATAGTAAGAAAAATGGAGATCCTGACCTATCAAATACACATTCAAACAACTGATTAACAATACTATATGTAAAATTTTAAACCGCATATTACCGGATATTTTATTTGTTTAGACCACGAAAGATAAGGCAATTTTTTAATATCAAACAAAAAAGACCCATTTTAACAGTATTTTTTAGCAGAATAGTCTCTTGGCCGCCACATTTTTGCATTTTTAGTATAAAATTAATGCTTACCAACTTTAAATCAGCGCTTTTCTTGATTTGCCAAGATCTGAAACCTATAACTTATTTATTTTTTCTAGCCAATCCAGTGTAGGATGCTCCCAGTTCAATTCCACTTTGAATGTTTGAGAATTGGTCATCAGATGTTTTGTTTATATCATAGGCTAGACTTAAGTTTATACCCCTAAAGACACCTCCTGCGTAGATGATCGTTCTCTTGATATCAGTGATCCCCAAACCTAGATATACTTTAGACATTTTTTCTCTATTTATCCAGCAGGAAACATTGGTATTGATATTCAACAACTTTGAAAACTCAAAATTGGAATAAAAGAATCCTGGGGTAATGCTTATATTTTTGTAAATATCAATATCATACGATCCGTGTATGTTCAATCCATATCTTCTTTGGTTAAGTGGAATCCCATCTCTTGAAGATACGTTGTTTAATCTAAAAGTAGAAATACCAAATGATTTAACATTATTTCCTGACACTGATCTATATAACAACCCTGCTGCCCAATTGATATTAAATGGGCCATAAATATTTTTAACTTTTTGGGTTCCTTGGTTAATTAAATCACCGATATCTCCTGTCTGAGTATTTGAACTAATATGGGCGAGTTGGATATAAGACCTGCTAGTACTTGTCCTATATTGTATCCCGAAAGATAAAAAACTGGTAGCGGCATCATTTAAACTATAATGATATGAAGTGTTAAATATAAAATTGTGAATACTTTTTAGAGCATTTGACTCACCTGACACACCTGACGCACCTACTAATTCCGCTCCCAAACCAACTCCAATCTTATCTCCTTCTTTAAACCCCTTCATAATGGAATATTCAGAAGAAATCGAAAATTGCCTAAATGGCCTTTCGCTAATGTTATTTAACTTGTCACTATAAACCGTTGACAGTCTAAACAGACCATCTGAACCCACAAGCGCAGGATTAACAGCTAAAGGGGTAAACTGATAATTGGAATATTGAAAGTTTTGATTTTTGTTTTTTGTTACAGGAGGTAATATCTGAGCACCTACTATACACATTTGAAAAAATGCAACTATAAAACCAAAAGCGACTTGTAATAATTTAAGGCTTTTCATGGGAAGATTTATTCTGTTGTTTAAGATGCAAAAGTAATTAAAAAAACAATATACTTCACACCGATTGTATAAAATTATCCACACTGTCTTCCTTAAACGTATTTTGAAAATCATTTTTTTTTCGCTATCCCTGTGTAAGATGAACTTAACTCCAATCCTTTGGGGATTCCATCGTAATATTGAGCAGGTTTTCTACCCCAATCATAAGCAATTCCAATATTAATGCCATTAAAAGTACCACCAGCGTAGACAATCGTCTTATCAATATCCGTTATTCCAAGCCCTAGATATACTTTAGAAATTTTTTCTTTATTTATCCAGTAGGAAACATTGGTATTGATGTTCAACAACTTTGAAAACTCAAAATTTGAATAAAAGAAGCCTGGGGTAATGCTTATATTTTTGTAAATATCAACATCATAAGATCCATGTATATTCACACCATAACGATTCATTTGATTTGTATTCGGTACGAAAGGTAAAATGCTGCCTAACCTATAAGTGGCTATTCCAAATGATTTTTCTTTATGGCCTATGTTAGATTTATACAACAATCCGACTGATAAATTGCTTCTATTAGGACTATTGTAAACAAAATTATCTGGGTAAACGGCCAAGTTATTTCGGCTTTCAACAAAATACCTTGAATCCGAATTATACTGAATTCCAAAAGACAAAAAGTCTGTAGCAGCAGTATTTAGACTATAATGATACGCTGCTCCAAAGGAGTAATTAGTACCATTTGGTAAAGGTTTTGGTAAAGAATTAGTCCATGCAAACCCTAGCAAATCCACACTCATAGCAAACCCAACTTTATCATTATCTTTAAATACATCCATAAAGGTATATTCAGTAGTAAAATTAAATTGTTTTGAAGGCACTTTTAGAATGTTGTTGTACTTATCACCAATCAAAAAAGAAACTCTATACAATCCATTTGAGCCCGCAAGTGCCGGATTAATATCGAAAGGCGTAAACTTATAATTGGAATATTGAAAGTTTTGATTATTGCGAACACTAATGGGAGGCAAGTTGGTCTGGGCTTCAACATCATAAATCTGAAAGAATGCAATTAATAAAACAAATGTTAATCGTAATGTTTTTATGTTTTTCATGGGAAGATTTATTCTTACATTTTATCACAAAAAAGTATCTAGAGAAATATTACATAATCCACCGTTTGTGAAAAGCTAAAACTCCGTCTTCTAGAAAACGTATTTTGTAACAATTTTATTACAATGATTAAAGGTTGATTGAATACCTTTGTGAAAACTTTTAATTTGAAAAGCAAGTATTATTTACTTACCATTTCATTTATTCTAATGATACAAGTGTTAGGAAAGACTCAATCTTTTCTAATACCTTCTGATACTTTGAATAAAAAGCGATACAATACAGCCCTAATTTTTACAGCTACCACATACACAGCATTTTCCATAGGCCTTTACAATACATGGTATAAAAAATTTGATCAAGAACCTTTTCACCTTTTTAATGATTGGGGCGAATGGGGACATATGGACAAATTAGGTCATATTCATACTGCCTATCTTCAAGGTGTGCTTTGTTTCCAAGGAGCACGATGGACTGGATTAAGCAAAAAAAAGAGCATGCTCACAGGTATGGTTTGTGGCACATTATTTCAGTCTACAATAGAGGTGATGGATGGTTTCTCGTCAAAATGGGGCTTTTCTATACCTGATATGGCTGCCAACCTGACAGGAACAAGCGTTTTTGCATTGCAACAACATTATTGGGATGAGCAGCGCATTTCCATTAAAGTTTCTTCTATTCCTCAATCCTATTCGAGAGAACGATTTAGTGCTAATAATGGCAAAGCGTCAACTTCCGCCTTTCAGCGCGCAAATGATTTATTTGGTGCCAATTTTTTCGAGAGATTCCTTAAGGATTATAATGCACAGACCTATTGGGCATCTGTGAATGTACATTCTTTTCTGCACGAAGGAAATAAATGGCCTAAATGGTTAAATGTCGCCGTCGGTCATAGTGCCGAAAACATGTATGGTGGATATAATAATACTTGGGAAAAAGATGGTTTTATCTTCTCTTTGGATGATAAATACCCAAGATATCATCAGTTTTATCTAGGTTTTGATGTAGATTTACCCAAATTAAACCCCAAAAATCCATTCTTAAAAACAATTTGTTCTGTGTTTAATATTTTTAAAATACCATCACCCGCATTAGAAATAGATACGCAAGGTCAGATCAAGTTCCATATATTAAGGTAGAGACTAAGGCTAAGATTTAGGTTAAGGTTAAGTCTAAGTTTGAGATTAAGGCTTAGGTTAAATACCGTTAGGCACTATTTATCGGTAAAAAAAATAGAACCCATACGTTAAATCCCATAGAGACGATATGTTTGTTCATCAATATTTTATGATAAAACAGAAAATCTGCTATCATCAACGTTTGCCTTTTATGATAAGCTTAGCGTCACCGCTAAACTTGGGTTAGTTAAAGCGTCTCGCTTGATTACCATACATCGTCAAAAACATCTAAACTACTCAATATTCACCCACAACTTTTTCAGACTGACACCAACAAAAAGTGCTATTACAAATGCTATGGCAGCATTTGCCATCTGTCCATAGATAATGTATCCTGTACCAAACA